>JAAUYB010080251.1_pt1 | contig 46224 bp, 43 predicted proteins | sample 7278071 | NCBI WGS metagenome assembly JAAUYB01 (sample SAMN14350121, study PRJNA611818) | marine sediment metagenome | isolation source: surface marine sediment (1.8m) | place: French Polynesia: Moorea | collected 2018-08
CACTTTGTTGGCGGCCAGGCCGAAGGCGTCGCCGATGGCGGCCAACCAGGCTGCCGTCCCGTCATGGCCCACCGGCGCAGACCCGACGATAGGCCGCCCCGCGGCTTCGAACTCGCGCATCGATGCGCTGTAGAACGGATGGATTGCTGCCACCGCGCCGCAGTCCAAAGCGGAGTATAGCTCGCGCCACTCGCGGCATGGCACGGTCGGACCGACGGCTAGCCCGAGCGGCTCCAAAAGTCGAGAGATAACAACGGGATCGGCCGGGAACATCTCGCCCAGCAGAGTTACGGTTGGTCGGTCGGATTTGCCGCCCACCGGCGCCTGGACCGGCCCGGCTTCGGCCTCTTCCCGCGCATAGGCCAGCATCGCGCCCGCCAGCACGTCCTTGGCCTCGGCATGGGTCGGCACGCCGAAGCCCGGCACGTCGATACCGATGATCCGCACGCCATTGATTTCCTTGGGCAAAAGCCGCAGCGGCACGCCGCTTGCCGTGGGCACGCACAGGTTCGTCACCACCACCGCGTCGTACCGGTCCGGATCCGCCAGCTCGTGCACCGAATCGCGGATGTCCTCGAACAACTTGCCGGTCACCAGTGTCTCGGAATTGAACGGCACATAGCCCACCGACCGCCGCGCGCCGTAGAAATGCGACACGAAAGTCAGGCCATAGACACAGCAAGCCGATCCCGAAAGCACCGTCGCCACTCGCCGCATCCGCAAACCGACGCGCAATGACCCGAAGGCCGGGCACATCGACTGCGGCTTGTCATGGGGCCCTTGTGGATAGTCCCGGGCGTAACGGTCCAACACATCCGACTTCCCCGCCGCCCGCGCCGCAACCTTCATCTGATCGGCGCCCGCGTGACAGCCCATGCCATCGCCACTACGCAGATCAGGGGCCTCGCCCCCGGCGCGCGCCTCGATCACCTCGGCCTCACTGGCGGTGTCGTATGTGACTTCAGCAGCCAATCAGACCTCGTCGTAGATCACTTCAAGCGACTGTTTCGGCTTGGCATTCGCCCCTCGCATGTCTTCGTCGGTCGCGGGTTCCAGCACGAAATCCGCCCCCGTCTCGTCCGCAGAAAACAATGCAAGCAGCGCGTCCTGAGACAGGGGCGCGGGACGAAGGGGTGGCGCGTCGGCCACGTTGGCAGCAAGCTCGGTGAACATATCGCCCCACGGCCCCGCCTTCGTTCCCACGATCTGGTAATTGGCTGATTTCTTGCGCAAATCGTCGTCCGCCGGGATCGACGCCAGCACCGGGATGTCGACCGCGCGCGCAAACGCCGCCGCTTCACCGGTGCCGTCGTCCTTGTTGATCACCAGCCCCGCGACGCCGACATTGCCGCCGAGCTTGCGGAAGTACTCGACCGCCGAGCAGACGTTGTTGGCGACATAAAGCGATTGCAGGTCGTTCGATCCCACTAGGATCACCTTCTGCGCCATGTCGCGTGCGATCGGCAGGCCGAAGCCGCCGCAGACCACGTCGCCCAGAAAATCGAGAAGCACATAGTCGAAGTCCCAGTCATGGAAGCCGAGCTTCTCCAAGAGCTCGAAGCCATGGATGATCCCGCGCCCGCCGCAGCCCCGTCCGACCTCTGGCCCGCCGAGTTCCATCGCGAAGACGCCGCCGCGTTTAAAGCACACGTCGCCGATATCGACCTCTTCACCGGCGAGCTTCTTCTGGGTCGAGGTCTCGATGATCGTCGGGCAGGCCTTGCCGCCGAACAAGAGCGAGGTGGTGTCTGATTTCGGGTCGCAGCCGATCAGCAGCACGCGCTTGCCCATCTCGGCCATCATGTGGCTGAGGTTGGCCAGCGTGAACGACTTGCCGATCCCGCCCTTTCCGTAGATCGCGATGATCTGCGTCTTCTTGGTCGGCGGGTCCAGGGGCACCTCGAGCGTCGGCTCTTCGGCCGCTTCGTCCTTTAGCTTTGCATCGTAGGCACGCAGATTCGGGATATCGAGCGTCATGCGTGCCCCTTCCAGTCGAGGATCATCTTTAGACAGGCCGGATCGCTGAACGCCGTTTCATAGGCCTCGGCCGCCTCGCCTGCGTCGGCGCGATGTGTGATCAGACCGTCGAGCGACAGCGCCCCGGCCTCGATCAACTGCCGCGTGGCAAGCAGATCGTCGCGGGTCCATTCGGCCGCCACCCGCATCCGCGCCTCTTTCATGAAAGCCGGCGGGAAGGCGAACGAAATCGGGTCGGTGTAGAACCCGGCCAACACGATCTCTCCGCCCTTGACGATCCGCCCGATCAGCGAGTTCAGCAGCGCGCCGTTGCCCGAGGCGTCGTAGATCGATCGATAGTCGCGTCGCTCGTCTCGGTCGGGATTGAGCACCGTGTAACCCTGTGCTCCGGGTGCGCGGTCGGGGTCGATCTCCCAGACCATCGGCGCGGGCGCACCGGCGGCGATGGTCATCCGCGCCAGCAGCCGGCCCAGCACACCATGTCCGACAATCAGGTCCGGCGGCGCCTTGTCGAGACCGGCCATCGCATGCCGCGCCGTCGCCGCCAACGCCAGCAATGCACCTTCGGCCCCAAGCTCCGGGTCGACCCTGGTCACGCGTGCGGCATCGGTCACCAGGCGCCGCGCCGCGCCACCAAAGAGCCCGCGCGCGCCGTCGAAGCAATTGGCCCCCGGCACGAAGACCCGGTCGCCGGGCTTGAAGGTCGTATCCGCCCCAGCCTCGACCACCTCGCCTACCGATTCGTAGCCCGGCACCAGCGGATAGCCCATGCCTGGGAACGGCGGCATCTCGCCCGACCAGAACAGCTTTTCGGTGCCGGTGGAGATGCCGGAATGCGAAATTTCGACGACAAGGTCGGTGGCCCCGGGTGGGCTCAGTTCGAGGCTTTCGAGGCTCAGCGACCTCGGCCCCGACAATATGACAGCGGTGGCGTGCACCAGCGTCTCCCCGCATGCTCGGACGGTTGCCGAGACTCACGCCCGGTGGTTTACAGGCGTATGTCAGTTTAACTTGACACCTTTGGCTGTCAACTCATTTGGACATATTTGTGTCAGGCTGGCGTACTGCCGGCGCGGGCGGTGACAACGCTGGCGACGAATGGCCGACGCGGGCGCGGCGTTTCGATCCCCGTGAAGCCTGCGGCGCGCAGAAGCTCGGCGATCTGGTCGGCCGATCGGGTCCGCCCGGTGCGCATCGCCATGCAGTAGAACGCGAAATAGGCGTCCCCGGCCCGGTCGGGCGTTACGCCGCCAAGCATGGGTTCGGCGACGACGAGCAGCCCGTCGGAGGGCAAAACGGCTCTAACTTGGCTCAAAAGCGCGACGATAGTGTCGTCTTCATGGTCGTAGAGCACCCGAATCAGGCTGATGGCGTCCGCGCCCGGCGGCAGCGGATCGTCGCGGAATGACCCAGGCACGACGCGAACCCGGTCGGCGATCCCAGCCGTTGCAAACCGGGCCTCGGCCCCCGGCACCACCACCGGCAAATCGAACAGCGTCATGGTCAGGCCGGGATGCGCGGCCCCGACGGCGGCCAAGAACGCTCCGGTCCCGCCGCCCACATCCATCAGGTGCGACACGCCGCGGAAGCTGACGGTCTGCAGCACATCTTCGGCCACCAGCAGCTGACTGTCGGCCATCAGATCGGAGTAGGTTTGCGCGGTCTGAGGATCGCCCGCCGCTGCTGCGCCGAAGACGTAGGGCCAGAACCCCGCCAATTCGGTCTCTGTCTCGCCGCGCAGAAACGCCACCGGGTCCTCCAGATCGCGGTAGAGCACCCGGTGATGGCGGATCATCGCCTCGAGCCCCGGCACGCCCAGCAGCGCGGCCCCGCGTTGCGCCAGGTCGAACCGCCCGTCGCGCCGTCGTTTCAGCAGCCCGATGGCCGCACCCGCCCGCAACAGGGTCTCCAGCCGATCCGTCGGCACCGCGGCGCGCCCCGCCAGGGCGGCGGCGCTCGCTGGGCCCTCGGCCAGACGGCGCAGCAGGCGCAGCTCGACCAGTGCCAGCAGTACCTGGCTGTAGACGAAGCCCGAGACCAAGTCGAAGATCGCCTCGCCCTCGCGCCGGGCGAAGCCGCGGGTCAGGGGGAACCGGCTGGCCCAGCGTTGAAACGCGCGCGAGGCGGCCAGCCGGTTGCGCCAGCCGGTCCAGCCGAGCCGTTTCGGTGCCGGCAACGGGGTCGGGCCGTGCCTCGTGTCGGTCATCTCACGCGCGCTGGCGGGCCGGGGCGACCGGCGTCACCTTTTCGGCATAGGCCGTGACCATCTGCGCCAGGGCGGCCTCGCCCGGGCAGGCGGGGATCGAGGCGATCGCGCCGCTCAAGATATCCTTCAGCCGCCCGATGGCGCCGTCGACCCCCAGCGAGGCCACCGCGTTCGGCCGCTGGTGCAGGGCGTCTTGCCCAGCCGGCTTGCCCAACGTCGCTTCGTCAAAAAGCGCGTCGCGCAGATCATCGGCCACCTGGAACGCCTCGCCGATCCGCGCGCCGAGCTCGAACCAAGGCTCGGCCTCCTGCCCCGCCGCCACCGCGCCCATCTGCGTCGCTGCGATGAACAGCGCGCCGGTCTTGGCGCAGTGATAGGCCGACAGGTCGACCGTCTCTTCGCTCTCCCAGCCCTGGCCGGCACAGATGCCACCCGGCATGCCGGTGCGGGTCGCGAGAATCCGGATCAGCTCCAGCGCCCGGGCCGGGTCGTCCGCGCCGGCGCGCGACAGAACGTCGAAGGCCAGCACGATGAGGCTGTCGCCGGTCAAAAGCGCCAGCGGCTCGGAATAGGCGCGATGCACCGCAGGCTTGCCGCGGCGGATGTCGGCGTCGTCGAAGCACGGCATGTCGTCGTGAACCAGGCTCGCGCAGTGGATCAGCTCCAGCGCCGCGGAGGCGGCGTCGGCGAGGCCCGGTCTGTCGTCACCGCAGGCCAGCGCGACGCTGAGGCAGATCGTCGGCCGGATCCGGGCCCCGCCGGGGGTCACGGCATAGTCCAACGCGGCGGCGAGCCGAGGCGGTGCCGCCCTGCCCTGCCCGCGGCGTATCGCTTGCGACATCGCCGTCTCGATTCTGGCCTTGAGGGGCATGCGCGGCTCCAACCTATCCCACGATGTCAAGCCAAACTGACATCAAGTGTAAATCATACTGGACACTTGCGACGGTCGAGTCAACAATCCTGGCATGTCCAGCGCGGTTGACAGAGTGATCGTGATCGGCGCCGGAATGGGCGGACTCGCCGCGGCGATGCGGCTCGCGCATGCCGGGCTCGACGTCACCGTGATCGACCGCCACGCCGCGCCCGGCGGCAAGATGCGCACCGTCGACAGCGTCGCGGGACCGGTCGATGCGGGGCCCACGGTGCTGACGATGCGGCGGGTCTTCGATGCGCTCTTCGACGCGGTGGGCACGCGGCTCGACGACCACGTCGCGCTAGACTCAGACCCTATATTGGCCCGGCATTGGTGGCCGGACGGGTCGCGGCTGGATCTTTTCGCCGACCCCGAGGCCAGCGCCGCGGCGGTGCGCGACTTTGCCGGACCCCAGGCCGAGGCGGCGTTTCGCGGCTTCTCGGCAACCGCCGCGCGGCTGTTCGAGGCGTTCGATGCACCGATGATGCGGGCCGCCGCGCCGCGCGTCGGACGCCTTGCCGCGCAGGTGCTGAAGACCCCCGGTCTGATTCGTCACATGGCACCGCATCGGACACTGGCGCAGACGCTCGCAGGCCGGTTCGAAGACCCGCGTTTGCAGCAACTCTTTGGGCGCTACGCGACCTATGTGGGCGGCTCGCCGTTCCGATCGCCCGCCATCCTGGGCCTGATCTGGCATGCCGAGGCGCAGGGGGTCTGGGCAGTCAAGGGCGGCATGCACCGGCTGGCGCAGGCGATGGCGCAGGTGGCCGAGGCCAACGGCGCACGGCTGGTCTTTGGCGCCCATGCCGCGCGGATCGAGGTCCAGGACGGCGCCGTCGCGGCGGTACATCTGGCGGACGGCACGCGTTTACCGGCGGGTCGCGTCGTCTTCAACGGCGACCCGGCGGCCCTGGCCAGCGGCCTTCTCGGTGCTCCGGCCAGATCGGCGGTTCCGCGCTCTGCCGTGATCCCGCGCAGCCTGTCAGCCTATGTCTGGAGCTTCGCGGCCAGGCCGCAGGGGCCGGAGCTTTCGCACCACAACGTGTTCTTCGGCGCCAATCCTCGGCGCGAATTCGACCCGATCGAGGCCGGACACCCGCCCGAAGACCCGACGCTGTACCTCTGCGCACAGGACCGCGCCGCGGGGGCCGAACCAAGAGGCCCCGAGAGATTCGAGATCATCATGAACGGGGCGCCCACGGGCACCGGCGCGCCAGAGGAGCCAGAGACATGCCTGACACGGACCTTCGAGACGCTGCGGCGGTTTGGCCTGAGCTTCGACCCGCAACCGCGACCGGAGGCTCTGACCACGCCGGCGGGCTTCGACCGGCTGTTCCCGGCGAGCCAGGGATCGCTTTACGGGCGCAGCCCTCATGGCCTGATGGCGGCGTTCAAGCGCCCGACGGCCCGGACGCGCCTGCCAGGGCTCTACCTGGCGGGTGGCGGGGCGCATCCGGGGGCCGGCGTGCCGATGGCCACCCTCTCCGGCACGCACGCGGCCGCGGCGATCTTGACGGACCGAACTTCCACCTCGAGGTCCCGCCGAACGGCTACGCCTGGTGGTATGTCGACGGGATCAGCGATGACGGGGCCCGTGCGGTCTCGGTCATCGGCTTCATAGGATCCGTCTTTTCGCCCTGGTACCGCTGGTCGGGGCGGCGGCGGCCGGCCAACCATTGCTGCATCAACGTGGCCACCTACGGCCGCGGCGGGCGGTTCACAATGACCGACCGGGGCGAGCGGGCGCTGCGGACCTCGCGGGACGTCTTTCAGGTGGGGCCGAGCTCCATGCGGTGGACCGGCGGCAAGCTGGTGATCGATGTCGACGAGATCTCGTCGCCGCCTCTGATCAGCCGGGTCCGGGGCCGGATCACGGTGACGCCCTCGGCGCTGACAGAGGTCGAGCTGCCGTTGGCCCAAGACGGCACCCATGTCTGGCGGCCCTTCGCCCCAACCTGCGTCATCGAGGTCGACCTCAACCGCGGCTGGCAGTGGACGGGGCACGGGTATTTTGATGCGAATTTCGGCACTCGGGCGCTGGAGCAGGATTTCAGTTATTGGACCTGGGGGAGGTTCCCGCATCGGGACGGGTCGGTCTGTTTCTATGATGCGACGCGGAGGGATGGGTCGGACCTGGCCGTGGGGCTGCGGTTCGGAGAGGACGGGTCGGCCGCGGTGGTAGAGGCGCCGCCGAAGGCAAAGATGAGCCGGACCTTGTGGGCGCTGCGGCGCGAGGGTCGCGCGGATGAGGGATACCGGCCGCGGCAGGTGAAGGCGATGCTGGATGCGCCGTTTTATTCGCGCGCGGCGGTCCGGACGAAGATCTTCGGCGAGGAAACGGTCGGCGTGCACGAGGCGCTGGACCTCGACCGCTTCGCCTTGCCGTTTTTGAAGCCGATGCTGGCGGTGCGGGTGCCGCGACGGCCAGGATGGACCTTCCAGGATTGACCGACGGGCGCGGCCGGTGGCCCGGCGCCCCGGCTCACGCCGAAACCGGCGTATCCCCGCGGTTGTTGCGCCAGATCCAGAAGTTCAGGGCACCGGCATAGCTGACCCAAACGAGATACGGCACCAGCATCAGCGCCGCGGTCCGGTCGAGCAGCACGGTAGAGACCAGCATGCCCACCACCGCGACCCACAGCGCGACCAGCACGGCCATCCCCTGCCCTAGCCGCCGAAGTCCGAAAAAGATCGGCGTCCAGAGCGTGTTCAGCGAAAACTGCAGCGCGAAGAACGCCAGGGCGACGCCGTTGCCGGGCACGAAGGCCACCCGCGTGGCCGCCCAGGCGATCAGGACGTAGAGCACCGTCCAGGCGATCGGGAACAGCCAATTGGGCGGAGTCCAGCCGGGTTTTTTGAGGCTCTCGTACCAGGGTCCGGGCGGGAAAGCCGCGCCGGTGGTGCCGGCGGCGAAACAGGCGGCGAGGAAGATCGCGAAGACGAGGTATTCCATGCGGCTATTATAGCCTCGGAGACCCCGGCTTCAAACCCCGCGCTGTGCGCGGTCCTGGGCCTCGAGTTGGGCGAAAATCGACAAAAGCGCGCCGGAGCGCCCGTCGCCCCAGTCGCTGCGCGGGCGGACGCGAGCGCGGGCCGCGGCATCGACCAGAAAGGCAACCTCTGGCGCGGGGGCGGCGTGTAGCACGGCGGACCGCGGCATGACCGAGGTTACGCCCGAGCGCAACATCGACAGGCCGAGCCAGCCGAGCTTTTGCCCCTTGGTGGTGCGGCCGCGCCAGGAGATCGTGTCATAGCCGTTGCGGCGAATCGCGCCGCCGATCCCGGCATAGATATGCCGCGCGGCAAAGATGCCGGGGCGGCAGTCGAGCGGCAGAGCACCGATGCCGGGTTCGGAGCGGGCGTAGAACCGGTCGGCGACGTGCAGGAGTTGCCGGACCATGGCGCGGACGGACTCGCTGGGCAACGGATCGGCGAAGAAGGCGTCCGGGTCGATCTCGGCCTCTGCCATCCAATCGAGCGGCAGGTAGAGGCGGCGGGCCCTTGCGTCCTCGCCCACATCGCGGGCGATGTTTGTAAGTTGCATTGCCAGGCCGAGATCACAGGCGCGGGCAAGCGCGTCGGCGTCGCGGACCCGCATCAGTACGGCCATCATCGCGCCGACGGCAGAGGCAACGCGGGCGGAATAATCGAGGAGTTCACTGAGAGTCTGGTATTGCCGCCCGACAGCGTCCCAAGCGAGGCCTTCGAGCAACGCCTCGGGCAATGTGCGCGGCATGTCGAAGCCCTCGACGATCGCGGCAAAGGCGCGGTCGGCGGGGGCGTTGCGTGGCCGGCCGGCATAGACCAGATCGAGCCGGTCACGCAGGCTGAGCACGGCGTCGGCCTTTTCCTGGTGCTCGTCGACCGAATCGTCGGCCAGCCGGCAGAAGGCGTACAGCGCCAGCGCCGGGTCGCGGACACGGGCGGGCAGCAGCTTCGACGCCGTGTGGAACGACAACGAGCCGACTTTGATTGCCTGACGGCAGTGGTCCATGTCGCGAGGATCGATCATTCAGCGGCCATTTTTGCTGTAACAGGGACGTATTCGGCGTCCGGCACCAGTTTTGCCAGAACCTCCGCAGAGGAGACCACGCCGGGCAGGCCGGCGCCGGGATGGGTGCCCGCGCCGGTGAGATAGAGGCCGGGCAGTTCCTCGCTGACATTGTGCGGGCGGAACCAGGCGGATTGCAGGATGCGCGGCTCTATCGAGAAGCCGGCGCCATATGGGCTGAGATAGCGATCGCGGAAGTCGTTGGGGGTGAAGACCAGGCTGGCCGAGAGGTGGCCGCCGAGCCCGGGCAGCAGTTGGTCCTCGAGGATCTTCTGGACCTTTTGCCGGTAGGGCTCTGCCTCTTTCTGCCAATCGACGGGATCGTCGAAACCGAGATGCGGGACGGGAGAGAGGGCGTAGAACGTGTCGCCGCCGTCCGGTGCCGCACTGGAGTCGGTGACCGAGGGGCGGTGGACATAAAGGCTCATGTCATCGGCCAGGTGGCCGCGGAGAAAGATGTCGCGCACGAGGCCCTTGTAGCGAGGACCGTTCAGGATCGTGTGGTGGCCGGCGTCGGGCCACATCTTCGCGGTGCCCTTTGTCCCGAAGTACCAAACGAAAAGCCCCATGGACCAGCGCGTGCGCTTCAGCCGCGGCGACGTCCAGTGGCGTTTGCCATGGTTGCGCAGAAGCCGGTCGTAGGTGTGGCCGGCATCGGCGTTGGAGACGGTGATGTCGGCCGGGATCGTGGTGCCGCCGGTCATGCGCACACCGGTGGCGCGGCCCTTGCCAATGAGGATTTCGTCCGCCTCGGCCCCTTGCAGGACCTGGCCCCCCTGCCCTTTCACCACACGCACCATAGCGTCGGCGATGGCCTGGACGCCGCCCATGGCGTAATGCACGCCGAACTCTTTCTCGAGGTGGCTGACCAGGATGTACATCGAGGTGACGTGAAACGGGTCGCCGCCGATGAAGAGCGGGTGGAACGAGAGCGCCATGCGCAGGCGTTCGTCTTTGACCCGGCTGGCGGCGTGGGCGTAGACGGAACGGTCGGCGCGCAGCCAGGCGAAGGTGGGCAGGACCTTGATCAGCTCCCACAGCTCGTTCATCGGGCGGCGGCCGAGGTTTTCGAAGCCGAACCAGTAGCGGCGTTCGCTGTCTTTCAGGAATTGGTCGTAGCCCCTGAGGTCTTGCGGCGACAGGCGGGCAACCTCGGCGCGCATGGCGTCTGTATCCTGGCGGGCGGTGAAGGTGCTGCCGTCGGGCCAGCGGATTTCGTAGAACGGGTCGAGGGCGCGGAGGTCGACGTCTTGGTCGAAATCTCGTCCGCAGGCGGCCCAGAGCTCGCGAAAGACCTGTGGCACGGTGACGATGGTGGGGCCGAGGTCGAATCGGTGGCCGTTCTGCGTGATCGAAGAGCCGCGCCCGCCGGGGCGGTCGAGCCGGTCGAGCACCGTGACGCGGTAGCCCTTGGCGCCGAGCCGCATCGCCGAGGCCAGGCCGCCGAGCCCTGCCCCGATCACCACCGCATGCGGGCGGGTGTCGGTAGGGACCACGGGCCGGGGGATTGGATCGGCTCTTGTCAACATGGAAATACGATATACTGTCCAGTTAAGTTTACAACCCTGCCGTTGAACTGTGCCGCATCAACGCGGTACGGGTTTTCAAGTCAGGGTGGCTGTGTCAGATTGAGTTGACAGTCCGGACCGGGGGGATCTTGCCATTCAAACTGTTTCGCTGAGTTTTTTCCGGTTCGGGTCCGTAGCTGCGCGGGCCTGGGCGTTGGGCATGATGGGAGCGGCGCGGCTGGCGATGCCAAGGGTCCCGGATATCGAGTTCTGGAAGCTCTGTGGATCAGGCACTGGCGAGGGGTTTACGCCTGTGCCGAACACAGCTGTCTACGCCATCCTGGCCACCTGGCCATCGCTGGGCATTGCGCGTGACCGCGTCGAGAATGCCCCGATTTTTCGGCGCTACAGCGACAAAGCTCGTGAGAACTGGACAGTTTTCTTGAATCCGACATCCGCGAGGGGGCGCTGGTCCGGCGTGGCACCGTTCGATCCGGCAGCGCGCACTCTGCCGGGGCCGATCGCGGCGTTGACGCGAGCAACGATCAAGCCGTCGATCCTGCTGAAATTCTGGGGCCGAGTTCCGGATATTTCAAGTGTCATCGGCGACGACCCGAATGTGCTGTTCAAAATCGGGATCGGCGAGGTTCCCTGGCTGCATCAAGTAACGTTTTCGATCTGGCCCGACGCTGAAGCGATGGCCGCATTCGCCAGAGCGGATGGGCCGCATGCTCACGCTATTCAAGCGGTGCGCGAGGGGAATTGGTTCCGCGAGGAGCTTTACGCCCGGTTCCAGATCGCCGGCGATCGAGGCAGTTGGGGCGGGCTCAGCCCGCTTCATACCTCAAGGTCCGCGGCGGCATGACAGCACAGCCCTTCCCGTTCTCCGCCATCGTCGGACAGGACGAGATGAAACAGGCGATGGTGCTGACGGCCATCGACCCGAGTATCGGCGGCGTGCTGGTGTTTGGCGATCGGGGCACAGGAAAGTCGACTGCGGTCCGTGCTTTGGCGGCGCTCTTGCCGCAAATCAACGTTGTGGCCGGCTGTCCAATCAACTCCGAGCGACTGGAGGATTGTCCGGACTGGGCAGAAATCGGATCGAGTCGCATCGTCAAGCGTGCGACGCCGGTCGTGGACCTGCCGTTGGGCGTCACAGAGGATCGCGTAGTTGGGGCACTTGATATCGAACGTGCCCTGACCCGTGGCGAAAAAGCGTTTGAGCCCGGCCTGCTGGCGCGGGCCAATCGCGGTTATCTTTATATCGACGAGGTGAATCTGCTTGAGGATCATATCGTCGATTTGCTGCTTGACGTGGCGCAATCAGGGGAAAACGTCGTCGAGCGCGAGGGCTTGTCGATCCGTCATACAGCACGCTTCGTGCTGGTCGGATCCGGCAATCCGGAGGAAGGTGAACTTCGGCCGCAACTGCTGGATCGATTTGGTCTGTCGGTAGAGGTGACCTCGCCCACAGATATCGAAGAGCGTATCGAGGTGGTCCGGCGCCGCGATCAGTACGAAACTGAGACGGCGAAATTCATGAAGCGGTGGCGCGCCGCCGACACCAGACTGCGCAAACAAATCGTCCGCGCAGGCGATGTTTTGGCCAAGTTAGAGACGCCTCGAGAGGTGCTGCGGGACTGCGCCGCTCTTTGCGTCGCATTGGGCTCGGACGGCCTGCGTGGCGAGTTGACCTTGCTGAAGGCTGCGCGCGCCTTGGCGGCCTTCGAGGGCGAAGCGCGTGTCCAAAGAACACACCTAACGCGAGTGGCGCCGTCTTCTCTCAGGCATAGGTTGCGCCGCGATCCACTGGACGAGGCCGGCTCAACAACGCGGATCCATCGTGTGATGGAGGAGGTGTTCGGCTGACGGACAGCAGGGCAAAATGGCGGCGGGCAATGCTGGCATTGCAGCTATTGCGGATCGCCCCTGACCGGCTGAACGGCCTCTGGGTGCGTGCCCGATCGGGTCCGGTGAGGGACCGATTTTTAGAACGGATCCACGCTTTGTGGCGCGACAACGGCGTAATTCGAATTCACCCGAATGTAGATGACGAGGCACTATACGGCGGCCTTGACTGGACGGCCGCTCTGACCGGTCGTGGGGTTCGCCAGAGGGCTGGGCTTTTGGAGCGGCGGGCCTTGCTTTTGTTATCCATGGCCGACCGTTGCACTTCGGCGCTGTCGGTGCGGTTGGCCCAGGCTCTCGACCGTCCGGAGACCTCGGTCATTGCCTTGGATGAGGGCGAAGACGGATTGGCACCTGCGATTGTGGATCGGCTGGCGTTCTTCATCGACTTAGAGGGAATTGCGTACGGGGATTGCGTCGAGCCGACAGGCATTGAAGGGCACGGCGACGATGGTGCCTTAAGGCCAAGTGACGTGGATAGTTCGCGCGAGGCGATTGACTCGATGACCCGATTGGCGGCCAGCCTTGGTATTGGAAGTCTTCGAGCCCCTTTGTTGGCGCTACATGCCGCCAAAGCACATGCTGCAAATTTCGGGCGAATTAGTCTCGATTTCCGCGATATCCAAACCGCAGCCGAGCTTGTGTATCCGCACCGCGCGACGGCCTTGCCCACTGAACCCGAAGACTCCAATCAGGATCCGCCGCAGCCGCAAAGCAATGGCCAGAACGCGCCGGAAGATACAGGCGACAGAGCTGGTAGCGGTGCCGATGAAATCTTGCTCGATGCCGTCAAAGCAGCCCTGCCCCGCGAGGTCTTGGAACGTCTAGCTGCTGGCGAGGCATCGCGACGGGCAGTCGGCAGCTCTGGCAGCGGGGCGGCGCGGCGGGGAAATCGGCGTGGACGACCCCTGCCCTCCCGACCAGGTCGGCTTAATGTGGGCGCACGTTTGGACCTAGTCGCGACCTTACGCGCGGCGGCACCATGGCAAAAGATTCGAAAAAGCGCGTCCCCGCGGGGACAAAAGGTACATATCCTGCCGTCTGATATCAGACTTAAGCAATTCGAGCAGCGGTCAGACAGGCTTCTGGTCTTTGCTGTCGATGCATCTGGATCCGCTGCCATGGCTCGGCTTGCGGAGGCGAAGGGTGCGGTGGAGCTGTTGCTGGCCGAAGCATATGCGCGCAGAGACCATGTCGCTTTGATTGCGTTCCGGGAGAAGGCGGCTGAGTTGCTGTTGCCGCCCACACGGTCGCTCGTACAAACAAAACGGCGCCTCGCCACGTTGCCCGGTGGGGGCGCGACACCTTTGGCGGCGGGGATGTTTGCGGCCTCCGAATTGGCAGATCATGCAAAAAAACGTGGCTATACACCGACGCTTGCGATTCTTACCGATGGACGGGGCAACATCGCTTTGGACGGGACCAGCAATCGCGCGGTGGCTCAGAACGACAGCGAGGCAATTGCGCGACTGATCCGACACCAAAGAACATCGAGTATCGTGATCGACACGGCCACACGGCCGCAGCGTCCACTGAAAGACCTCGCACGGCTTATGGGGGCCGAGTACTTGCCACTGCCCAGAGCCGATTCGCACAGACTTGCACAGAGACTAACGGGCTGTTTGGAGTAGGATTTGTGGAGTGGCCGCCACCGCAAGACTGGCCGAATAGACCGGCGTCGAGGCGTGTGTACTGTCCTCCGCACCGTTGGCATGTTCAGGAAGACGGAGAGGGCAAGACGCTACTTCTTCTGCACGGCGCAGGGGGAGCGACTCAGACATGGCGCGGACTTTTTCCATTGCTAGCGAAACGGTACCACGTTGTTGCACCGGATTTGCCCGCGCAGGGCTTCACGCAGCTCGGAACCAGGCAGCGGCGCGGTCTCGATGAAATGTCAGAAGATTTGGTGCAGCTTTGCGAGCAGGAACAGTGGCGGCCCTATGCGATTGTTGGACATTCCGCCGGCGCAGCGATCTCGTTGCGGCTATCGGAGCTTTTGACCCCCAAACCCCGTGCGATCGTTGGCCTGAACGCGGCGCTAGGGGAGTTCGACGGAGTGGCGGGCGTGTTGTTTCCGTTCCTTGCGAAGGGCTTCTCCGCCGTACCCTTTGCCCCGGACGTCTTGTCCCGTTTGATCGGGACCAAGCGTCGGGTCACGCAAATGCTGAACGCCACGGGCTCGCAAATTGGAGCGAACGGCCTGCGTTCGTATATGCGCCTCGTTCGAGATCCCGCACATGTGAAGGGCACCTTGCTGATGATGGCGCAATGGCGATTGAAGCCGCTGTTGTCTCGGTTGGACCATTTAGACACGCCGACGTTGTTCCTCGTCGGGGGAAATGATCAAACCGTTCGGCCAGACATCTCGCGAAACGCGGCAGAAAGAATGCCGAATGCAGTGGTGAAGGAGTTTCCTGGCCTAGGGCATTTGGCGCACGAGGAAGCACCTGGCGACACCGCGGACGAAATTCATCGGTTTGTCTCGGCTTAGCTCCGGCTTTCGTCCAGGACCCGAAAGAAGGCATCGAGCGCGGCCTCGAGCTGGGTGCGTTCCAGATTCGAAAAATCGCGCTCCGCAAGCACCACGAACCGGCCCTCGGAGGCAAGGCAGCGGACCATGCCCCCGGGACCGTTATACTTGAGTGTCGTCTTTGCTTGCCCGCGCGGCGCAACAGCCGCTTTCGGCTTGTCTGGACGCCCGGTTCCGAGTTCCCGCAGCAAAGTTACCTCTTCAAGCGTCGTTTTGGGAGGGCGGGCGCGCAACTGCGCGACAACGAACTGAGCGAATCCGGGCTCAGCACTGAGCCGTTTCTCCAGCGCAAGCCCAACCGAGCGCGGCAGCGCCTCTGGAAAGCTCAGATGCGGCCCAATCTGCGCGAGGAGATTTGCGAATCGTGCGATGTAGTTCCGTTTCTGTCGCCCGGCGGAGGCAAAAAGCGTGCGGATCGCCGAGTCTAGGGTCTGCGTCCCGGTGCCAGCGTCATCTACGAAATTCCTGGCAAGTTCGGCCATCTCTGCAAAGGACACATCTCGCCGGATCAGGTTTTCGTCGACCATCCGACGGTAGAGCGAATCGATTGTCTCGCCCTTGGCCACAAGCCCCGCAGGAATCCGCGCAAACCGCTCATCGCCGGTTTCAGCAAAAAGCTCCCGATAGGCCTCGAGCCGCCGGTAACCCTGCACCAGTTCGTAGCCATCGCCAGCCTCTTCAACACGGATCGGGTTGGACAGGCCAATCGCCTGGATTGAGGTCTTCAACTCGTCGAGTTCGGGGTCGCGTTTCGCCGCCCGATCACGCGCGAGTTTGGTCGTGACAATCCTGTCGATTGGGACCGCATCTACGATGAGACCAAGTTTCTTCAACCGCACGAATTCCCGGGCGAGCGCGTCGTTTTCGCGCCGGATTGCTGCCTGAGCTTCCTCGCGTTCGGCAACGGCTCTGGCGTTCTCATTGATTGCCGCCGCCATCGGTCCGCGCCGCGGCGTTTCGGTCTGCTCAGGCAAGGCGCTGTCACCTGCGGCAGCACCATCCCCTGGGAAATCGATGTCGAAGACCCGTCGCTTGCTCATGCCGCGGCCTCCAATTCGGACCAGACCGAAACTGCGTTGTCCCGGAACTCCTCATAAGCCCCATCAAAGGTCAGTCGGGCGCGTCGCCAGGTTTCACGCGTCATGTCGCGGTAGTCGATTTCATAGATCGAGCTTAGGAACCGTCCGGACTGCTCCACCGCTCGGGTCATCTCGATCTGATTGGTGCACACCCGATCGCCGAACACCTTCTGAAACGCCGTATACATCGCCCGATGCAAGGCGTTGTTCGGTTCAAACCGGGTTAGAAGAAAGCGTACGTCGCGGAATCGCTTCGGCAGTGTCACTGTCCCCGCGGGGACATTTTGGATCCTATTGAGGTCTTCCAACGCCTCAGACAATTGGCCAATGAAAGACGTGGTGCTGTCATATTCCCAGTAGCCTGGACCGGACGGGATGTAGAGCATGTCGGCCGCGAAGACGGCATTCATGGACTGATAGCCGATCGCTGGGGGGCAATCGAACAGGATGAAGTCGTAGGCCTCCGCTGGGATCGCATCGAGATACCGATCGACGGCCGCGAAAAACGACCACTCCGGGTTGAGATGCCGATACTGTGCGCTCGCGAATTCCACAAAGGCGGCATTGGCACAGCTCGGGATCAGGTCAATTGTTGGCCAGCAAGTCGGTTTGATGAAATCCGCCGGCCGCAGATCGGCAAGACCCATATCCGTGATGGCATTCGGCAATTCGCGGTGGGGCAGGGCGGTGCCGCTCTCTGCCCCACGGGGCACCGCGTTTGTTCGCTCCGTCTCTTGGATCAAATCCCGGGCCATGATGCCCCAGACCGTATACTCCTCCGCCACGTCGCTAAGCCCCATGGAGTGGCTCAGCGTGGCCTGCGGATCGAAATCAACCGCCAGGACCCGATAGCCGTCCAAGGCCGCAGCATGAGCGAAATGCAGAGCCACGGTGGACTTCCCGGCACCCCCCTTGAAGTTCGCAATTGCGGCGCGCAGCGCCCGCGCTCCCGCCGGGCGCATCGGCATCAATGACTTCCGATTCACCTTCAGACGACGTCGCAGTTCATTGATTTCATCCAAGGAGTACCAGCGCTGACGCCCCTCCGGCTCGACCAACCCTTGCGGCAATGACGGATCCGCCGCCAGGCGGCCACGCAAAGTTGACTGATTGACCTTGAAGATCAGCTCCGCCACTTCCCAACTCGAGAACCGCCGTAAGGACTTTTCGAGATCCGGCGAGTAAGTTTGCTGCCGAATCCACCCCTGCATTTTGAGCGACTGCGCCTGAAGCCTCGCCAAATCGCGATGATCGAACATCCGCTTTCCGCCATAGTTGGACGTTAAACCTGCCTATTCCTTCATTTACGCCGATTTTGAACCGAATGCAAAAACGTTTGTTTCGAGATTTCAATGTCGGTTTTCCCACGGGGACATAGCGGCGCAAGCAAACATCGATTCGCAATTGGCGTTGAGTCAGACACCTATTCGATAGCTCACACATTCCAGAAAAAGGGGACGCCAGACGCCGCCACCCTACATAATGGGTGACAAACTAGGAGTTTTAGGGGACACTATGGTGGCCCCCAATACCAATACACCGGATTCTTTTCGGATTCTCGTCTCAAGATTTGAAGCGTCAAAGCACTGCCCTTGACAGAATCGTTTTTCCGGACGCAAATCGGGCCACAATGAGAAAAAACGCTGAGCTGGCTGCATCGAATGCAGACTTGCTCGGTTTCAGAGGCAGGCCGCCCGATGGGCGAATAGTCAGGAATGAAATGAGCATCGCCAGACCGGTCGGGCGGGGCGCCGCCGCACAGAAATATGACATCCTAACGGCCATGGGCACTTATGCCTTGGCCCAGCCAAAAGGCCCGCAGCGCCTTGTCCTTCGTTTCATCACATTGATCACGGCGCGCTATAACTGGGCCCGCGACGAACTGAAGGTCGGACAGAGAGAGATCGCTCGGTTATGGTCGTGCGATATTCGAACCGTAAAACGAGAAACGGCGAAACTGCGCGGCTTGGGTTGGCTACGGGTCCGACGTCCCGGAGCCCGTGGGCGTGTCACCGAATACGGTCTGGTGATCGATGCGATCTTGGCCGCAACACAGCCGCATTGGCCCGCGATCGGCCCTGATTTTCCGATCCGCATGTCCGAACAGGCCGACGCAAAGGTGGTGCCACTGCCGGTGTCGGGACCGGTCGATCCGCCAGACACCACGGCCGGAACGGAATGGGCTTTGGCACAGGGCGACCTCTATCGCGAGGACACCGGGCTTTATGCCGCGTGGCTCAAGTCATTGCGTAGAATTGAGCGGGCAGGGGGCCGTCTTGTTCTTGCCGCGCCTAGCCGTTTTCACGCGGCCTATGTCGATACCCATCTCAAAGCCCGACTGCTAGCCGCCTGCCAAGCGGCGGATGAGACCGTGCACGACGTGGTCATCACGTCTTGACACCAATAGAAAACGGCCGCCGGGGTTTGAACCCGGCGGCCGTTTTGATCAAATCTCAGGTCCTAGTTGGTCGCGGCCGGATCGCCGTCCGCGTCGTCCTCGGACGGTGTGGCGTACTTGCCAAGTAGTGCGGTCAGATTCAGCGCGTCTTCCTCTTTGCGCACCTTGAAGGACATCTTGCTGCGCGCCTTCTTGTCGTCGAGATAGGTGCGCAAGAAATCCTTCGGGTCTTGTAGGTAGGCAACCAGTTGCTCTTCGTCCCAAACGAGCCCGGCCTCTCCGGCCTCAACAAGCGATTTGCCGTAGCGGAACCCATCCACCACGCCCGCCTGACGGCCAAACACGCCGAACAGGTTCGGGCCGGTCTTGGCCTTCTTGCCGTGCAGTACGTTGCCGTCGTCGTCGGCGATCACGTGGCAGGTCTGGCACTGGCTGAACGCGTCGGCGCCGGCGTCGGCGTCGCCAGTGACATGGCCCTCGGCCAGGGCGGGGGCGGCCAGCGACAGGGCGGCCAGAAGCGGAAGGGTGGTGCGGATCATCGATCGGTCCTCGCTGTCAGTTGTGAACGTGCGCATCGGCGGCTTCTATTGCAGGGCAGGGGGGATTCCTCAACCCCGTCTCACGCAACCGTAATTCGCAACCTCGGCACGGCAAGGGGCCAGGCCTGAAAAACCGTCCGGAAATGCGGCACGAATTCGCCCATCGCGCCGGGTTTTGCGTCAATTATGGAACGATCTGGGCTTGTCTAGGCGACCGCGTGCGCCAGCGCGCAGTGCCGCCAAAGCGCGTCCAGTGCTTCGACCAGATAGTCGATGTCGGCGTCGCTGTGCAGCGGCGAGGGCGTGATCCGCAACCGTTCGGTGCCTTTCGGCACGGTCGGGTAATTGATCGGCTGCACGTAGATGCCCCAGTCGTCCATCAGGATGTCGCTGATCTGGCGGCATTTCACCGGATCCTTGATCATCACCGGGATGATGTGGCTGTCGTTCGGCAGATGCGGGATGCCGAGTTGGTCGAGCCGTGCCCGGAGCTTCGCCACTTGCCGGCGCTGGCGCGCGCGTTCCATGTCCGACTGCTTCAGATGCCGGATCGAGGCGCGTGCCGCGGCCGCGACGGCCGGGGGCAGGGCGGTGGTGAAGATGAACCCGCTGGCGAAGCTACGTACGAAGTCGCAGAGCGCCGCCGATCCGGTGATATAGCCACCCACGACCCCATAGGCCTTGCCGAGCGTCCCCTCGATCAGGTCGATCCGGTCGGCCAGTCCTTCGCGTTCCGATATCCCGCCACCGCGCGGGCCGTAGAGGCCGACGGCATGAACCTCGTCGAGATAGGTCATCGCGCCGTGATTCTCGGCGACCTCGACGATCTCGGCCATCGGGCAGATGTCGCCATCCATTGAATAGACAGACTCGAAGGCGACGATCTTGGGCCGGTCGGGGCCGATCGCGGAAAGCTTCCGGTCCAAGTCCTCGACGTCGTTGTGCCGCCAGATCACCTTGTCGGCGCGGGAATGGCGGATGCCTTCGATCATCGAGGCGTGGTTGCCGGCATCTGACAGGATCACCGCGCCGGGTAGGCGGGCGCCCAGGGTGGATAGAGCGGCCCAGTTAGAGACGTAGCCGCTGGTGAAGAGTAGCGCGGCCTCCTTGCCGTGCAGGTCGGCGAGTTCCTGTTCCAAGAGCAAATGATAGTGGTTGGTTCCCGAGATGTTGCGCGTGCCACCCGCCCCGGTGCCGCATTCATCGATTGCGTCTTTCATCGCCTGCATCACTGCGGGGTGCTGACCCATGCCCAGATAATCGTTCGAGCACCAGACTGTCACCTCGCGCTCTCCGCCGTCGCAATGGTTCCTGGCCCGTGGGAAGCTGCCGCAGCGCCGTTCCAGATCGGCGAAGATCCGGTAATTGCCTTCGTCTTTCAACGTGTCCAGCTGGGCGGAAAACAGCGCGTTGAAATCCATCTCTCACTCTCCCGGGGTCAGTGTCTTGTCGTTGGCTTTGGGCGCAGGGATCATCCAGCGCCAGAGTTTCTCGTCCGGTAATGGCAGGACCATCAGCCAGTGTTCCAGCAGCGCCAGGGCGGTCAGAGCGGCGAGCAGGGCAAAGCCGACTGCCGCGCCGGGTGTTGCCGCGGAATAGAGACGTTCCAGCCAGCACGCGGTGGCGAAACTCAAGAGCGTCACCGAGATCGGGAAGATCCAGCTGTGGCTGCGCTGGCGGAAATGGCTGGGCAGGTGCGATAGCGGGCCGGGCAGGAACTCGATATTAATCTTCGGCACGCCGAGAAACAGGTTCAGCTTGGCCGAGATCCGTGCAGCGTAGAGCAGCGCGAAGGTCCAGAGCGCGAAGGTGTTGACGGCTTCGCGGCTGGCGATGATCAGGACCGCCAGGCAAAGGACCAGCAGAACCTCGTGGAAAGCGACGGTGCCCCAGGCCCGCATGAATCGCTCGAACCCGGCGGTGCCGGGAGGGCAGGGGACCGGGTTCGGGCCGGTCACGATGCCGGACAGGAACGCCAACTCGACCCAGCCCCAGATCGCCAGCGCCGAAAGGAACGCGACGTAGACCGCCGCGACACTGTCGGATCCCAGCGTCTGCCAGACCCCGTAGCAGCCCGCCATCAGGAACGGCAGGCCGAAGATGCTGGTGAGGAAATGCGCGTCTTTGCCGACGCGGTCGGCGCTCTTGACCACCCAAAGGATCGCGCCGGTGGAAAACCACCAGACGAACAGCGCAAAGAGCGCCGCGATCCAAGGAGAGGCCATCATCGCACCATGCGCTCTAGTAGGCCGGCTGCAGCCGCGTGGTTTCGGGCACGCGGTGTTTGTTGGCGGGGATTGTTAGCAGGGACGCAAAGGCTAGGGCCGCTTTGGCGCTGCCACCAAGCTCCTTCAGTTTGCCGCCGATGCCGCCCTGTTCCTTGCCTTCTGCAATTTGCACATTGGCTTTGTGCAGACGTTCCAGGCTCGGCTGCCAGCGCGGATGCTCGATATCGAGTGTGATCGGGAAGATCTGTTCGCTGAGCTTCGAGGTCTTGGTGAAGACCTCATGCGCGTACCAATCCGGATCGACGCCAAGCGCCTTATGGAATGCCGGGCGCTGATGGTCGCGGACATACATCGTGGCGTAGACCGCGGTGAGGAAGAACTTGATCCAGTAGACGTTTATGCCTTGGGTCAGCTTCGGATCGGTCTTCATCAGCAGGGCGAAGGCCTCGCCGTGGCGGAACTCGTCATTGCACCATTCCTCGAACCACTTGAAGATCGGGTGGAACCGGTGCTCGGGGTTCGCCTGCAGGTGCCGGAAGATGGTGATGTAGCGGGCGTAGCCGATCTTCTCGCTGAGGTAGGTGGCGTAGTAGATGAACTTGGGCCGGAAGTAGGTGTATTTCTTCTTCTGGGTCAGGAAGCCCAGGTTCACCGCCACTCCGGCCTCGCGCAGGGCATCGTTGATGAAGCCCGCATGCCGCGCCTCGTCGCGCGCCATCAGCTGGAACAGTTGCGTGATTTCCTTGTTCGCGCCGCGGCGCTTCATCTCTTTGTAGAGCACGCAGCCCGAGAACTCGGCGGTGCAGGAGGAGATCAGGAAGTCGATGAACTCCTTCCGCAGATCCGGGTCCATGCCGTCCCAATCGACGTGGTCCCAATCCTCGTTCTTCTTGAAATGGCCTTTGTTAGGGTCGCTAACCATCTCGCCGATCAGCGGATCCCATTCGTCGCGCACGCCCTCGACGTTGATGGCGTCAAGCTCGTCGAAATCGGTCGTGTAGAACCGTGGGGTCAGCAGGGTGTTCCGCATCGCCACTTCGGTGGCCGAGACGGAATCGAGGACGGCCTGGGCCTCTTGAATGGCCAGGCCTTCCTCGACGGTGGTGGCGTCGGCGGAGTGCTGGGGCAGGGGGGTCTGGACGTTCATAGCTTGACCTCCTCGCTGAACGAGAATTCGCACAGTTCCATGACCTCGAAATCGCCGGTCAGCCGGGTCCACAGCTGTTCCAGCTTGGACGCGCGAACGATGATCGCCTCGCGGTCTTCGCTTACGATCTCACCGAAGGGCGCCATGATCTCGGGCCCTTGTACCTTCACCTCGTCGCCGGGATAGACCACGGCGCCGTTGTTGAACCGCACGTGCGCGTGCAGGCTTTCAAAGCAGTGGCTGATTTCGACCGTGCAGGGCGCCCGTTCGATCTCTTTCGTCAGAAGTCCCATGGTTTCGGTTCCCTTTTGTCTTGGCTTCAGTTGGTCAGCAGCCGTTCAAACGCGGCCTTGTTGTCTTGTCCGAAATTGCCCAGCTCGGCGCTCCACCCGGTTTCGGGGTCGTGCACAGCAAGTCGGCCGTTGGCGTAGGCCACCAGCTCGACAGGCGGATTGCCGGCAACGCGGTTTTTGCCGCGCTCGTGCGCCATGGCGTTCTGGATCACGGTAATGAAGCCGCCATGCGCCAGATCGGCTAATACGGTGCCGTCCGCCGCCAGCACCTTCACTGCCTTGGCGCCTCCGCCTTCCAACATGATCTGGCGGCTTTGCAGCACCTCGGCCTCGTGCGGCACGCCGACATGCGGCCTGTCGGTGTAGACCCCGAAGCTGACGATGACGAGCGAGGCCATGGCCAGCGCGAACATCGCCCGCACCAGCACCTTGGGGATCATTTCCCGGTCGGTGTTGCGCAGCTGCGGCGCGCGCGGGGTGTAGGTTTGATCGGACATCTCTTCGGTTCCCAGGTTTTGTTATTCCGCGGCGACGGCGGTTGGTTCGAGACGGGTGACTTCGGGCTGGCTGACCCGGGTCTCGGCGGCCTCGGCGAGGATACGCGCCACGTTTTCGGCGTCGGGGATGCAGCGCAGCGCCGGTTCGGTCTTTTTCATCCGCCAGGGGCGGACATGCGGCCAGCAGATCAGATAGCTGAGCTTGGTTTCGCCCAGCGTTTGCATCGCGATGGTGCCGGTGCCGGATGTCTTCAGATCCAGATTGGCGGTCCCGAGCTTTTTGTAGGGGATGTTGAAGGTCACGGTCAGCGCCGCACCGATCCGCATCGCCACCCGCGCGGTGGTGATCGTGTAGACCGTCGAGCGTGCCTGCACCCAGGCGATCAGGAGGATGATCGCACAGGTGACAAACCCAAGCGCCAGCAAGGGCAGGGCGGTCAGCAACACTGATGGAAAGGGCACCTCGGTCGACGCCACGCCCACGCGCCAAAGGCTGAGCAGCACGAACCAGCCTGCGACCCAATAAAGCCCCATCGCCTCGCGCGCGAGCGCCCAGGTTTGCGGCCGTCCCTGCCAAAGGATCTGCTCTCCGCTTGGCGGGCGGGCGGGCAATCCGCGGACGGGTTCAAAGGCAAAGTCGTCGTGGGGCATGGCTAAAGCCCTTTCCTATCAGTGCGTTACGCTAGGTGTTCCTAGTCGTACATGGCGCCGCCTGCGACGTAGCCGCAGATCTTGTCTTCCTCGAGCAGGGTGACCTGATCGGCCGCCTTGGTCGCCGGAATACCGGGGAAGCGGCCGGAGTTCAGCGATTTGACCCAGACGTATCGGGGCTTGATCTTGGCCATCGTCATCGGGACCAGCCGCTTGCCGCCGCCGTCCTTCAACTCGACCTCCAGGTAGCGGACCATCTGCTCCGGCACGTCGATCCACATGTCGCTGATCGTGCCGGCGATGGTGTCGTCTTTGCCAACTACCGGCATGCCGCGCGGGTCGGTGCCGGCGGATACCGCATAGTCCTCGACGCTGCCCATGGGCCGGATTTTGACATGCCCGTGGCCGTCCAATTCCGGAACGTCGCGGCGCGGGGCCCAGCTGGCCGGGCCGACGCCGTCTGCCAGCGCGTCGCCGGTGGGGATATGCGGGAAGCCGTCGCTGTCGCTGCGCTGCAAAGCCAGGTCGTCGCGGTCGCCACGCTGGCCCGAAGGCACAGTGACCTCGCCGCGCCCGTCGCGCAGGTGGAAGGTCTTGTCCTTCGGCACCGGGAATGGGCCCTGGTTGCCCGCTGGATTGCCGTCGTCATCCTCCAGCGGATACCCTTCGCGCATGTTCTCGGTCTGTAGGTAGTAGATCAGCAGCGCGAAAAAGATCCAGAACAGCCAGATCGACAGGCTCGCCAGATCGAAGTTGCCAAAGAAGTTTACGCCAACCATGTCGTGTCCTCCGAGGTCAGGTGGGGAAGTCGGCCAGGCCTATCTTGCCGGCTGCCCCTTGGGTTGGTTGCGGTTGGAAGCTGATCCGCACGAGCGGACCCAGGACGATGAGCGTCGCGAAAAGGAGCGCGATCTCAGTGTGATAGACGAAGGAATAGCCGGTGGAGGCGGTATTGAGCGCCTCGCCCAGCTTGCCCGACAGCGCCAGGCCGTTGACGCTGTCGCGCAGGGTTCCGCCGAGCGCGATCGCCAGGCCCGCCGCCGTCGCCTGCGCCGCGCCCCACGCGCCGAGCGCCAGGCCGCGCCCGGCGATGCCTTGCGCAGGCATGGTCATCGCCGCCATCAGTGTGGCCACAGCAAAGAGGCCGCTGCCGAAGCCGATGCCGCAGGCGCCGGCGAAGAACAGTGCGGTGGACCCCATCGGCGCGGCGAACACGACCGCCGAGAACGCCGCGATGCCGTAGAGCAGCCCGCGCGCGCACATCCGGTAGGGGTTCAGCCCGCGGGCAAGCCAGCGGGCGGCCAAGGCGAAGCCGGTGAGAGCGCCCGCGGCCCACAGGGCGGTCAGAAGCGTCGTCGCCGACACGGACAGTCCCAGGATTTCGCCGCCATAGGGTTCCAGCAGCACGTCCTGCATGTTGAAGGCCAGAGTGCCCAGCACCACCACGGCCAACAGCCGTCCGGCATCGCCGCCGCTGGCGTAGTCGGCCCAGGCCTCGCGGAATTTCGGCCGCGGCGCGGTGCGTTCGGCCTTTGTCATCGGCCGCACACGCTCCTGCCGCCAGAGCGCGATGAGGTTCAAAATCAGCGTCGCCACGGCGGCGCCTTGGACCACCTGGATGAGCCGCAGGCTGGAATAGTCGCGCAGCAGCCATCCGATGATCAGCGCGGAAATTCCCATACCGATCAAGAACATAACGTAGAGCATCGCCACGACCCGCGGGCGGGTTGGGTCCGTCGCGCGGTCGCTGGCAAGCGCCAGCCCGGCAGTCTGGGTCATGTGAAGGCCCAGGCCGGTGATCAGAAACGCCAACGCCGCCAGAACCTCGCCGGCGAAGGGGATTTGGTGCACCGTATCGCCGCTCAGGACCAGCAGCGCGAAGGGCATGATCGCCAACCCGCCCATCTGCCAGAGCGAGCCGAACCAGAGGTAGGGGATGCGTTTCCAGCCAATGGCCGAGCGGTGCGTGTCGGAGCGGAAGCCTAGAAGCGCCCGGAATGGCGCCACCAGGACCGGCAGGGCGATCATGATCGCGACGATGGTTGCGGGCACGCTGAGTTCGACGATCATCACCCGGTTCAACGTGCCCAGCAGCATCACCGTGGCCATGCCGACCGAGATCTGGAACAGCGACAGACGCAAGAGTTGCCCTAGCGGCAGGTCGTCCGACGCGGCGTCCGAGAACGGCAGCAGCCGCGCCGAGATAGTCTTGACCTGGCTGCGCGTGACGATCATGGTCGCAGCTCCATCGCCTGGCTGATGTAAAAGCCGCTGGTGATCCGAGTGACGGGTCGCAGCGCCGCCTTGACGCCCGCGTCGCGCAGGGCGCTGGCGATCTGCGCCTCGGAATGCGGCACGATCGCGGGAGAGCGGTCAGAGCGAGGGAACAGCTTACCGGCCACATGCATTGCCGACAGCAGTGGCGTTTTGGGCGCAACGGTGAAGACGATCTTTCCACGAGTCCGGCCGGCCAGTTCCTCCAACGCCGCCGCAATGTCCGGCGCGCGGTAGTGGATCAGCGAATCCATCGCCATGACGAAGTCGAACCGTCCGTGGCGCGCGTCCAGCATGTCACCCGCGACGAACTCGATCTGCCGCAGCAGGGCAGGGGGGGTGCGCCGCCGTGCGACGTCCAGCAGGCTCGGTGAAATATCGACCGCCACGACCAGCGCGCCCCGTTCGGCCAGCGCGACCGACATCGGCCCGGCCCCGCAGCCCGCGTCGAGCACGCGCGCACCGTCCAGGCGGGCGGGCAAGCACTCCAGCATCGCCGCACGCATCGCGTCGCGGCCTTCGCGCACGGTCTGCCGGATCCTGCTGACCGGCGCGTCCGATGTCAGACGCTCCCACGTCTTCGACGCGGTGCGGTCGAAATAGGTCTCTAACCTGTCCCGTGTCGCCTCATAGGTCATCAGTCAAACCCCAGAAGCTCAAAAATGTCGCGGTCGGGCAGGGGGGCGGGGGCCAGAGGCTCGGTTCCGGCCCATAGTGTTTCGGCCAGCCGCACGTATTCGGCGCGGCACTGAACGATGTCCTCGTCTTCGGGCATCTCAAACAGCGTCTTTTTCTTCAGGCGAGAGCGCCGGATTGCATCGACATCGGGCATATGCGCGATGCGTCTGAAACCCACGGTCTTGCAGTAGCGGTCTACCTCGTCGGTGTCCTTCGACCGGTTCGCCACGCAGCCCGCCAGACGCACCGAATAGTTCTTCGACTTCGCCTGCACCGCGGCGATGATCCGGTTCATCGCATAGATCGAGTCGAAGTCGTTCGCCGTCACGATGACTGCTCGATCAGCATGCTGCAGCGGCGCGGCGAATCCGCCGCAAACCACATCGCCAAGCACGTCGAAGATCACCACGTCGGTGTCTTCCAGCATGTGGTGCTGTTTCAGCAGCTTCACGGTCTGGCCCACAACGTAGCCGCCACAACCGGTGCCCGCCGGCGGCCCGCCGGCTTCGACGCAGTGCACGCCGTTGAAGCCCTCGGTCACGAAATCCTCGGGCCGCAACTCCTCGGCGTGAAAATCTACGTCCTTGAGGATGTCTATCACCGTGGGCTGCAGATGCCCCGTCAGAGTGAAGGTCGAATCGTGCTTCGGGTCGCAGCCGATCTGCAGCACCCTTTTTCCCAGCTTAGAAAACGCCACGGACAGGTTTGACGAGGTCGTGGACTTGCCGATCCCGCCCTTGCCATAGACCGAAAACACCTTGGCGCCTTCGATCTTCATCGAGGCGTCCTGATGCACCTGCACCGACCCTTCGCCGTCTTCGCCTTTCAAGACCGGCGGTGCGCCGAGTCCCCGGGCGCGCAGCCCGATTTGCTCGCGCTCGTTGGCGAGTGCGGCGGGGGGCGATTTCAGGTCAAGCGGGCTCATGTGTCTCCTTCCCGGCCTACTCGGCCGCAATCCCTTCCAGCCGGTCTTCCAGCTCGTCCGCCGCGCCTTGCAGGGCAGCGAGCGTGTCGTCGTCGGGCTGCCAATAGTCCCGGTCATGCGCTTCCAGCAGCCGGTTCGCCATCCGGGCAGAAGCCGTGGGATTCAGCTCGGCCAGCCGCCGCCGCATCTCATCGTCCAGAACGAATGTCTCGGAGATGCGCTGATAGACCCAAGGATCGACGTCGCCTGTTGTGGCCGACCAGCCCATGGTGTTGGTCACATGCGCCTCGATTTGGCGCACACCTTCGTGGCCGTGCTTCAAGAGGCCCTCGTAGAATTTCGGGTTCAGGCTGCGGCTGCGGGTTTCCAGCGCAATCTGATCTTTCAGCGTGCGGACCTTGCCCTCGCCACGTGTCTGATCGCCGATATAAATCGGCGCCTCGGCGCCCCGCGCCCGTTTCACCGCGCGGGAAATACCGCCGAGCGTGTCGAAATAGTGGTCGACTGTGGTGACGCCCAACTCGACCGATTCGAGGTTCTGGTAAGCGAGATCGACATCCCGCAGCGTCTTTTGCAGCAGCGCGGCGTGCTTGGTGGCTTTGCCGTTCACGCCATAGGCAAAGCTCTTTCGCGCTTCGTAGGCGTCGGCGAGTTCTTCCTCGTCGCCAAAGGCAGAGCTTTCAACCAGCTGGTTGACGTTCGAGCCGTAGGCGCCTTCGGCGTTGGAGAAGACGCGCAGCGCGGCGGTCTCTAGGTCCACGTCCATCTCTTGCGCGTAAGCAAGCGCGTGGGCGCGGATGAAGTTCATTTCCAGCGGCTCGTCGGCGCTTGCCGCCTTGAACGCTGCCTCGGCCAGCATCCTGGTCTGCAGCGGCAACAAGTCTCTAAATATCCCGGAAAGCGTCATTATGACGTCGATCCTTGGCCGCCCAAGCTCTTCCAGCGGTACAAGATCGGCGCCCGACAGCCGCCCGAACGAGTCGAAGCGGGGTGACGCGCCCATCAGCGCCAGGGCTTGTGCGATCGGCCCGCCGTCGGACTTGATGTTGTCCGACCCCCAAAGCACCAGCGCCACCGATCGAGGCAGCTTGGCATGGGTTTCCAGCAGTCTTTCGGCCTGTTTCGCCCCATCGGCCAGGGCAAAGGCGGTCGGCATCCGGAATGGATCGAAGGCGTGAATGTTGCGCCCGGTCGGCAGGATCTCGGGCGATCGTATCAGGTCGCCGCCCGCCACCGGCGGCACATAGTGTCCGGCGATTGCGCGCATCAACGCCGGCATCTCGTTGTTCTGCGCCAAGAGATGGTCCACACGGGCGCGCATCTCGTCGTCGCAATCGGCCATCACGCGCACATGTTCGGCCCGTTCCGCCGCGCCGATCTGTCGCCCGACCACATGCAGCCCGTCGGGGATCAGTGCGTCCTCGGTTTCCAAAAGTTTCAGCCACAGCCCCTTTGGATCGCTGCCGTCAAGGTCCACCGCCGCCGCTTGGTCACGGATCAACGCCTCCAAGTCGTCCCGGTCTGCAGCTTCAGGCGTCAGTTCGCGCCAACGCGTCATGCTGTCCTTGAGTTCCAACAGACCCTTATAAAGCCCCGAGGCCGCGAGCGGCGGGGTAAGGTGCGTGACCGTGACCGCATTTGCCCGCCGCTTGGCCAGCGTCGCCTCAGAGGGGTTGTTGGAGGCGTAGAGATAGACGTTGGGCACGTTGCCGATCAGCCGGTCGGGCCAACATGTGGCCGACACCCCCGCCTGCTTGCCCGGCATGAATTCCAGCGCGCCATGCATCCCGAAATGCAGCAACACATCGACGCCAAATTCGTCCCTAAGCCAGCGGTAGAAAGTCGAAAAGGCGTGTGTCGGTGCAAAGCCCGCCTCGAACAGCAGCCGCATCGGGTCGCCCTCGTAGCCGAAGGCCGGCTGCACGCCGACAAAGACCTTGCCGAATTTTTGCCCCAGCACGAAGACACCATGCCCGTCCGATTGCACCCTCCCCGGGGCTGGGCCCCAAACTTGTTCGATTTCGGAAAGCCAAGGTGTCTTACGCACGATATCGTCGGCAGGCACATGCGCCGCAACATTCGCTTCTTGCCCGAAGCGGTCCGCGTTGCCACCGAGGACCGCCTCACGCAGCGCCTCGACCGTCTCGGGCGGTTCCAGATCGTAGCCCTGCGCCGCCATCTCATGCAACGTGTTGAAAAGGCTTTCGAAAACGGAAAGGTATGCCGCGGTGCCGATGGCGCCGGCATTGGGCGGGAAGCCAAAAAGCACAATGCCGACCTTGCGTTCGGCGTTACCCGCTCGCCGATTCAAGCCCAACCTAAGGGTCTTTTCGGCCAATGCCTCGACACGCTCGGGGCAGGGGGCCATGGCATTGTGCGACGGCTCTGCGGGGTCGGACCGGTCGCTGCCATGGCGGCCGGCAAAGACCGTCGGGTTGGTGGCGCCGTCGATCTCCGGCAGGGCGATCAACATCGTCGTTTCCACCGGCCCCAGTCCGCCCGAAGACGCTACCCATTGACCAAGGGTCTGGAATTCCAGCGGATGTGCGGCCACGTAGGGCACGTCGAGGGCGCCGAGTAGCTCCACCGCCGCTGCGCTGTCGTTGTAGGCGGGTCCGCCGATCAGCGAGAAACCGGTCAAGGACACCAAAGCATCGATCTGGCCCTTGTGATAGGTCTCGACCGCCGGGCGCCCGTCGAGCCCGCCGGCGAAGGCCGGGATCACGCGCACGCCGCGGGCCTCGAACGCCTCGATGACGGCATCGTAATGCGCGGTGTCCGAGGCGAGCACGTAGGACCGCATCAACAATAGTCCTACTGTCGCCACCGGTTTGCGCGGCACAGGCAGGTCGGCCAGGTCGGCGGTGATACGTCCGGGCAGGGTGGGGTGGTAGAGCCCGACTTCGGGGTATTCCACCGGCGCTTCGGACAGCGTCCCGCGCCAAAGCGCCTCACTGGCGTAGCGTGAAATCAGAAACCGCACCATCTGCTCGACATTGTCATCCGAGCCACCGAGCCAATACTGCATGGTCAAGAACCAAGCGCGCAAATCCTGTGCCTTGCCAGGGATGTACCGAAGGATCTTCGGCAGTCTGCGCAGCATCCGCATCTGCTTGGCGCCGGAATTGGCAGAGGGCTTCCGGGACCCTCGCAACTTCTTGAGAAGCCTCATCGCCCCATTGGCAGGCTTCGACATGTCCAGGTCGCCCATCCTAGTCAGCCGGACGATTTCGGAATCAGCGATCACTCCGATCATCGCGTCGCAGGTCTCGCGACGCGCCTCCAAATCGGGCAGGATCGCTTTGACGTGTTCCTCGATGAACAACAGGTTGGCGATGACGATGTCGCCGAACCGCACCGCGTCCCGCGCTCGTTTCAAAGCGTCGGGGTTCTCGGACCACTCGGCGGCTGCGTGCACACCGACCGACAGACCTGGGAAGTCTGCCGCCAGTCGTTCAGTCACCCGCGCGGCGGGACCGGCGGAATGGGCATCGAGAGTGACGATCACCACCCGATAGCCGGGGATATGACCGTCATCGCGCATAATGCGCCTTCGCCTCGTAAAGGGTGTCGATGGAAATCTCGGCCACCCCACGTTCGGCGGCAAATCTCTCGGTGTTGCGCTTGGCCTTGCCGCGCACAAAGAACGGGATCTTGCGCAGCTCCTGTTCGGCATCGGCCAGCCAGACGATCTCGAAGCTCGACTCGACCGGTGCCGGATCTGGAGCAATTGCAGATGTTGCCACGCCTTCGTCGCGCTGCGCCGCCTTGCCGCCATGGTGGCTGGCTCCGGCCCCATCATGGAACTCGAAATCCTCGCGGAACATGGTCAGCAGGTGCTCTTCGAGCCCCATCACCAGCGGGTGCACCAGCGTGTCGAACAGCACGTTGGCACCCTCGAAGCCCATCACCGGCGAAAAGCGGGCCGGGAAATCCTGCACATGCACCGGCGCCGAGATTACGGCGCAGGGGATGCCGAGCCGTTTACCGATATGGCGTTCCATCTGCGTGCCGAGGATCATCTCTGGCTGCAGCTCGGCGATCGCCGCCTCGACTTCGAGATAGTCGTCGGTGATCAGCGCGGTCAGGCCCATTTCGCGCGCCAAAGCGCGTATCGGACGGGCAAATTCGCGGTTGTAACAGCCAAGGCCGACGACATCGAAGCCCATCTCGCCTTCCGCCACCCGCGCCATAGCGGCGACATGGGTGGCGTCGCCAAACAGGAACACACGCTTTCCGGTCAGATAGGTGGAATCGACCGACTGCGACCACCAGGGAAGGCGCAGTCGAGATTCGTCGATCAAGGCATCGATTCCGGCCAGATCAAGCACCTCGTCGATGAAGTCCCGTGTCGCGCCAACGCCGATGGGGACCGTTTTGGTGTAAGGTTGGCCGAGGCTCTTCTCGCACCACCGTGCGGCGGTCTCGGCCGTTTCGGGATACATCAGCACGTTGAAGTGCGCCGCGCCGAGTCGGGCGATGTCGGCGGGAGACGCGGTCATCGGCGCCACCACGTTCACTGCGATGCCAAGCACTGCCAGAATCGCGCGGATCTCGGCCACGTCGTCGCGATGCCGGAACCCAAGTGCTGTGGAGCCGAGCAGATTCACGCTGACCTCGCGGGTTCGCTCCATTGGCCGCGCCAGGTGGCGCACGATCTGAAAGAACGTCTCGTCCGCGCCGAAATTCTCCTTGCGCTGATAGCTCGGCAGTTCCAGCGGGATGACCGGCACCGGCAGCCCCATCGTCTCGGCCAAACCGCCGGGGTCGTCTTGGATCAGCTCGGCGGTGCAGGACGCACCGACGATGATCGCCTGCGGTTTGAACCGTTCATAGGCGTCGTGGCAGGCGCGCTTGAACAGATCCGCCGTGTCCGCTCCTAGATCGCGGGCCTGAAACGTGGTGTAGGTGACCGGCGGCCGTTGGTCCCGCCGCTCGATCATTGTGAACAGCAGATCGGCGTAGGTGTCGCCCTGGGGCGCGTGCAGCACGTAATGCAGCCCGGTCATGCCGGTGGCGACGCGCATCGCGCCGACATGGGGCGGGCCCTCGTATGTCCAGACCGACAGCTTCACGGCGCGGCCCGCTCCGGCAGCTGTTCGAGCCCCGACAGCTTCGCACGGCGGCGCAGGGGGCGCGAAAACAGTCCCGCCAGATCGCCCGCCTGCTCGTAGAAATGCACCGGCGTGAAGACCAGCTCGATCGCCCATTTGGTGCGCAGCCCCTCGGCCTCGAGCGGGTTGGCCAGACCCAGCCCGCAGACCGTAAGGTCGGGCCGCGCCGCGCGGCAGCGGTCGAGCTGAAGGTCCACGTCCTGGCCTTCGCTGATCACCGGCCCCTCGGTCAGAAGATCCAGGTCCGGAGCGCAGATGCCCCGGTGCAGGTACGGTGTGCCGACCTCGACCGCCTCCATCCCGCACTCGCGAGTGAGGAAGCGCGCCAGGGGCACTTCCAACTGGCTATCGGGGAAGAAGAAGACGCGCTTGCCGTTCAGATCCGCTGCCTGCGCGGCGATCGCTTTGCGCGCCCGTGCGCGCGGCGCAGCGGTGACGGACTCAAAGCGTTCTGGGCGCACGCCGAACTCCTGAGCAATGGCTCCGAGCCAGGCCGTGGTGCCCTCCTCACCGAAAGGAAACGGCGCGTCGATATATCGGGCGCCGCGATGTTCCAGAGCCGCGTGCGTGTCGCCGAGGAAAGGCTGAGTTAGAGCGAATACGGTGTTGGGCCCAACCGCCGGGGCGTCCTCGGCCCGCCGCGCGGGTAGGCAGCGCACTCGGTCGACGCCAAGCCCGGCCAAGAGCGACAGCGCCTGATCTTCGACCACATCCGGCAAAGCACCGACCAGCAGCAGCTCGCGCGCCTCGGTCGCCGGCAGCTCGGGCACCATCGCCGCCAGACAGGCGTCCTCGCCCTGCGTGAATGTCGTCTCGATCCCTGAGCCGGAGTAGTTCAATACACGCACATGGGGTGCATATACCTTACTGAGCCGTTCCGCCGCGCGGGCCAGATCGAGCTTGATGACCTCCGACGGGCAGGATCCCACCAAAAACAGCTGCCGAATGTCAGGACGCCTAGACAGTAGATGCGCCACTTCGCGGTCGAGCTCTTCGTGCGCGTCTGCCATTCCGGCGAGGTCTTTTTCCTCCAGAATCGCTGTACCGAATCGGGGTTCGGCAAAGATCATCACCCCCGCTGCGCTTTGCAGCAAATGTGCGCAAGTCCGACTTCCGACCACCAGAAAGAAGGCGTCCTGCATCTTACGGTGCAGCCATATGATGCCGGTCAGTCCGCAGAACACCTCGCGCTGCCCGCGTTCCTTCAGGATCGGAACGTCGCGGCATCCGCGGGCTGGGGGCAGGGGGGTGTGGTTGGTCACGCCGCGGCCTCGCTTTGAAGCCGCGCGAGGCGCAGTTTCCACAGGAATTGGCCGGCATTGACTACATAGACCGCATACGCGGCCAAGGCCAAGATCATCAACTCGACGGGTGCCAGGGACCCGGCCATAAGCGCCCATATATAAGCGGTGTGCAGCGCAATGACCGCGAAGCTGAACACGTCTTCCCAAAAGAATGGTCGGGCAAAAAGGTACTGGCCGAAGACCACTTTTTCCCAGATCGACCCGGTCACCATGATCGCGAACAAAAAGCCGGTTTTGATCAGGATCGAGACTGTCGCCGCCTCGTATCCCGCACCGGTCCAAAGGTAACGCAACACCAGCGCCAGCGAGATCAGGAAGGCGACGAATTGCAGCGGGGCCAACACCCCCTGCACCACGGTCCAGATCGTGGCGTCGCGGCGTGCCCGTTCGGCCGGCGTATAAAGCGCAACGCCACGGGCGCGGGCCGCATCGGGCAGAGACATCCATTGCTCCCAGTCAGGTCGTCTGCCGGAAAGACTACCGCCGCCGCCGGAAAAGTGTCAATCAAAACTTACACTCAATAGGTTGACAGATTCGCCGATTTCTGCACGGTGTCAGCCTGCATGACAGGTCGGGCCTGTCCCGTGAAAATGGCCGGTTCCATGCTTTTTATCCCCGCCCGCCGGCAAAATCACGGCAAGGTGTCAACTAACTTGGACAATCTCTTTGACATCGACTGCCAAGCGGGCGTAGTGTCACCGGCAGTCGCGACACGTGGCGAAACGCTGCCGATCTGCCCAGCGTTCCACTGGCGACGAGCAAGGGTACGCGTTGATGATCGACGGCCCAGATTATGCGGCTGCCCGCGGGGGTGCTAGGGACGAACAGACCGTCGAGTCGCTCGCCTCTCGGGTCATCTCTGTTCTCGCGGCCCGGGTCAACGGACCGAAGACGGGCGCCGACGACCGGCTGTTGGCGCGGCTTTGCGCCGCCGCGCAGTCACAGGATCCGACCGACCATTCCGATGTGATCGAAGAGATGCTCGCCGCCGGCATTCAACGGCGCAGCATTGCCGATGTTTACATCCCCGTTGCCGCACGGCGGTTGGGCGTGGCGTGGTGTGAGGATCAGACGAGCTTCGCCGAAGTCACCATCGGCACTTCCCGATTGCAGTCGATGCTACGCGGCCTGGGCGGCGTTTGGTCCGGCGACGTGGCAGAGCCTCACGAGATCCAACCCACCGTTCTGATGATCGTGCCGGCCGATGAATATCACACCTTGGGCGCGATGGTGGCGACGGGGCAATTGCGCCGCGCCGGTGTCTCGGTGCGTCTGTGCGCCGGCCAATCCACCGCGATGATCCTGGACCTGGTTGAGTCGTTCAATTTCGATGTCATCATGATATCCAGTGCCTCCAGCGAAAAGCTCGAGACGGTGCGCAAATTGATCGTCGACATCCGGTATTCCTTGCTGAACCCGACGCCGATCGTGGTTGGCGGCGCGGTGTTGGAGCTGGCCAGGGAAATCAAGGCGGTCACTGGAGCCGATCACGCCACCAACGACATCCAAGAGGCGCTTAGACTGTGCAAGTTGACGGCTTATCTGGCCGACAGCGCCCATTCCAATCCGCAGGGTTAGCGGATGCCGCCAGTTTCAATTTCGCGGAGGTCGGGCAAGTGACGTCTCGGGGCACGCGCTACTGGACAAGCGGAGCAATTCCGCTGGTCGCGCCGGAGCTTCTGGGCGACATCATAGCCACCGCCTCGGACATCTCGTTGGTGATTTCCGATGTCGGCAAGATTCTGTCGGTCCTCGTCAATCCAACTCACCCGTCCTTCGGCAATCTCGATCACTGGGACGGCCGTGACATCCGCAGCTTTCTGACCGTCGAGAGCGTGCCGAAGCTCGATGCGGTATTGGACGACATCGCACGCGACGAGATTCCCAAGCGCGGGATCGAATTGAACCATTCGGACGGGACGACTTGGGAATTCCCTGTCCGATACACGTTCCATCAGATCGGGCCAGACGGCGCGCTTTTGATGCTTGGGCGCGATCTGCGTCCGATCGCCGAGATGCAGCAACAACTGGTCAAGGCGCAACTGGCGCTGGAACGCGACTACGAGGCGCAACGCGAATTCGACACCCGCTACCGCGTATTGATGGAGGCGACCCGCGAAGGCGTCGCCTTTGTCGCAGTTGCGACCGGCAAGATCAGTGACGTCAACGATGCTGCCGCCACACTCTTTGGGGCCACCCGCGCCGAGCTGACCGGTGCTGCCTTCGCGCAAGAATTCGAAGGCCGCCGGCGGGGTGAACTGCTGGAAAGCCTGACCAACACGGCCATCGCCGACGGGGCACGACCGGTCGAATTGCAGGCGCGCCGGTCGCGCAAGCGCCTAAGTGTCTCGCCCTCGCTGTTCCGCGCGGCGGGCGAGCGGCTGCTGCTCTGCCGGATCGAAAGCGCCGACGAAGACGAGCCGATTACCGACGAGCTGTCGGAAAACCTGTCAGGCCTCTACCAGGAGGGTGCCGACGGCATCGTCTTCACCGATCGCGACGGTATCATCCGCGCCGCGAACGAGGCATTTCTGGACCTTGCCGATGTCGCCCATCTGACGCTGGTCAAGGGCAAGTCGCTGGGCGAGTACCTGTCACGCGGCTCGGTCGATCTGAAGGTCTTGATCGAGAACGCGGTTCGGTCAGGGCACATGAAGATGTACGCCACCAAGCTCGCCAGCGAATACGGCGCGCAGGTGTCGGTGGAGATTTCAGCGACATTCCTCAATGACCGCGCCAATCCGTCGCTCGTCTTTGTCATCCGCGACGCCAGCCGGGCCGATGCCGTACGCCAGCATGGGGTCACGGTCACTGACGACGGGGTGCGTAGCGTGATGGAATTGGTGGGCAACGCCACGCTGAAGGACATCGTGGCCGAAACCACCGACGTGGTCGAAAAGATGTGCATCGAGACCGCCGTCGAATTGACCCGCAACAACCGTGTCGCGGCGGCCGAGATGCTGGGGCTCAGCCGGCAAAGCCTCTATGTCAAGCTGCGCAAATACGGGTTGCTGCACAAAGACGTCGACTGATCCGGCAGCTGTCAACTTTTTCTGACACATCAGGCGCGCCGAGCCAGATAAGCCTTGCGAGTCGGCCTGGATTCGGGGTCTACTTGACGTCATGAGTGTCAGCGAAAGTTTACATACCCGGCGCTTGCCCGATCCCGCGGCGATGCTGGAGCTGATCAAGCCGATCACCTGGTTTCCGCCGATGTGGGCCTATCTCTGCGGCATCGTCTCGGCCGGCGTCGCGCCCTGGTCGCAATGGGGCCTTGTGCTGATTGGCGTCGTTCTGGCCGGCCCCGTAGTCTGCGGCATGAGTCAGGCGGCGAACGACTGGTGCGACCGCCAGGTCGACGCGATCAACGAGCCGCGCAGGCCGATCCCGTCCGGCCGCATCCCCGGCCGCTGGGGCCTTTGGATCGCGCTGGCGATGACGGCGCTGTCGCTGGCGCTTGGCTATACGCTCGGGCCTTGGGGGTTCGGCGCCACCGTCGTCGCGGTACTCGCCGCCTGGGCCTATAGCGCCGAGCCGGTGCGCCTGAAACGCTCGGGCTGGCTCGGTCCCGGCCTCGTCGGGCTGTGCTACGAGGGCCTGCCCTGGTTCACCGGTGCGGCGGTCCTGGCCCAGGGCGCGCCGGCCTTTCCGGTGATCGTGGTCGCGACGCTTTACGCGCTCGGCGCCCACGGCATCATGACGCTGAATGACTTCAAGGCGCTCGAGGGCGACCGGCAGACCGGCGTCCGGTCGCTGCCCGTCACCCAAGGGCCTGAGGTCGCCGCCAGGATCGCCTGCATCGGCATGGCCGTGCCGCAACTGGTGGTCGTCTCGATGCTGGTCATATGGGGACGCCCCTGGCACGCGCTCGCTGTCGCCGCCGTCCTGCTGGCGCAACTCGCCGCCATGCGCGTGATGCTGCGCGACCCTAAGGCCAAGGCGCCCTGGTACAACAGCACCGGCGTCGTGTTCTACGTCGCCGGCATGATGATCACCGCCTTCGCCGTGCGCACGTTGGAGATCGGCCCATGACGCTGTCCTGGCTGCAGATCGTCCGACTGGGACTTGTGCAGATGTGCCTCGGCGCCATCGTCGTGCTGACCACATCGACCCTAAACCGGCTGATGGTCGTCGAATTGGCGCTGCCCGCGGTGCTGCCCGGACTGCTCGTCGCGCTGCATTACGGCATCCAGATCACCCGGCCGAACTGGGGTTTCTTGAGCGACACCGGTGGCCACCGGACACGGTGGATCATCGGCGGCATGGTTGTGCTGGCGCTTGGCGGCCTCGGCGCCGCGTTCGGTGTCTTCGTGCTTGAGGCCAGTTTTGCCGCCGGCCTCGCCATCTCCATTGCCGCCTATGCGCTGATCGGCCTCGGCGTCGGCGCCTCGGGCACCTCGCTGCTCGCACTGCTGGCCACCGCGACCGCCCCGCGTCGCCGCGCCGCTGCCGCCACCATCACCTGGCTGATGATGATCGCCGGCATCGCCGTCACCGCCGCCACCGTTGGCGCGTTCCTCGACCCCTACAGCCCAGCACTCTTGCTGCGGATCGTCGCCGTCGTCACCGGCGGGGCCGTGGTGCTGACCGTCTTCGCCGTCTGGGGCATCGAGCAAAAAGTCATCGCCCGGACCGAGCCCGACCCGATGCCGTTCCGCGACGGAATCCGCGAGATCTGGTCCGAACGCCCCGCGCGCAACTTCACTATCTTCGTGTTCCTGTCGATGACCGCCTATTTCATGCAAGAGCTGATCCTGGAGCCGTACGCTGGCCTCGTCTTCGCCTTTACGCCCGGCCAGTCCACTTCGCTGTCCGGCGCCCAGAACGGCGGCGTCTTCCTCGGCATGGTGCTCGTCGGCGTCATGGCCACCGGCCTGCGGATCGGGTCATTGCGCAACTGGGTCGTCTTCGGATGCCTCGGCTCGGCCAGTGCACTTACCATAATCATGATTATGGGACAAAGCGGCCCGGGGGCACCGCTGATGGCCGCTGTCGTGGGATTGGGCTTTTTCAACGGCATGTTCGCCGTCGCCGCCATCGGCGCGATGATGGCGCTGGCCGGTCAGGGGCGCGGCCGGCGCGAGGGGACGCGCATGGGCCTTTGGGGTGCGGCGCAGGCCATCGCTGCGGGTTTCGGCGGTCTGCTCGGCGCCGCCGCCGTCGATGTGATGCGCGCGATGACGGGCACTGCGACGGCCTTTGGCACCGTCTTTCTGTTCGAGGCGCTGCTCTTTCTCGCCTCCGCAGTAATGGCGCTGCGCATCATGGAAGGCGGCGCGCCCCGCCCTAGCGCATATCTGGTTCCGGGAGAATGACGATGATCTATGATGTGGTAGTCGTGGGCGGCGGACCCTGTGGCGCGACCGCGGCCGAGGACCTGGCGCGGGCCGGCAAAAAGGTCGCGATGATCGACCGGGCGGGCCGGATCAAGCCCTGCGGCGGCGCCATCCCGCCGCGGCTGATCGCCGATTTCGACATCCCCGACGGCCAACTCGTCGCCAAGATCGCCACCGCGCGGATGATTTCGCCCACCGGCCGGTCGGTGGACATCCCGATTGAGAACGGTTTCGTAGGCATGGTCGACCGCGAGCATTTTGACGAATTCCTACGGGTTAGAGCCACAAAGACCGGCGCCCACCGCAACACCGGCACATTTCTCAGGATCGAGCGTGAGGGCGACGCGACCTTTGTCGTCTTCCGCGACAAGATCAGCGGCAACCGGGTGCGGCTGCAGACCCGTTTTGTGATCGGCGCCGATGGCGCCCGGTCGGATGTGGGCCGTGCTGAGGTGCCCGGCGGCGACACCATTCCTTACGTCATCGCCTATCACGAGATCATCGCCGCGCCGGAACTGAAGGGCAGCTACGACCCCAAACGCTGCGACGTGGTCTATGACGGCCGGATCAGCCCCGATTTCTACGGCTGGGTGTTTCCGCACGGCGCGCAAGCCAGCGTCGGCATGGGCACCGGCGTCGACGGGGTCGACCTCAAGAAGGCCACCGCGGATCTGCGCGCCGCCTCGGGCCTCGCCGACTGCCCGACGATCCGTAAAGAGGGCGCGCCGATCCCACTGCAGCCCTTGGACCGGTGGGACAATGGCCGCGACGTGGTGCTGGCCGGAGATGCCGCCGGCGTCGTGGCGCCATCCTCCGGCGAAGGCATCTACTATGCTATGATGGGAGGCCGCGTCGCCGCCACGGCCTGCATCTCGGCGCTCGCCACCGGCAACGCCAAGGACCTGAAACTGGCCCGCAAGATGTTCATGAAAGAGCATAAAATGGTCTTCAAGGTCCTGCGGAGCATGCAGGACGCCTATTATAGGTCCGACGAGCGCCGCGAGCGCTTCGTCAGCCTGTGTCACGATGTCGACGTGCAACGCCTGACCTTCGAGGCCTATATGAACAAGAAACTGGTCAAGGCCCGGCCCATGGCGCATCTGAAAATCGGCCTAAAGAACCTGGCCCACCTGACCCGTCTCGTCTCGCCGTCCTACGTATGACCGACATGATCCCGGCCTGGGTGAACGGCACACTGACCCCGGTTGAAAAGCTCGAGGTTCACCGCAAGGGACTGAAGCACAAGGCCGTGTCGGTCTTCGTGATGGACGGCGACAAGGTTCTGATCCAGCAGCGTGCACTGTCGAAGTACCACACGCCCGGCCTTTGGGCGAACACCTGCTGCACCCATCCATATTGGGACGAGGCGCCCGCCGACTGCGCCGTGCGGCGGCTGCGGGAAGAACTCGGCATCACCGGCCTGTCGCCATCGCACCGTGACCGCGTCGAATATCGCGCCGATGTCGGCGACGGCCTAACCGAGCACGAAGTGGTCGATATCTTCACCGCAGAGGCCGGCCCGACCCTCAAGGTCGTCCCAAACCCGGCAGAGGTTGCCGAAACCCGCTGGATCGACCTCTATGAACTCTCGGCCGAGGTTGCCCGCCATCCGGCCAGGTTCACGCCTTGGCTGCGTATCTACCTTGAAAAGCACAAAGACCGCATCTTCGGCGCCCTCGCCCGCGTTTGACAATCTTTGGCAATCTTTGGCATGGTGCTGCAAAGGAGCACTACCATGGCCACGATGAACATCTCTCTGCCCGACAAGATGAAGGAATGGGTCGAGGCGCAGGTCGCCACGGGCCGCTTTGCCAACGCTTCGGATTACGTCCGCGACATGATCCGCGAAGAGATGGATCGAGAGGCCGCCCTCGCCGAATTCGACCGTCTGATCGAGGAAGCCGAAGCGAGCGGGATCAGCGAGCGCACGATTGATGAAATAATGGAAGACGCCAGGGCGCGCGCGGACGCCGCTCCGAAAAAACGGGCGTGACTTATGAACTCACCCGCGAAGCCGCAGAGGATGTGGCCGAGATCTTCGTTGCATCAAATGTTGAACATGGCCGCGCCCAAGCAGAAAAGTACCAGGCGGCGTTGATCCACAAACTAGACCTGGTTGGTGACTTCCCACACATGGGACGGCGTCACAAAAGGCGTGGCGTTGAGCTAAGGGTGGTTCCGCAAGGTGTTCACGTCATCATCTACCGGGTTATAAAGGACGACACGGCGCTCATTTTGCGGATCTTCCACCAGCGCGAAGATTGGTTTCGGTATCTGCGTTAAGCCCGCGCCGCCCCGAATGCCGGCGCCACGACGCCCAATGCGTCCATCGCCGTCCGTGCGATATCTGCTGCCGTCAGCCCGGCCGCGGCGTACATGGCCGCCGGCGAGTCCTGGTCGATGAAGCGGTCGGGCAAGGTCATCGTGCGGATCTTCAGACCCCGGTCCAACGCCCCTGCCCCGGCCAGGTACTGCAGCACATGCGCGCCGAATCCGCCCGCCGCGCCCTGTTCCACCGTGACCAGCACTTCGTGATGCCGCGCCAATTGCCGGATCAGGCCGGTGTCGAGCGGCTTGGCGAAGCGCGCATCCGCCACCGTCGCCGAGATACCGCGCGCCTGCAGCTCCTCAGCCGCCGCCAGCGTCTCGCCCAGATGCGCCCCGAAGGACAGTAGCGCCACGGTCGAGCCCTCCTCTACCACACGGCCCTTGCCGATTTCCAGAACCTCGCCACGTTCCGGCATCTCCACGCCGACGCCCTCACCACGTGGATAGCGGAAGGCGATCGGTCCCTCGTCATAGGCCGCCGCCGTGGCCACCATGTGCACCAATTCCGCCTCATCCCCGGCCGCCATCACAACAAACCCCGGCAGATTCGCGAGATAAGCGATGTCGAACGCACCCGCATGCGTCGCCCCATCCGCGCCGACCAACCCCGCCCGATCGATCGCGAACCGTACAGGTAAACCCTGCAAAGCAACGTCATGCACCACTTGGTCATAGCCGCGCTGCAGGAACGTCGAGTAGATCGCGCAGAACGGTTTCAACCCGCTCGCCGCCATGCCGGCCGCGAACGTCACGCCGTGCTGTTCGGCGATGCCCACATCAAACACCCGTGCGGGGAAGCGGTCAGCCAGGACATTGACACCGGTGCCCGACGGCATCGCCGCCGTCACCGCCACGATTTTTGGATCGCGTTCTGCCTCGGTGGTCAGCGCGTTTCCGAATACCTTCGTGTATGCCGGCGCATTCGACTTGGACTTCTTCTGTGTGCCCGACACCACATCGAATTTCGACACGCCGTGGTACTTGTCCGCCGAGGTCTCGGCCGGCCGGTACCCCTTGCCCTTCACTGTACAGACATGGATCAATGTCGGTCCGGTCGCCCGTGCCCGAGCCGCGCGCAACACCGGCAAAAGCTGTGACATGTCGTGGCCGTCGATCGGCCCGACGTAAGAAAACCCGAGCTCCTCGAACAGGGTCCCCTGCCCGCCCGGCAAGCCGGTCACAAGCTGCCGCGCCCGGCGCGCGCCTTCGCGGAACGGCCCCGGCAACGCCGCTTCGAAGCCCTCGGCCATCTTCTCGAACGCCGCCGCCTGAGGGCTTGCATAGAGACCGCTCAAATAAGCCGACATCGCGCCCACCGGCGGCGCAATCGACATCTCGTTGTCGTTCAGGATCACGAACAGCCGGCGGCCTTCGCTGCCTGCGTTGTTCAGCGCCTCATAGGCCATGCCGGCCGAGATCGAGCCGTCGCCGATCACCGCGATCGCGTCGCCCGTCGCTTGCCCCATGTCGCGGCCGACGGTGAAACCCAGAGCCGCCGAGATCGAGGTCGAGGAATGCGCTGCGCCGAACGGGTCGAACTCCGACTCCGTCCGTTTGGTGAACCCGCTCAATCCCCCGCCCTGGCGCAGCGTCCGAATCCGGTCGCGCCGTCCGGTCAGCACCTTATGCGGATAGCACTGATGCCCCACATCCCAGACCAGCTTGTCGAACGGCGTGTTGAACACCGCGTGGATCGCCACGCTCAGTTCGACGACACCAAGCGACGAGCCCAGATGCCCGCCGGTCTCGGACACCGCGGAGATCACCTCGGCGCGCAACTCGTCGGCCAGCCGCGCCAGCTCAGCGTCGCTGAGAGCCTTCAGATCGGCCGGTCCGGCGACGCGGTCGAGGGTCGGGGTCGTGGGGCGGGACATGGGCAGCCTCCCGTGCTATGATCAAAAGAGCACCGCCGAGGGCGCAAGCCCAGGGCGGTGCCAGTTTCCTGTAGCCAACAGGAAGGGAACCGGGGTGTGGAGGCCCCGATGTTCGAGCCCCAACCGGGGCTCGAACCCTTTTGGAGGCAGGGCGGAGAGTGACACCGCCCCAGCCTCAGATCACGTGGCGACCGTCATCCAGGCGAAGCTGGGACTCGATCTGCGGCATAGGCTCGGGCGCGGTCTTGCTGTCCTCGGGCAGCAGTTCGCCAATGGCATAGATCACCAGCATGACCGCGATCAGCCCAAACAGCACCAGTGCGGCGTAGACCGCTCCCATCGCCATGTGTCGAAACACCCAGCCGTAGAGCGAAGGCTTTGCGCCCTCGTGCTCGAGAAACCACTCTTTGTTCGACATTTCTCAAGCCTCCTATTGATCGAGCGGCGCGTAGCCGTGCTCTTGCGCCCAGACGTACCAGTTGTCGACGACCGTCCCGGTCAGCAGGATGCCGATCCCGCCGGTCAGCGTGCACAAGACCGCAAACCACCAGGCCCAGCGGTGGATGCCTTCCATCGTGGCGTTGAAGCCCATGGTCCAGCGCCAGAACAGCGCCGCGCGTTCGCTGGCCGTGCCGCGATCGACGATCTGCTCGATCTCGCGATCGCCGCCGAAGCGTGAGACGGCGAGGATCGTCGCGCCGTGCATGGCGAAGAGCAGCGCCGAGCCGTAGAGGAACACGATCGAAAGCGCGTGGAACGGGTTGTAGAACAGGTTGCCATAGGTGATCGAAAACAGGTTGGTCCAGTCGAGATGGGTGAAGATGCCGTAAGGCACCGCCTCGGACCAGCTGCCCATCAGCACCGGCCGGATCAGACCCAGCACCAGGAACAGCCAGATCGCGGACGCGAAGGCATAGGCCACATGCTTGCCCATCTTCTGCTGTTCGGCCAGCGTCCAGGCGCGGAGCCACCAGGCGCAGACCGAGATCAGCAGGAAGAACGAGGCGATCAGGTAGTAGCCTCCCTCAGCCAACGGCGGGAACGACAGCCCATAATCCGGCGACGGCGGATCCAGCGACAGGTAGAACAGATCGCGCATGAAGACGCCGGGGTTGTACCCCGCCTGTCCCCAAAACCACATGCCGACCATCACGAACCAGATCAGCCCGGTCGCCAGCCCGACTACACCGAACGGCCCAAGATAAATCGGCCCCAGCTGTGCATTACCGAACCAGCCCAGAAGCGGCGAGAACGACGCGTTTTTGCTCCGGTCCCGCAGATCGGCATCCTCGACCATGCCCATTTCGGGCGGACCCTGGACTTGGACCTGAGTGAAGATGTTCTGATAGTTAACCATTTGCGCCTCCCTCAAGGTCGACCCACCAGGGCAGTTCGATGTACCAATCCCACCAGGCAATCCACTCGTCGAACCAGACGGTGCCGGAAATTACGATGCAAACCGCGCTCCAGAACCCTGCATTCAGCGCCAACAGCAGACCCAAGCGGTGAATGCCGAGCGGCCCGATCGAATAGCCGATGAAATCGCGGAAGAACGTGTCCTCGTGATCGGGCGACCGCACGGTCTCGCCCTTTTCGGGGTTCACCGCCGACAGCACCAGCGAGCCATGCAGCGCCAGCGCCAGCGTCGTGGTGAAGAAGAACGTCACCGCGATCATATGTGCCGGGTTGTAGTGGAAGTTGCCGTAGGTGTAGCCGGTATTCGACACCCAATCGAGGTGGCTCCAGATCCCGTACGGGAAGCCATAACCCCAGGCGCCCATCAGGATCGGCCGGATCACGACCAGCGTGGTATATGCCAGGATCGCAAAGCCAAAGGCGATCGGCACATGCAGCCCCATGCCCAGCTTGCGCGCGATTTCCACCTCGCGCAGCATCCAGGATATGAAGGCCCCGTGCGCGCAGATCGTGATGATCTGCCACAGCCCGCCTTTGTCCAGCGGGGCCGCCCCCAGCCCATATTCCAGGTTCGGCGCAGGGATCGAAATCAGCCAGGGGTTCCATTCCCCCTGCAGTACCGCGCCGTAGAAGATCAGAATCGTCCCCAGGGCGGCGAAAAAGATCGTCGTCACCCCAAAGAACCCGACGAAAAACGGCCCGACCCAGAAGTCGAACATCTCTCCGCCGACAAGCGTACCCCCCGGCACGCGATATTTCCGTTCGAAGCTGAGCATTGCCATACTTCTGTTCTCCGCTTGTGGCGGCCTTCGTCGTCAGCGGCGAAGCCGTCGTTCCGTATCGGTGGCCGCGGGCGGCGCCGGCCGCCCGCAGCATTCTTGCATCGACGAATGGGTCGAGGGTGCCGGACCCAGCCGGGCCCGGCGAACGGCGTCAGCCGCCCGCCGCCTTCATGGCGGCGATCTCGAACCAGTTGTAGTGGTCGGTGCTCAGCAGGACGAGGTGAATCATCGCTGCCAGCAGGAAGAGGAAGACCCCCTGCGCCACGAA
>JAAUYB010215070.1_pt1 | contig 45951 bp, 27 predicted proteins | sample 7278071 | NCBI WGS metagenome assembly JAAUYB01 (sample SAMN14350121, study PRJNA611818) | marine sediment metagenome | isolation source: surface marine sediment (1.8m) | place: French Polynesia: Moorea | collected 2018-08
GGTTGTTTTTTGTTTATCCGGCGCGAACAACCACCCACCTTGCCGGTAAGCACCTTTATTTACAGTAGACTGTTTTCGGTCCAAACGGTACGGCAAGCCAGGTGGGCGCTTGTTCACGCTACTGGAACCCCACGACTGCCTTCGTGCTCTTGCATCTGCACAAGCGTTGCTTTTTGATTATCCGGCGCGAACAAACACCCACCATGCCGGTAAGCACCTATATTTACAGTAGACTGTATTAGGTCCCAAAGGTAAGGCAAGCCACGTGGGCGCTTGTTCACGCTACTGGAACCCCACGACTGCCTTCGTGCCCTTGCATTTGCACAAGCTTTGCTTATTGACTGTCCGGCGCGAACAAACACCCACCATACCGGTAAGCACCTATTTTCACAGTAGTCTGCATTAGGTCCCAAAGGTAAGGCAAGCCACGTGGGCGCTTGTTCACGCTACTTGGCTGACAGTCTCTGTCGAACTGCTCTTATTACGCCGCCGCCTTCCAGTCGGGTCGCGCGGTTTTCCCGGTTGTGGAGGGCTGTCTCCAGTTCGTGTTTTGAATAGCCGTGTTGCGGGACAAGGTCTACTACCTCGCCCGCGATCAGGGCTGCTATGGCTTCACCGTTTTTGAACAGGACCCGGTTGTTTGGCGTTTGCGGAACGCGGCGGCCCGGCAGGATGATACCGGCCAGGTTCAGCGGATCGCAGGCGCTCAGGCTGATGAGTGAGTCTTCCGGGTTTTTGTCCCGGGCCTTGCGCAGGGCGCCCACCGCTTCCGGCAGGGCGTATTGTTCGCCGCCCACGCCCGCTACGAAGTAGCCGCCGCGAATTTCGCCGATCGCTTCCAGGCGTCGGTAGACACGCAGCAGTTCCCGCCAGGGCGGTGGATTGCTCTCGCGTTCCAACAGGCGGCGGAAGACGACGCCCCAGCGACGCAACAGGACCCGGGCCCGGTATTCCAGTAGTTCTTCTTCCAGGGCGGCCGTTTCTTCCGTTCGGCCGCCGTTCCCCCTGGGCAGCAGCGACCAGCGTCCGGCCGAGACCAGGTCCGGGACCATATCGGCGCGGCGGCGCATGCTCCCGCGTCGGGGCGTCGGGCGTTTGTCGGACGGCACCAACAAGGCGCGCAGACCGGTGAAGCTGTCGGCCGTCACCATGCCCAGTGCGGTCAGTTCACCAAGGGCGATTTCCATTTGCGTATGCAGCAGGCCCGCTTCCTGTTTCAGTTGGGTGAAGAACAGCGCGCCCTTGTCTTCCAAGACCTCGCGCACGCACCGGGCATAACCGGAAAGCTTGGGCTCATTGCCTGCCGCCGCCTGCCAGACATCGGCGTTCTCGTGGAAGAACAGGCTCAGCGGACTAGTTTTGATGGGACCGCCGCCGCGTGCGTTATCGGGCGGGTTCAGGCGACCCCAGCCGACCGCGCCGGTCAGGCACAGTCGGTCCAGCCAGATAGTTTGGTAGTTCTTGACGCGCGCCGGCAGCAGGTCGCCTTCCCAGGAAATCGCGGCGGACTCGAAACCTTCCAGTAATTCGATCACGCCTTCCAGACCCGATTCCTCCCGAACCTTGTGCTCGCCGCCCACGTGTTGCCAACGGAAGAGGAAACGCAGATAGTCCCCCGCGGCCACGGGGCGAATGGCGGCGCGCAGTCCCTTAATGGTTAAATGATGAATACGCGCCAGCAGGCGACGGTTACACCATTGGGTTTCGCTCTTCTCGCCGCCCCGGTCCAGTTCCTTGTCGAAGTAACCGCGCAGCACCGAGCCCTCCGCTTCCAGCGACAGCAGGGTGATATCGGCTTCCTCCGTGGTCAGGCCCAGCCAACCGGCCAGTTGTGCGGCGGTGGTCGGCCCGCATATCTCCAGTCGCGCCCGACACAATTCAATCCTCGCACTCTCCGCTTCCCAATCCTGGCCGGCCTCTCGGGCGGGCGGTTTCAGCTTGGGTTTCACGGTTGCAGCGGGGAAAACGGCCAGCCACAGCGGCAGCCGCTCGGCCGTAATCAGCAGTTGACCCCGCTCTCCGGGCAGCTTCAGCAGACCCACACGTCCCGCTTTCTCCAATTCCGCGATCGCATTTAGCCAGGAGCTTCCGAGGGCTTCGGCTTGTTGGGGACGTAGAGCGGCGAGCAAGAGTAATGCCTCGTGTACCTCGTCTTCCGTTTCCGCCGCCGGCCAAGCCTGTTCGCGTACCGTGACGACTGCTTCCTGGTCCAACAGCCCTTGCGAGCGGATGGTTTCGATATCCAGCGTGCGGCGCAGGTAGACCGCCTGGGTGCGGCGTTCTTCCAGGGGCGCGTCGTCCAGGAAGGCGTAGGGTTTGGCGTTGAGAATTTCGTGGCAGAGGACCGAGGGCTCGGGCAGGTCGAGGGCGCTCATCTTCAATTGGTTGCCCTCGATACGTTGCAGCAGGCTCTCCAGGCCCGGCAGGTCCATGGCCTCTTCCAGGCAGTCAGTAATGGTTTGCGCCACCAGGGGATGGTCGGGCACCTCCCTGTCGCCCGCGATGTTTTCCAGGCAGGCCAACTGGTCGGGGAAGACCACCGCGATCAGATCCTCGGCCTGCATGCGTTGGATGGCCGGGGGAATGCGGCGCCCGCCGCTTTGTCTTCGCAAAGCCAGGGCGCGTCCGGCGTTCCAACGCCAACGTGTTTGGAACATGGGCGCGTCCAAAAGCGCCTGGACCAGGACATCGCGCGCCGTTTCGTGGTGCAGGAAGCGGTAGACGTCGTCCAAGGGGAAGGAGTGTTTGGGTCCCAGCGAGAGCACGATGGCGTCCTCGTTGGCGGCCGCTTGCAGTTCGAAGTTGAACGAGCGGCAGAAACGTTTGCGCAAAGCCAGGCCCCAGGCCCGGTTGATGCGGCTGCCGAAGGGCGCGTGAATGACCAGTTGCATGCCGCCGGCCTCGTCGAAGAAACGCTCCAGGATGAGGTGGTTCTGGCTGGGTAACGCGCCCAGCGCCTTGTGGGCCGTGTGCAGATAGGCGACCAGTTGTTCCGCGGCGGCGGGAAGAACGCCTTCCTCTTCTGTCAGCCATGAGAGCAGCTTCGGGATGTTGTCCAGGCGGGAGGCGATATCTTCGCGCAGATGAGAGACGGCCAGCGACAACTCGGCGCTACGAGACGGGGCCTCGCCGAACCAGAAGGGAATGGTGGGCGGTTGGCCGTGGGCGTCTTCCACGCGCACCACCCCGGTTTCAATCTTGGCAATGCGCCACGAGTTATTGCCCAGTTGGAAGACATCGCCGGGGATGCTCTCCACCGCGAAATCCTCGTTGAGGGTGCCCACGAACATGCCGGTGGGTTCCATCACAACGCGGTAGTCGGCATTGTCGGGGATGGCGCCGCCGTTGGTGAGCGCGGTCAGCCGGGCGCTCTTGCGGCCCTTGACCTTGCCGTTGACGCCGTCGTGGTAGAGCAGGGCGCCGGTACGGCCGTTTTTGGTGGTAAAGCCGTCGGCCAGCATATGAACCAGGTCGTCGAAGTCCTTGCGCGGCAGGTTGCGGTAGAGCCAGGCGTTTTTGAACATGCCGTAGAGGTGATCCACGTCGTACTCATCGCAGGCGCTTTCGGCGACCAGTTGTTGGGAGAGCACGTCCAGCGGCGCATTTTGGATGACCAGTTTGTCCAACTCGCCGCGATGCACGCAACGCAAAAGGGCGCAGCAATCCACCAGTTCATCGCGGGTCAGCGGGAAGAGCCGTCCCTTGGGCACCCCGCCGTAATAGTGGCCCGAGCGGCCCACTCGTTGCAGGAACATGGAGATGGTGCGCGGCGTACCGATCTGGCAAACCAGATCCACATAACCGATATCGATGCCCAGTTCCAGCGAGGCGGTGGCCACGACCACTTTCAGGTCGCCGCTCTTGAGACGCGCCTCGGTGGCGTGGCGGATATCCAGCGACAAGCTGCCGTGGTGGGAGGCCACGTGTTCGGAGCCCATCAGGGTTGCAAGATGGTAGGTGACGCGTTCGGCGACGCGGCGTGTGTTGGCAAAGATCAGGGTGGTTTTGTGGGTCTGCGCCAGTTCGGCCAGCCGATGATAGATGTCTTCCCAGACCTCGTGGCTCATGACGGCTTCCAGGGGCGAGCCGGGCATCTCCAAGGCCAGGTCCAGTTCCTTCATGTGACCTTCATCCACCACGGCGCAGTCGGGTTTGCCTTCAGGAGTCAGGTTGCGGTTACCCACCAGAAAGCGGGCCACGGTATCCATGGGTCGCTGGGTGGCCGACAGGCCGATCCGTTGCAGGGGGCCGTCCACCAGGTTCTCCAGGCGCTCGATACTCAAAGCCAGATGGGCGCCGCGTCGGTTATCGGCCAGGGCGTGAATCTCGTCGACGATCAGGGTGTCCACGCCTGCCAGGGTACGACGACCGGACTCGGAGGTCAGCATCAGGTACATGGATTCAGGGGTGGTGACCAGAATATGCGGCGGGTTGCGCACAATCGCCTGGCGCTGCGAGGACGTGGTGTCGCCGGTTCGAACCGCGGTGGTCACATGCACCTGGCCGTAACCCATGGCTTCCATTTCGGCGCGAATCCCCTTCAGAGGTTCGGCCAGGTTGCGGTGGATATCGTTACTCAACGCCTTCAACGGCGAGACATAGAGGATCCGGGTCTCCCGGTCCAGGTCCCCGGCCAGGGCTTGGGTGAACAAACGATCCAACGAGGCCAGGAATGCGGCCAGGGTTTTACCGGAACCGGTGGGCGCGGCAATCAGCGTGTGGCGACCGGCCTGGATTTGAGGCCAACCGCGTTCTTGGGGTGTGGTGGCATGATCGAAGCGGCGTTCGAACCAGCGCGACACCGCGGGGTGAAATCGATAGGCTGTTTGGGTGATCACCTCGGCCTCCATGGTTGTTTCCTGACTGTATGATACACCTTTATTGTACGTAATGGGACCGTGTTTTCCTTGAACCACAATAATTTTGGTTGTATCTCCCTAAGCAAGAAGAAGTTTTACGGCGGAGTCGATGAGGCCGACCGAGCAACGATCGCCGGCCTCATTTTGCAACAACAGGCGTCGTCGACTGGTGACAGCAACCGCTTCCCCCGCGTTTGCCGCTTTTTTCGTCCTGTGAGCTGTATCACTGTTAACTATAGAGTTAGGCCCGCTACCTACCAATGGGGCTTTTTGCCGGCCCGAACCTTGCTGTAAGCGATGGGGCCCCCTGGTCATGATCGGATCTGTTACACTTACATTCCATGTCACGATTCGGTGATGAGACCCCCCGGAGGGGCTTTCCTTCTCTTTCATTCCCATTTTGGTTTTTTGGAGCTGATCCTTGTTACGAACCGCTGCGTTGTTATTCGCCCTCTGCGGCCTTGCCTTCCTAACCCCGCCCGATCGACCGTCTTCTCAACCCACACCGTCCGCCTTGAGCCCCCAAGCGACCCTTGCCCACCTCCAGGCGCAACTGGACCGACTGCCCGAGGATTCCGCGGAAGCGGCACGCTTGCGACAAAAGCTGCAAAAGGTGCGTCGCAAGGCTGCCGGCAACGTGAAGACCGCCGACAATCCCGGCGCTTTGTGGGAAGGTCTCAATCAGATTCGCACGCGCGCGGACGGGAGCTCATATGTGCCCGGTTACCGCGTGACCCAGCTGCAGAAGGCGCGCAAGCGTAAGGGAAAACGCGGTAAAGCGCTGCCCTGGCAGGAACGCGGACCCGGTAACGTGGGCGGCCGCACGCGCGCCGTGGTGGTCGATCCCACCGACCCCTCCCAAAACACCTGGTTGATTGCCTCCACCGGCGGCGGTGTGTGGAAGACCAAAAACGCCGGAGCCTCCTGGTACCCCACCATGGAAGATCTGCCCAATATGACCACCACCACGATCGCAATTGCCGAGTCCAACCCCAGCGTCATGTACGTGGGAACCGGTCGGGGCTATGGCTCCGAGTATCAACACATCCCCGGCGACGGTATCTTCAAATCCACCGACGGCGGCGAGACCTGGACCCAGCTGGAATCTACCGCGAACGGGCAATTGTTCGACGCCATCAACCGTATCGTGGTGGACCCCCGCGACGAGAAAATCGTCCTGGCCTGTGGTAACGACAAATACGATAACAACGGCCAGGACATCGGGCCGCGACGCTCCGGCATCTACCGCTCAACCAACGGCGGCATCAGCTGGACCAAGGTTTGGGATGTATGGGACCATTTCGGCGAACCTACCGACAACAGCGTGCAGCAAATCGTCGTCACTCCCGGCAACCCCGATGTGATGTACGCCGCCGTCAACCGCATGGGCGTCCTGGTTTCTCGTGACGGCGGGCAGTCCTGGCGCGTCTCCGACGACACTTTCGCCCAACCCTCGGGTTATGATGAACCTACCGACGGCATCGGCGCCAGTGTGCGCGTGGAACTGGCGATTGCGCCCAGCGAACCCACCCGGCTCTACGCTTCCGTGGAAAGGCCGCGCGCTTCGGGCGACATCTATATGTCATTGAACGCGGGCGACTCCTGGACCATCTGGGAAAACGCCGGGACCGAGGACCCCAACTGGTTCAATGCTTTCGGGCTAAGCGGCGTCTTCGGCCAGCAGGGCTGGTTCGACAACACCATCACCGTGCACCCGGACGATCCCAACTATATCATCGTGGGCGGCGTCAACCTCTACGGCATGTACTTCACGCCGCACAACCAGCGGCGTAACACCAGGGCCATCGGTTGGTGGACGGAGAACGCCGAGGGCATCTCCGTGGTGCACGCCGATCACCACTTCCTGACGGTCATCCCGCGCGGCGGCGTCAACAACTTCCAGGTCCTTGACGCCAACGACGGCGGTATCGGCATTTCCGATGACTCCGGGCAGACCTGGCGACAGATGGCCAATATGCAAACCACCCAGTTCTACGACGTGGACAAGAAACCCGGCGAGAACGTCTACATCGGCGGTATGCAGGACAACGGCACCTGGATCTCCGGTCCCGACCCGGACAATGCCTCCGACTGGACCTTTGCCGCTCCCGGCGACGGTTTCCAGGTAGCCTGGCACGCGACCGATCCCAACCTGGTGATGTCTTCCGCTCAATACGGTTACTACCGCCGCTCCACCGACGGCGGAAAAACCTGGAAGGACCTGATCTCCATCAGCAACGTCTTGGGTCCCTTCATCAGTAAAATCGCCTACAGCCGCACCGATCCCGACCTCATCTTCACCATGAACGCCTTCGGCATTCGCCGCTCCGACGACTTCGGCGAGACCTGGACCCTGGTCACGCCGTCGCGCTGGGGCGGCGTCAACACCTTTGACGACCTGGCCGTGTCCATTGCCGACCCCCGCGTGGTCTGGGCCACCTCCCGCGCTGTCGTGGTCGGCGGCTTTTACAACTCCGACGATTCCGGCGCCACCTGGAACAAGCTGGAAACCTCGGCTCTTCCTGACGGCTTGCGTTATTCCTCCGGCATCGCCACGCATCCTACCGATCCCAAAACCGCCTACCTGATGTTCTCCGCCCCGGGCCTGCCCAAGCTGATGCGCACCACCGACCAGGGCCTCAGTTGGGAGGACCTGAGCGGTTTCGGTACCGAGGGCGTCAGCGCCAACGGCTTCCCGGACGTGTCCACCTTCTGCGCCCTGGTTATGCCGCACGATCCAAATATCATCTGGGTGGGCACCGACATCGGCCTTGTCGTCTCCCAAGACGGCGGTAAGAATTGGGAGATCGCCGATAACGGCCTGCCCAACACCGCCATCTTCAAGATGAAAATCGTCGAAGGACAGATCCTGGTCGCTACCTACGGTCGCGGCGTCTGGACCCTGGACCTGCCCGAACTGAGCGATTACCGGCCGCCTCAGGTCACCTTGACGCCGCGCCTGCGGAACGCGGCCGTGCGTCCCAACGGCAACTTCAGCGTGGATTTCGACCTGCGCGGTACCTATGACAGCACCCGTGTCCTGATCAACGGCGAGCCGGTCGAGGAAATGGACGCCAACACCCGCACCAAAAACCTGTTGCGCTCCTATCCGGTTACGGCGGAAGGCATAGTGACCTTCCAAATCGAATGCATGCGCGACGGCGAACGCTATGTCTCAGCGATTCATGAACTCCAAGCCTACGCGGCTCAAGCGGTTTCTTCCTACAGCAACGATTTCAACGAGACCGAGGACGGCGTCGACTTCTTCGGCGACTGGTTCGGAGTGGGTATCAATTCCCAGTTCGACAACGGCGGCCTGCATTCCTTCCATGACTATGACCCCTATACCGATTCGATCACCGTGATGGAAGTGCCCATCCGCATTCTGTCCGAGTCGATGACCCTGAGTTATGAGGATATCGCCCTTATCGCACCCGGCGCCGAAGGCTCCGTATACGGCGAGGAAGCCTTCGGCGATTACGCGGTCATCGAGGGAACAACCGACGGCATCAATTGGCTGCCGGTAGCGCCCGGTTACGACGCCCGCGCCAATTCGAAATGGTTGGACACGCTGGAAAACGGCAACGGCGTGGGCAACAAGGACCTCTACGTCCGCCACGATATCGACTTGCTGCAAACCTTCAACCCCGGCGATGTCATCACCTTACGTTTCCGCATTCATTCAACCGACTTCCAGACAACCTGGGGTTGGGTTATCGATAACCTGGAAATCAACGGCAGCGGCGACTTCCTGCCGGAAGAACACCGGCATGTCTATCCCTGGGTCTCCAACAACAGCACCTTCCGCTCGGTGGTGGTGGTCAACAACAACGGCAACGAACGCGCCGAGGTTACCCTGACAGCCAGACGAGAAGACGGCCAGGAGGCAACGGCCGGTCCCTACCTGTTGAAACCGAAAGGCTTTTTACGCATGGAGGCCGCCGAGATGTTCCCATCCCTGGGCGACGGCGCGGGTTTCGCGGTGGAAATGGTCGCGAATTCGGCCGATGTGCGCGGACGCTGGGTCACCAACAACCTGCTGGCGGCCACGGGCAAATCACCGTCGCAAGGGGTGGCCGTGAATATCGACACGGACTTCAGCGGGCGTCTGGGCGATAACCTGCTCTTCGGCTACCTGCCTCAGGAAAACGGGCTCATCTCGGCGCCGGTGCTGGTGAACACGGGCGACGCGCCCGCCAACGTTTCGCTGAGTTTCTACAGCCGCGACGGCGTGCTGCTGGGCAACCTGCCGGACGCCCTGCTGCTGGAACCCAAACGGCCCTACGCGCGCCTGGTCAGCGACCTGCTGCCGGGGGTGACCGAGGATATCTCCCTGGTGGCCTCAAGCGACGGGGCTCCCTTGACCGGCGTGGTGTTTGTCTTCAACCCGCAAAACGAAACCGCCATCGGCAACGCCTCGGCCTTCAAACCGGACGACACGACCGCACGCGACCTGCTCTATCCCTGGGTTTCCAACAACACCGCATTTGACAGCCTGGTGGTGGTCAACAACACCGGGACCTCGGCGGCAACGGTCAACCTGACGGCGGCGCGTACGGACGGCCCGTCCGAAATGGTCACGCGCACGGTGCCGGCGGGCGGATTCCTGCTTGAACGAGCCGGCAACCTGTTCACCGAATTGGGCGAAGGCTCGGGTTACGCGATCCGGCTGACCACGGACGCGCCGGGCATTCACGGACGTTGGGTGACCAATAACCTGGCCGCCGCGTCGGGCAGCTCTCCCGGTCAGGGCGTAGCGATCCCGGTTACGGATGAGGAAACCAACGTGCGCATGGGTCGAGCAATCAACTTCGGATTCCTACCCTTGACCGACGGCCTGTTCTCGGCGCCGGTTGTGGTGAATACGGGCACGGAACCCAGCGATGTCATCCTCTACTTCTACAGCGAGGACGGCGCTCTCCTGAAAACTGACAGCGAGACCCTGGCCGCGTTACCGCCGAACCGACCGTTCGCCACGGTAGCCAACACCCTGATCGGCGACATCGGCGAGGACGTCTACATGGTCGCGGTCAGTGCCTGGGAATCGATCACGGGCGTTGCCTTCGTCTTCAACACGGGCAACGAACCGGCCATCGGCAATGTAACCAGATTACCCGAACCGGAAATACCATAACCTGACGTAAACGTTCCTAATTGGAAAAAGCAACAGAGTCTTCCCTCGGAAAAAGGACGGCCGTATCCTGATGCACCGTGTTCCGGATCGAGAAATCCAAACTCACGTCCGGGGACATCTTAACTCGAAGTCAAAAAGATATATACTCTCGACAAAACCCAAACATCGAAGGCGAAAAAAGACCATACCTGCATCCAGGCGGCAACATCCTACCCCTGGGAACCTAAAGTATGGATTCCCATGGGTACCCCTCCGGCTCCAGGAAGTACCCACATGTGACAAGTGGGTACTTCCTGGAGCGTAGGGGGTACCCTCGGAAGACCATACCCGTACATCCTGAGCCGGGGATAGTACCCATGAGAATCCCCACCCGTACAATTTTTCCCGAGAAAGTAGCTACATGTCCCATGTTGCTGCCTTTCCGAGGAAAGGATGTAGCCATGGGGCACCATGTATGTACTATTTCAAGGCCCTCCAAGGCGGCTGACAGGCCGTAAGCAATTCAACAAGAATTGGTTACAGGCATTCGTTTCAAAAACCTAATAAGCAGGTAAGCAGAATCACCGAATTTCCGTTTCCCGGACAAACCCCGGACAACCTGGATCGCCTGCTCCGCCTGGCTGTCCGAAGCGGTCTCAAGCCACGACAACCGTGCTGAGGATGTGGTGCACCATGTGCTTCACGTGGGCCGGGCTGTTTTTCAAATTGCTTTGGTTGAACCAGCCCAACTCGGCGCCCTGGGGAAAATCCGGCGCCGCTTTGGCTTGAGCCAGGTAGACGTAATCCACGTATTCCGTGTCCTGGTCGACCATGGTGACCTGCATGTGGAAAGGTGGATAGGTCTTCAACGAACGCTCGTCCAAAAGCATGGGCATGGACGGCCCGTAGGAGAGGAAGATGAAATTCAGGTTGGTGGTGCGCGATACCAATGTTCGCGCAATCTCTACCGGTGTGAAGTTTTCATTCCAGGGCGCACTCATGGCCACGTACAAATTAGCGAAGGGACCGTTGGCGCTCCGGCGCAGGAGGATGCGCCGGCGATGTTGGTCCAAAAGATAAACGACAATCCGATGGATTCTCTTTCTTGGCAATTCTCACCATTCCTATGGCGTGTTCCACCCCATATTCTTAAGCGCCGAAACGACTTCGTCAACAGCAGATGCAAGCGGAATCGATTTTTTCTCGCCCGTACGACGCTCTTTCAACTCGATTTGGCCTCCTTTCAGTCCTCGTGAGCCCACGGTGACTTGAAGCGGCAGTCCGATCAGGTCGGCGTCTTTGAACTTGGGACCGGGCCGGGCGGCAGTGTCGTCGACCAGTACCTCCACACCTGCGGCGCGCAGCCCGGTGTAGATGCTCTCGACCGCCCCGTTTACCTGATCGTCTTTTATATCCAGATTCAAAAGCATGACATGGAAGGGAGCGATCTGGACGGGCCAGATGATGCCGTTATCGTCGTAGTTCTGTTCGATGGCGGCGGCCATGGTGCGACCCACGCCGATGCCGTAACAGCCCATGACCATGGGTTGTTCCTTGCCGTCGGCATCCAGGAATGTGGCCTTCATGGCCTCGGAATACTTGCAGCCCAACATAAAGATATGGCCGACCTCGATCCCGCGGTATTCCTTGAACGTGCCGCCGTCGCATCGAGGACATGTATCGCCGGTGCGAGCCACGCTCAATTGCGTAACGTTGATATTTTTGGGGAAATGCGTCGCGGGCACCACCCCGGTGAAGTGCACGTCAACCCTGTTGGCGCCCGCCACCGCGTTGTCCATGGCCAGGACGCGTTGGTCCACATAGAGATCGATATCCTCGGGCCAACCGACGGGGCCCAGGAATCCGGGGGTCAACCCGGCCTTTTGGAAGGTTGCCTCGTCGGTCACCATCTCGAACACCACCGCGCTTCGGTCGTTTTTGATGACCACCTCGTTCAATTCGCGATCGCCGGGCAATACGGCGCCCACCAGGTCATCGTCAGCGCGGAAGAGCAGGGTTTTGATACAGCGTTCGGGGCTCACCTTCAGGAACGCTGAAAGATCCTCGATGGTTTTCTTGCCCGGGGTTTCCACCTCTACGGGCGCGGGGACATCGCCCTCGGGCGCGTAAGCGGCGGGTTCGGTCAGTTCGCAACGCTCGGCATTGGCCGCGTACTCACAATTATTACAGCTCAGGATCAGGTCTTCGCCGGAGCCCGCCAACACGTGGAATTCGTGGGAGAAATTGCCGCCGATATCACCGGAATCGGCTTCAACGGGGCGGTATTCCAGGCCGCACCGGGCGAAGATATTACTGTAGGCTTTGTGCATGGCCCAGTAGCTCTCGGCGCTCGCCTCCTGGTCCACATCGAAACTGTAGGCGTCCTTCATAATGAATTCGCGCCCTCGCATCAAACCGAAGCGGGGTCTTATTTCGTCTCGGAACTTAGTCTGGATCTGGTAGAAGTTCACCGGCAGGTCTTTGTAGCTGCGCACTTCCTGGCGAACGATATCGGTGACCACTTCTTCATGCGTGGGGCCCAAACAATAATCGTGGCCCTTGCGATCCTTGAAGCGACATAAAAGATCGTCATAGCGTGACCAACGATCCGACTCTATCCAAAGATCCGCGGGTTGCACCATGGGCATCAACAACTCCTGGCAGCCCGCCGCGTCCAATTCCTCGCGAATGATTGTCTCGATCTTGCGCAAAGAGCGCAGGGCCAGGGGCATATAGGAATAGATCCCGGAGGTCAGTTGCTTGATCATGCAGGTTCGCAGCATCAGGATGTGGGAGATCACCACCGCTTCTTTCGGGGTTTCTTTCTGGGTATTGATCATGAATCGGGATCGTCTCATCAAGAGCTCCATGTTCGGCGCATGCACGCGAAGTTCAATAAGGCGGCTGATTTTATCACAATAGGTTGCATGTGTCGCCGGAACAATACGGTTTAAGACCAAAGCCGGGGCCCAACCCGGGAACAAAGACGAAGCCCCGATCACCATCCGAAAACGGGCTTACACATACTTCCGTAATTTTTTTCTACCGGCATTGCGTGATCCCTTCGATCATTGCGCTAGATAGAATGAACGGCGATTCGTCAGGCGGCGCGGCAGCCCCCCAACCATGTCGTACCTCCTGTCCTATCGTCATTCAGACCCAAAGTGCTACATCTCATCCTTCCGGGTGGAGGAGCATCCCCATGCTTCTCCACCCAACTTGTGTAAAACTTGGGTAATGTTTGGAATCAGTTAGAAGAATAGCTTGACAGCCGCACCGGCGGTCACAAGATTTAATAGTAGATGGTGCTGCATCGGCACCCGAAATGTATTCATTTCAGGAACGAACCGGTATTCAGTTACAGGAACGAACCATGATTGCCTTTCCCTTGGAACGAACGTATCTTCAAGCTGAGCCCGTGCGGCCGCCGCAGAGCCGCCAGGTAGAGAGCACCAACCAGTCCACGGCCTTGCAGGCGCGTGAGGAGCATAATGGTGCGCAGGCGTTCACCTTACGCGAAGGGGAAAAGCGCGGTTTGGTTCAAACGGAGGAACCGGTTCCCAGTGACGGCAAGGGAGCCCTGATCGATCTGCTGCTTTAACGGGTGAAATCAGCTTTTTTTTCGCGTAATATACCTATCGACAAGATCGAACCAGGCTGTTTTCTGAAAATTTATTCCACCTGCCTGTTCGATACACGTTATTCTTTAGCTTTCAGTGCGTATCTTATTACGCAAGAGGCTAAGTATTTGTCGGAATAAGCCGAAAGTTTTCTTATGAGAAGTTTTACTGATTAGGAAACCTGCTTTTCATCTCCACTCAGGATACGTTCCATGACCTTCAGGCTACGCATTGTCCCCCCCGAAACCGATCCCTATGAGGTCACCGTGGACGGTGAAAACTGCACCATCGGCCGTTCTTCCAATGTGGAGCTAACCATCGATGATCGAGCTGTTTCCAGGCGTCATGCTCGTTTGTTCCTGGACGGCAGGGATCTTTACCTGGAAGATCTGCAAAGCAACAACGGCACCTGGCTGGAGAAGCTTCAGGTGACCAATCCGGTCAGCATCAAGGTGGGGCAGATCATTCGCCTGGCCGCGGGCCAAAGTAATCGCGGCGCCGCCTTCGAGATTCATCTTTTGGATGCCCCGGGCGTCGATCATGAACCGCAGCGTCTGCTGGAACGCGGCATCGTGAAGAATGCGCTGGAGGTATTGGAAGAGGCGTCTTCACTGCCGCCCGACAACCTGGACCAGGACGAACTGCGAAAATATGCGGAGCGCTTCCACCTGTTGAACGGCATCCACGCGGCCCTGGGCGGAACGGTTGACGAAAGCCTGCTGCTTGAATTGATTCTGGAGCGTGTCTTCGCGCACCTGACATGCGACGCCGGCATCATTTATCTGCAAAACAGCCAGGGCCGTTTGGAGCAGGCGGCGCGACGGAGTTCACCGGGGTATAGCCACAAACCGCTTCATTCGAAAACCTTGATCCATCAACTCATGGAGGAGGGCAAGGCGCTACTGTTCAACGACGTCATGCGGGAATCCATCTTCGACCAGGCACAGAGCCTTCATCATGCCAGGGTTCGCTCCCTACTGGCATCGCCGCTGATGGACCGCGAAGGCACCCTGGGTATGATGGTTTTGTACTCTCGCTCTTCGTTGGGTCAGTTCCGCATGCGCGACCTGGAGTTACTGGTGCAATTGGCCGCGGTGGCCACCCTGCGTATCCGCAATCTTCGCCTGGCCGATCTTGCCGCCAAACAACTGATGGACATCAACCGCGTGTTGCAACTCGAGGTGGAAAAGCGCACTCGCGACTTGCAGGATCGCAATAAGGAACTGGAATCGCTGGAACGGATCGTCTACGTGTTAAATCGCGAACACGAACTGGAAAAGGTGTTGAATACGGTTCTGGATAAGGGCTTCGATTTGTTCCCCAGGGCCGAACGCGGATCGTTCCTGTTATGGCGGGAGCGCAACCAGACCTTCAGTTTTGCCGCTGTTCGTGGGTTCGAAGCCCAGTTGGACGACATCCAGTTGACGCTGGAAGAAGCCATGGAGCGCTATGTGGTTGGCCTGGATGAGGTCTGCGAGGGCGTGTACCTCACCGATGATTACCCGAGCCTGCCTCATCGCGAACGCTTTGCGCATCTTCCCCAACCGAGATCCATGATGGCCATGACCGTGGTGGTTGACGGCGATCTGCTGGGTTTCCTGATTCTGGGCAGCAAGAAAGAGATGGTCCTGGGACCCTCCGACAACGATAAATTACAGCGCTACCGGGATCACGCTACCGCCGCGGTAGCCCGAGCCCGACTGTTGCATCGCCTGAGCGAGGAACACAAGGAACGGATCGCCGCCGAACGAAAAGCCCTTGTCAAGGAACGCATGGCCATGCTCGGCCAGTTGAGCGGCGGGGTAGCCCATTGCATCAATAACGCTAATAACCCGGTGAAACAGGGCACCGCCAACCTGAACGACCAACTTGCCTCCTTTCGCCGTTTTCTGTTCGGTTTGATGGGTGAGGGCGAGGAAGAAATCAAGCGTGAATTCAAGGACCGTCTTGCCGGTCTGGAAGAGCAGTTGATGACGGTTGCCGGCGGCAGCAAACGCATCGAAGATTTCGTCAAAGATCTCTGGCTGGTCTTTCAGGTCAACGAGGCGGCAATCACGGAAGTAGACGCCACGGCCCATTTGGACGCAACCATCAAGTTGTTGCAGGGTCAGTTCGACATGATCGAGTTTCGATACAACCGGCCGCTCAGCGAGGTCAATCTCGTCTGTTCGCCCACCGAACTGACTCGAGTTTTCACGGCGGTCATCAACAATGCCTGTGAGGCAGTGATCGCCAGGCGGGAAAAGGAACCCGAGGCGCCCGCCTGGCTGGGCATCGACATCGAGCAGACCGGTGACGAGCTCATGATGATCTTTCGGGATACGGGCATCGGAATTCCGACCCGCCTGATCAACCAGATCTTTCAGCCCTCATTTACCACCAGACCGGATATCCGCTCGGGCATGGGCCTGTCGGTCTGTCATAATATCGTCGAAAATCTGGGCGGCTGTATCCAGGTGGACAGCATCGAGGATGAGGGCACCACGGTTATCATTCGCCTGCCCGTTAACGACCACAACCGCCGTCCGGATTAGCATACGACCTTCCCAATAGAGTTAATCGCTCCAAGTATCCCAAGTCTATCTACTTGATGAATGATCTGGGCTCATGTCAAAGTTCTGCTCATGGATAAAATTATTTTTACGAAAATATAATAGGGGATGGTTATCTTTCCAATTGTGAGGGTATGCGTGGAAAGAAACCTGATTGGGTATGAAGTTACAGAGCTCGTCTACGAGGGCAGTCAGTCATTGGTGTATCGCGCCAGAACTCGTGCTGACGGCCGTCCGGTCATTGTCAAGCAAGCCGCGACACCCTGGCCGGGGGAGATTGAACGGCGGCGGCTGCATCGTGAATTCGATATCGGCTGTAAATTCAACAGTCCCTACCTCAGCCGGTATCTCGGCCTGGACGATTCCGAGACGACGCTTTACCTGATCAAGGAAGATCTCGGCGAGGTGGGCTTACACGAATTGCCATTTGTCTATGAGGACAATCCGGCGCTGTTCCTGAGGATTGCTTTGGGCCTTGCACGCGGTTTGGCGGTCATTCACGAGCAGGGCGTCATTCACCGCGACATCAAACCCAATAATCTACTGTTCCGAAAGGAAACCGACGATGTGCGCATCACCGATTTCAGCATAGCCGTCACCCTCAGTGAGGCCGAAGAGATCGTCGAGCAGGAGCAGGGCCCCATGGGATCGCCCGCCTATATGGCGCCCGAACAGACCGGCCGGGTGAAACGTCCCGTCGATTTCCGAGCGGATTTGTATTCCCTGGGAATGGTTTTGTACCAATTGGCCGTGGGAAGCCTGCCCTTCAAGGGCAAGGACACCATGGACTGGATCTATAGTCACATCGCTCGCCAACCCGAGCCGCCGCACCAGGTCTCGACCGCGGTACCCGAGGTCATCTCGCGACTGATCCTGAAGCTGATTGCCAAAAATCCCGAGGATCGCTATCAAAGCGCGGCGGGTTTGGTCCGTGACCTGGAAGACCTTTCCTCACGCATCACCGATCTCCACAATCTGACCGATTACCCTCTCGGCGAGGACGACTACCCACGCCTGTTCCATATTTCCGAGGGACTTTTCGGACGGGACGCGGAAATCGCCCGCCTTCAACGTTCCCTGGCCCGGGTGGCGCGGGGCGGTGTGGAACTGGCGCTGGTTCACGGTCTCAGCGGCATGGGCAAGTCGCGCCTGGTTCACGAGATCAAAGGTCGCGAACCCTGCCTCTTCGTGGAGGGCAAGTTCGAGAACTTGCGACGAAACAAGGCTTTTCACGCCTTTATCCAGGTTTTGGAAGAGCTTATCGAGTGCCTGCTGAAACTATCGGACCGCGAATGGCAGGATCGTCGGCAACGCCTGGAAGACGCTCTGGACGGGAATGCTCGATTACTGTTCAGCCTGGCGCCCGGCCTTGAACGCATGCTTGGCGAACAACCGCATCCGCCCGATTTGGATCCCGCGGAAAGCAGCCGTCGTTTAATGATAACCCTTGCCGCATTTATCGGCACCTTCTGTCAAAAAGATCGCCCGCTGGTCATCTTCCTGGACGACCTGCAATGGACCGATGACCATAGCTTGGAACTGCTGGACCACCTCATGCAGGCCGGCGGTCTTAACGGTTTACTGGTTATCGTAGCGCGTCGGGATGAAGAAGAGGAGCACCACCCACGGATGGACAAGGTTCTGGAAAATCTTGAAGACCAGGGCCTTCATATCAACAAAATCCATGTTACCCCCTTAACGTCGGAGGCAACCACGCCCTGGTTTGCCGACTCATTGTCTCTTCCCGCCGCCAAGGTAAAAGACCTGGCCTCTTTAATCCACAACCGGGCTCGCGGTTGCCCGTTTCACATGCAGTCACTGCTGCGAAGTCTGCACCGCGAGGGCACCATTTTTCTGGACAGCGAAACCGGTAAATGGTCCTGGCAGTTGGACGAGGTCCGCCGAGTTTCGATAGATTGGGATCTTGGTTCAACTCTGGCCAGGGAACTGGGTCTACTGCCCAAACGCACCCTGGAATTGCTTGTGGACGGCGCCTGCTTCGGCCGCTCCTTCCTGCGCACCGATCTTGCCGATCTGCGGGAAGAAGGCGATACCATGGTTGCCATCGGGCTGGAACCGGCCATTTCCCGGGGCTTGCTTTGGCTGGAGGATCAGCGGTATACCTTTGTCCACGACCAGATCCAGGAAGCGGTCGATCGGGCTGTCGATACACGCAAAAAGGCCGAGCGTAAGGCGGCAGTCGGCCGTTATCTATTGCCTCTGTCCATTAAGGGACGCCGCCCCATCTGCGAAACGGTAGATTGTCTCAACGCGGGTCGGGACCTGTTAGTCGACAGCCTGGAACAGTTGCAATTGGTTATGCTGAATATGCGGGCCGCCCGTTGGTCGCTGGACAACCTGGCTTTTCAGGATGCCCTGATGTACCTGGAGATCGGTATCGGCGCACTGCCGGCCGATCCCTGGAATGCATATAAAGACCAGTGCCTGAAGATCCATGCACACGCATTGACCGCCGCGATGGGCGCCGGAGCCTTGGAGAAAGGTCTTCGCTGGAGCCGACTTTTGCTTGAGCACGATCCCGAGCCGTTGGCGCGTGTCCAATACCTGGTGGCAATGATCAAGATCCATACGCTTCAAGGCAGCTACCATGAGGCGATCGATTCCGGCAAAACCGCCCTGGAAGTCCTGGGTCGGAGCATCCCTCGAAACATCGCCGGTAGCCTGAAGGAGAAACTGGCCAAAATCGATGTGCTGCTGGAGGGCGGTGAGATTGAATCCCTGATCGACCTGCCCGCCATGACGGATGCCCGGCAAATTGCCCTGTTGTCCATCTCGGATGCCCTGATCGCCCCCTGTTATTTCGTAAACCAGGAACTGCTCAGTTGGCTGGGGGTCACCATGGTTCACACGGCGGTACAGCATGGAAATCATCCCATCGCGGCTCATGGATACGCGAGTTTGGCTTTGTACCTGGGCCCCGTTAAGGGAGAATACCTGACCGCCTATCGATTCGGCCTGGTCAGCCAGGCCGTTCAGGAGCAGTTCGGTTTCCAAAACATCGCCAATACCTTGATCTTTGCCAACAATCTGGCCCATTGGGTGGTCCCCATTCGCGAGGTCCGGGCAATCAACCGCCGCATGATTGCCAATCCTCTTTCTCGCGCCCGCCCCCAATATCTCGGCTATTTTCGCATGTTCGAACTGTACGTTCCCTTCTTCCAGGGCATCGGTCTGCTGAGCCTTAGCCAGGGGATTGCCGATGCTCGCGCCTATATGCGGTCCACGGGGAACCTGCAAATGGTGGATTCAGTGGACGGTTTTGCGCTCTGCCTCTCCATGCTGCTGGGCGTAACGCAAGATCGCGATGCCGAAATAGCCGCTTACATACAACGTTGCGAAAAAAACGGCAGCATCATGAGCCTTACCCAGTTCAACGTACTCCTGGGTCTGGTCTACCTGCTGGAAGGCAATCACGCGGAGGGTCTTCGGGCAACTGCCTATGCGATGAAACAGGAACACTATACCCTGGGTCACCTCTCCGTGGCGCAAGCCTGTTTTTTCGACGCCTTGCTGGCCGCGGCCGGATACAGGGAAACCGAAGATCCGTCGCTCATGGACCGATTGCTTGCAGCGAGATCGCGTATGGCGGGCTGGGCCGAGACCTGCCCCAAAACCTTCAAGCCCATATGGACCTTGATCTCGGCCGAGCTCGCGGATTTGGAAGAACGAACCGAACAGGCCTGGCGGTTGTATGACGAGGCAATTGCCGGTTTCCACGGCGGACGTTTTCATCCCTACGAGGCTCTTGCGGAAGAACTGGCGGGCAATTTCTGGCATCGACGAGGAAAATCGCCGTTCTCGCACCACCATCGGGACCGGGCGGCTTTTTTATATAGACGTTGGGGCGCCGCGGCCAAAGCCGAATCCCTGATGCAATTCGACCCCTATGAGACCGGGGAACGCAGCATTTCCATGACCACTGAATCGCGGGAAATGGTGGGTTTGGATGTGCAATCCATGGTCCGGGCCGCACAAGCCATCGCGGGCGAGGTAGATGTCAACGCCTGCCTTAAAAAAATCATTCGGGAGATGTTGGAACACGCGGGCGCGCGCTTCGGCGCCGTCATCCTGGTCCAGGAGGAGATGCTTTACATAGCCGCCCGGGGCAACACCGACCGCGTCGATACCCTGGAGCCGAAACCGATCGGCGAAGACGACCTGCCGGGTTCCCTGGTTCGCTACGTTCGCCGGACAGGTAAAGACATCGTTCTGGACGGCGACTACGAGCAATTCGTTGACGATCCGTATTTCCATCAACGCCGGCCCCAGTCCGTCCTATGCACGCCGTTGCGCTATATGGATCGCATCACCGGCTGCCTGTACCTCGAGAACGATATCATGACGCGCGTGTTCAGCCCACGCCGCATGGGCCCCCTGCAAGTTCTGCTGGCCCAGGCAGCGATCTCGTTGGACAACGCCAGATTGTACGCCGATATGACCGATCTGAACCAGGCCTTGCGCAGGGAAGTTGAAGATCGCAAGCGCGCCGAATCGGAAACCAGGGCCTTAAACGTCGAATTGGAGCAAAGGGTCAAGCAGCGGACCAGGGAATTGGAGCGTGCTCAACAGGAACTGGTCGATCAGGCTCACCAGGCCGGTATGGCCGATATCGCCACCTCCGTCCTGCACAACGTGGGCAACATTCTCAATTCGGTGATTATCTCCGCGCAAAATGTGTCGCAGGTTGCAACCGGCATCAAGTTGAAATCGTTCGATCGCGCCAACGACAAACTGGTGGAAATGGCTGCCGCGTTACCCGAATTGACGGAAAAGGATCGTATGCTGATCGACTTTTACAGCGCCTACGCCCAGCGCCTGCATCGGGAAATGAACAAGATTCATTCGGGCACCGCGCGCATTCAGGACAAGGTAGAGGTCATCCGCCAGGTGATCGAGGCCCAACAATCCTACGCTTCCCTGGGCGCACAGGCCGAAGTGTTCCCCATCGACGAGATCGTCCGCGAAGCCTGCCATATCATCGCACCCATGATGGAACGCTACGGGGTGGATTTCTCGGTACACGGCCGGGCGCCCCGTCCGATCCCCGTCCAAAAGGTCAAGCTGATCCACGTTCTGGTCAACCTGCTGAAAAACGCCCGCGAGGCTTTGATCGAAGACAAGATCGCGGAACGCAGGATTACGCTGACGATCGGCCAGGATGTAGAGAGAACCTTTATGACCGTGGCGGACAGCGGCAAGGGCATACCGGAAGACGCGCTGGACAAAATCTTCAATCACGGTTTTACGACCAAGTCGAACGGCCATGGCTTCGGCCTGCACAGTTGCGCCAACGCATTGACCGAAATGGGCGGCCGAATCTGGGCCGAGAACGGCGAAGTGGGCGCGCGCTTCCACCTGGAAATCCCCAACGAACCCCGGGGAAACCCCAAGGAATCGGTTTCCCAACAGGCCGGCTTTGGTTAGGGCGCGCGCCTTTCGATCAGATGCCGTAGAAATCTTTCAAGATCTTTAGATCGTTCTTGAACTGTTTCACCATACTGGTTGTGAATATTCTGGTGATTTCACCGCGGTTTTGCATCTCGATTATTTTCTGCAGGTCGGAGGTTCGTCGCTTCCAGGTGATGCCGTCAGTAATGAAAATCAGCGCCGCATCGTTTCGTTTGTGTCGGATGATTGAGTTCAAATCACCAATGACATCAGTCATCTTGGAGCCGGTTGCTCCATATCCTTTTGCTTCCACGAGAATTCTTGGTTCCGTTCGACTGGGAACAGCGAAATCACATTTAGCCGATTCGTCATCTGCACCGACGAACTGGCACCGAGATTCGTAATTGGTTCCAAAAACCTCCTCGATGACATTCTCCGCAAAGTCTTCCAGGTCCCGGCCTCTATTTTGGCCCCTGATCGCCTTTCCTCTACCCGATTTCAATCGTTCGGCCAATAAATCCGTCCAGGTTACCTTTCTATTGACCGTAGCGCTCATGGCTTCCAACAGTCCCAGTTGTTCCAGGCCGGAAAGGAAGTTTTCCTGATTACGGCGATAACTTTTGACACCGATTCCCGCGGCGCCCAGGTAGTCTGCAAGCTCGGTTTCGAGTTGATCCTTGGAAAGCTCCAAAAACAGCCGGAAAATCAAGATTCCGGTTTTGAAATCCGCATCGAGCAACTCGGCAAGGTCCGTTTTGGTATAGGTTTCTTTAACGGGTATTTTGCTGATCGTATCCAAGGCGGCTCTTGATACATCGTCTTCCCATGATGCATTAAGGACGGACAAAGAATCGAGAATATCCCGCAACGTTTGCTTTATCAGCTTCAAGCATTCTCTCCGATGATCAGGTACTCAATGACGGACTTTCTCCGAGCGGCGGTGTGATTACCGAAATGATAACGGTGGGGCTTTTTATGTACCGTCACCCTACTTTTATATTTGCCCATCATCTCGGTGAGTTGATCCAGATCGGGGAAGCCGTTTGAACTGTAGGAGAGTGCGATGGTCGCATGACCGCAACGTTTGAAGAGATTGTCGAAACCCTCGACGGCCGTTCGCCTGTATGAAAAAGGAGTATACTTCTTTTTGATTTTCCGAACCTTGGTTTGGTAATCGATTTCCACGTCTTTCCAATAGCAGCTCAACCCTTCAAGGAAGTGATATCTTTTTATGTAACAATTGTCATCGGAACGAGGAACGTAAGGGGGATCCAAATATACAAGATCTGTTTGCGGACGGTTGCCCTCAAAGACGTCACTTCTGAAAGAAATATTTTTCATTTGATTGGAGAAAGATGCCTCGTTGAGAAGCTCGACTTGCTCCAGGAAGTGTTCGGCTAGAGATAACCTGAGATCCCTACGCCCGTCATCATAGCGGGACAAGTCCCCGGAGATCGTGAAAACGCCTCTAGGTTGTCGTTTTTGGCAAGACCTGATAAGCGCGGTCATAACCATTGCGGAAAGGTACTCGTCATGAATACCCCTGATATGAGCGACCGCATTATCCAGGAATTTGAGGTCCTCAACTTGAAAGAAGATGTTTCGCCAGGTGTTTTCTATAAAAGGACGGGCATCGGGATGAGGGAGAAGGATGGAATGAGCAAGGTCTTTGGGAACCTCGATTCCCGGGTTTTCAATCAATGCCTTGGCGACAATGGAAGAAAAATTGAGGAAGTCGGAGGAAACCACGCGTTTCCCCATGGCTTTCAGAAGATAACTGACACTTCCTGAACCTGAAAAGGGATCCCAAGCCGATCGAAATTCGATTTCCGACAAGACGGAGTAAATCCAGGGAAGCAAACGCCGCTTCGAACCCATATACCTGGAGTCCGGAAACTTCTGAAGTTGCGCCATGACTCTTGCTTCATGACCCACATCGACCAGATAGGCAGTAGCGCTCATGTAACCCTCCCCAGTCTATCCTAACAGAAAACAGACACCGAACAAGGAGGTGTTTTGAGACCTCCGCGGATCGGGCAGGACAATTGCCGTCGGCCTGTTCCGCCGGCCGTGATTTTCACACAACGGCATAACACAACGGCGGGTTGTATTGTACTTTGCACTGATTTGATATACAGTTAGAGGTCATGCCGAAAGAGCGTGGGCGTGACCGTCAACCGTTAGATGAGGGGTTTTCCGACGGTTTTGGCAATCGATGCTTTGAATCCTCTTCCTTAAGCCGTAACAATCAGTCGTTCATTTGACCAGGAACAGTTTCCGTGCATCAATACCCATCTTCCAGGTGGCTGTCCTTCCGCCTGCATATTTTCCCTGCCGTGGTTTTTATCGTCTTCTCCATTGTCTTTTTCGCCTTGTGGCGACAAACCATGCTTCGCGACAATGCCGAGATCAAAGCTCATACCCAAACCATGGCCAATCAAGCCGCTATTCGCTTGGAAACCTATTTTGAAACCCGCTTCCAGGTCTTGGAACAACTCCATTGGGAGTGGTTGACCGGCGGGCCCTATGACCTGGCCCTTTTTGAAAAACGTACCGAAACCATTCACCGCAATTTTGCCGGTTTCCTGGCCATCAACTGGGTCGACCCGGAAGGGGTGATTCGTTGGGTCACACCGCCGGGCCCCAATCGTAAAGCTCTCGGCCTGGACTTGATGAACCATCCCGATATCAAGGTTCGCCGCGCCATCAGCGGCACCGTGCGTGATCGCAAAACCTCTTATACGCCGCCCATTGTGCTGGCCCAGGGCGGCTTGGGGGTTGTCTCCTATATACCGCTGGTCCGTGACGGGAAACTGGAAGGCGCGCTGAGCGGCGTGTTTCGTATTGCGCCCCTGGTTGAGGAATGCCTGGATAGCGATATCATCGCCGAATTCGATTTTCGTATCGGCCATGACAACCTGGAGGTCTATCGCAACGGCGGCCCCCCTTCCATGGAGGCGAGCCGCTATCTGGCCGAATCCACCTTTTTCGTCGGCGGTGAGCGTTGGGTCATCGTGCTGAACCCCAAACCGGAGAACCTGGGCGGCTCCCTCACGCAACCGCGGTTTCTACTGCTGGTTTTGGGTCAATTCCTCTCGCTCTTCCTTGCCCTGGGCATCCATTTCGTCTTTCGCCGCCAAATCGACCTCATGCGCAGTGAAACCCGCTACGCCACCCTGTTTGCCAATGCCAACGACGCGATCATCCTTATCGAAAACTTCGCAATAGTCGACTGCAACCCCGTTACTTTTGAAATGTTTCGCTGTAACGCCGGCGACTTGCCCCGCCTTGCCTTCCACCTGTTCGCCAATGACCTGGGCCACGGCAATTCGTCCTCTGTTATCGTACGCGAACGTTCTCAGGACGCCCTGTCCGGTCGCATGCATTTCTTCGAGGGCTCCTTCCAACGACTGGACGGCAGCACCTTTTTTGCCGAGATCTACCTGAACGGGCTGGTGGTGGACGAGCGCCGGATGATTCAAATGATCATCCGGGATATCTCGGCTCGCAAGCGCACCGAACACAAGTTGCTGGAATCGGAAGAGAAATACCGCCTGCTGGTAGAGAACGCGGCCGACGCCATCTTCATTATCGGCGACAGAACCATCGAGTTCGCCAATCCAAAGGCCCTGAAGTTGACCGGCTATGAAGAGGAAGATCTTTACGAGATCGATTTCTTCGAATTAATTGACACGGAATACAGGGAGGCCCTGGAAAATTTGTTGAGCCTGCTCGGCACCGCCGCCGAGCCCGTTCCGCTTCAAATGATCAATCAAGCCGGCGAGCGCCTGTGGCTGCTGGTCAGCGCGGTCCCCATTCACTGGCGCGAGCGGGAATGCGCTCTTATCTTCGCCCGGGACATCACACTCCAAAAAACCCTGGAAACGCGTCTTCTCCACAGTCAAAAAATGGAGTCTGTGGGCACCCTGGCCGGCGGCATCGCCCACGACTTCAACAACCTGTTGATGGGTATGCAGGGCTATGTCTCGTTGATGTTGATAGATAAGGACACGCCCGCGGAAATCAAGGAAAAACTGACGGCGATCGAGCGGCAGATTCAAAGCGGAGCCAATCTCACGCGGCAGTTACTGGGTTTTGCCCGCGGCGGAAAATACGATGTGCAGCCGACCAACATGGTCGACCTGGTGGAAAAGTCGGCAGAGCTTTTCGGCCGCACCCATAAGGAACTGACCATCCATAAAGACTTTTCACCCGAGGTTCATACGGTGGAGGTGGACCGTACCCAAATGGAACAGGTGCTGCTCAATCTCTACCTGAACTCCTGGCAGGCCATGGGATCTCGCGGCCAAATCTTTCTCGTGGTGCGCAATATAACCTTGGAGGCGTCTTTCTGCCGGGCCTATGGCGTCGAAGAGGGCGATTACGTGTTGGTTCGCGTGCGCGATACAGGCGAGGGTATGGACGAGGCTACCCGACAACGCGTTTTCGAGCCCTTTTTCTCCAAACGCCAGCGCGGACGCGGTACCGGTTTGGGCCTGGCTTCCGCCTACGGCATCGTCAAGAATCACGGCGGCGCCATTACCGTGGAGAGTCAAATCGGCAAAGGGGCCACCTTCGACATCTATCTACCGGCCTCCAAGAAGCGAATCGTGGAAGAAACCCGACCGCTGCCCGCGCCGACGACGGGCACCGGCACGGTACTGATCGTAGACGACGAGGAGATGATACTGGAGGTCGGCTCGGCCATGCTCAACAAACTGGGTTACCAGGTTCTCACGGCCGCGGATGCCGATACGGCCCTGGCCTTGTTCCGCGAGCATCAGGCATCCGTGGACCTGGTGATTTTGGATATGATCATGCCCGGCCAAAGCGGCGGCGAATTGTATGAAAGGCTGGTGACCATCAACCCCGGTGTGAAGGTGTTGCTGTCCAGCGGATACAGTTTGAACGAGGAGGCCAAGGGAATCCTTGCCCGCGGGGTTAACGGTTTCATCCAAAAACCCTACACCCTCGCCGGTTTGTCCACCAAAGTACGCGAGGTTTTAGGCGGGCCTCACGACTAAGGCTCGCCGGCTCAGGTATGCATGATCCTTTTCAGTTCGGAGACCATGGAAGGAACCCGGTTGACCTCACCGTTCCGCACTTCCAACTCCATGTGCTCCAGGTAATTCTCTACCTTGACGGAGATGTTGTATTTTTTTGTCAAAGCCAGGGCTAACTGTTTGATGGTAATCAGGTCGAACGGTTTCCGCAACACCATCAAACGGTCCGTGGTGCCTACCCGCTCTAAAATATCTTCCCAACTGTGATCGGAAAAAGCGGTGACGATAACCATTTCGATGGTGGGGTGATTGGTCCAGATCCGTTCGATGGTCTCGATACCGTCGATGCCGGGCGGCATGCGTACATCCATAAACACCAGGGCGTAGGGATTGCCCTCCGAGGCGGCCTGGTCCACCATGCGAATGGCGTCCTTCCCCTGAAAGGCGGAATCGATTCGGTAACTGACGGTTTCCAGGTTCTTGGGCGGTCGGAATTTTTCATCCCCGTCGAACAATTCCATCTCGATTTGGTGGAGATCTTGGGTCTTTGCCTGGGATCGGGGCGAACTCAAAATCTTGATGATATCGCGATGGATGGCCTCACTATCATCCACGATCAGGATGCGGTTGCTATTCGGCCTCATCTTCACTCCAACATGTTCAAGTTACGGCTCCACGGGGAAAGCCGGTACGTCCACCGCCATTCTATCACGAGAGTTCGGGATGTATTCCATTTTCCAATGCCCCAAGAACCTACAAGCCTATGCAATTCTCAGATCGGTTGCTTGCAAGCATTGCATAAGTTGGGAACGTTATTTTGTGATGGAAACCTCCGTTTCAAGGCCCTCGGGTCCGGTTACGAACCCATACCGTTCCGGGGAAGACATACAGATGCCGCACCCGGAACGGCACCGTTCCCGAGCATGGTTATTGTTGCTCTCCAAAACACAACACTTATCCCGAGAACAGGTCCGTTCGAACTGAAAAATGCGTTTTCTTTGACGAGTCGAGGCCAACTCGACAGCCCAAACCCACCTCCAATCTCGAGATGAGGTCTACTCGAGGATTGATTTGACAACTTCGGCCCGAGTTTCGCGGCAGGCGGCACCGGCACCCTCGGTCCTTTACCCGAAAAACAACCGGAATTGACAAATCGTTGACCCCATTTTCGGGAAAAAGATCAAAGCGACACTCTCCAAACGGAACCACTCCCGGGATTGTAACCGTCTCCGGGGTTCACAGGTAGTCCACTTCCCGGGAATGGTGCTACCTTGGAGCTTCGAGGGTAGTCCCATTCCCGGGCAAAGGCCCGCCGAGATCGAAAAAAAGGGGTATTTTTCCTACCAAAGTTGATGAAATCCGAAGCCACCATACAAACGACACCCGAAAAGGGCGTTGTTTGGCCAAATCAACGGAAAGTGCATTTATTGCGGATGGTGCACCCGGAAGAACGGAACACGGTCATTTTCAGCGATGCGGGAATTGGATGAGGCTCTTAATTCACCAGGTTGCCAAGTGGTCGCTCTAGAATCCATGGAAGTGCAGAACCCGCCCCAATTGGTGTAGTATATTAGCAAGATAATTATGTCGGAGAGTCCCCGGGACGTTGCGCTACACTGTCACCGGGACAGGCGTTGGCGTTGCGGCCTTTTACAATAAGGTCTACGCACGAGTATTTCGACCGTGCCTCTCAAAAGGGCGGTTGATCGCTTCCTCGCGGAGGCGCGCATGGTAGCCTGATATCCCAGATCAACCACCGTAAAACTTGACGCAGCAGCTCAGAGGACAATCGCCAGGGCGGCTAGTGTAGTGTATCTGGTAAAGCGAGGGGCTTCGTCATCCGATAGAGTTTCAATCTCGGTATCTTTAGCCGCCTCGGCCAGTGCGACTCGACTGCCATCCCCCGACGCTCGTAGAGCCTGCGAGCACCTGCGTTGCAAGCCGATACATCAAGAGCAAGGCGGACAGACCCGCCGGCAACGGCGCGCTCCTCCATCGCGTCCATCAAGGCCGAACCGATGCCCGCGCCGCGAACGGCTTCATCTGTGGCGATAGACAGCAGATAGAAATCACCCTCGTCGAGCATGTTGAGAATTCGAATCATCGAAGCGAAGAGGATCCTGACGACCATCATGCGAATGACCTGAGAGCCTGCAGCCTGCTTCAGGGGTTGGTCTGAGAAGGTGCGCTGCTGCTCGGCTGTGAATCCTGAAGCCATGCCCACGAGACGGTGGTTCTGTTCGGCGAAGAGTACGTTTTCGTAGGAATAGTCGGAGCCCGATTGGATGTAGGCCTTAGCGATGATTTCCGTGGCCTTTCGGCCGAGCATGAAACGAAAGAAGCCCTCGGCGGCAACATCGAGATAGCGTGCATAAGCCATGCCTTCGTCGAGGGTGGGCCTGGCGGGTCGAAGGGTGATCGCCGATTGAATCATGACAGGATGAAGCGTCCATGAACCGAGGTATAACAATGCATAGACTGATCCGCATAAGATGCGGATGTTGGTTTCCTGTCAGCACAATACGCCTCTAGAATGTTGGTTGAATGCGGCGGCATTCCTTCATTATTAGCTTGTTCAACGTTTTCTTGAATTTTATTTCGGCATGTTATGCGAATTGGCATAATGGCCTCCATTGAATTCCTCAGTGCTCGTCCAACGGACTGCGAACACCTGAAGGTCCACGATTGAGGACACGGGACATCCGACATCCGATGTTTCAGCTCGGAGGCATGGAACTGCCATTCCTTGCCCATTATTTGGGCTGGACTATTTCCCTTACGGGCTAATTCGTTCGACGTTGACGTGCCCATTGACTGGTTTTGTACCTCTCCTTCCAAGGTTAGTCTAGCCATCGTGATCCTCTGTTTAGACACTGAAGAGTGTAGCTGATTCCGTCAAAGACGGCAAGTCTTGGAGCTATCTCTACCGTAAGATGATTCCCATTTTCGTCAACGCCGGGGTTCGGGTCATCGCTCCGGACCTGTTGGGCTTCGGGCGCTCCGACAAACCTCTCCAACAACTGAGTGTAAAGGGCTGCTTTAATGACTCTTGCTTCGGCCTTTCTGTGCAGAGACTTGGGTTCCACCGGGTGAGGAGAACCTCTCCAACGAGAATACCGGGAGTGTAAAGTCGGTGGTCATCAATCTCCATCATGATCTGTCTGATAATTGTTTGGGTGTCCATCGCAACCTCCACATCTGTGATGGACACATCATCACAGATGCGACAGGCCGCTGGGAAGGACCCGTGGTTTGACGCTTACAATGCTTCAATAGGACAGGCATTCATGACAGAATTGTCGCCGGGACTCTTCTGCCAATACCGATGCTGCTTTGGCTTTTTCAACTCGGGCAATGGTGAAGGATTCGTCTTCCGGGTCTTTCTTGCTGTAGTAGACCCATTGGTCATCCACCGAGACGATCATTCTCAGGTAGATATCCGTTACATCCGGTTGGACACGTTCGCCGTTGGATTTGTAGAAGCGTAGCAGACCGGCCTCCGCAATTTTCTGCTGCTGAAAAGGACCTTTGTTGAAGGCAAACCATTGTTGGACGGCAATCTTGCCTGTTGCGGTGAAGGTCATATCGAAGATGGGCGGAAAACGCTCGGGGAAGTCCGCCGTCCAGCCGCTCTTATCACGGTTCATAAATCTAAGCACCATATCCCCCAGATCTTTATCGAAGGGTTTCCCCACCATGCCCGTTTCGAACATTTCCAACCTGTTGGTAGAAAGGTCGTACAGCCAGAAGAAAGACTGGTTTTCCGGTTTGATCAAAGCTCTGGCGCCTTTGCTGTCAACCTCTATTAAGTTGCGATCCGAAACCGGGTTGAATTTTTTGTCCAGTTTGGCCGGTGTCACCTCCCACCGGGTCAGCAAACTCCGCCCGCTGAAATCATCTGCTGCAAAGCGGACGAGTTCCCACTGTTTCACATAGGGGCCGCCCTTGAAAGCAAGCCAACCTGTCTTCATTTTTTGCACGGAATGGACATCACCGGGATGTCGACCGCGCCTGATGAAATGACCCTGCTGATCGAAGAAATGCGTCTGAAACCGGTCCGAGACCACCAACATACCGTTTTGCATGCTCAGTCCGGATGCTTGAAAAAACTGCCCGGGACCTTCGCCCTTTCCGCCGATCGTCCGAATCAACTTCCCATTAGCGGCGTAGATATGAATTCTATTCATGGCCGAATCCAGAACAAAGAGAGAGCCCGAGTCCCCCCATACCGCTACGGAATTACCAAGAGGCCGGTAGATTTCCGGTTCGGGTTCCAGAAATCCGCCGGCCAAAAAGAAAAGAAGAAGCCACATAGGCGTCTACCGAGAAGCTGCTATGGCGCAATTGGCCGGCTCATTCTGATAGGTCTTTTCCATGTTAATTCCCCAATTGTCTGTCTTGAATGCTCGCAAATGCTAGCGTGGACCATGGTCGATGTCAAGATAGGCGTTTTTTTGGGAGAACCTGCCTGTAGAGCTGCTATTTTAAGAGGATTTTGACGCATCGATGGGTCTGTTTGCCCACCACGAGAACCGAGGCCCCGGCGAAGTCCTTACTCTGTCAAGCAATCCTCTGAGGCACGCTTTTTGCTCCAACCCTTTAGGGATTTTACTTTGTTAATCCGCCGGAGAACATATTGAGAGCCGCAACCCGGTGGTGGGGAGAATTCCATGCGCCTTAGACCGGATTCTATTTTCAAGTCAGCCTTATTAATCATCGCGTTTAGCATCGCCAATCCATTAGCAGCGCAACCATCAGCCTCAGGGGCGGTCGAATTCACCGCCGATGAAGTCCATCTCCAAGATACCGATGTCTATCAATACCGTTACCGCAACTGGGAAAATGCCGATTTCGGCCAATGGGGCAGCATGAGCATCGGCTCCAGGGTCCAGAATATTGCCAATACCCGGCGCCGTATTCTGGTCTGGTTCGACCCCCTGGTCCTTTCCGCACGCATCCCTCACATCCAGCGGGTTGAGTTCCGGATGAAGACGACGGACCTACGCGACAATCCCCCCAACCCGATCCTGCTCTATCGGGTCTCCGAGCCATGGGTCGAGGGACTGAACACCTACCATTCGGGCACGGTGGAACCGAATGCGCCGCCCCATGTGACGACCTGGAACCAACAACCCGATTGGGACGCCCGCCGCGTTTGGGCAAGACACCAAACCACCCGCGTGGGCGATATCTATGTCTGGACCTGGGATATTACCGAACTGGTCAGGGAGTGGCTGGCCTTTCGCCACGGAAACTTCGGCTTCATCCTGGTGGGTGAGGGCGAGGGCTCACGTTCCTATTTCCAGCCGTTCAATTCTTCCGAGAGCTCCAAAGACTACCTGCGGCCCACGATCGTCGTCAACGGTGACGGGGGTCCGATCGTCGTCGGTCCCGGGCCGGAGCCGGGTCCCGAGTCCGATCTGCTGCTGCATTTCGACTTTACCCGCAAGCCGAACCGGCACCAGGTCACCGACCTTTCCGGCAGGAATCATCACGGCATCATTCACGGCGCGGAGTGGATCGGCGATAAAGGCATCTATCTGGACCGGCGCGGCGACTACGTGGAAGTGCCTCACCCGGACTTGCATTCGGATCAAGGGCTCACCCTGGTAGTGGACTGCACGCCTTTAAGCTACAACAACGCGTGGTCGAACCTCATTTGGAAGGGCAACTACCCGGACTGCACGAGGAACTGCGAAAACCGGGAATTCTCCTTGTGGCTGTCCAATAACGGGTATGCCCATTTCACGGCGACCTCCAAGGACAATGTGGGCAAAGGCCAAACCGCGATCGAAACACCGCCCGGCAGTTTCGATCAGGGCGCCATGATCACGGCGGTCATCGACAGCGGCGCCGGCCTGATGAGAATCTACCTCGACGGCGTCGAATACGCCGCGGGCCCCTTCTCGAAAGCGGGCATTCGCACATCGGAGGAGTCCCTGTTCATAGGGGGAATCGCTGAGAAGGTGCTGGGTCAATACTTCCACGGTTATATCCGCTCGGTGCGCATCTACGGCCGCGCCCTGGAGTTGGATGAGATACGCGGGATGACCCGTCCCAAACCGAAAAACCGCCTGGTTGCCAAAGATCTCTGCTTTCCCGACAACGCGGTCATTCGGGGACACTGGGGCTCTGCCATTCCCATCAACGAGGATGTCCATTTCCAGAAGTGCGATCGGAATAACTTGGAGCGCGGTTTCCGCATTCGCAACGGCATGTTCACGCACCCAGGTAACCGGGGCCCCTCGGAGATGATCTACGAACACGACGGCTCGGAGGGCGTTCTGAGCGGATATGCCACGGTTCTGGACTGTGTGCCTTCCTGCGGCCGTGCGGGTACGGTCAAGTTCATCATCGAGGGCGACGGTCGGGTGCTGTGGGAAAGCGGCCTGATCAAGCAGGCAGATCCGGGTAAACCCTTCAGGATCGGCCTGGGAGGAATCCGCGAGTTGCGCCTGATCGCCGAGGACGGCGGCAACGGTAACGGTGAAGACTGGGCGGCATGGCTCAACCTGGAGCTGGAATCCTCGATCAACTGAATCCATCTCATATCGCCTTCCCGTTTGCGGGGAGGCGATTTGGAACCTCAGCCGTTCAACCTGTTTTCGCGCCCTCGCTTTTCGATTTCCGAGAAGCGGGGGTCTTCGCGCAAACCGTCGAAGGCGGGCGACGCTAGCCACCGGCCGCTGATCCCCCCTTGGACGGCCGTATGCAGGCAATTCAAGGCGCCGGCTTTTTCACCGGCCAGGGCAAAGACACGCGCCAGGTTTAACAGTAGATAGGGGTGGCGGGGATTGTCTCGTAAGATTCCCATGGCCAGATCTACCGCTTCCTTATTTCGGCCCAACCGAGCGAGGCAAAGCGCCCGGTAGGCGGCTGTTTCAGGGGTGGAACTTTGTTGTTCGAACCATACCGAGGCTTTTTCGAAATCTATTTCGGCCTCGTCTCCCCTCCCCTGAGCCAACCGGCATTCACCAAGCCCCATCAGCAGGATCCCGGTATCCGGGTAGGCTTCAAGACCCTGAAGAAAGACCTCCTCGGCCGCTACGTAGTCTTCCAGTAACATGTAGGCCGCGCCCAGATCGGCGATGACCTCCGGGGTTGGCCCGCCGGCGTGAAGCGCACCGAGGATGCGAACCGCCTCCTCGGGATCACCGCCCATCAATTCCAACCGGCCCCTCAAGGAGAGGCTGTGCCGATTGCCCGGGCTGATGACTTCCATACGCCGCAAACAGGCCCGGGCTTTCCGGAAATATCCGGCCCGGGTCAATTTCCGGGCATAACGCAACAGCGTCGTGGGCGACGGGCGCAAAACTGCCGCTCGATCCAAAGCATCCAGCACTTCTTCGACAGGGCGACCCCGGTATTCCAAAAAAAGTGAGCGATTGAACCAGTACCGTCCCGAATTGGGTTCTGCCTCAGCGTGCCTGGCCAACAGGGCTTCCGCCAGGGCCGTTAGATCCTGGTCGAGCGCGTGTTGGAAGGCCAGAGAAAGCACTCGCTCATCGTCAGGGGCGAGGGTCATGGCGCGTTCGCTGTAGTCTCGGGCCTGTTGTTGCAGGCGCTCATCGTTGCGATCGATACCGGCGACTCTCCCCTGTTCGCCCGCGTAGACAAGCGCTGGGATGAAGTCGGGCGAACGCGCAAGCAATCGGCTCAATGCCTCCCATTGTTGGTCCCGGGATGTGTCGTCCTTCTCCAACTGGTAACGCAACCTTACGAAAGCCGCAAAATCATCAGGATTCACTGAGGCCAGAACGTTTTCTCCCCGATAGGCATACCCGTCATACAAACGGCGAACCGCGTCGGCGACGGCTTCAGCAGCGAGTTGGGCGTCGGTAATAGTGGAAGGCACATCGACCGCGACCGCGCCCATGACGACGCCGGTTTCGCCGTTGTAGCGGGTCAGTTCCACGCGACTCTGGGTCGGGCTGCCGACAAGGCCCACGGTCAGGGTTTCATCCGTTCCATAGGCGCGAGCCGCACCGGCAGGGTCATTCCCGGCCTTGCCCTTGGAACCATCCAGAACATCCAGTCCCCGGAGGCGGGCGATAGTTTCCACCACGGCCAGGTCCACGGTGAAAGCCAACATGAGCCGCGCCATATCGTTCTCACCGGCGCCGACCGGGTGCAACAGGGTGATCACTCGCGGCCGGCCGGCATCGGTAGGTTCGGATGTTTGAAACCGATTGAGGAGATAAGCCAGGGCAATGATCAGAACCACCGACAATATGAGAGGAGCGGGACGCGCCGGGGGAAGGCGTCGTTCGGCGTAGCCACGATAGCCTTTGCGGCCGCCGAGCTTGATTCCAGGACTATCTTTCGTTGGTTGGGAAGCGAGCGCCATGGTCGGCAGTTCGTCCAATTGATTGTCGGTCGCGTGGTTTTCAAGGTTGTGCCGACCCAAGCCCTCGGCCGAAAAGACCTCGCCCAAACGTCCGCTCCCCGGCCGAGCCGAAACGCGGAAAGTACCGATGAGCGGGGGCAGGGAGACATCCATGGAAAGAACCTCGGAAGAAAATCGGTACCCTTATCTTCCCGGATACCTGCCGAGTAGGTCAATGTTTTTATGCGGTCAACGGCGATGAGGGACAGGCCGACCCGGCAAGATGGCAGTTCATGGCCAAAGGACATGACTTGCCGGCCGGCGCTTCCTGCATGTAGAATGAAATCAGGGACAAGCCGCTACTTCCACTGAACGGGGTTTCCAAGCATGGATACCAGGTACCTCATCGCCCGCCTGAGAGAACAGCGAGGCTTGCTGGCCGCCCGCAAAGCGCCCGGGCCGAAATGGCTGGCGCAGACTCGCGAGGTCATCGATCGGGCCTGGCAAAACAGCCCCGAACTGGAAGCGGATCACGGTTCTATATGGCAGCAGGAAACCATGGCGGAAAAAGCCGATTACCTGGCCGCCTTGGACAAGTTGATCCGCACCATCAACCGAACCGACGAGGTGGTTTTGAGTCGGAACCCCGTGGTTATCTTCACCTTGTTGGGCATTTTGTTTATGTTCCTGCTGGCCGGCGGGTCTTATTTGTACTACGCCCTGGTGATTGCCCGTTAACGGCAAATCTGCGCCGGTTTGATACTTTTTGCCCGGGCTTATCCTGTATTAGGGTCGAGGGCCGCATGCTTACAGCGCCCCATCATTCCCCCTGGAGGTTCCACCAATGAAATCCAAACCGATGAAACTCAACAACCTGCAAGTGACCAGCTTTGTCACCAAACTCCCCAAGGTCCAAAGCGATGCCGTGGTGGGCGGCGCGGCCGTTCATTCGTCCTGCATTCCCCCAAACTGCCCCTGTTTCAATTCCTAAGCGATCGTCGTATATGCTAAAACCATAGTACCGGCGAAGTTGACCCGAGTCGGCTTCCCGATTCCGGACGGCGTCCCCAACGACCGTCCATTTCATTCACGGAGGTTTTATATGAAACTGGAAAAGTTGGAAGTGAAAAGCTTCCTGACCCAATTGAGCAAGGACAAGCGCGCCGCCGTCGTCGGCGGTCTCGCGGCGCAGCAGGAAATCGATGCGCGTCATTCTTCCTGTATTCCCCCTGATTGCCCCTGCCTGTAAACCTATCGGGGAGGATCGGGCATCGGCCCGGTTCTCCCATTTCCTCTTCGGTGAAGAACCTTCTGCTTGCCCACTGTCTTTTTGCCGGCGCGGGGACCCGAGGAAGGATCGGTTTGTGTGTCGTCTTTAGTGAAATGTCCAGGCGCCCCGGGCCCGCCGGCTCGATAAAGGCAGTGTATCCGTTTTGCTCCACACAAGTCGTTATGGCGCTGTAAAATCGATGTAAGAAATGTAAATCGTGTTCGACCCGCCTGTATCCAAGCCGGTCCTGCACGGTACTTAAGGGTGTGAAGTCCGTTGGTTCGGACGGCCGACGGAGCCGCTTTCGAGTTTTGCCAGGCGATCTCCAGTTTTTGTGTAAAGGCGACGCCGTGCGGTCTGTAACCTGATACCATAGGGCCTTCACATGTTCACTTTTCGGAGGATGATGATGAATCGTTCGTCACTGTTTCTATGGTTTTTGTCGCTCTGCGCGCCTGTTGCCTTATCGGCCGAGATCCACGTTCATTACGATACCGGTTGGGGCAATAGCATCAGCATTCGTGGCGACGGGCCGGGTTTGAACTGGAATTCCGGCCAGGGCGCCACTTGGACATCCGGGAACGACTGGGTTTATACAACGCCCAATACCGGCGGCGCCTTTGAGTTCAAACCGCTTTTCAACGACAATATCTGGTCAAAGGGCGCCAACTACACCGTTCCTTCCGCCGACGCGGTGGTCCATGTCTATCCTTTCTTCGGCAACGGCCGGGGCAGTTTGGTGGTGACCAGCATCTCGTCTTCCTACTTGGGCAACACGCGTGGGATTCGCATCTTCCTGCCGCCCAGTTACAGCGAGAACACCCTGAAACACTACCCCGTGTTGTATATGCACGACGGTCAGAATCTTTTCTCGGCAAGCACTTCGGCCTTCGGAGTCGAATGGCAGGTGGACGAAACCTCGGTCGCCATGGTCTACGCGGGTGAGATGGAGGAGGTCGTTATCGTGGGCATCGACAACACTTCAGCTCGCATGGGCGAATACACGCCCACGGTCGACGCGACTTACGGCGGCGGCAATGGCGACGCCTATTTGAACTTCATTCAATACGAACTGATGCCCGCGATCGACAACAGCTACCGCACCAAAACCGGCGCGGGCAATACGGTGCTTATGGGCTCCTCGCTGGGCGGTTTGATCAGCTATTACGCGGGTTGGACGCGCCCAGGCGTATTCGGTAAGGTAGGCTGCATGTCGAGCAGTTTCTGGTGGGATAACGAGTACATGATCAACGTTGTGGCCGCCCACTCGGGTTCCCTGCCCGGCGCCGTCTTCTATATCGACACCGGCAGCGCGGAGAGCGGCGCGCCGCAAACCGAGAACATGCGGGTCACCATGGAGAACAAGGGTTTTCAACATGGGGTGGACCTGTGGCACTGGTATGCCTGGAGCGCCGGTCACAACGAGGCATCGTGGGCGGCCCGTTTGGACAAACCCCTGGCGCGATTACTGCCCTGGCGATAGTTTCCGGGAGGGAGTCGCGGGTTTTGCGGCTCCTTTTCTCCATTTTCGTGACATTGGGTGGTTGAGAACTCGGCCGGATCGATCGATAAGTCGTAGCAGGGCTGTATGCTGATCGAATCGAGCGGGTTGTATGTCGTCCGGAATTAAAAGTCTTCGCTATCAATTCTTCTTCAGATTGGTTCCCATGTTGCTTGTTTGCCTGCTGGCAGAAGCGTTGCTGGGCTCATGGATCGCCTACAAGACGGCGGCCGAGGGATTGAGAGATCGAATTCGCGAATTGGGAAGCGGCCCGGAACATGTCACGGCCCTGATCTCCTCGGTCAAGCAACAACAAATCAACGAGTTGGAGCGTTTGAGCGCGAACTTGATGCTTCTACCGGAAATCACCGAGATCGAGGTTTTCGACAAGGACGAAACCTCTCTGGTCAACCATCGAGCCGAAGGGGCCTGGCGCGCCAGGCAATCGTTGGCCTTCAGCCTCGCGCCGGCGGGCTCAGAAACATCCGACTTGGGAAAGGTGGTCTTCACCTATCAATTGGACACCCTGCAACAACGGCATGCCGAAGACTTACGAGTGCGCCTGATTGTGCTGGTGGTCTTGCTGGCCCTGATTTGCGGCGCTTCGGAGATCGCTTTTCGGGGCACCATCGACAAGCCGCTGGTTCGTCTGCGCCAGGCTATTCTGGAAACGCGATTGTCCGGCGTCAAGAACCGGGTTCTGTGGAGCACCGATGACGAGATGGGCCTTTTGGCCGAGGAATACAACCTCCTGCTGGACACCCAGGAGGAGACCGAGGACAAGCTCAACCGTTCCCGCGAAGCCGCCGAGCAGGCAGCCGTGGCCAAAGGCGCCTTCCTGGCCAATATGAGTCACGAGATCCGCACCCCCATGAACGGTGTGATGGGCATGGTCGAATTGTTGCGCCGTACCGAATTATCCCGCGAACAGCGAGAGTACACCGATACCATCCACGGATCGACGGTCGCCCTGCTGGAAATTATCGACGACATCCTGGACCTCTCAAAAATCGAGGCCGGTAAGTTTCGCATCGAAAACGTGCCTTTCGACCTGGAAAAGGTGATGTCCGAACTGCTGGCCCTGTTGGTCGGCAAGGCGCGGGCGCAGGGTTTGGCCTTGCACCTGCGTTACACCGGCGACAGCCTGCCTACCTTCAAGGGCGATCCCGGTCGCATTCGCCAGATTTTGTTGAACTATGCCTCCAACGCGCTCAAGTTCACCGAAAGCGGGCATATTTTGTTTTCGGTGGATCACGAGCGTATCGACGACGAACGTTCCACCATCGGGATCGCCGTTACCGATACCGGTATCGGCATTCCACCCGAGAAATTGGGCGGCATCTTCGATGCCTTCACCCAGGTAGACAGCGGCAGCACCCGGCGTTTCAGCGGTACCGGCCTGGGCCTTTCCATTTGCCGTAAGTTGAGTGAATTAATGGGGGGCCGCGTAGCCGTGACCTCCCGGCCGGGTTCCGGCTCCACCTTCTCGTTTTCGCTGGAAGTTGGCGCGGTTCCCGGCACACACCCGGTAGAATGGGAAGACGAATTGCCCTGCCTGCACGGCCGGCGCGTTCTTGTGGTTGAACCCGACAGCGTGGGTCGCGAGATTTCCCTGGAGAAACTGGAGCGTTGGGGCGCGGAGGTCAGCGGGCATCCGACCGGGGAAGACGCCCTGGCCGCCTTGGACGCCGACCGGGTAGAAGGGCGTAAGGCTGACCTTATTTTGATCGAAAAGGAACTGGGCGACATGGACGCCATGGGTTTTGCGGCCCAGTTGGAGGCATCCGGTTTCGTCAAGCCGAGAACGGCGGTCTTTACCGCGTTGCCGGACTCGGAAGAGGACAAAGTTTTTAGGGAAATGGGATTTCAAGGCTACCTGTCGCGTCCCGCGCAACGCTATACACTGGCCCGGTTCTTGGAATCCTTGATGACCGGCAAGTCCGATTTCGTTTCCAGGGGAACCCTTGCCGAGCACGATTCGCGCAAGGACACCAAGCCCTTGGAACGCTTCGATGTCAAGATCCTGGTGGTGGACGACAATGTCGTCAACCAGCGGGTCGTCTCACGCATGTTGCAAAAGCTGGGCTGTAATATCGTGGTGGCCAATAACGGCAACGAGGCCATCTCGCAATGGCGCCAGGAGAGCCCGGACCTCATTTTGATGGACTGCCATATGCCGGAACTGGACGGCTTGCAGGCAACGCGGCATATTCGTGAGCGCGAGGGCGGTCCCGATACGCCCATCATCGCCCTTTCGGCGGGCGTCCTTTTGGAAGAACGCGAGCGCTGTTACCGAGCCGGGATGAACGATTTTCTGGCCAAGCCGGTATCCATCAGCGACCTGGTGGGCGTGTTGGAACGTTACTTCCAAAGTGTCTAGCGAAAATGTTATGCTTCCCCCGCCGTTCGACTCAGAACCCCGGAGGATGACATGGAAACCCAAAACGTAGGCATTGTGACCTTCGACGATGTAGAGCTGTTGGACTTTACCGGACCTTACGAGGTATTTTCATGCGCCGCCAGGGTAAAGAAAGACGCCTATAAGGTTTTTACGATCGGGCAGAAACACTTGATCCGCAGCTTTAACGGTCTTACCTTTACGCCCGATTTCAACGTTTTGGAAGAGGCGCCGCACATCGACCTCTTGCTGATTCCGGGCGGCAGAGGCACGCGGACCGAAGAGGGAAACAAGATCCTTATCGACTGGATTCGGGAACGTGCGAGCAAGGCGACTCGTGTGCTCTCCGTATGCACCGGCGTATTCCTACTGGTTAAAGCGGGCCTGGTCGACGGTCTAAGCCTGACCACCCACAACAGCGCTTTCGATGAACTGGCGGAGTTGGCGCCCGACAACCCCATCGAACGGGACAAGCGCGTGTTGGACCACGGCGATCGGGTCATCAGCGCGGGTATCTCGGCGGGGATCGACATGGCTTTCGGCGTAGTGGCCGACCGCCTGGGCATGGACGACGCCCTCAAAGCGGCTCACTACATGGAGTACGACTGGAAGGGCAAGTTATAACGCGGCCAGGAACTGATCTACCCGTTCAAAGAATCGCGGATTTTCCAACCAGGGCAAGTGTCCGGCGCCTTCCACGGTAACCAATTGAGTTTCATCGCGAACGGCCCATGCCTCCGCGCAGGCCAGGGGGTTCCAATCGTCTTCGCCGTGCATGATCAAGGTCGGGGTGGTGACGGCTTCCCACTCTCCGCTCAGGTCCCAGTTGCCCAGCGAGGAGAATACGGCGCCCACGCTACGATTGGCGCGGGTAGGAAACTCGTTCTTGTAGCGGAAGGGATTGCTCTTCATGGCCGCTATATTGGCAGGGTCGGCGAAATAACCGTTCAGCAGGATCTTGTTCCACTGCCGGCAATATTCTTCGTTTTCCTCGTCGGGTGATTGGGTAGTCATGGCCTCCAGGGCAGCCAGATCCACCCGTTCTTGTAGGTTGTTGATGGCCTGCCCCCACCAGGCGGCCGTGGGGCCCGGGGTTCCGGTTAGGATCAACGCGTCCAAATGCTCGGGATGACGCGAGGCGTAGGCCGCGGTGACCAACGAGAAATATCCCCAACCCAGCAGGGAGATGCGATTCAGGCCAAGGTTCAGGCGCAACGTTTCCAGATCTTCTACATCGTGATCGAAGCCCATTTCCTCGGGCTCTTTGGGGGTGGAGCCGCCGCGACCCCTAGGGTCGAAAAAGATGACACGATGATGTTCTGCCAACGGTTCCAGATCGTCCTTCAGCCAACACTTCAACGGCACGATCAGGACAGGATCACCCTTACCCAAATCCTTGTAATCGATAAAGTTGTTAACCCCGATTCGGATCATTTCCGGCCTCCGCGGATGTCACAAACCCCTACTTCAGCATACGGACCCTCTATGTATAAGATTCGGAAGAAAGTTGACTTTCCTGTAACCTTCAACATAAATAGATAGGTAACCATACTATTCCAGGGGAGGTTGTATGAACGCCATGATCACTCATTCTCGATCACGAACCTCTCCCGGTAAAGGAGAAATCATGCGCCTTTTGATGCTATTCATACTTTGCGGTTCTGCCTACGCCGGCCCGGAGAACTGGCCCTCCTGGCGCGGCGTCGATAACAAGGGAATCAGTACGGAAACCGGCCTGCCGGTGGAATGGTCGCCGGAGAAAAATATTGCCTGGAAGGCCGAGTTACCCGGTCCCGCGCCTTCCACGCCTGTAGTTTGGGGTGAGCGCATCTTCCTGACCTCGGCAGACAAGAATGACCTGGTTTTGATGGCCTTCGACACCTCGGGCAAAGCCTTGTGGGACGCTAAACTGGGTTCCGGCAATAAAGACATTCGCCAGGGCGAAAGCAACAAGGCCGCATCTTCGCCCAGCACGGACGGTGAACATGTTTGGGCCTTTGTGGCGTCCGGCGCCCTGGCCTGCTTCGACATGAACGGCGCCGAGCAATGGCGCATCGATGTCCAGAAGGAATACGGTCAATTCAAGATGTACTGGGGTATGGCCACCACTCCCCTGCTGGACGGTGATCGGCTCTACCTGGCTTTGATGCACGACAACGCCCAAGCCGTCGTGGCCCTGGACAAAAAGACCGGCAAGGAAATCTGGAAGGCAAAGCGCGATACAGACGCCCGTTCGGAGAACCTGCACAGCTATGCCTCGCCGGTCATCTACCGTTACAACGGGCTAGAACAACTGTTGACGCACGGGGCCGACTATATCGTGGCCCACAGCCTGAAGGACGGCTCCGAAATCTGGCGTTGCGGCGGGCTTCAAAAGGAGCAATACAATCCCTACCTGCGCTTTGTGGCCTCGCCGGTGACCGCACCGGGCATGATCATCGTGCCGTCGGCCAAAAACGGCCCCGTACTGGCCCTGAAACCGGAGGGCGCCAAGGGCGATATAACCGATAAACAATCGGCCTATCATTGGAAGCGCAACAGCAACACGCCCGACGTACCGTCTCCGGTGATCAGCGACGGCCTGGTATACCTCTGCCGCGAGAACGGCGTTCTGATTTGCCTGGACGCGAAGACCGGCAAGGAATATTACATGGAACGCACCCACAGCTTCCGTCATAGAGGTTCGCCCCTGGCCGCCGACGGCAAGTTATACCTGATGAGCGAGGACGGCGTGGTCACCGTGGTGAAACAGGGGCCGGAGTTCAAGATTCTGGCCACCAATGACATGGGCGAACGATGCTCGGCCTCTCTGGCCGTAAGCAACAAAACCCTTTACATGCGCACTCATAAGGCGCTTTACGCCATTCGTAACCCCTAACCGGACGACACGGGTCGGTCTCACGGAAGACCGACCCGTGAAGGATTTCAGTTACTGCTTCAGTTTTTCCAGGCGTTTCCTGTAGTCGGGATTCGGGTCCAGTTCCACGGCCTTAGCCATAAATTCTGCCGCTTTGGCCTTATCGCCCTTGCGAGACCAGGTTTCGCCCATGTAGGCGTAGGTCATGGCGCTTTTTGGGTGGTGCGTCAGGTTCATTTCGAAAACGGCCAGGGCATCGTCGTACTTTTTATTTGCGGCCAACTGTTCGCCGAAGCCGAGCAGACTGCGCTCGCCGAAATTGTAGGATCCCTTGCCGTAATATTTCTCGCGCAGTTTGTTGTAATGACCACGCACACGATCCATGCCGCCCCGCGAATGAGCAAGATTCATCTCCTGAGCCAGGGTGCGTGGATGCGCAACGCCGCGATGGCAGGTGTAGCAATTCACCGCGCCGGCTTCTTCGATATGGTCATTGTTGACCGCCTTCGTCATTTTCATCATCACTCGGGCGGTTTTCTTGCGCTTGTTATCATCGGAAGCAAAGTCGTAGGTGGAGAGCGGCGCACCCTCTTCGCCCACATGGCAGTAATTGCAGCGTACACCCAAGGCGGCGCTGAACTTCTTCATGATGCTGCCCATCTCGCGTTTACTGATATCCTTGGGCAAAACCTGTAAGTTCTCGTATTCCTGGGCAACGGCAATACCCGGGAACAGCGACAGCACCAAACCTGCCGCAAACAGTATCCTCAACATAACGTTATCCTCCATGGCTTGTACAACGGCACACATGATTCTGCAAACCCGTGTATTATAGAATACTTTCATCCGGCAGAAAGGAGCCTGCGCCATGGGTAAGCTGAAAACTTCGATAGCCTTAGCGGCGGTATTGCTGGGCGGCCTCGGATTGGCCCTGTTGCGAACCGATGTCCGCGCGGTCTTCTTTTCCTCCGGCGAGAGCCCCGAAACGAGAGGTTGGCGCCTGGCTCAGGACCTCGGCTGTACGCGCTGTCACGGTCCCATGGGCAACGGCGGCGTCCCCAATCCCGGCGCGGCAAAAATACCGGCCCTGGCCGATTTCGCCTTCATGATGGCGGTCAACGATGAAACCGAACTGCGAGAATGGATTTTGGACGGCGCTCCCGCTCGTCTGCGCGAAAAACCGGACTACGAAGCGACAAAATCCAAACGCGCGGTGGTCATGCCCGCCTATCGCGGCAAGATTACCGATAGAGAACTGGAAGACCTGATCGCCTGGTACCACGCTATCGCCTGCACTGTCTATCCTAAGGAAGATCAGGCCGTCGCGGGCTACAAGGCGGCACAGAAACACGGATGTTTCAGCTGTCACGGACCGGGCGGTCGCCTGGATATCCCCAATCCGGGTTCTCTTGTGGGACGTATCCCCGCATGGCACGGTGAAGACTTCAAGAAACTGGTTGCCAACGACGAAGAACTCAGGGAATGGATTCTGGACGGCATCTGCAAACGCCTGAAAGACAGCCGCATGGCCCGTGTTTTCCTGGATGAGCAGGTTCTGACCATGCCCGCATATCGGGGAAAAATCCCGAATGAAGATGTAGACGCGATCATCGCCTACATCCACTGGCTGCGTGACCCAAACCGACCGGGCCACGAACCCGACTTCAGTGGAGAAGAAGAGGATGGCTTCGGCTTCGGCTCAGGCGACGAGTTTTGATAACTCATAGTTCAGGGCGCCTCACGAACCCGAACTCCTTTCTCTTTCAAGGAAGCGATGAAGCCCGCGCTATCATCCACCACAAGATTTGCCAGGCAAATATTGATTTTGGAAATTGCCCTGGCAAATTGAGTCAACCCTATTAATACCTGGCGATTAATTCATTTTTCAGGTTGCTTTCCTACAGAGAGCCAGGGTATGGTGAGGTGACGCGTCGGTAATGGTAAAAGACAAAAATACATTGGGACAACTGTGCCCCTAAACGGGAGTCGTGTGCGCGGAGGAATGATGTCCAAAGAGAATACAGCCGTTACCCACCCTGAGATCAGGGATACCGAGATCCACGATAGTCTGATGAAGTGGCTGATTTACGCCTTTACCGCGGAGTTCTTCGGTCATTATTTCGGCGCCCGCATCACCGATATCAGGTATCTGGACAAGGAATTCCAGCAGAAGTTCCCTGACTTGCGCAATAAGATCCGCGCCGACCTTTTTCTGAGTATCGAAGTGACCATCGAAAACCGCCGGCATCGTATCGTTTCGATCATCGAACACAAGAACAAACGTGAGGAAGTCATCGACCAGGTATTTTTCTATGCCACGTGTTCCTGGCAGATGGGGAATGATCCTGTCTGGCCGATCGCTCTCTTCGCCGACGATGGGAAATGGGCATCTTCTCCCTGTAACGAGCGCTGGATCAGCTTCTCCGACAAGAAGGGAAAAGTGTTGTTTACCTGTGATATTATCAAGGTGAATAACGAAAAGAGCACCGCCTTGATTGCGGAGAAAACTCTCTTCAGTTGTTTACTTGCCTTGAAAGCCGACGATGAAGGCATTTCTCGGGAAGAACTCGTCAAACAAGTCTACGAAGCGGCCGATCGAATGGGCGACCGCCTGACCAACGATCACCAATTCCTTATTCATTTCTTCACCCGGCAGTACGGCAAACTGCCGGAAAAACAACTAAAAGCCATTACTAAGGAGCGGGGTATGGCCATGCCGGTAGCAACATCCATCAGTGAGTTTTTAGAGAACAAGTGGAAAGCCGAAGCCAAAGCTGAGGGAATTGCCGAGGGAATTGCTGAAGGAAAAGCCGAGGGCGAGATTTTGGGTGAGATTAAGACTCTTAAATCTCTGCGAGAAAGGAACATGATCCCGGAAGATTTCTACTCTAAAGAAATAGCAACGCTTGAAAAACGCCTGGCTGAACTTCAAGCTAGTGGCACGGCGCGGAAGTCCGGCACCACATTGGTTCGTTAGCAACTGACAAAGTGTTTCGTATACTTATTCACATGTCAGAAATCGGACATATGCAACATCTCCAAA
>JAAUYB010028766.1_pt1 | contig 45142 bp, 32 predicted proteins | sample 7278071 | NCBI WGS metagenome assembly JAAUYB01 (sample SAMN14350121, study PRJNA611818) | marine sediment metagenome | isolation source: surface marine sediment (1.8m) | place: French Polynesia: Moorea | collected 2018-08
GAAGTGGGCGATCCCATCGGCAAGACCATCACCATCAACCTGGAAGGCGATCAACGGCAACCCGCACGCACCCTGACCATTCGCCTTCCCCAACAACGTCGCCCCCAATACTAAAAGGAAGATCATGCTGGAACGTTGGACAGAAATCAAACCACTCCTGGCCGAACTGGCGGCCATGGACAGTGACAAACAACACCAATGCCTGGGCCGGATCGCTGATCCGGCCCTTCGGCGCGAGATTGCGGACTTTCTTTCCATTGACGACAGTGCTCTGGAAGTCCTGCAACGGCCCCTCACCCATCTGGTTCCCGGCGCTGTTGATTGAGGCGCCGGCCCGTTACGGGTTACAATAGGGGCTGAGAGTCCGAGGAGGGGCGCCATGCCGGAGAACCGGCCGCTTCAAGAGCAAGACACGGCCAACCGTGTCGATGATTGGTTTATGTTGGCCGTGGGAATGGAACCAACCGAGCGCGAGGCCTTTCTTGCCGAGAAATACAAAGTATGCCCCGAGGATGTGGACGAAGTAAAAAAACTGCTTTCGGGCTACCACGACTTCGATGAACTGGTCGAAGGCCAGGCCTCCAATTCTCGTGAAAGCATCGGACAATCGCTCTTCCCGCCCACACCGAGCGGCGAACCCGAACAGGTCGGCTCCTATCGCATCATCCGCAAGATCGGGGAAGGCGGCATGGGCACCATCTACCTGGCCCGTCAACCCAATCCCGAGCGGGAAGTCGCCCTGAAACTGATCCCCGGACACAAGGTTTCCGAACGCCTCCGCCACCGTTTTGTAGCCGAATGTCAAGCTCTGGCCATGATGACGCACCACAATATCGCCCATATCTATGAGGCCGGCACCACGCCCGAGGGCGATATCTTCTTCGCCATGGAACACATCGAAGGCATGCCGTTGACCCGGTTTGCCGGCAACCTGCCGCTCAGGGCGCGCCTCGATTTATTCCTTCAGGTATGCGCCGGCGTTCAGCACGCCCATCAACGCGCCATCATCCACCGTGACCTGAAACCGGCCAACATCCTGGTCACCATGAAGGACGGCGATCCCCAAGTCAAAATTATCGATTTCGGCCTGGCCCACGGCACTGATGAGGCCCAGGCCAACAGCGTGCCCACCCTTTCCGGCACGCCCGCCTACATGAGCCCGGAACTATTGACCGGCGAGGTGGGACGCGGCGATACCCGATGGGACATCTTCTCCCTGGGCGTCCTGTTCTACGAGTTGCTGGCAGGGGCGCATCCTCTGGACCTGGAACCCCTCAACAACCTGAAGTTGAAAGAAGCCCTCGATCGCCTGGCAACCGATCCGCGACCCACTCCGGAACAACGCCGCCAGATGCAACAGTCTCTGGGAGAACAGGCTTACGACCAGAAGATTCCCGCTGACCTGGAATGCATCGCCATGAAGGCCATGGCTCCCGATATCAACGAACGCTACCCCTCGGTCAACGCCATTCGCGAGGATATCGACCGCTACTTCCAATTGAAACCGGTCGAGGCTCGCGCCGGCGGTTTGCTCTACCAGCTCAGCCGCTTCGTGCGACGGCACCAGGTCATCCTGGGTACGGCCGCGCTTACCTTTCTATCGCTGGTGGCGGGCCTGGTTCTGGCCGTCACCAGTTGGGTCAGCGCGGAACAGGCGCGAAAAGACGCCGAAACCACCCTAAATTTTCTTCAAGATGTCCTCGCCTCGCCCAATCCGCGCAGCAAGGGCCGGGAAGTTAAAATGGTGGATGTGCTGGAACAGGCCGAGAGTCGCCTGGACAGCAATCCTACCGTCAACCCGCTGTTGGATCTGGAGGTCCGACTCACCCTGGCCCGGACCTGGTTCGGCCTCGGTCAGTATTACGAGGCCGAGCAGTTGCTGAAGCAGATCCTGCAACGAGCCCGGGGCAGTTTTGCCGATAACGATCCCAATATCCTCAGTGTTCGCTTTGAACTGGCGCAGACCACCCGGCGCAAGGGCATGTTCGACGAGGCCGCGGTCATGTTCAAACACGTCCATGCGCAACAGGTCGAGGTTTTGGGGGAAAGCCATCCGCAAACCTTGCGTTCCCTGGCCGGTTTGGCCATGAGCGAGCGCCAGCGGAAGAACTACCCGGAGGCGCGCAGCCTGTTCCTGAGCGCTTTGGCCGGTCAACGTGCGCAACTGGGCCCCAATCATCCCGATGTTATGATTTCACTGGTCGGCCTGGCCAATACCTATTTCTTTCTGGGCAAACTGGAAGAAGCGCAACGTCATTACGAGGAGGCACTGCAACGTCAGGCCGCTCGCTTCGGCAAAGATCACCCGGAGGCTTTAGCGACCAGGCACGCCCTGGCCAATTGCTTGGACGCGGCCAAACAGTTTACCCAGGCGGAGCAATTGTTCCGCGAAACCCTGGCCGATCGCGAGCGGGTCTTGGGACCGGATCACAGCGAGACCCTCAAGACAGCCTACGCGCTGGCTCGCTGCCGGGAACGCCAGGGCCGCCGAGAAGAGGCCGAACAGGGCTATCTGCACGTCATGATGAGTCGACGCGACCTTGCCGGCCACAACCATGCCGACACCCAAAGAGCCGTCTATGCCCTGGCTCGCATCTGGGGCCGACAGAACCGCTTGGAGGATGCAGCGGGCCTCTTGGAAGAATCGCTGGGGATGATCACGGATCTGACGGATACTCAGGCCATGAAGATGTTGATCTTCCTGGGCGGAGTCTACGATGTGAAAAAAGATTACCCCAAGTCGATGCAAACCCTTGAAAAGGCCCTGGCCTTGACTTTGGAGAAACACGGCGAACTCAACCCGCAAACAACCAGGATTCGCGCCATGTTGGCCGCCGTCTATCGAAAACAGGGCGATAATGAACGCGCTTTAGAAACCTACTGCGCCGGTTTGGATGCGGCCCATCAGCAATTCCCCGGCAACAGGATTTTGCAAAACCTCCTCCGGGGGAGCAGGGAATTGGAGGCCGCGCTTTAATGGATTCGCCGACACGTTGGCAGCAGGTTCGCGAGATACTGGAACAGGTCCTGGATCATCCGGAAGGGGAACAACAGGCTCTTGCCGCGAAGCTCTGCGGCGACAATCAGGAGCTGTATGAAGAGGTGCTGGAATATATCGATGTCAGCGACCAAACCAATCAGGTTGCGCCGCGGTCCATTTCCAGTACCATGTCCCAACTGGAACCGCTGACCGAGGGCGAAAAACTGGGCGCCTACCGCGTGGGGGAAGAACTGGGCCAGGGCGGTATGGGCGTTGTTTACCGGGGGAAACGGGAGGACGGCGTTTCCTTGGATGTGGCTATCAAGGTCCTGAAACGCGGTGTGGATACCCGCGAAGTAGTCAATCGGTTTCTACGTGAGCGCCAGATCCTGGCCGATCTCCAGCACCCCAACATCGCCCGGTTCCTGGACAGCGGCACCACCGATGACGGCCTGCCCTATTTCGTTATGGAAATGGTGGTCGGCGAGCCCGTCGATTATTACTGTGACTCGCGGAAACTGGGGATTCAGGACCGCCTCAAGTTGTTCCTCAAGGTTTGCAACGCGATTGGTTTCGCTCACCGCAACATGGTGACTCACAGAGATATCAAACCCAGCAACATCCTGGTGACGGCCGAGGGAGAACCCAAGCTTTTGGACTTCGGCATCGCGGGCGTTTTGAACCCGCTTACCATGGCCCAGCAGACGCTGACAGCCTTGGAAATGCGCATGATGACCCCCACCTGGGCGGCGCCGGAACAGGTGCGCGGCGATCGCCTGACAGCGGCCTGCGATGTCTACGCCTTGGGCTTACTGCTCTACCGCCTGCTGTGCGGTCGCTTTCCCTATAACCTGAAATCGCAAGCGCCGCATATCGTCATGTCGGCCATTATGGAGCAGCCCGCCGAGAAACCCGGCAAGGCCCTTACCCGCCAACCCAACGAAAGCGTGGGCGACGGCGCCCGCGCGGAAGAACTGGCCGCGGTACGCTCGGAAACCTCCAAGGGCTTACAGCGCCGACTTCGCGGAGACCTGGACAACATCTGCCTGACGGCTTTGGAGAAGGAACCCGAGGATCGCTACGAATCGGCCGATGCCTTGCGAGACGATATCAAGCGTTACCTTAAAGGCTTTCCCGTCTTAGCCAGGAAACCGACGCCGGCTTATCGAGCCATGTTGTACCTGCGTAGAAACAAATTGCTGCTGGGAGCGGGCGTCCTGGTGATGTTCATCAGCCTGGCTTTTATTTTCTCCCTGTCTCATCAACAGCAAAAGACGGCACACGAACGAGACACGGCCAACAAAGTCATCGACATCATGATCAACATGTTCGAAGACACCACACCGGAACGCCGCCAGGGTAAAGATATGACCGCGGGAGAACTATTGGACCGGGGTGCGCAGACCATTGTCGACGACTTGGAGGATGAACCGGAAGTCCAAACCCGGTTGATGGCCACCATGAGTAAGGCCTACATGAAATTGGGCGAATATGACAGCGCCCGACACCTGGCCGAAAAGGCACTGGATAAACGACGCCTGATATTGCGTCAGGAGGGAAAAGATCTGGCAGAATCACTTTTGGACCTTGCTGTGATTTGGCATGAGAAGGGCGACTATGACAAGGCCGAAACCCACTATTCAGAGGCTCTGGCAACAGCTTTGGCAGCCGGGAGCGAACAAGATCTGCTGGTCGCGCGTATCTACTCGGATTTCGGTTCCCTACGCTACGCGCAAGGCCGCATCGATGATGCGAGATCCATGACGGAGACGGCCCAGAGAGTTCAGAGTCGGTACCTTCCCAAGGGCCATCCGGACCTGACACAAACGCGTACCAATATGGCGTCGATATACTATATGTTGGGCCGGTTTACCGATGCCGAGTTGTTGTATAGAGAAGAGTTGGCGGTGAAACAGGAAAAACTGGGCAGGCAACACCCGGACACGCTTCACGAAATGAGTAACCTGGCGGCAACCCTTAAAAAAAGAGGGGATCTGGAACAAGCGGAAGAATTGCTGCACGATGTGGCGAAGCGCATGCGCCTGGTGATGGGCGCGAATCATCCGAGCATTGTTCGGTCCCTGGCCAATTTGGCCGATGTACTGGGCGAACGCAACAAATTGGAAGAAGCGGAAACGGTATACCGGGAGGCCCTGAAAATCCTACAACGCGGCCAGGAGAGTGATCCTCGAGTTGCCCGCTTTCAACGCCGGCTCGGTGTTGTCTTGACCCGCCGGGGCAAATTGGATGAGGCTGAAGCTGTTCATCGCCGGGCCTTGCAATTCTATGCCGATGGAAAAAGTCGACAAAACTGGCAGGAAGGCGCAACCTGGGTAGAATTGGGTCTCACTCTGGCCGCCCGAAGTGATGAACGTCGCACGGAGTGCGAATCCCATATCTTGAACGGTCTTATCATCCTTAAAACAACGCTGGGCGAGAGCCATTCTTATGTCACTTACACCCGGGGTGACCTGGGCGTATGTCTGGCCGCAAACGGCAAGTGGGACCAGGCTCTGAAGCTGGCGCGGGAGAGCGCCGACAAATTGAAAGCCACCTCATACGAGGAAAAGGCAAGAAACCGTTTGACAGACTTGCAGAAACGAGGCGCGGAATCCAGGGAATAATCAGTTGAGGCGTTTCCTCCCTCCTTATAGTTATTCCACGCATTTCCAATGCTCGCCGCTTGATCTTGTCTTTTGTGCGGTAAACGGCTAAGTTAGGAAAATATCGGCTGTTCCAGACCTTTCCCGACCCGGTAATGATCACGAGAAGAGCCCAGGAGACCAGGTGCATGCTTACCCGTATTGAGATCAAAGGTTTAAGAGCGATCCGTTACGTGAATATCCGGCTCCGTGATTTCCAGGTCTTTGTGGGTCCCAACGCCAGTGGCAAGAGTACTTTTTTCGATGCCGTGGCCCTGGTCCGCGACGTCCTTTTAAGCGATGTCGAAACAGCCGTGCGCGGCAATACCCGGCTGGGGATTCCCATGAGAGCGGTTGATCCCAGGGACCTTACCTGGAAACGCGAGGGGAAGCCCGTGGAAATTGCGCTTACCGCAAAGATTCCTGAGAAACTTCAGAACGAGACGACCCCTACCTATCGCCTGGCTCGTTATGAGATCGGCCTCAACTTGGAGGGAACCCTGAGCTTGAGCGGTGAGAACTTCTGGCTGATCGCCGACGATGAGAGCGAAATACGGGTTTTGAGACGCATGCGGTCAACCCCAAGGTCGGTGTTCCCTGAATTTCACGGTCCGAGCACCAATGTCCTTCAGCCGGGAAACAAAAAGGCGCCCCAGGGCTGGCGAAAAGTGGTCAGTAAGGCAGAAAGCGGCAATGACTATTTTCGATCCGAAAACTCAAAATGGAATAATCTATTTCGTCTAGGACCCGCGCGCTCGGCACTGGCCAACCTGCCGGAAGACGAGATCCGGTTTCCTATTGCCACCTGGTTCAAGCGCTTTCTGATGGAAGGGACCCGTGTTTTGATGCTCAACCCGGAAGCCATGCGTCTCCCCACGCCGGCGGGTTCTCCCACCATGTTTCTTCCCGACGGCTCCAACCTGGCCACCGTGGTCAACAATATGGAACGACATGCGCCTGATAGGCTGGGACAATGGTTGGACCATATCCAGACATCTCTTCCGGATATTCAAGCGATTAGGACAAGGGAAAGGCCCGAGGACCGCTCGCAATACATAGAAATCACCTATGCCGGTGGTTTGGTCGCCCCGTCGTGGCTTTTATCGGACGGCACACTTCGCATGTTGGCTCTGACGCTTTTGGCATATGCCGAGCAAACCGCTCATATTCTGCTCATTGAAGAACCGGAAAACGGGGTGCACCCCAAGGCTGTCGAAACAGTTTTTCAGTCCTTGAATTCCATCTACGGCGGCCAGGTTTTTTGCGCCACACACTCTCCGCTGGTACTCAGTTTGCTCGATCTTGAACATCTGTTTTGTTTTGCGAAAACAAAGGAGGGAGCTGTCGATGTGGTTCACGGACCGGACCACCCCGCGCTGAAGAACTGGCGTGCGGCGACGCATCTGGGAGATCTTTTTGCGATGGGGGTTTTGGGATGAGACCTCTGGTCTTTCTGGTGGCCGACAAAAACATGGAATTTGCCCTTCGCGGTTTTTTCAGCCGGCCGCGGTGGCATCAGATCCTTCAGTGTGCCCATTTCGCATTCGAGGAAAGCGATATCAAGGTCGCTGTCGGCCAAAACGATCCGGGGCTCTTTGCCAGAGCCAACGAATTATTGCAGCCGTTCCAACGACAATACAAGCATGCCGTGGTTATGATCGATGAGGAATGGGAGGGCAGTCCGGGCTCCGAGGCTATCCGCAAACGGCTGACGGAACATTTGGAAGATGCCGGTTGGTCTTCCGAAAACAGTTTGGGCTTGGTCTTGGAACCCGAGGTGGATATCTGGTTATGGTCCGATTCCCCGCATAGTGCCGAAGCTATGGGATGGAACAATTGGAACGAACTGAGTGAAGCACTGGAAGCGGGTAATTGGTTGGAACAAGGGGCCAAAAAACCCCATAGGCCCAAAGAGGCCGCCGAATGGGCATTGCGTAAGAAACACATTCCCAGGTCTTCCGCTCTGTACAGAAAAATCGCCGGCGCCATTTCGGTGAAGCGCTGTAGGGATGAAGCTCTTCTCAACCTGATTGAGGCATTGCAACGTTGGTTCCCTCCCGCTTGAACACCAAGTCACATCGCCCGGTTATTGGATCGAAAGTTGCCGGCCGGCCGAAGGGCGCCCCTTTGGTATAAGGGGCGCACCCGTACCATTGACCACGTCCGTGAACGGGAAGAAAAAATCAACCGTCCGTCGGGTCGTCGGTTCCGACCTTGATAATCGGATCCCAAGCCACCCAGCGTTCCTCACCGGTTTTACGGTGTTTCATATAGATCAACACCAGGTACTCAATCGCGCCTTCCTCGCCCGTACGGGCGACCATCCAGCGACCGTCCTCGATATAAGCCAGGTCTTCCAAGACGTGATCGTCATCAGGGTCTTCGTGCCCCGCATCCCCGTCGGCGCAGTAGAGTTCCTTCATATAGAAACCACGCAAGCGAGTTTCCCAATTCATATCGTGCGCGGTGGCGTTGAACAGCAGCAGACGCTCCAGGGAGGTGCCCATGGTGTAGGTATCGTCATCGGCGTTGAGCCCGATTTCGTCGATATTACCCGCGCATTTATACAGTTGGTCGCGACTCGCGCCGTATTTGGCCATGTCGGCCAGCATTTCCTCTTCGCACCAGTCGGGCACGTACTCGAACACGCCCTCCTTGCCGATTTCATCGGCATCCACGCCGAACTCGACCATGTCGGTGTTGTCCGGTCTGGGGATTTGGGCGTCGACCAGTTCGGCGTCGGCATCCTCGTCTTCGCCGCGTTTCACTTTGGCGTGATTGGGATTGGGTAGGGAGATATCCTGAATTTTCTTGAGGCGATCGCCCTTGCTACGCCCTACTTCTTCCATCATCCAGCAACCCACCAGGCCCTTCGCTTCCCGTAAAGGAGTAAAGACCATATCCGCAAGGATTTCCGCTTGCTTGCGGGCTTTACTCCAAATTGCCATGCTACCCAGTTTGCCCTCGAATTGCAGGTCATCTTCGCCCAGATCCTTGTGTAACCTTCGATTGGGTCGGCCGATGAGTAACTTCCTCTCTTTGCCCTTGCTCAGCTTGTTTCCAGGAAGGTTCAGCTTCAATCGTCCGTTGTGATAGTAGCGGTGTTTACCGTCTTTATCGACGGTAACGGCCACGTGGGACCACGTGTTCTCGGGAATATTGAAATCGGCGGTCAGGGGGGCGTCGTCGCCCCTTGTGTGTACATGCATACCGCCGGGATGCAAAGTAACGGACATATCGTGACTCATCAGACAGTGGTGGTTGAAGTTGCGCGGGAAGACCCAGGCTTCTACCGTCAATTCATCCCAATCGGCCTCTATCTTCCCGCAATTCAGGTAGGCGCCGTCGGCCAATTCCAGGCACAACATTTCATCGTAGATGTGTTCGGGGATTTCGGGTCGTTTTTTGCCTTTACCCTTGCCTTTTCCTTTAAAAAGTCGCGGCCCCGGCGGCTTGGGCGGTAGGGGTAGTTTTTTCATAGCTGAACTCCTGGAAGTGTCGTTTCATACCTAACTCAATTTTATTGCCGTGTCATCGATGGTGCAAATCTTCAAATAATTTTTGGACATAACCGGCAGCTCAGGCGCCGCAAACAGTGCCTTCGTGTTGGAAGAGGGCCGATATAACTCGTTACGCGGGGAAAATCCGTCGCGTTTCCCCATAAGCGTGAAATACCCGCCAGGTGGATCAATATTTTTGTGCCGGGCCTGCTGCCGCTCTCGACGCCGGCTCGAATTAACGGGTGGCCCGGCCACCCCCTGTTCTCTCACTGAAAATTAAAGGGTGGCCCGGCCACCCCCTATTCTTCCGCTGAAATTTCCCAGGTGGCCCGGCCACCCCCTGTTCTCTCGCCGAAAATTCTTGGGTGGCCCGGCCACTCCCTATTCTTCCGCTGAAATTTCCCAGGTGGCCCGGCCACCCCCTATTACCTCGTCGGTAATTCCGGGGCGGCCCGGCCGCCCCCTGTTCTCGCGCTGAAAATTCCCGGGCGGCCCGGCCGCCCCCTATTCCCCCGCTGAAAATTTCCAGGGTGGCCCGGCCGCCCCCTGTTCTCTCGCTGAAATTTCCCAGGTGGCCCGGCCGCCCCCTATTCTCCCACCGAAAATTTCCGGGTGGCCCGGCCACCCCCTGTTCTCTCGCTGAAAAAATCCGGGCGGCCCGGCCGCCCCCTATTCTCCCGCTGAGGAATTCCAGGTGGCCCGGCCACCCCCTATTCTCCCGCTGAGAATTTCCAGGCGGCCCGGCCGCCGCATGTTTTTCTGATGCAAATTCGGGGAAGGCCCGGCCACCCTCGATCCCAACAGTAAAAATGTGGAGGCGGCCGGGGTAACTACCGTCTCACATCGATAAATCATAGAACGGCCGGAATGCTGCATGACCCTTTCCAGAAATCTTCTCGCCGGATCAGCCGATGCCCGTTTGTCCTCGGCTTTGCAGAATTCGGTGGACTTGATCTCAACAACCCACAATATGTATGGCTTTTCCCCGGCGACTTTCCGTATTCCAGGTGATTTTTTCTTCCCAGGGTTTGTTCGGATCGCGGTCGAACAAGATCAGCCAACCCTCTTTCAAACCCAAGGTGTCCAAATAGTCGGCCAATTGCTCGATGCCCTTTTCCCGGGCGGCCTGCCGATAACGAATCTTCAATTCAAGGGCGTAGCGGTGTTCACCCATGCTGATGCATAAATCGAATCGCCCTCTACCCGCCGAATACTCCCTGTCGATACGCCCTCCGCCATTGACAATTCTTTGGAGGAAGGCTTGCAGGATAAGGTGGGGTGCAGCTTCTTTATAGTCGTATTTATCAACCCATATGTCGCTGTTCTCACGCCAGAACTGCTGGAACTCCAGGAGGAGCGCCCGCATATCGACGCGGTTCTTCGATATAAAGCGGCCTGCCAGAGCCGTGGGCAACCGATATTGCGATTCATAAGTGAGGGCTCGAATGATGACTTCGCCGTAAACAGCATTGGCAGGTTTCACATCCCCCTTGTTTTTGACAAGCAGGCCCAGATCGAAAACATAGGACGCATCGTCTCCGGCGAATTCGAGATTGACCTGTTCACAGAGAATGACCGGTTCCAAGATACGGCGAACCCTGGGCTCTTTTAAACGCTCCAACAGGCTGTCGATGTGAGTGTCACGACGAAGGATGATGTTTTCCACCGCTGTTTCGACCAGATCCACGTTGATTTCCTCGGACGATTCAGAGGTAGATATGTTTGTGGTGATTTCCCGGGCCACCGCGTTGCAAAGCCACGGCTGCCCGGATGTTTCCTCATATATACGTCCCAGGGCGGGTTCGCTGAAGGTCCGGCCCGTCTCTTGGGTGTATTGTGCATACAGTTCGATCATTTCGTTTTTGGAGAAATTATGAATGGTCAATGCCTGTGAGACCACATTAAAAGGACTCGCACTGCCGAGCGTTTCGCGGCCCTCTCTTAATTGGGCTTTGTAATCGCGAATATTGCGCATTCCGACCAGGGCCATGGCGTGGACGAAAGGTGTTTTACGACGTTGAACATAGCCCAACCGCAATTGGCGCAGAAAGGAGATGAGGGTGTCTCCGGTCAGGCAATCGACTTCATCGAACATAATCACCAGAGGTTTTTCCTGGGAAGCACAATAGGTTTTAAGCGTATTTAACAGGGCAATTTCCGCAACGGGTTCGGGTTCAACCACAAAGTCCTTGCGGTCGGCATGGTGACTGTCGCGAACGGCCTCCTGAAAGCAAGCAAGAATGACGCGCATGCCCCGTTCGATTTGGTCGATGCCCTGCGCCAATTCCAAGGAGCAGTAAAGGGCTAAATAATTGCCTTCCTCGTTCAATTGATCCACGAAATCCATGATCAGGGTGGTCTTACCCGTTTGACGCGGGGCATGGATGACGAAGTACTGCCCCTGATCGACAAGCGGGTGCAGGTTGACGCAACGCGTTCCGGCGGGAATCATGTAGTGCCTTTCCGGGTCACAGGGTCCTGCGATATTGAAAAATTTCATTTCCCAAAGCCTCCGCCGACATTCTAACATGAGCAAAACGAACGAGTAGTTAAGCGGTATCGCTACGTGGGAAGGAAGGCGCCTCGACATCTCCCTATTTCTTCTCATCCCGGTCTTCTTTTCTTTTTTTTCGATTTGGGTCAAACTATTTCCAAACCCGAGGCGACTCCACCCATGAAACGTGAAGGGGAGGACCCGATCCTTGTTGCTGACCATTTCCGATAAAAGACTGGTGGCCAGGGCCTTGAAAGGCCATGCCGATGCGTGGGACAAACTCATTCGCCGCTATGAAGCCCGGGTGTATAACTTCGCCCTGCGCATGGCCGGCAATCGCGAAGACGCCATGGACCTGATGCAAGAGGTCTTTCTTTCGGTTTATCGAAACCTGGGCAGTTACGCGGGTAGGGCTGAATTCGCCTCCTGGCTGTTTGCCATAGCCTCACGGCGCGCGGTTGACTTCTACCGGCGTCGCAAGCCCGCGGAGACCCTGGATTCCGAACCGGAAGACCTGCTCGGCCGGGAAGAATCGCCGTTGCGGCAAGTGGTGCGCAACCAGACCAATGCCAACCTGATGAACCTGTTGTCGCGGCTCGATATCGAGCAGCGGCTGGTGATCGAACTGAAGTTCTTCCAGGATCGAACGTTCGACGAAATGAGCGAAACCCTGGGGGTTTCGGCCAACACCTTGAAAACGCGCTTCTACACGGCGCTCAAGAAGATCAAGTCTATGCCGGAGGCTGTCCATGTTTTGTAACCGGGCCAGAGAAGAAATCAATCGCAGGAAGAGCGGCGCCTTCGAACCGGAAAATCAACCGGAGTTTGAAGCACACCTCGAATCCTGCGCCGATTGCAAGGGCTTGTACCAGGCATCGATCACCTTGGAGGAGGCAGCCGCCTCCTGGCGAGATGAGGCCGTACCCAACTGGCAACGCGGCGCGGCGGTCTTTCCGGCTCAGGCGCGTCCCGCGTTTTGGTTGACCTGGGCACCTCTGGCCGCCTGCTTGCTCATGACGCTGTTGGTGGTCTTCAGGGTAGAGGTTCATCGGGGGCCGAACGGTTGGCGCATCGCCTTCGACGGTCAACAGACGGACACGGCGGAGGCCATGACAGCCGAGGTTGTCCAAGGTCTGCTGGAGGAACACCGGCGCCAATCGACCCTTGAAATGATCAGCGCCCTGGACCGCTATACACAACAGTCCGAGGCCAATCTGCGCACCGTCCTGGACGCCTACCGGCAAAGCAACCGACTCTCGCGCAACCGCGAGTTCGAGCTGCTGCAAACCCGCTGGCGCGAGCAGCGCGCCGAGGATCTTGACGTATTACAGGCGCAGATGAGCCTGCTGTTACGACGACAGAACCGGCAACTGGACAACCTGAACACACTCAGTCGCCGGGTCAATCGGACCTCGCTTTCACGTAACTGAACCAATAAAGGTAAAGGAGATTACTATGCGCTTTTTAACCGTGCTGATCATGTTGTTCGGCTCCCTGGCCATGGCGGAGGAGCCCAAGGTCGACATCGATAACTTGAAACGAGAGATCAGAATCCTGAAACGCGTGCTGGACGTCATTATTGAAGAAGAAGGCGGCGGCAACTACCTCCCGCTGAGGAGCAAGGATACAGTCATCTTCAACCTCAACGACATTCAAGCCACCTACCTGGCCGACCAGGGCATCGTCATCGAGGTGCAAATGGATCGGGGATATTTCGGAAACGCGGTCTTCGGCCTGACCGGTCGCATCGCAACTACTGATGAGAGTTTCTTCCCGGAAAACGATGCGTTTATGTTCAATGAATCCGAGCTTGCCGGAAGAATCCGCGAGTATTTATCCCAAGTGTCGGAATCTTCTGAAGATTTCTACAGTGAGTTGAGCGGACAACTCAACGACAAGGAGGCCCTGAAAAAGTATTCTTCCCTGGTCAATGAGTATAGGAAGCAACAAAGAGAAATCCGCGGCGACATCAAGAAGCTGTTGTCCGAGGCGCGCAAGAAGAATGTGGATGAGTCCCGTTCGGATGAAATCGAAAAGGAGGCCGAAGTCCTGGCTCAAAAAGCTGAGGAAGCTGCCGAAAATTACCGCAACGGTTTGGCTGAAATCCGCCGCATGTCCCAGGAACGCTATGAACAGAAGATCAAACCCATCCAAACCAGGTTGATCGAGGCGCTCTGTTCCTACGGTGTCCTGAAATCGCTGCCCGACGATGAACGCGTCACCTTGATCCTGGCCGGCGCCGGCCGTTCGGGCTCCGAACCCGGCGATAAAATCCTTGTCTTCAAGAAGCAGGACCTGGAAGCTTGCCGTAATGGAAAAATGTCGGTTGCGCAACTGGAAGCGGCTGCCGTGAGCTACGGATTTTAACCTTCAACCGGGTGATTTATTGTCTCCCAAGGGTTTCTCGGAACGTCAGGGATCAGTGAACTTTTTTTGAACTTTCGCCTTGACAGTACCGAATGGAATCACGATAATAACGCCTTGTTGTCAGGGGCGATTAGCTCAGTTGGTAGAGCGCTTGCCTTACAAGCAAGATGTCAGCGGTTCAAGTCCGTTATCGCCCACCAGGACAACCCCAAGCGGGGGCGTAGTTGAGTTGGTTACAATGCCGGCCTGTCACGCCGGAGGTCGCGGGTTCAAGTCCCGTCGCTCCCGCCATCTTTCTCCTGGACGACAACAGTACCCCATCTAAGCGGGGGCGTAGTTGAGTTGGTTACAATGCCGGCCTGTCACGCCGGAGGTCGCGGGTTCAAGTCCCGTCGCTCCCGCCACTTCCCTCAGGAAACCCGAAAAGCCGCACCCAGCGGCTTTTTTCATTTTCGGAACAAGGGCCTTGGCAAAACGTCCGTTCCGGTTAGAATAAGAATACCGGCCGTTAGTTTCCTATTTCTTTAGATCGGGGTTCCGGGATGACGTCTCTTTGCCAAGACAAGATTGCCGAGTACGAAAGAGAGGGCTTCCTTGTTGTCCGGGAACTGTTCAGCGATGATCTGATCGATCGGGTCATCGAAGACGCGGAACGGCTTGCCGCGGATACTAACATTATTAAAGAAGGTAATCTGCGCTGCCGCAGACGTCCGCACCTCCGGACCGGCGAGTTCCTCTTAGACGCCTTGGAACCGATTACGGATCTGGCACCCGCTATCAAGGAAGTCGCGGAACATCCGGGCATGCTGGATGTCTTGACCTCCCTGTTGGGGGAGCCGGTCTGCCTTTTGAAAGACAAATTGATCTATAAGCCCGCCTCAACCCATGGTCTGCCCCTACACCAGGATTACATTTCCTGGCCGGACTTCCCCAAGACCTGCACGCTTGTTTTGGTGGCCGTCGATCTTTCAATCCGGGAGAACGGCTGTATCGAGGTCTTCCCCGGCGCTCATAAGGCGGGTTACCTGTCTCCCCGCGACGGTCGTTTCCACAGTCTGGATGCCGCCAAACTGGATGGTCTTCCCAGTCAACTGGTGGAGCTGTATCCCGGTGACGCCATCTTCTTCCACTGCTTGTTGCCCCATCGCTCCGGCCCCAACCTGAGCGATGAAGCCCGACGTCACCTGTACTTCGGCTATAACGCACTTTCAGACGGCGGCGATCAACGCGAGCACCACTACGACCGCCACTTCACCTGGCAGTGGAAGGAACTGAAACAAAGCCAGGGCCTGAAATTCTTTCGTTGAACCGTGATCGACGAACCGGAAAGTATCGGCCGGCAGATCGGCGCGCTCAAGGTGAGTGGGCATGGACGGACTCGAACCGCCGACTCCTACCGTGTGAAGGTAGTACTCTACCAACTGAGTTACATGCCCGTAGAAGCAGACGTGAAAATAACAAACAATGCCGACATAAGTCAAGGATCTTGCAAGGATTTGTGGTGACGACCGCTTTTATGATTCCCTTTGCCATAGCTCTTGGGAAGGGACGCGAAGGGCCCGGTTGAATTTGCTGGAGGCATTCTCCCAGGCGATGACCGCGGTGAGTTCGATCAGGGACTCGTCATCGAAAAAGTCGCGCAAGCGGCGAAACATGTCATCGGAGACATCCTGGTCCGATAAGGTCATGGCGTCGGCATAAGCCAGGGCCGCTTTTTCCTTGTCGTTATAGAGGTCACTGTCCCGGTAGTTTTCCAAAGCCAGGATCTTTTCTTCGCTTAAACCTGCCCGGCTGCCAACTGCAGCATTGATGTCCTGTCAGAAAACGCAGCCGTTATGGGCCGCTACCCTTCTGTTGATCAGGGCGACCAGGGTCTCCGGTAACGGGCCGTCCTTGTTCAGGCCGCTCCACATGCCGCGCACGGCCTTGAACAGAGCGGGACGACGAGCGTAGAGTAAGTGGTTCAGCAGAGGACCGCCCCAAACTTCTTCCTGGGCTTTCAATACCTTGCCGATGTACCCGTTTGCCGCTTTGGGGTCGACACCATCGATTCTCGCCATGTTGATACCTCCGGAACCCGACTTTCCTATTTTACGAAAAATCATGGTCCCGGACAAATCACCGACGGTTCATATGAAGGAAAAGACGCTGCTTGGCCATGGCCCACTCGCGCTTGACCGTGGCCAGGGACAGCCCGGATGTCTTGGCGATTTCGGAGTTGTTCAGGCCGGCAAAGATGCGCCATTCCAAGATTTGGGCGGCTCTTGGATAGTCCTTGACCAAATTGTCCAAGGCATCGTTCAGGGTGATCAGGGTGGAAATATCGAGGTTGTTGATGACCGGGAAGTCCGTTTCCTCGTTGAGGGTCATCTTCATATGGCCGCCCCGCTTTTGCGTGAGCCGCTTGCGGGCATGCTCCACCAGAATGCGGCGCATCATGCGGCCCGCGATACAGAAAAAATGTTCGCGGTCTTTAAAGGTGATCTTCTCGCTGCCGGCCATGCGCAGATATACCTCGTTGACCAGGGCTGTCGCACACAGGGTCTGCTCTTTTTCGGTGGTGAAATGGTGGCCGGCCAGGGCCCTCAGGTCACTGTAAACCGCGGGTAACAGGCGTTCCAGCGAGTTGCTGTCACCGCTCTCGCCCCACTCCTGGAGCATCAGGGTTACTTCAGCCAGGATTTCCTTATCTTCCAACGTTTCCTCCTCTGCCAAGCTTAACGTATCCCGATAAGGTAGTCACCATTTGCACCGGTTTGGGTCCAAAATTTAAAAAAAGTGTGATCCACTCCAGCCCTGTTTCGCGCTTATTGGGCAACATGGCGGGAAAACAACCCGCCGTGGGGTAGGGTTTAATCGGGCTCCCAGGTTTACAGGCCGGGAGCCCGATTTTTTGGTGCCTGCAGGGTGGAAAAGTCACTGCCGGAAGGGTCAGCGCAAATTTAAAGTCCGGACAGGCCTATGGACGAAGGCATCGGATAGATGCGTCAGTATGTAGACCTCATTAATTAGATTGTTGGAAAAGATCGGCGGGAATCCCGAGCTGACCGGCCCGCCCTCGGGGCCGGTCAATAAAAAGGGAAGATTAGTTACAGATCAAAGGATCCTGGGTGCAGTTGGCGTGCTGGGTTGCAAAGCCGGAGCAGTCGCCGTAGCTGCAATGAACACCGATAGATTGACAAACCAGCATGTTGCTGTCCCCGGGCCCCTGGGTTAGGGGAACGCAGTTGTCGGTGTGCAAACCACCGCGTACTTCCTGATCGGATGTAAGGAAACTGGAAACTTTGAGATCATTCAACTTCAGACGCTTCTTCATGGGAAAACTCCTTGGATTTAAGGTGAGGAGGGAAACCCGTTTATAGGTCGGCATAGGAAACAAATCCCCCTGTTATGAAGAAACGCACGAATACAGCCGCAACGAGGTCAAAGAAAATTCAAAAAGATAGATCATATGCTCTGCATCTCTCCCCTTTCACGGCTCTGGTATTCCTCTTTGCCTCATGGTAAGGTAACCATCGATTGATCGATTCATGATGAGGAGTACCGCATGTCCAGCGAACCGCGCAAGTTGCCCAAGACTGCCTATGAATTGGCCGAGGGCGAAACCTATGTTCCCTACACTCATGGCGAGACCTATCCCGAATTTACCCTGAAGGCCATCATCACCGGCATCTTCCTGGGCGTCCTGTTCGGTTCCGCCAACGTTTACCTGGGCCTGAAAAGCGGCCTGACCATCAGCACCTCCATTCCCGTGGCCGTGCTGTCCGTGGTTATCTTTCGCGCCTTGGGCCGCCACAATATTCTAGAGACCAACATGTCGCAGACCATCGGCTCCGCCAGTAGTTCGGTAGCGTCCGGCGTCTTGTTCACGCTGCCCGCCCTGTTCATCTGGTCCATGGTTCCCGGTCAGGAATTCATTCGCCCCGAATTACTGCAAATGGCATTCCTGGCCGCTTCCGGCGGGCTGTTGGGCGTGCTGGCCATGGTGCCCTTACGTCGTTTCCTGATCAAGAAGGAACATGGCAATTTGCCTTACCCCGAGGGCATGGCCTGCGCCGAGGTTTTGGTCGCTTCCGAGCACGGCGGCAAGCATGCATCCGGCGTGTTCTGGGGTATCGGCGTCGGCATCCTGTTCAAGGCGCTTACCGACGGCTTCAAGTTGATTCCCAAAACCCTCGAGATTCCCGTGGGTCCCGAAACCTGGAAGGTCTTCCTCTCCGCCAAGATCTCGCCGGCGCTTATGGGGGTTGGCTATATCCTGGGCCTGCGCATCGCCACCGTAATGGTGGCCGGCGGTTTACTTTCCGCCCTGATCATCATCCCCGGTATCAACATGTGGGGCTACGACTTGACCGAACCCTTCTATCCCGAAACCGAAGCCATTATTCGCGACATGAGCGCAAAAGATATCTGGAACCGTTACGTTCGCTACATCGGCGCGGGCGCCGTGGCCATGGCCGGGTTCATCACGCTTATTCAGTCCATCCCCGCCATGGTCGAATCCTTCAAGGTCGGCCTGAAACAGTTGCGCCAACGCCGCCGCGAAGTGACCGAAGAAGACCGCACCGACAGCGACCTTTCCTTTAAAATCGTCGGAATGTTCGTTCTGATCATCCTGATCGTTCTCACCGTGGTGCCCGGTATCCTGGGTTTCATCGACTCTGTCGTGGTTCGAGGCATCGCCGCCGTGCTGATCGGTATCTTTGCCTTCTTCTTCGTTACGGTTTCCAGCCGCATCGTGGGCCTGGTGGGTGTGACCTCCAACCCGACCTCCGGTATGACCATCGCCACCCTCATCGGCACCAGCCTGATCTTCTACTTTATGGGCTGGACCGACATCTACGGTAAGGCAACCGCGTTGATGGTGGGCACCGTGGTTTGTATTGCGGCCTCCATTGCGGGCGACACCTCGCAAGACTTGAAGACAGGCTTCATCCTGGGCGCTACGCCCCGCCGTCAGCAAATCGGCGAACTGGTGGGCGTAGTGACATGCGCTGCCTTCATCTGCCTGGTCTTGATCCTGCTGCACGACGCGTTCACCCTGGGCAGCGAAGAACTGGCCGCCCCGCAGGCCACCCTGATGAAGCTGGTCATCGACGGCGTTTTGGACCAGAAACTACCGTGGAACCTGGTCGGCATCGGCGCGGGCATTACCCTGGTGGTGTTCGCCTTGCGTTTGCCCACCCTGCCGTTCGCGGTGGGTGTCTACCTGCCGCTGAGCACCATGATGCCCCTGTTCCTGGGCGGCCTGTTGCGGCACTTCATCACGCGCAATCAAGACGAGAAAGAAGCAGAACGCCGCCGCGAGAAAGGCGTGCTCTTCGGCTCCGGCCTGGTGGGCGGCGAAGGCCTTACCGGTGTCCTGCTGGCGCTTTGGATCGCCGTGGTTACTCAAGGCGAGAAGATCAAGGGCTTCCTGGATTGGGAAGAACTGAGCCTGCTCCTCAATATTGTCGTCGGTGTTCTCAGCCTTGCCGCCTTGCTGTGGTTGATTCGTTGGAATGCGACCAGGAAACTGGACAACTAGACCACTCACGGTTAAACTATGCCCGGGTGACTGAAAACCGCCCGGGCAAACCTTTACCCCGTGAGACAAAATGGTCTGTATTGTCGGTCTTTCCGCGTTCTATCACGACGCCTCCTGTTGCCTGATGGTAGACGGGAATCTTGTGGCGGCCGCTCAGGAAGAACGCTTCACTCGAGTCAAAAACGACCCGCGCACCCCGGTCAACGCCTTCCGCTACTGCCTGGAAGAGGCCGGCTTGGATATAACCGATATCGACTGCCTGGCTTATTACGAATCGCCCGGACTGAAAACCGAACGTCAGCGCCACGCCGCGGGTGTTGCCGATGATGATTCCAGTTTCGATCCGCAACGGCCCGTCCGCGCCATTCGCGAAAAGCTGGGCTGGCGCGGCCCCGTCCGAACCTATGAGCATCACCGCTCCCACGCTGCAAGCGCCTACTTTTTCTCGGGCTTTCAGGATGCGGCCCTGTTGACCGTGGACGGCGTCGGCGAATGGGCCACAACCTCTTACGGCTACGGGGGCGGAAGCGAAATCGACCTGTTTGCCGAGGTTCGCTTTCCTCATTCACTGGGCCTGCTATACGCGGCCGTCACCGCCTTCCTGGGTTTCAAGGTGAACAGCGGCGAATACAAGGTCATGGGCCTGGCGCCCTACGGAGACCCCAAGTACACGGCGCGTATCCGCCGATTGGTAGAGAATAAAGACGCGGGCGATTATCACTTGAATATGGAGTATTTTGACTACGTGCGCGGCGACCGCATGTACTCCGATGCCCTGATCGAGTTGTTGGGCTGCCCGCCCCGTGAACCCGAATCGGAGATCTTACCCGTTCACACGCATATTGCGGCAAGCATGCAACAAGTGCTGGAGGAGATTCTGCTGCAAAAGGCAAATTGGTTGGCGGAAAAGACCGGTGCTGGGAACCTGTGCATGGCGGGCGGCGTGGCGCTGAATTGCGTGGCCAACGGTCGTATTCGTCGGGAAACCCCCTTCCGAGAGCTCTTCATCCAACCGGCGGCGGGCGATGCGGGCGCCTGCTTGGGCGCCGCGGCCCTGGCTCATATCGACATAACCGGCAAGCGGCATTCCGAAACGGCCTTGGACGCGGTCTATCTGGGGCCGGCCTGGAGCGGTGACCGGATCGAACACTTGTTGGTGCCGACCGGTATCCCCGCCCATGATTTTCGGAACCGCGAGGCCGACCTGATCGCTTTTGTAGCCGAACGCCTGGTGAAGCAACAAACCGTGGGCTGGTTCCACGGCCGTATGGAGTTCGGCCCCCGCGCCTTGGGCGCCCGCAGCATCCTTGCCAATCCCCTGGACCCGAATATCCGCGATCGTCTGAACAAGGTGGTCAAGAAGCGCGAATCCTTCCGACCGTTTGCCCCCAGCGTGCTGTTGGACCACGCCGGTGAACACTTCCAGTTGGAACAGGCGTCGCCCTTTATGTTGGAGACCTGCCGGGTACGGTCCGCCTTGAAACTGCCGGGCATTACCCATATCAACGGTTCCGCCCGACCCCAGACGGTAACCGCCCCCCAAAACCCACGCTACGCGGCGCTGATTGCCGCCTTCCAAGCCAGGACGGGCTGTCCCCTGCTGGTGAATACGTCATTTAATGTGCGCGGCGAACCGATTGTGTGCTCACCCGCCGATGCGCTGCTTTGCATGGCCAACTCGGAACTGGACCTGCTGGTTTTGGAGGACTTCGTTATCGAACGCCACATGCTGCCCGCACATTTGGAAGCCCTTCTGGAAGTCTGGCTGCCGGCCGACGGCGGATTATCCGGCGGCAAGAGCGCCGTCAGCGAACACCTCTATACATTTGTTTGAGCGAGCGGCGCATGACGAAACCCACTCCGATCAGTATCTGGCAACCCCAAACGCGCAACGGAAAACCGATCTTTGTGCGTCCGCCGGTTCCGGCTTACGGTGATCATCATGCAAGCCGCATGGAAATTCCGGCAGACAAAACGAAAGGCATCCGGCGGGTTTGCTTTTTCGGGGAATCCGTGGCCGCCGGTTACCTGTTCGCACCGCACCTGACCTGCGCCCGCGTGCTGGAAGACCAACTAAACTACATGGCGGATGAACCCTACGAGGTCATCGACTTCTCGCGCACCAATGAAACCCTGGGCTCCATGGCGGAGACCGTGGCCGCGTCCCTGCAACTGCAGCCCGATATCATCGTTCTCTACGGCGGCAATAACTGGAACCTGTTGGAAACGCCGCGCATCTCGCCATATTTCCCGGACCCGGAGGCGCGCAAAAGCTTCGGGGCAATTTGGGCGGAAGGTGGTGTAACCTCCGTGATGGAAGCGGCCATTCACCAACAGGTTCTGGGCGCGGAAGCCGCTCTGCAAGTGATTGCCGATACCGTGGGCGAGTTGCCCGTTTACGTTCTGTTGCCCGAGGTGAACCTGGCCGATTGGGCCGCCCTACAACCGCCCATCCTTGCCGATACGGCACAGCGAACCCGTTGGTACACTCTTTTCGAAGCGGCCGCAACCAATCTGGCCGCACAAAACGCACGCGCTTGCCTTGACCAGGCTTTGAAACTGCTGGCCGTCGATGAGGGTACCTGCCCGACAACCTATCGGCTGATCGGCGATGCCTGGCTGCTGCTGGGTGAATCGGAAAAGGCCCTGCGCGCCTACCGAGCGGAGGTGGACAGTGAGAGTTATGCGAGCCTGTGTTTCCTCGGTTCCCCCAGGGCCGGTACGCTCACCCGGAAAGTATTGACCCGCATGTGTCGGGAGAATAAATGGCCCTTGATCGACCTGCCCGCGATCTTCGCAGAACATACCGGGGAAGCGGTCACCGGGCGTCGCCTGTTCCTGGACTATTGCCACCACACGCTGGAAGGCATCCACCTGGCCATGGCAACGGTCACCGCGATGATATTGGACGACAGCCCGTGGTTCACCATTGCTTCCGCCCCCATGCCCGAGATACCCCCTGAGATCGAGGCTGTTACCTGGCTGGGCGCGGCCGTCCACACGGCGCACCGCTTGCCCGACGTACCCAGGCGCAAAGAACTGTTGGACCACGCCTTGATCAACGCCCTGCAAACCTCTTTCGGCATCACGGAAACCATGGTCGACCTGGTGGAAGCGCGTGCGACCGGGCTTCCGGCAGTGCTTACCGAGGCCCAGGAACGCAACTTCCAAGGCCCCTACCGATTATTGATGCAACACGGCTGGAAGTACAACCACCTGGACATTGTCCTCATCGAACGGATCGCCGCCTTATTGAAGGACGCCGCCCCGGCCCTGGCCGAACGCATCCCCAACATCCTGCTGCACCATCGCGGCCTCGGCTCCGAACCGGAAGAGCTGGCGCACCCCTTCTACCTTTGGGAACCATTGATGCAGTTCTATCCGGAGATCATGCAATCCGCCCGCGAAACAACCTGCATTCGATGCCCCTGGCCGCGAACCTCCTTCGCCCTGATCTGCCCGACCACCCGAGATGTCAACTTGAAACTGGTAGCGCGCCAATCCGCGGGTTTCCCCACGGATGTTCGCGTCAACGGTCATTCGGTAGCAACCCCGGAGCTTTGCGAATCTTGGACACGACACCGGATTCGGGTACCGCGCTGCGTGCTGAACCACGGCATCAACAAACTGACCATCGTCTGGTCCCCCAAGAGCATGCTGAACACGGAACCCCCCGAGGAACGCCTACAAAAAGGCGACGAGGCGCATCTGCACCCCATCTTCGGCGAAATCTTCAGCCTGACGGCCCGACTGGATTGAATCGTCTGGAACACCGATGATTGCTCGCGGCGCTCCGGCGGGTTAGAATGCCTCATATCAGTTGCCGGGGGAACTTGTGAAGTTCTGGGACTTTTGTTTGTTTATGATCGGTTTATGTCTCATCGGCTGGGGCGGCATCACCGCTCTGGGCGGCACGCTCCAATTCTTGAACCCGGATCACGAGATGAGCCTGATCACCTACCTGGTGCAGCTCTTCATCCTCGGTGTGCTCCCCATGGGTGCGGGAGGTTGGTTGAGTTATTATGCCGTCAATGAGTCCAAGGGCTCAGAAAAGGCAGAAAGCGAGCGCCTTGTTCTGCTCCTGGCGGAGGAGCGCGGCGGCAAATTGAGCGCCGCCGAGGTGGCCGCTCATTCCCGGTTGACCAGCGAAGAGGCCTCACGAATATTGGAAAGCCTGCACGGCAACAGCATCTGCGAGATGCAGGTCAGTGAAGGCGGCGGCATCTTCTACAACTTCCCGGGGCTGGATGAAGCGCGCAAACCCAATGCGGCGGGTTTCGTGGATGACGGCTCACGCTGAGAAGAAAGCCCACCAGACCGTATCCACCAGGGCATGGCTGAGTGCCGCCGGGGCCAGCTTGCCGGTCTTTCGATAGATATACCCGTAACAGCAACCGGCGGCAGCCAGGGTCATCATCAACCAGGAAACACCGGCGGCGATGACCGATCCTCGTGTCCGGGCCGGGGGTTTGAATTGAAACACGGTGAGACTCCCTCGATACATCATGACGATGGATTGATACACTGATCAACACTTATTGATGAAATTTTTTCAATCCTGCCGATCAGGTGAATATACCCCGGCCCGGGCCCGGGCACTAGCGGATAGTTCAATTTATACCGGCTGATCGGTAATAGGAACAACCATATGACCCTCGCACAATTAACCGTCGAGGTCTTCCCCGCCGGAGAGAATCGATTCGGTGTCTGCCTCGACTTCTATACCGACAACAGCCAGGCGCCCGCGCGACTGACCCGGGAAGGCGCGGGCTGCCAATTGGACCCGGCGCGGCTCGAAGTCCTGAACGTGAACCCGGAGCGTTACGGCAAGACCCTGCGCGACGCCTTCTTCGCCGACCCCGCCCTGCGTTCCGCTTTCGCCGCCGGCCGCGCCCGAGCCGCTGCCCTGAATCGGCCCCTGCGCGTCAGACTCTGCCTGGACGCCGGCGTTTCGCATCTTCACGCGCTGGCTTGGGAAACCCTTTTCGACCCGGAGGGCAACCGACCGCTGTTCATGGGCGAGGACATCTTCTTCTCCCGTCACCTGACCGGACAAAACTGGCAGCCGGTGACCATCTCCCGAAACCGCGCCTTTCGCGCTCTGGTCGCCATTGCTTCGCCGAATAATCTGCACGATTACGGTATGCCGCACCTGGATGTGGAGCAGGAACAGGCGCGAGCCGAGGCCGGTCTGGCCGGGATCGAAACCCGTGTCCTGCCCTCCGGCGGCGCCGCAACGTTGGAGAATATCCTGGCCGTCACCCGCAACGACGCCGACATCCTCTACCTGGTTTGCCACGGCATGCTTCGCCAGGGCGAGTCTTGGCTGCTGCTGGAAGACGAAACCGGCGGCCTGGCGCGCGTGCGCGGCGGCGAACTGGCCGAACGCCTGGCCGCCCAGAAAAACCAACCCCGCCTGGTAGTGCTGGTCTCGTGCAACAGCGCCGCTCAAGAAGGCGAAGACGTCGCCACCGCCCTTGGTCCCCAACTGGCCGCATCCGGCATTCCCGCCGTCCTGGCCATGCGCGGCAAGGTTAGCATGCCTACCATGCTCCGCTTCCTACCCACCTTCTTTTCGGAACTGCAACGGGACGGTTTCCTGGATCGCGCCATGGCCGTAGCTCGCGGCGCCGTACGCGACCGACCCGATTGGGGCATGCCCGTGCTCTTTTCAAGGCTCATCGACGGTCGCCTGTGGGAAGAAAAGGAAGAGGAAGCGGCCGTTCTGTACGACGCGCTGCTGTGGCATCACCCCAACGATTTCAACGCGGTCGAGGAATTCGCCCGGCGCCTGGAGGACGAGGCCCAAGTCAAGCCCTGGCTGGCCGCCTGGCACCTGCTGCCCGGCGACAATCCCAACGCGGTCATGGCCGGCGTCTGCGCACGCGGAGCCACCCTGGTCGCCGTTATGGGGCCCTCCGGCCTGGGTCCCTGGCTGAATGTGGAGCAGCGCGACGTGTTGGCCGCCGCCCTTGCCCGAGGTAAGGCCCGCGTGGTGCCGCTGTTGCTGCCCGGCGCCGGGCGCATCGAGCGCGAGAGCGACCTGCCCGGCTTCCTGCGTCGCCGCATCTGGGCAACCCTGGACGAAGACGAAACCCCCGAAGCCCTGGAACAGACCGTGCGCGCCATTCGCGGCCAACCTGCCGGACGGCCCGCGACCACCGATGCCGACGTCTGCCCCTTCCGCGGCTTGGAGGTCTTCCGCGAGGAGGATCGCGGCTTCTTCTTCGGTCGCGAAGCCGTCACCCAACGCCTGCACGAGCACATGATGCAACACCACTTCCTGGCCGTGTTGGGCCCCTCCGGCAGCGGCAAGTCGTCGGTGGTGCAAGCGGGTCTCATCCCTCTTCTGCACCGCGAGGGTTTTCAGCCGGTTTTGTTCACCCCGGCCGCATCGCCCTGCGAAGAGTTGGCCTTTGCCCTGGCTCCGCTTTTCGAAACGAACAACCGGCCCGCGCCCCCTACCGGCGACCTGGTGGAGCGCCTGAACAAGCGCGAGGAAGAACTGCACTATCTCATCCGCGAACTGGGTCGAAGCGGCAACAGCGACCCTGTCTGCCTGGTGATTGATCAGTTCGAGGAGATCTTCACCCTGGCTCGGGACCAGGACGAGGTTGCCAAGTTCCTGGCCGGGATCTGGTACGCGCTGGAACATCCCTCCGAAGACTTTGCCGTAGTGCTGACCATGCGTTCCGACTTCCTGGGGAAATGCGCCGTTTGGCCCGATCTGGACGATTACATCACCGAACACATGATCCAGATCAAACCCATGACCCAAGAGGAACTGAGGCGCGCCGTGGAGGAACCGGCGCGATTGACCGGCCTACGCTTCGAGGCGGGACTGGTGGACCGCATGCTGGAAGACCTGGAAGGCGCCGCCGGCGAACTGCCGCTGCTGGAACACGCTCTGCTGGAACTATACGAACGCCGACGCGGCAAGCAGTTGACCAGTCAAGCCTACAGCGAAATCGGCGGCATCGAGGGGGCCCTGGCCAAACGCGCCGAGGGCATCTACGCGAACCTGGACGAACCGGGCCGCAAAGCGCTCGCCAAGATGTTCACCCTGTGCCTCATCCACCCCGGCGAAGGCGCCGAGGACACCCGCCGACGCGCAACCCGAGAGGAACTGTCCGTCGCCGCGGGCAGTCGTGGCGACGAATTGCTGGAACTGCTGACGGACGCCCGCCTGCTGACCAGTTCGGTGGATGAAGCGCGCAACCTGGTGCAAATCGATGTCGCCCACGAGGCCCTGATCCGCAAGTGGGACCGCATCAAGATCTGGATGGCCGAGGGCCGCGATACCGCTCGCCTGTTGAACCAACTGCGCGCCCGCACCAAAACCTGGATGGAGTCGGGACGTCACGAGGACTACCTCATTCACGGCGGCCAACTGGTGCAGATACGCGAGGTAGCGGAACGCGAAAAGGAACACATCGGTGCCCTGGAACTGCAATATGTCAAGGAATGCGTGGCCATGGTCACCCGCGACGCCCGCAAACGCCGCATGGTGCGCAATGTCATGGCCGTGCTGGCGGTGTTGGGAACAGCCCTGGCCGCCATCGCCTTCAGCCTCTTTCGCAAGGCCGACGAGGCCGGCCGACGCGCCCTGGAGGAAAAAGCCAGGGTGGTCCAACAAACAAAAGAGGCAAATTACAACCTGGCTCTGGCCTACCGGATGAGCGCCGGGAATGCCCTGGAAAACGGTCAACCCAACCAGGCACGTTTGTTCGCCCTCGCCGGTTTGTCGCAGGACATCCCGGAGGCGCGAGAGTTACCGGAACCCGGTACGCTCTTCTTCGACCCCCGTATGAGCGCCGGTGAAAGCCTGCTGTTCGTCACCCCGGCATTACCCGAACTAGCGCGGGTAACCGCCTCGGGTCAGCACCTGCTGCTTGCCGGCAAAGACCGCGTGATTCGGGTGATGAATGCGAACGGCGTCCAAACGGCAGTCCTTTCCGGGCCGCGGCAGGAAATAACCGATCTGGCCGCAAGCCCGGACGGACAATGGGCGGCAGCAGCAACCGGCGGCGAGGTGGTGCATCTATGGCAGTTAACGCAAAACCGTTACACCGCCCTGGCCAATGAAGAAAAGGGACGCATGCACAAGGCGGCCTTCTCTCCTGACGGGCAATGGCTTGCCGCGGGCGGCGAAGACGGCTGGGTGGCCGTGTACCCCCTTTCCGGCAACAACAAGCCCTATGTCTGGGGCCTGCGCAATGGCGTCCAGGACCTGGTTTTCGATGCCGCCGGCAAGAAACTGCTCATCGCCACGGGGAACCGCATCGCCCGCATGGACCCGCGCTCCGGGAAGTGGCAGACGCTGCCGCAAGCCCACGGGGAAGCCATTACCACCCTTGCCCTCACGACCGACGGGTTGTTGGTCAGCGGCGATGAGGCCGGCAAGGTGGTCTTCCGCGACAGCCGTTCGGGAAAATTGGACAACAGCCAACAGTTACACGGCGGTCCCGTCCTGACTTTGGCCGCATCCGTCGACGGGACCCAGTTGGTTTCCACGGCCCGGGATGAGATCCTGTTCTGGGATTCCGCGAAACGCAACGCCCGGGGACTAGCTATCTCAGGCAGTCTGATCTCCGCCGCCATGGACCCGAACGGGAAGCTTTTGGGGTGTAGGGCTGACGGCACGCTTCTAAGTTCAGATCAATCGGGCAATTCCGTGTTGGAAGCTGTCGGCCATGCCGATGCCGTTGCCGCCGTGGACTTTTCGCCGGACGGCAAAACCATCGCTACCGCATCACTGGATCACACGGTGCAGCTGTGGGACTTAAACGGCAAAAAACGACCGCAAATCCTCCGCGAACATACGGGCGCCGTGCTGGATGTCGCCATTTCGCCGGACGGCAAACTCCTGGCCGCCGCATCGACAGATCGAACCGCGACCCTGTGGTCGATCGCTGAGGCAAAACGCCTGGAAACCTTTGCCGACCACGAGGACATCGTTTCCTCCGTCGCCTTTTCACCGGACGGTAAAACGCTTGTAACCGCATCGTTCGACGGCACCGTGCGCCTGAGGCCGCTGGACGGCAGCGAGGCCGAAACCCTAAACCTCGGGCAGGGCAAGATCGGGCACGTCACCTTCTCCAAAAGCGGCGACCTGCTGGCCGTGACGTCCGGTGATCATACGGTGCTCCTCCGGCCCATGGAAACCGGCGAACCGTCTTCCCCGTTACGCGGCCACACCAAGCGAGTCGCCGCCTCCGCCTTTGCCCCGGACGACCGCCGCCTGGCCACTGCTTCCTACGACCAAACGGTCATCATCTGGGATGTCCGAACCAAACAGAAGGTCGATCAATTGACCGATCACGCGGGACCGGTTACAGACGTGCAATACTCCGCGGACGGCAAACACCTGGTGACCTCGTCCAACGACCGAACCGTCATCATCTGGGATGTCTACGATAACGGCAGCGTATGGCTGAACAAGTTGCTGCGCGGTCACGCGGGCGATGTCCTGGGCGCCGCCTTCGCACCGGACGGCCGAATCGTCGCCTCGGTTTCCCTGGACAAAACCATGCGGCTGTGGGACGTGCGCCCGACCCTTACCCAACCGGTCCTGGAGGGCCACACGGGCAAGGTCCACGGCGGCGGTTTCACCGCTGACGGGAATACCTTCGTTTCCGCCTCTTCCGACAAGACCCTGAGAACCTGGTCCCTAAATGGAGAGACGACATCGAAGATTATCGCCGAACTTGACAGTCCGGGTACAAGCGCTGCCGTTACCAGGGACGGAGCGGCAGCCGTAGCGGGCGGCGAGGACGGCACGGTTTACCTGTGGCGCGAAGAGACCGGCCGGACCCGCTCCTTGAAAGGACACAAGGGACCCGTTAACGACGTCGTCTTCTCGCCGGACGGCAGCCGGCTGGCCTCGGCCTCATCCGACAACACCGTCAAGCTATGGTCCGCTGCCGACCCCGATCAAGCGCCGCAAACCTTGACAGGACATACCGATCACGTGCTGGCCGTTGCCTTTTCTCCCGACGGTCTCACGGCGGCATCCGGTTCCCTTGACAAATCGGCCAGGCTCTGGGATCTGGAAGGGAAGCGGGCGCACCGCACTTTGAGCGGTCATACGGAAGGCATTTACGGCATCGCCTTTTCGCCCGACGGTCGTTACGCGGCAACGGCATCGTTGGACCATACGGCCGTGATCTGGGACCTGGAAACCGGTGAGAGCAAACAACGCCTCAGGGGCCATACAGACTATGTCATGGGCGTCGCCTTCCATCCCGAGGGCAATCTGATCGCAACCTCATCGGCAGACCAAACCGTAAGAATCTGGGACAACGAAAGAGGGCGTCAACTGGGCATCCTGAGAGGTCACCAGGGACCAGTTCTTAAAACGATTGCCTTCTCCCCGAACGGCAACTTCCTGGCGACCCCGTCGGCGGACACCACCGTCAGACTATGGCAAACCAACCGCTTCCCCATGCCGCCGACAGGCGCAGATCCACGGGACTGGTACTTAAACCTACTCAACCGCTCCCTGAGCTACCTGGCTTTTCGAATCGACCGGTTCAACCTGGCCCACTTGCCCGTAACCCGCCTGTATCCGATCGAGGGCGACGAGACCATGACCATCCTGGATCGATCCCGCCCGCTGAACCAAACCCTAACGGAATGGCTGACCATGGAAAAGTAGGTCGCGCGTCACTCGGACCATGGACGCATCGAAAAACCGGGCAAGGCCGTTACTCGCCGTCCGCACAAACAGGTAAGGTAATTTCGAATACCGCGCCGTCCATACCGTCTAAAAGGCGTAACTCTCCCCCGTGTTCCTCCACCACTATTTCATAACAAACCGTCAGACCCAAACCAACATTCCCCGAACCCGCCGGGTGGGTAGTAAAAAAGGGCGTAAACAGGTGGTCCTGCATCTCCTTGTCTACACCCAGCCCGTTGTCGCAGACCCTGATACAAACGCAATCGTCTTGTTTGGAAGTTTCAACGCGCAGAACGGGCTTATAAGCTTCAGGCTCCAGCCTGTACCGGTTCGCAACCGATTCAAGACCGTTTTTCACCAGGCCGATCACCGCCCTACCCAGGTTGCGCGGCGAAACGCGCAAGGTTCCCACCTCGGGGTCGAAATCCTTCTCCAAGGCCACGTTGAACATTTTCTGTTTTTCCTGAAAGGCGCGAAACGCCATATCCGCGTATTCACTGACCAATAGATTGATCCCCGTTTTGATCCGCGTCTCCGGGCCGGTAGTCGACAATTCCAACATACGACTGACAATATGCTCCGCCAGGCCTCCATGCCGGGAAACAACAACGGCATTTTTCTCAATGGCCTCCAAAAGCTCTTTGAAGAAGGTCTTTTCCCCGTCCGTCAGATTCCGTGACCTCATCAACCCATCTTTCAATTCATTGGCCAGTTCCAGATTCACCTGAGAGAGGTTGTTGATAAAGTTCATCGGGTTGCGCAACTCGTGAGCAATCCCCTTGGTCAAGGTGCCCAACGAGGCCATTTTCTCGGTCAGCACCAACTGTTCCTGTTGACGAAGGATATCGTCATTCTTTTCCCGCAACTCCTCCAGAGTCCGGGCCAGGGTCGCATTCTTCTCCACCAGTTCACCGGTCCGTTGGGTAATCGTTCGTTCCAGCGCCGTCGCCCTGGCTTTGAGGTAACGCACCCGCCATTTGCTATAACTGTAACCCATACCCAGGAAAACCAACAGCAAACCCGCAAGAGCCCACCAGCGCACCCAAAAGGGCGGATTCACCAGGAAGGAATAAACCAGGGGCTTGCTCCAGGTTTCCCCGTCCGTGGTCGCCATAACTTCGAAATAATGCCGCTTGGGAACAAAAAAGGCGGCCAGGTTGGTGTAACGGAACTCGGTTTGCGTATTCGGTTCCGACCAGGAGGTCTCGTAACCACGCAGACGGGTTTTGTAGCGAACCGATTCCTCATCGAAGTAGGACAAGCCTCGAAAGGCCAGGGACAACTGGTTTTTGCCCGTCAGGTTTTGCCGCCAGGATATTTGATGGAATTGCAAACGAGGTTGGATCGACCTCTCGAAGTCTTTTGCGGGATCATAAAGGGAAAGCCCCTTATGCGTACCGAAATAGATCAGGCCCTCTTTATCCACCACCAGTGAGGACAGATACCAGACCTCGTTATCCACCAACCCTTCCCTGCGGTCGACGGTGCGAACCACCTCGTAGCTGATCGGATCGATCTTGGAAATACCGCCGTTTGTCCCCACCCAGACACTCTCGTCGACGGGCGAAACCGCCATGGAGGTGATATTATCCGCGCCCAGCCCGGATGCCGTGGTCAAGTGGCCAAGCGGCGTCATGGTCTTGGGGTCGAGCACGAATAATCCGCCGGACGTACCGGTCCACATCACATCCTTGTGATAATAAAGCGAACGTATGTGATTGGTGGGCGCCCCCTGATCCTTGCTCCACGCGACATGAAAACTGGGGACCTGCACCGTGTTGATGAAATCGGGAAACACCTCGGATTTCACATCGTTTCCCTTCAATGTTTCCAAGCACAAGCGATTCGAACCGCGGAACAACCCATGGTCCTGGCTGCCGACCCAAAGCCGGCCGTCGGGCGAGATTTCCACGGCGAACAAATCGCCCTCCGGCAGACCCGCCTCTTCTCCCATAAAGAGGCCGCGATCATCCATAAAGAGAAAGATACCGCCCTTGCCCACAAAACAAATCACATCTACCGACCGGCCGTGATCATCCAATACAAAGGCCCGGACCCGGTTGATTTCCGGTGTTTTAAAACCGGCCATGTGAATGTCTTCGCCGAACACCCGGGTTACCCGATGCTCGGAATGAGGGATGACGTTTTGCAAAGGGGTCTTGGACAGGCAGTCGATCCCCAAATCTCCCCCGACCCAAATGCGGCCTTTACTGTCCCGCGCAACCCCGTTGACCACATCGTTCTGTAAACCGTCGGCTGTCGTCAGGTCCAGCTTGTTCATGGCTTTATCGATAATGGTCAGACCGTCGCCCTCCGAGGCCGTTACCAGGTAGGGTATGGGCGAATCCGGGTCAAAAGGCACAACTCCCTGAACCCCCGAGGCCGGCACCATGATCCTCCCGGAGCCCGGGACGCCGTTGAGATGGACATGCGCCTCGTGATTAGCGCGCAGCTTGGAAAGCCCCAGGGTCTGCGAGATCCACAAATTTTCCTCATGGTCCTGCATCAGATGGTCGACTTCCTCGCTTAACAAGCCGTTATCCCGACCGTAGGTTCGGGCTGACTCCGGGTTTTCCGGGTCTAATCTGGTCAAACCGCCGCCGTAACCGGAAATCCACATCACCCCGTCCTTCCGCTCCAGAAAACACGAAACGGAACCGCCGATTTGCAAGCCCGCCGGAACCAGAAGCTCCGATTGGTTGTTTTCATTCACCTTCCAGACGGTTCCCCGGTTCCCCCCGGCCCAGAGCCTACCTTTACTGTCTTCAAAGAGCGCATGGATTTCCTCGCCGCCTGATTGAATGGTCATAAAGGTCAGGTTGGGGTCATCCGGGTGGATTCGAACCAGACCGCCGGTGACGCCCGCCCACACGGCCCCGTCGCGACGAGCCGCCAAACAGAAGATATCGTTACCGCCCGCTTCTTCGTTTTCGGGTAGCTTGACCAGTGTCTTTTCCAACTCACCCGCCAGGATGCGATAGCGGATGATCCCTTCATCGGGATTTCCCACCCAGACGCCTTCCCGAACATCGGCCACCAGGCAGCGTGCTTTGACGGCAACCTGGTCCAGCGGAATGTGGCCGACTTTTTCGGTAAAACGAATGCGTTCCGCCGGTCCGTAGCGATGAATCGGTTTGTCGGAAACGGCCAGGCCGTCGGCGCAGCCGATCCACAGATAACCCTGACGATCTTCTTCAATGGTGTACACATAGAGGTCCGGCAGGCCGTCGGCCGTGGTGAACTGATCGAAACCGACCCCGTCATAACGAACCATGCCGGACGAGAAGGTCAGCATCCACAAGTACCCTCTACTGTCCTGAAACGTTTTCACCACGTGCGCGGAAGGTAGGCGAACCCGACCACTCTCGGCCAGGTAATGAACCAGGGGAAGACCTTGGGTCCAAGCGTTAGACCCGATGAGGCTGAGAAAATAAATTGTCAGCAGCCATTTTTTCATCACAATCCCCACGTAATTGGGGAGCCGAAAAAACGATATAACCCTGGACACGTCTCAAGCCGCGATAAACCGAAGCGACCGGATCGAACAACGTCATCCATGGACAGACCCTCATCAATCGTTGCTCTCAAGAAAGGCACACCGCCGGCCAAACCCAACAAAGTCAGGGCGAACCGCTTGCAACTCGCTTGTCTTCTCAAGAGCCTCGAGGAAAAGTTAAACATAGACCTGCCCGGGCGCCGGCACCATAAGCTCGGCCGGCTTGGCTGAACCTTTTATTTTATCGGCAATAATTTGAAAAAATTCAGATCTCTGCTATCGGTCCCAGAACTATTTTATCAGGATGCATGGCGCCGCGGAGAAAAATCAATGACGCCGTCAAGGCGCCAAGCCCGGTGAAAGCAGATCGTTGAAATAGCTTGCACATCAAAAAATGAGCCGGATCCAAAGGTCGGCGCGGCGCACTGTCGACGGCAAGTCTCGACATCGTTGTCACGCGCTTCGGCGATCGAACCGACGCGGAGAGCCGGACCCATTAATCTACGCGTTCCACAATGACACTTCCGCGAATAACGAGCGGGCCCGCCGACCTCCTTTTTTCAGGACCCATGTAGTGATATGCTGAAATTCAGAGGTAAGTCATGGAAACCTGGTTTCAGCCGCCCGCCGAACCCTTATCGCGCTTCATCGAAGTGATGTGGATCGTGCGCGGTTGCCTTCCCTATCGCATGGACAAGATATTGCCCGGCGGCACCATGGAGTTGATCCTTAATTTCGGATCGCCTTACCAGGTCCATCGCTACGTCGACGATCCCGCACCGATCCCCTACAGCAACGCCTGGCTGGTGCGTAAAGCACCAACTGCAACCCCCCGTTGATCGCCGACAACCCGAACGGGTGTAACGAAAACTGGTCCACGGTAATCATGGGCCCCGCGGCAAAGAACAGGCCCAGACACAAAGCCGGCCACAAACCGCTAATGGCGGACTGAATCCCCAACTCGCGATAGAGCCAGGCCATGAAATAACAGGCCGCAACGGCATAGAGCAGCGAAACACCGTATTTTATGGGGCTCGCCCTGGCGAAATCGTCCTCTGCCAAATGGTTCAAACGCATCCAGTTCGCGCCGAACAGGCCCTTGACGTACCAGATCGCGGGAACGATTTGAAAAAGAATTACCGTCGTCCAAACGGCCGGGTGATTGATTGCTAATTTCACATTGCCTCCTTGTGCATGCGATGTCGTGATGGAGGCAATATAGGTCTCGGACCCGGCCCGTGTATTGTACAAAATGGACATGACCGGCTGTCGACATGAATTGTCTCTTCGGTGTTGAAAAGCGGCATCATGTCGGGGCGAACAACCGATTGCCGGGCGACAAAGGGCATCCTTCCCGAGCAGCGGCGTTGTCTGAAGCAAAAACACAACTCCATTCCCGGGCGTAGGTATGCCCGGGCTGAAAATCGGGGTTCCTAACCCGGAATGATGACGACCCGGAAGTCCATACCCCCTATCAATCCCGAAAATCGGTGACCGGTAGAGATTATTTCACAACTCCCGGCACATTTTCGGCGCCTGTCGAGAGGCCTGGTTTACCCCACTTCCCGAAACAACAACCACAAACCGGCTGGAGTTGAGCATTTGGCTGCCCCAAATAAACACCCGGAAAGGAAATTCCGGTCCCGAACTCGGAATTGGAACCACCCGGCCGAACGAAAAGTGGTTCCACTCCCGGGAACGGAACCCCCTTCAGGGCCGCAAGGTGGTCCTGTTCCCGAGCAAGGTTATGGAAATCGTCGCAAAATCGGCCCAAAATGCAAGAAAAGTGATGGTTTGGCGCCGATTGACCGACTTGACAACCAATTCAGATGATTTCCGGCAAAGAGAACTAAAAATCGCTTAAGTTTGGTGGCGAGACGTCAAAAAACCATCCGCCGGACAGGCGGATGGGTAGCCCGGATGAATGCACAGGTATCCAGGTGGGTGGCGAAGAGGCCGGGCCGGACCGGTTGAACACTCATGGTTTTGGAAACCCGGTCAGACCCGTTCCCGTCAACTTTCCCCGCACTTTTATTGGTTTTATTTGAGAGAAAAATCTCCGGCGACGGGGTCATAGAACAGACGCTCCCCCTCGTAACTGCCGATGGAAAAAGGCTCTCTCTTGGATTCTTTCACTTTTACGTCGCGCACTTGAATCATGCGTTTTTGGGAAGGGTTCAGCACTTCGCCCAGCCAGTTCCGCCTCTTATTAAGATACATGAAGATAGTACCGTCATTGACGATCAAGTTCCCGATCATTGATTTGTAGCGGTAGGCTCCTTTAAAAGCCTGGAGGTTGCTGTTGTAGGCTACTGGTTCGATTGCTTTTCTAATCGTACGGATCTCATGGCCGTTGGCGATATCATGGACATCAATCCGGCTTGTATCACCGTTCACGAAATAGATGTGCGCGCCGTCCCAGACCCAATAGCATCGCCTGAAATCGGTTTTGGTCTCCTGGGCGTGTAAAAAATGTATCTCCCTATTGTCCATGTCCACATCGATCAGAAAAAGCATGTTTTCCTTGCGCATCGTTAATAATGCTTTTCCAGGGGTGTAGGGGGCGGCAAAAGTAAGGTCCATCTCGTTTAATGCCTCATCGGTAAAAAACCGGTTGATCCGCCTGCTATCCTTGAATGTCCCGTCCCGATGCAGGATAGATATATTGCTTTTTATCGTGTCGAAAAAATAGAAATCATACCGCCCCGCAATGACTCTAAATGCCCCTCTGGGTATTCTCGGGTCGGAGAGCAACACTGTCCTCCGGGTTTTAAAATCGAACAGGAAACGCTCGATCTTGAAGCCGACAGGGCCTTTCGTTACCGTCATACCGACCAGGCCGATATGACCGCTCAGCCTTGCCGAAGATGCTAGAGTGCCTACATGTAGATCGACCAAATCGATAGACTCAGCCTCAGGATTGATGGTCAGAACCAGGTAAAAACAGGTGATCAACAAAGCAGCATACCTCCTATCATTAAAATCTTTAGGTGAAGCAGACAGGAATTGGCTTACCTGCCTGCTTCTCTTGATGTATAACTTCGGCGTCATGACCTGTTCTATACATCTGTATTCATTTCAGGTTTCTCAATCCATGCACAGGCTCTCATAAATAGCGAGCCAGCGTTCAGCTTCTTCCACCTCGCCGCCCTCACTGGCTACCTCTCCGATTCTTTCAAAAAGTTCATCACACGTTGAGTGCGCAATAACAGGGAAGGTAAAACTAAAGGCAGCAGCGCAGGCAAGTAATAAAGCGAGTTTCTTTTTCATTAAGGTTCCTCCAAAACATTTTTTTCAGTCGCAAAATCGGCGCCCCCCATCACTATGGATTTTTCACCAGAGTTGAGTCAGCTAATAGCCACTGGAGATTGCCGTTTGCAAAACTATCTTAAGTCCAAATTCATCCGGTGAGGAGGACAATGGGGGAGCCACGCGAGGTCATTTCCGGGATGGGTCCCATGCATGTCTCATTTGGAACGGTTCCTTTCCTTTTAAACCAGGGAGGGCAAGGACGGCTTGTACGGTGTCATACAGGGGACCTGTTCGGGCCATGTCTCCGTTCGGAACCCACCATGTCCCATCCCAGTCTCTTTTTGGAGCTGATCCGGATCTATAATGAAGAAGCGACCAATCTCGATTAGGAGGCAGATTGTGAAGAAGAAGATACCCTTAAACATTTTAGCCGTATCCAGTTTTATCTCGATCCTCAGGGAGAAGCAACCAGGGAATCAAATAAATGGTGGCTTCCCTATCCTGGACGAATATCTTTCCAAGTGCTCGAATCCTTGTGCTTGCCACAATTGTACCGACACAACAACAGGAACACCATCGGTCTTTTCCGTTTGTTAACCGGTCAAGCCCTGTATAACCCCTGTGACCCCTGATTTTTCCTTCACCTGGATGCTATTCCCCTTGAGTGTCCAGTGTTTTTTGCCTATAGCTGAGCGTGTATTCCGACGGGGTTTGTCCATAAGCCTCGCGAAAGAGCTTGGAGAAGTGTTTCGTTTTTGAAAAACCAACCATGTAGGCAATTTGGGAGACCTGGTCTGTATTTCGCTGCAGCAATTGTGCGGCGCGACCGAGCCGAATGCCCCGCAAGATCTCAGATGGTGTCTTTCCGGTGATCGCTGTCAATTTACGGTGTAACTGGCGCCGGCTCAACCCCATTTCGGTTGCCAGTTCATTTACCCCAAAATCAACCGCTTGCAAATTGGCTTCCATACAAGAAACCGCCTTGTGTAAAAAGGCTTCTTCACCAGAGGGAACATCCACATTGGATGCCGCGGCCGTAATTTTGTGCGCAAAACGTTCCTGAAGCAAACGCCTGTTACGGATCAGGTTGCTGATTTGGGAAAGCAACACCTGGCTGGAAAACGGTTTGGTGATATAGGCATCCGCACCCGCATCGAGGCCCGCGGCATTCTGAGCCGCCGACGTACGGGCGGTCAGAACAATGATGGGAATATGGCTGGTTCGCGTATCCCTTTTGACTAGCCGGCAAATCTCCAGACCGTCCATATCGGGTAACATCACGTCACAGATCAGGAGGTCCGGAATCTGTTCCAGCGTATCAGCAAGGCCCTTTTCACCATCACCGGCCAGATGAACATCGTATTGGCCGGCCAGGATCTCTTGCAAGTAGGCCTGAATTTCGACATGATCCTCGATGACCAAGATACGCAGCCGTCCTTTGGTTTCAACCGGAGACTCGATTTTGGTCGCCGGCGTGAGCATCTCTGAAGGTAATAAATCGTGACCTGCAGAGTGTAATGGTTGCGGTACGTCTTCTCCGGTAACTATTTGCTCCGGCTTAAGGTGGTCACGGCCCTTTCGTAAGGTGACAGTAAAGGTGCTGCCAAAGCCCTCTTCTCCGTCCGCGATGATTTCGCCACCATGCAGGAGAATTATTTCCCGGGCCAAAGAAAGGCCGATACCCGTGCCTTGACTGGCCTTTCGGCCCTTGCCGGCGGCCTGGTAAAACCGGTCAAAAACATGCCGGAGTTGATCTTCCGGGATTCCCGGTCCATTGTCTTGCACGGTAACCGAAACCTGGTTGGGTGCTTCGGCCAGCGATATGACGATCAACCCGTCCTTCGGGATGTGCTTGAAGGCGTTCATTATCAGGTTGGAGAACACTTTTTCCAATTTGCTCGGATCGAAAAAGACCGGAACCGGGCGGGTGGGCAGCTTCAGTTTCAAATGCCGCGCTTTGCTTTCCATGGCTTGAAACGGGGCGGCGCATAAGGCAACGAATGCTGCCAGATCCGTCTCCCGCGCGTACAAGGTCATGTGACCGGCTTCCAATTTCGACACGTCCAGCAATTCATTTATCATTTGTAACAGTCGCAGGGAATGACGTCTGGTCGTCTGCAGGGTTTTTTCCATTTTTTCCAGGGTTACGCCATCCTGGCTTAGAACATCTTCCACGGGACCCAGCATCAGGGTGAGCGGGGTTCTGAATTCATGGGATAAATTGGTGAAAAACCGCGTCTTCATCTGGTCCATCTTCCGCAACTGCTGTTGCTGTTGCATGATCTCCTCGTTGCGCACTTTCAGGTCATGCGTTCGCTCGGAAACCATACGGTCAAGGTTTTCATTGATTCGCCGTTCGCGGTTTAGCCGGTTTTTTTGGATTTGGAGATAAGCGGCTGCCAGCAGAACCAGCAGCAGGAAGTAAACCGTGTAGGCCCAACGGGTGGCCCATAGCGGCGGCGTAATGGATACCCGTAACTCGCGGGCTTCTTCCTGCCAATAGCCGTCCCGGTTGCTGCCTTTCACATGAAAAACATAATCGCCCGGTGTCATATTGGCGTAAGCCACCTGGTTTTTGGCTCCGCTGGTAAAGCGCCAATCCTCGTGAAGACCTGTCATCTTATAGGCATACCGGTTCCGCTCCGGTGTGGCGTAGTCCAGTGCCGCGAATTCAAAGACGAGGAAATTGTCCCGGTAACTCAACACCACCTCGTCGGTCCGGCTGACGGGCCGGCGCAAAGGGGCGTCCGGTGCGTTATGATCCAGTTCTTCATCGAACAATTTCATACCGGTAATAAAAACCGGCGGCATCAGCGTGTTGTCTTCAATCCGCGCGGGGTCAAATACATTGAAGCCCCTTTCTCCACCGAAAAACAAACGACCGTCGGCGCTACGGAACGCGGCACCGTGAATAAACCAGTCGGACTGGATACCGTCGTGGACATCATAGATCCGGCTGATGCGCTGCTGAGGATCGAAACGGACCAAACCCCCCGTCGTGCTGATCCAAAGGCTGCCGGCCCAGTCTTCCAAAATATTCATGATGCCGCCGGGCAGGCCGTCCTTCTCCCCATAACGGACAATCGAAAAACCTCCGTCGGCCATGCGCAACCGGTTGAGCCCCCGATTGGTGCCCGCCCAAAGGCTACCGTCCCTACTCTGGCAAAGAGTCAAAATCAGATTGGCGTCCAGAGATAAAGGATCGTCAGGATGGTGATGCATCTGCGAGAAAATACCGTTTTCCCGATAGGTTAAGCCATTTTTCGTAGCCACCCATAGTCTTCCCTCTCGGTCACCGGCAAGATCATGAATCATATCATCGCTGATCCTGTCCGGACCTTTGCCCGCTCGGAAATGGGTAAAGCGGCCGTCGGTATAAAGATCCAGCCCGGCGCCCGACGTCCCGACCCACAGTCCCTGATGGGGGTCTTCAAAGAGGTGGCTCACACCGTCATGGGCCAGGCTTTCAGGCTGGTTATCATTGTTGGTGAAGGTTTGCACCGGGCCTTTCCCGGCGGAGGGAACACGGCTGAGGCCGCCTCCATTGGTGGCCACCCACATATTTTTCCGGCGATCCATTAACAATGCCCCGATCCTTCCATAACCAATCGATTGGGCCGGATTTTTGGGGTCATGCACCAGGTGTTTACGCAACCAACCGTCAGGACCGAAGTGGTAGACGCCGTCCATGCCCCCCAACCATAAATCACCATTTTCTTCCTCGTGAATGGCGGTGACAACAAGATCTTTGGGACTTTTTTCGGGGTGATCAACAACCGAATGCCCGAAACGGCGGGTTTCGGGATTGTGCCTGAAAATACCCCGATCCTCTGATCCGATCCACAAAAGGCCTGTTTGATCCAGTGTGAGTGAAGTGAGCAGCTTGGAACCAAGGGTGCTTGGCACCGTATGATCCGGCAAGAAGTGAGCCGCCTTGCTTGTCTTGGGGTCGTAGACAATGAGGCCGTTATGGTAGGTGGCAGTCCAAATACGGCCATCGGAATCTTCAACGATGTCGTTTGGGTACAAAGGACCGGTAAGATTGAACCCTGAAAAAGCCACCCCATGGGAACGCACCGAGGCCGTCATCCGATCGTAGCGAAGAAGGTCATTTTCGGAACCCAACCAGAGAAACCCGTTGCGATCCTCATGAATGGCCAATATTTGTGGATCGGCTTTTGCCACTGTTTCGGGCAGCCGGTGAGGTTGGGGCAAACCGCCCGGCGCCCGTTTCATCAGGCCCATGTAGGTGCCGATCCAAAGTGTGCCTGCCTTATCTACCAACAGGTCATGGACCCAGTTGGCCTTTAACCTACCCTCGTTGCTCTTCTTGTGGAAACGCTCGAAGAGCGCATCTTTGGGCTCACGCCGGGCTTGGGGCCTGAACGCTAAAAGACCTTTTCTACTGACGGCTATCCATAGCGTTCCTTCAGCATCGGCGGTAATGGAGGTCATCTCTCCATGGACCCCAGGCGTGCCCAGGTCCGGTAAGAAGTGGGTGAAGCTGTCACTGTCGCGGTCATAGCGGCTCAACCCATTTGACGTTCCCAACCACAGGGTGCCCTGACTGTCCTCGTAAAGACAATGGACGGTATCCCCGGCCAGAACATGGGGCTGGTCCGTAGTATTTTTCCAAACTTTGAAGTTGAATCCGTCAAAACGAATGAGTCCGTCGTGCGTGCCAAACCACATCCAACCCAAATGATCCTGGAGGATACATTCTATTTTGGATTTAGCAGCGTATGTATCCGAGGCAATATGTTCGAATCGAACGTTTTGGACAAGCCTGGGTTCTTGTGCCGACAAGGGCGAAACGGTAAGATAAATACAAATGCCTAAAACGGATGACAGCATGATAGATTCCGGAAGAGCAAAAGGAACGAAGCAACAAAAAACGCAATTCCCCCACCTTAAGACGAGGCAGGTTCATTTACATCATATACCCGTTGCGTCTCTTTTTTCAACCGTACTATTTTCACCAGGATACCAACTTATCTTGGTGCCTATGCTAATACTGCCGGTTCCATTGCCTTGATTAGGGGAGGAACCTAGGTTAATTAAACCTAGCTGCTTCGTTTTCCCACGTTGATTAAACCTAGCTGCTTCGTTTTCCCCCATCCCCCAAAAACCGGAAGAGCCATAAAAATGTTGCCATTTTGGTTGGCAGCGCAGGCCCTTTAACCGTACCTGCAGAAGAACGGGGACTTTTCGCCATAGGCTATGGGGTCTCTACTCGTTTGAACGAAATAGACCGCTTGCCGTTCTTGAGAATCGCTTGACCCACGAGTTGTGTCTCGTCGGACGAGAGTTCCAGTTCAAAATTATCAAGGGAATATATCGCTGACTTCCCCCGGGCCAGGTAAGTGTAGTTCACGCCCGTGAGTACGATAACCTCCCCTAAGAGAGTGCCGGAGAGCGTTTCTTGGACAATGGTCGGCTCACCGAGGCGGGTGTAGGTCACGATTGCGCTGGCCGTAAATGGCGGGTTTTAATCTGGAATCGTCAAGGTGATGTCGTGTGGACGGTTGTTCCTCACACTCAGCCAGCGACCGATCCAGATCCCGTCAAGGCGCGGAATCGGCAATACCTCGCCACTAGAGATCTTGTGATCCCCAGAATCGTTTGGAGCTTTGGGAAACAGGCCCTCAACCTGGATTTCGGCAAGGTGGGGTGTGATGGATTTTTGTTCCAAGATCTGCAAAATAGTGCTCGTCAAGGTTTCTCTGAGGTCAGGTCCCCAGTAAGGATTATTCTGATCGTAGTAAACGTACCGCAATGCCCGGAGGTCAAAGGGAACGTCTTCCTCATTCCGGGTGAGAAGAATGATCGGCTTCCCTATAGCATGCGCAAGCCCTACCTCATACATGACATTCGGATTGCGGCCTGAGAGCTCGGCTACAATAACTCGCGCCTCACGAATTGCACGCCACACGTCTTGGATGATCTCTGCTCGCGCATAAATCTCGTCACCTCGTGCACAGGCCAGGCCCGCCGCCTCCACAGCAGGTTTGATTACGCGCTGATACTCAACCTCATAGTGGGAGTGAAAGGGCATGACGACGAAGGCGGAATTCTGCACGGGGCCAAGTGTAATGGTCGCAGTGCTCTGAGTTTCATTGCTCATCACAATACCTAAGCCACGGAATCTCAATCGTGCCCGCCTGAAGACGGAGAAACAGCAAATATGTCTGTATGAGGGTATCAGAAAAAACCGTTTCCCCTCAACTTTTTCCTGCGGAAGGCCTCCAAAAACGAAAGGCTTCCAGATACGGGTAAAATTAAAGCCGGCTGCTTCGTTTTCTGTCCAAAACAACTAAGAGCCGGCTATCTCGATAGCATCTAGCTAAATCTAGCTAGCTAAATCTAGCTGCTTCAATGCCATTCACCGAGAAATGCCGCGATGTCTTTTTCTCGCTGGTGGCCGCCGTCAACAACCCGGAACCGGCCTGGCATTTCACCAGCCTGGATGAAGCGATCATGCGGGGGACGACACTTGCCAGGGAATGGCTCGATGCCTGAGGGTACACCCCGACATGTCCTGATGGCTCGTAGTGAGCCATCAGGAGAGGGGCCTTCGGTCGATGGCGCGGGGAAAAAATCTCGGGATTACCTCATTTCATGTTGTTTTTTTTCTACACCCATGTTTTCATTGCTCAGCCTTTTACATTTATCAGTGGAGTATTGACATGAAGCAGCTCCTCTTTGTATGTACCTTCCTCATAGCCGGCTTTTCTTTTTCAGAAAGGTAATCATGCTTTGATACAGGAAGCGAGATCAGAGAATGGCCTGACGGAAGTTACACCTGAAGCTATTACGGCGTTTGTTATACCGAATCCGGTGAGCGCATCGAAACCGAACGCATCACTGAATGCGAAGAAATCATCATCTCACTCCTCCCGTACCTTGTTTGACCTGAGGTTTCATTGGTTCATTTTATCCTTTGTTGGGTGCTGATCAGCTCACCCCTTGAACACTGGACTGTGAGTGCCGGCATTTCCGAAATCGAGGGGCATGGCGATGAAGTTACCTCTCCTCCCGTCCAAATCACGGTCCACAACGATATTATGGCCGTTTTGGATCGTGACCGGAAGATCTGGTTGTTTTCGATTGGGGATACGGTCTCCGTTCGCACTGTCTTCGGTGGAAAAGGTAAAGCGCCGGGTCAGTTTCTTCAGCCCAAACAATTGTATATTCAAGACGGGATCATTCATGTCGTTCAGGATTTCGGCACCCGTGCAAGGATAGAGAAATTCAATCTTGAAGGCGGCTACCTGGGCGTGGACCATGTACAATCGGCCCAATTTATCGATGACCGACAAAAAATTTTTTTGACCCCGAAGGAGCGCCATTCCTTTTCTCCTCTTTCGATCACCTGGACCTACAAGGAAGAGGAAACGCGTTTGGAGTTGGGGGACCCGGAAGATAAAACATTCGTCAGGGGCTACCAACTGGTCAAACTGGGCTCTTTTTTCCTCATTTACAGCCGACACAGCGTGAACCGTCGTATCTATTACGCGCTTCTCAATGGTCAACGGGGCGAAGTCTGGGAACAAGGATTCCTTGTCCAAGCTGAAAAAAGACGATTGGCCAAGTTTCATAGACTACGAGACTCCCTTCAGGGGCTCAAAACACTCCCGACTTTGGATGGTTGCACGGCTAGCGAAGAAATTGGCTTCGTCTTTACGGAATACACCGCGGCAGGCGACTACCGGATGTTGCAAGTCCTGGATCCGAATACGCGAAATAAGCGCATCCTAAAAATGACCTACGGCGATCACTATGGAGACCTCACCCACTTTCAACACCTCAGAGGTTCTCTCTGGGCGGCCTACAGCAGTGCCGATCAATGGGTGTTTTTCCACGTGAAGAAGGTTGATTGAGACAAGGTCCCAATTTTTTCTGTCTCGTAGCGATTTCCCTCCACCCTATCTTCGGTCCTGATAGACCCCGGTTTGCAAACCGCCATATCCCTTTCCTTGTTTGTAATCGAAGGCCGCCGGCACCATCCCTCCAAGCAACATAAATTCAGATCTTTAAAGCTAGCTGCTTCGTTTTCTTTCTTTCGTTTTCTTTCTTTCCGACCCAGGAGTTTGATCGCCCTCTACTTCAGAGTTAAAGCTAGCCGCTTCGTTTTTTCCATGAGTACTTGGGATCGGAAGATCAATTCCCAAAAACCCCTGGCCATTCGAGACTTGCCAGGTTAGGA
>JAAUYB010095208.1_pt1 | contig 44940 bp, 28 predicted proteins | sample 7278071 | NCBI WGS metagenome assembly JAAUYB01 (sample SAMN14350121, study PRJNA611818) | marine sediment metagenome | isolation source: surface marine sediment (1.8m) | place: French Polynesia: Moorea | collected 2018-08
CCTTCATCTGGCCAAAAATATCTCGGGGGGTCTGGGGGGCCGGCCCCCCAGCCGGTCGGATCGCCGCAGGCGATTCGATCCTTACGGCTCGCGGAATGCCTCGCGCGACTTGTAGAGTGGCTTCAGAAGGTACTGCAGCACGGTCTTCGACCCGGTCTGCAGCTCGGCCGTCGCCCGCATGCCGGGGCGGATCTCGATCTCCTGCTGCCGGTCGGTCAGACTGTCCATGTCGACCTTCACGGTGACCCGATAAAACGGCTCGGCGCGCGGGTTGCGGTCATCCTCGAAGGTGTCGGCCGATACGAAGTCGACCCGCCCCTTCAGCGTGCCGTAAATCGTGTAGTCGTAGGCCGACAACTTCACCGTCGCCGGCTGCCCGCGCTCGACGCTGGCGATGTTCTCCGGCTTGACCCGCGCCTCGACGAAGAGCTCTTCGCCTAAGGGGATGATCTCCAAAATCTCCTCGCCGGGCCGCACCACGCCGCCGATCGTGGTGATCTCAAGCGCGTTGACGATGCCGGTCATCGGCGAGGTGATCACTGTGCGGTCCAACTGGTCCTGCGCCAGCCGGATATCCTGGCGCAGCGAGGTCAGCTCCTGCAGGGTAGCGGAATAGTCCTCGGCCAGGTCCAGCTCGGCTTGCGTGCGGATCTCGTTGTATTTGATCTCGGCATCGCTGGCCGCCTTCTTGGCGCGGTTCACCTCGATCAGCGCGACGATGTCCTGGTCATAGAGCCGTTCGAGGTTTTCGAGTTCATCGGTCAATTGCGCCAAGATCGCCCCTGCGCCGTCGCGGCGGCTGATATAGTCGGTCTGGCGGGCGCTGAGCAACGCGCGTTCCGAGGTCAGGATATGCGGGGTGCGCCGCGCCAGCGCCGCGGGCACGTCGAAATCGAAGGCGCCGGCGAGTTCGGCCTCGAGCCGCAGCCGGCGGATCTCCAGCGCGTCGATCTGGTCCTGCAGGTCGTCGACGGCGGTGCGGAACTTGGTGTCCTGCAGCTTGGCCAGCACCTGCCCGGCCTCGACCGTGTCGCCCTGACGCACCGAGAGCTCGGCCAGGATGCCGCCTTCGAGGTTCTGCACGATCTGGGCGCGCGAGGACGACACCACCTCGCCCTCGGCGCGCACGATCTCGTCGATCCAGGCGATGGCGGCCCAGCCGAGAAACAGCGCGAAGGCCAGACCCACGAGATAGATGATCCGGCTGGCGCCGCGGCCTGCCTCGGCCAGCGCGGTATCGGCGGCGGCCGTCATGCGGCGGCGCCGGCGAGATGGGCCAGCACCTCGTCGCGCGGCCCGTCGACCACCAGCCGCCCGGCCTGCAGGATCAGCGTGCGGTCGGTCAGCCCCAAAATCGGCATCCGGTGGGTGGCGATGACGGTTGTGCGGCCATGGAGCCAGGTGTCGAGGCGGGCGACCAGCGTACGTTCCAGCGTCTGGTCGAGCGCAGCGGTGGGCTCGTCCAGAAGCACTACGGCGGGGTTCTGCAGCCAAAGCCGGGCCCAGCCGATCGACTGGCGCTGGCCCACCGACAGACCCGCCCCGCCGTCGAGGATCTCCATGTCGAGCCCCTTGGGGTGGCCGCGCACGAACGCGCCGAGCCCGGCGAAGTCGAGCGCGCCCATCAGCCGGTCGTCGTCGCGCTCCAGCATCGTCAGGTTCAGGTTGTCGCGGAGCGAGCCCGCGAGCAGCCGGACCTCCTGGCTGAGATAGCCGATGTTGCGGCGCAGATCGCGCGGGTCGATCTGGCCCATATCGGTGCCGTCGACCAGCACCCGGCCCGTCTGCGGCGCGTAAAGCCCCGAGAGCACCTTCAGAAGCGTCGACTTGCCCGAGCCGTTGACGCCCAGGATGCCGACCCGCTGAGCGGGCGTGATCGCGATGCCGGGGATGTCGAGGATCTGCGGGCTATCGTCGTCGTAGCGGAACGTCGCCTCGTGGATCTCGAACCGGCCCTCCAGCCGTTCGCGGCGCAGGTAGGACCGTTCGGCCTCTTTCTCCTGCGGCGCCAGCGCGATCGAATCGAGCCCTTCGAGCGCGGTCTTGACATTGCCCCACCGCGCCATGGTGCCCGCAAGCGTGGTCAAGGGCGCCAGCGTGCGGCTGGTGAGGATGCCGGTGGCGATGATCGTGCCGACGGTGAATTCGCCGGCGAAGACCAGGAACGTGCCGAGGACCACGGCGCAGATATAGGTGCCCTGCTGCACCGCCTGCGACCAGTAGGTCAGGAGCGAGGACAGCTTGCGCTGCTCGGCCGTCGAGTGGCTGGAAAGCTCGTTGAGCTCCTGCCAGACCTGCATCATACGCTCTTCGCCGCGTTGGGTTTTGAGCGTGTCGAGCTCGGTGACCACCTCGTGCAGAAGCCGCCCGGCCTTGGCATTGGCGCCCTGGGTCTGGCGCGTCAGTTCGATCATGCGTTTTTGCAGGAAATAGGCCGGCAAGAGCATCAGGATGCCGCCGGCGACGATGGCCCAGACGATGGGCCCGGCGATCGAGCCGATCAGCAAAAGGAACACCGCGATGAAGGGCACGTCGGCGAGCGTCGAGAGCGTCGAGGAGGTGAAGAACTCGCGCACCGAGCCGAACTCGCGCATCGCCGCGAACAGCCCAGAGGGCGGCAGCGGCTTGCGATCCGACCGCATGCCAATGAGCCGCTGCATCAGGTTTCGCTGCACCGACAGCTCGATCTGCCGCCCCGCCGCATCGGTCAGCCGCGCGCGGGCGAGCTTCAGGAGCGCCTCGAGCCCGATCGCCAGCGCCACGCCCAGGGTCAGGACCCAGAGCGTCGCCTGGGATTGGTGCGGGATCACCCGGTCGTAGACCTGCAAGGAAAACAGCGCCACCGCGACGGCGAGCATGTTGGCCACCAGCGACCCGGCCATGATCTCGGCCACCTGGCGGCGGTATTTCGGGAACTCGCCCCAGAACCAATGCGCGTTGTCGAGCTGCGGCACGTTGCGCGCCACGACCTCATTGAGCGGCGTGCGGCCGGTCAGGATGGTGCCAGAAAACACCGGGGCGAAGTCCTCGACCGGCACCTCGGCCTCGTTGCCCGGACAGGTGGTGTCGAAGATCGTCAGCGTGTCGCCGTCCTGGCGCATGACCAGCACGCATTGGCCGTTGGTCATCATCGTCAGCGCGGGCCAGGTGCCGGGCGCGATCTCGGCGCGGTGGGCGATCTTGTGACGGATGCCGGTGCTGTCGAGCGCCCGGGCCAGCGCCTTGATCGACAGATCGCCGGGCGCGTTGGTCCAGAGGAATTCGGCCACGTCGCGCACCTGCACCTCGGTGCCGTTCAGGGCGGCGAAGGTGGCGATGATGGTGGCGCGGTGCTGGATCCGGGCGGCGGTGCCCTCGACCAGGTCGCGGATCGCAAGCTCGTCGGACTGCGGCGGCGGGGACGGCGGAGCGATGTCAACGGCGACGGGTTTCGGCCGATTGGCGGGTTCGGGCGCAAGATCGGCGGCCCGGCCGGCGGTCTGGAGCGCGCGCGGCTGGGCGAGCGTCAGGGTGACCGCCTTGGCCGGCGCCTTCGCCGCGCTCTTGTCCGCTGGTCCACCGGCCGGCGCCTCTGACGTCGTCGCACTCATATCTTATCCCCGTCGGCCAAGAGCCCGCGGTCGCGGGCCATCTCGAGCTGGATCAGGATCACCTGGTACTTGGCGTCCACATGGGCCTGTTCGCGCTGCACCAGTTCCTCGTAGATCGAGACCACGTCCATGATGGTGCGCTGGCCGGCCTTGAACTGGGCCTGGAACAGGCGGAAGGTTTCGCGGCTTTGCCGGGCGAGGCCGGCGGCTTCGGCCTCTTGCCGGCGGAACGAGGCCAGGCGCTGCGCCTGGCGGCCCTCGGCGCGGCGCGCGTCCTCGTCGGCCTCGGCGACGCGGCGGGTGGCGGTGTCTTCGGCCGCCGCGATCGCCTTCAGCGCGGCGGGGGTGCCGAAGCCGAGCGGCTGGTCGGTGTCGAGCGTCAAGGCGCCGCTGGTGCCGTCCTCGGTGACGGTGGCGGTGGCCGCAACCTTCGGCAAGAGCCCGGCACGCTCCACCCGGGTCTGGGCGACGGCGCGGCGGCCCTCGGCCTCGGCCAGAAGCACGTCGAGATGGCGCGTGCCGGCGGGCGGCTTGGCCAGGGTCAGCGGCGCAAAGCCGGGCGCGAAGCTATGCCCGGTCATCGCGTTGAGTTCCACCCTTGCGGCGGCGGCGGCTTCCTCGGCGGTGGTGCGCGCGGCCTCGATGTCGTCGATCTTGCTCATCACCACGCGCAGGTCGGCGCGGTCCGAGATGCCGCCGTCGACCCGGCCCTGCACCACGCGGCGGAATTCGGCCATGCGGCCGAGCGCGCGGGTGAAAAGCGCGGCCTTCTCGTCGCCGCGCAGGGCGGTGAGGTAGAGTGCCAGCGCGGTCTCGACCCGGTCGTTGAGGTCGATCGCCAGCGTCACCGCGGCGACCTCGACATCGGCGGCCGCAAAGGCGCGTTCGGCCTTGCGGCGGCCGTTGTCGAAGAGCACCTGTTCGAGCAGGATCGAGGCCACCAGATCGCCGAGGCTCGTCAGGCTGACCCCGGGCGACAGCGACGGCAGCCAGTTCTTCGACTTGGCTTCGGCGCGCAGCTTGGCGGCCTGCAGTTCGGCCTCGGCCGACCGGCGCGAGGCGGCCAGCGCTGCTTTGGCCACTGCGTCATAAGGCGAGCCCGGCTGCAGCAGCGTCTCGCGCGCCAGCAGCCTGGCGATGATCAAAGAGCGTTCGTCGCCCTGGGCCTGGGCAAAGCTGCTCTCGCCGCGGGTGACCTCGGCCGGCGGGTCCTCGCCGGCGCCGGTCGCGGACAGAAACCCCGGCATCGGGGCCTCACCGCAGCCACCGAGACCGACGGCCAGCGCCAGGGCCAGCGCCCTCGGCCGGGTGGGGATCGCCGCTTGCATCGCTTTCCGCCCCCGCCCCGATCAAATGACGACGGTGATGTCCTGCTCGATCACCAATGTCGCGCCGTCGTTGCCGAGCGTATAGACGTTGTAGGTCTGACCGCCGATGTCCTGGGTCTGGCCGGTGTTCACCGCGCCGGACACGGTCACGGTGTCGTCGGCGCCGCCGTGGATGGTCAGCGTGTCTGAGCTGTTCGACAGTGCCTTGATTTGCGCCTCGGTCAGCACCAGGTCGGTGTTCTCGCCGTAATCGAGGTTCAGCGCCTGGATGTCGAAGCCCGTCAGCCCCGCATGGCTCACCGTGCTGGCCGCCCCCGCGCCGTCCTCGAGCACCACCAGCGTGGCCGAGCTGTTGCCCGCGTCGTCCACCCGGCTGACCACCAGGTTGGTGCCGTCGGGCACCGCCGAGGTGAAGGTGAACTCGGTCCCCAGCACCGGGTGCTGAGTGACGGTCGAGGACGGCGTGCCGACCGCGCCGCCGGGTTCAAGCGTGTTGACCGCATAGCTGCCCTCGGCGTCCTGGGTGCCGACGCGCCAGACGTCCGATCCGGCGAAGGTCACCGAATCGACGTTCGGGCTGGTGATCTCGGTGTCGACGTTGAAGCTTTCGGTCAGCGTCGCGGTGTTGCCGGCGGGATCGGTCGCGGTGATGGTGGCGGTGGCGGCATAGGTGCCTTCGGGCAGCTCGTCGGCGGTGAACTCGGCCGCCCAATTGCCCGCGGCATCCACGGTCGCGGTGCGGGTCACGCCCAGAAGCTCGACCACCACCGAGGCGCCGGGTTCCGCGGTGCCCGACAGCGCCACGCCGCCCAGCCGTTCGGCGGCGTTGATCACGTCGTCGTCGGTCTGGTTCGGGTTCGAGGTCAAAAGCGCCTCGGTATCGACCTGCACGGTGTCCGTCAGCACATCGGTATTGCCGGCCAGATCGGTGGCGGTGACCACCACGTCGGTGGTGTAGCTGCCCTGCGGGATGCTCGCCGCGGGGAAGGTCACCGACCAGTTGCCGGCGCCGTCGACCGTCGCCGGCTGGGTGCCGCCGGCGAGCTCGACCACCACGGTGGAGCCGGGCTCGACGGTGCCGGTCAGGGTGACGCCGTCGGCGCGCTCGGCCTCGTTGATGATGTCATCGCCCTCGATCGGCCCGGCGTCGAGGCTGTAGCTGTCCACCACGGTATCGAGCCCCACGCTGTCGGTCGCGGTGGCCGAGTTGCCCGCCGCGTCGGTGATCGAGGCAGTGATCGGCAGGGTCTGGGTGCCGGTGGGAATGTCGGCGGCGGGCACCGTGACGGTCCAGTTGCCGCCAGGATCGGCCACCACCTGCTGGCTGGCATCGCCCAGGGTGACAGTGACGGTCAGGCCCGGCGTGGCGGTGCCGTTGATCACCACACCGTCGGCGCGTTCGGCGGCGTTGATGATGTCGTCGATCTCGATCGGCAGCGGCGAGATCGCCACCTCGCCCGCCGCGGTGTCGACGCGAACCGCCGAACTGGCCGTGGCGGTGTTGCCCACCGCATCGGTCGAGACCACCGACACCGTGGTGTCGTATTCGCCCGCCGGGATCGTGCCCGCGGCGAAGAGCGCCGACCAGGCGCCGGAGGGGTCCACCGTGGCGGCATGGGTGACGCCCGCGACGGTGACCGCGACGCTGGCGCCGGGCTCGGCCATTCCGGTGAAGGTGACGCCCGCGGCGGCCTCGGCGGCGTTGACGATGCTGTCGCCGCCGGCGTGATCCGGCGCGATGCTGACGCTGGTTTCGGTGTCGACCCGGACCGACCCGCGTGCGGTCGCGGTGTTGCCTGCCGTATCGGTCGAGCTGACCTGGATATCAGCCACGTATTCGCCCGGCGGGATCTCGGACGGCGCAAACGGTGCGCTGAAGGTGCCGGCATCGGTGGCGGTGACGGTGTGGGTCACGCCCTGCATGGTGACGGCGACGGTGGCGCCGGGCTCTGCGGTGCCGGTGATCGCGACGCCGGCGGCGGCCTCGGCCCCGCTGATCACGTTATCGCCGGCCTGGGCGTTGTCGAGCGCCACGCTGTGTTCGGTATCGACGCGCACCGACTGGGTGCTGGTCTCGGAATTGCCGGCGTTGTCGGTGGCGACCGCGGTGACGGTGGTGTCGTAGCTGCCGGTGGGGATGTCGCCGGGGGCGAAATCCGCGCTCCAGTTGCCGGTTGCGTCCGCCGTGACGGTGTGGCTGACCGCGCCGAGGGTGACGACGACGATCGAGCCTGCCTCGGCAGTGCCGGTGAAGGTGACACCGGCGCTCTGCTCGGCGGCATTGATCACGTAATCGCCGCCGACCTCGGCGTTCAGCGTCAGCGCCTGCTCGGTGTCGATATGGACCGTATGGGTGCTGACCGAGCTGTTGCCGGCGGCGTCGGTCGTGGTGATCGTCACGGTGCTGTCATAGGTGCCGGGCGCGATCTCGGCAGCGCTGTAGTCGAGCGACCAGGTGCCGTCGACACCGACCGTGGTCGTACGGGTAAGTCCCTGAAACTCCACCACGATCTCGGCGCCCGCCTCTCCGGACCCGGAGAGCGTGACGCCGTCGGAGGCTTCGCCCGCATTGACCACATCGTCGCCCTCGACCGGGTCGAGATCGGCGGTCGGCGCGACGGTATCGACCACCAGGACGTCGGTCGAGGTGGTGCTGTTGCCGCGCGCATCCGTGGTGACGAGCGTGATTTCAGAGGTATACTCGCCGGCCTCGATTTCAGCGGTCGCGAAGGTCACCGACCAGGCGCCATTGTCGGCCACTGTCGTGGTGTGGGTGGTGCCGGCGATGGTGACCGCGACGGTCGCGCCGGCCTCGCCGGTGCCGGTGATGGTGGCGCCGTCGGCATGGCCCGCGGCATTGACCAGATCTCCGGTCGACTGGGTGCCGCTGAGGACGGTCACGGTGGGCGCAGTGAAGTCGATGTCGAAGGTCGGCCCGTCGAGGTCGAAGCTGTTGTCGTCGGGATCGACCACCGCCACGGTCGCTTCGTGGATGCCATCGCCGGGCAGGCCGGCGGTGTCGAAGGTCGCGACCCAGGTGCCGTCGTCTGCGACGGTCACGGTCTGGGTCTCGCCGCCGATATCGACCACCACTTCAGAGCCGGGCGCGCCGGTGCCGGACACCGTGGCGCTGTCGGCGACGGTGCCGCCGATCAGATGCGTCGCGTCGGGATCGTCGACGGTGGGCTGGATCACGGTCTTGGCCCCGCCGCCGCCGTCGCCATCGCCGCCGCCGGCCACCGCCAGCCCGCCGGCGATCGCGGCGCCGCCGGCCAACAGACCGCCGAGTTGCGAGGCCAGCGGCGCCACTAGCGGCGCGACCACCGGCTCGACCTCGGCCAGATCGAGAAACACCAGTTGGTCGTAGGGGCTCCACTTCTCGCCGCCAACCTCGACCGCCTGGTAACGCGCGACCATCGCCGCTCCGTCACCGTCGGCCAGCACCACCTCGACGATCTCGCCCTGTTGGCTGAGAAACAACCCCTTGGCGCCGGTATGGGCGGTGTCGAAATAGCCGTTCAGCACCACGACCTGCCCGTTGTCGAGCGTGATCACCAGGTCGCTGCCAAGCCGCTGATAGCCGGCGATGTCCGCCTGGCCCAGGTTCAGCGACACGTCCTTGGTGTAGGACACGTAGATGGAAGATGGATCGCCTTCGGGAAACGTGCCACGACGGGCGCTGCCCGCCGTGTCGCGCACGACATAGCCTACCGTACTCATGAGTCTACCGCTCGCCTTCTGCCTCAATTACAACCGGCGGTTGTTGTGTTTTGTTTTTTACCGCCGGTACTGCTACCGTATCGGACCACGATATGTGGCCGAATTACGCAGATCATGCGATATTGCCTGTGGATATGTCCAGCGATAGATGAATCGGACGGTTAGAAATCCGGGGGTCGGGCCAGAACCCGTGGCATTTTTGTCTTGAGCCTGATTGCGGAAGGCGCGGCCTGCGGTGCGCGCAGTCTACGGTCGCAGGATTTTCTCTCGATTCTATCGCAGGTTCGAGGAACCTGTAGTGATCGGCCGGAAGTTGAACGCAACATGTTGACGCACCCTCGATATCTCGTGTAACTTCGGCGCATCTGGGGAAGTCTGCCGCCACCCGCGTCATATCCGACCGGTTCGGCACAGTTTGGTCGAATGCTAAAGCCACGGGACACAGATCAACCTAAGGGTGTGCACCGCACGCAGACGAAGACCGGATTGCGCATCGACAAGATCATCGCGCCGAGCCATATTCGCATTGTCCCGGCCGAGCCGTCTGCAGTGTCGCCGCCCGAAGTCGCGAACCGACCCGATGCAGCCCCATCACCTGTCATAGAGCCCGCGACAGCGGCGAAACCGGCACGGCTTGTCGCCTTGACGATCATTGCCGGACTGCTGGCGCTGTTGGCCGGCGGCTTGCTGGTGCTGCCACCGCCGAATCTGCCGGGCGCCGCGGGAAGACACGCTGCCGAACCGGCCCCGGCAACGGACGAGCCGGCCACTGCCTCGGCAGCGATCCCGGGCGACTTGCCCCCCGCCCCACAACCCACCGTTTCAGCGTCGCCGGGCAACGGCGAGGCCGCCTGGCAGGACGGTTTTCTGGCAGAGGTCACGGCCGGAACCCTGGCGGCATTGCGCGGATCGCAAGACGGCGACCCGGCCCGCGCCGCGGTGCTGGATGCCGTGCGGGCGGCGCGCACCGAGGGCAGCGACGACGCGGCGATCGGGCGAATGCTGGCCGGCGCCGTGGCCGCGCAACGCCTGACGCTACCGCCCGACTGGACCCGCGCCGACGGCAGCGCCGACCTGCCCGCGATCCTCGCCGCGCTCGACGGAGCGCCGGACTGATGCCGCGGCGCGCAACGCTCCGCATTTGCACGGCTGCGGCCCGCCAGGCGTACCGCCGGGCAAGCACAAACAACACACCGGCGCAAACCGCTTCGCCGCGCCCAAAGGAAAAAAGGAAGGGGGATCTGATGAAACATATGCTCGCCGCCATGGCCGTCGGCCTTTCGGGCCTTGCCGCCATGCCGGCCGCCGCCGAAACCTGCGGCGGCACCTACACCGTCAGGGCCGGCGACAGCCTGTCGGCGATCGCTGACACGCACTACAAGAACGCCGGCATGTGGACCGCGATCCATAGCGCCAACCTGGACACGATCGGGCCCAAGCCGGACCGGATCGCGGTGGGGATGACGCTGTCGCTGGCCTGTCTCGACGGCCTGCCGGTGGGGCTCGCCGGGGGCGTGCCGCTCAGCAACGTGCAGCCCACGGCGGCCAAGATCGTGCAGATCCAGCCCGGCAACGCCGCGGTGCGCAAACGCATCAACCTCTTGACCGGCGACGATTTCGCCCCGTTCACCGCCAAGGCCGCCCATAACGGCGGGCTTTTGACCGAGGTGGTGCAGTCGGCGATGACCGAGGCTGCGCCTGACAAGGGCTTTGCGATTCACTGGGTCGACGATTGGGCCAGCCATCTCGAGCCGCTTCTGTCGAACGCACTGCTCGACCTCGGTTTCCCCTGGTACCAGCCCGATTGCGCCACCACGCCCGAGAATTTCCGGTGCCAGAACTTCCACTTCTCGGACCCGATGTTCGAGCTGTTGATCCTGCTCTTCCGCGACACCGCGCGGCCCTTCGCGTTCAACCTGGACACCGATATCGAGGGCAAGACGCTGTGCCGGCCGTCCGGATACTTCACCTTCGACCTCGACCAGAACGGCCGCCGCTGGCTGTTGGACGACAAGATCACGCTGAAGCAGCCGCGCACGGTCAAAGACTGCTTCGACATGGTGCTGGCCGGTGAGGCCGACGCGGTGGCGCTGAACGAATTCACCGGCCGCGCGGCGATCAAGGAGCACGGGCTTGCGGACCGCATCACCGTGGTGCCGCAGCCCTTGTCGGTCGCCGGGCTGCACGTTGTGGTGCACAAGTCGCACCCCGAGGCCGAGGACATGCTGGCGATGATCAACGACGGGCTGCGCGGCATCCGCGCCAGCGGCAACTATCAGAACATCATCGAGGACCACATGGCCCGGATCTGGGCCGAGTTCTAGGGGGCGGGGCCGATGCTGAGGGGTCTACACCTCGTCTGGCTAGCTGTCGCGGCGCTGCTGGCGCCCGCCGCGGCGCTGGCCGAGTGCGAGATCCGCTATTCGGTGCAGCCGGGCGACACCTATTATTCCGTGGCCGAGGCGCATTACGGCGACCACACCCGCTGGGCACTGATCTACTATGCCAACCAGGGCGCGGCGGTGGGGCCGGCGCTGATGCCGGGCAAAGAGCTGGTGATCCCCTGCATCGCCGGCATGACCCGGCCCGATCCGACGCCCTTGCGCCAGGACGATGCCGAGCTGAAGCTGCTGACGGGGGGCGACTACAAGCCCTTCACCGACCCCTCGCTGCCCGGCCAGGGGCTGGTGACGGAGTTGGTCAACGCCGCGCTGGAGTTGACGCCGTCGCCGGTCAGCTACTCGATCACCTGGGAGAACGACTGGTCCAAGCACCTCTTTCCGATGCTCGACGAAAAACAGTTCGACATGGGCTTTCCCTGGCTCAGGCCGGATTGCGAGAGCACGCCCGGGGACGAGCGCTGTCTGAACTTCCATTTCTCGGATCCGCTGATGCTGATGCCGATCATGCTGTTCGTGCGCACCGACAACCAGTTCCGGTTTCGCGGCGACGCCGACGTGGTGGGCCGGTCGCTGTGCCGGCCGAAGGGCTATTTCACCCACGATCTCGACCGCGCCGGGCGGCGCTGGCTGAGCGAGCGCAAGATCGCCTTCGTCACCGGCGACAGCCCGCGGGACTGCTTTCGTCGGGTGGCCGAGGGCGAGGTCGACGCCGCCACGGTCAATCTGTTCCTGGGCGCCAACGTGATCCTCGAGATGGGCCTGCGCAATCGGGTGGTGCCGCTGGAGCGGCCGCTGTCCGAGGAGGGCCTGCACGTGGTGATCTCGAAACGCCACTGGCGCGGCACGGCGCATCTTTATCGGATCAACGCCGGGCTCAAGCGGCTCCACGCCGAGGGCCGCTATCAGGAGATCGTCGCGCGGCATTTGGACAATTTCCAGGCGCTGTTGAACTGAGACGGCGGGCGGCTTCAGTCCAGGTTCGGATGTAGTCATCTCGCCCCGGGCACGGAGTAAAGGGGCACAGCCCCGCCGGGCCCATCGCCGCCCCGCCCCGGAGGGGTGGCGATTGGGCGAGGCTTGCGCACAGCTGGAGGTCCTACGGACTCGACAACCATAAATCGCCTCCGAACAGAGGTCGGATCGCCACCCCGCGGGTCGGCGATGGGCACGGCTCCGAGCAATGCTCCCGGCGTCTATTCCATACCGGCAGCATGCATCCGCACCGCCACCGTCACACAATCACGATATCGTCCGAAAGCTGCCCCAGCACCGCGTTGCGCAGGGTCAGCACGTCGTCGTGGCCGAAGTCGAACACGACGTCCGACCCGACCTGCGTGGCGTGGGACATCACCTCGGCCGTGGTGCTCCCGAGGCCGCGGAAGTCGAGCAGGTCGATGTCGTTCTGGAAGTCCTCGACGGTGTCCGCGTCGTAGCCCACGACGAAAATGAACCGGTCCGCGCCGGCGCCGCCGACCATGGTGTCGTCGCCCTTGCCGACCCAGAACGTGTCGTTGCCGGTGCCGCCGCTGAGGTGGTTCGCCCCGTCGGTGCCCACGAAAGTGTCGTTGAAGGCCGAGCCCACCGCGTTTTCGACCGAGACGAAGTAATCGCCCTCGGCGTGGCCCCAGTTCGCCGCCGAATTGCCCAGCCTTATGCCGCCGCCCGAGGTCGCATCGGCATAGGACACCGTGTCGATACCCGCGCCGCCGCCGAAGTACTCGGCACCCTGCCCGGCCAGGAATGTGTCGTTGCCGGCGCCGCCGAACCGGAACTCGTTGAGCACCCGCCCGCCGGCGAACTCGAAGGTCTCGATGGCGTGGTCATGGGACAGCCGGCCATAGACGTCGACATCGAGCCCGGCGCCGTCGCGGAAGGTCACAGCATCGGCGTAGTAGGTGTTGGCGTAGCGCTCGACGGTCAGGGACTCGAGCGCGATGTCGGCAAAGATCACCCGGTCGTAGCCCCACGACGTGCTTTCATAGCCGATCTCGGCGCTGCCGGTCGCCTGGGTGACCACATAGATGTCGTCGCCGCTCATGCCCCAGACCCGCGGCGCCTCGACGGTGATGTAGTCGTTGCCGCCGTCGCCGGACACCGTATAGACCTCGGTCTCGCCGATCCGGAAGGTGTTGATCACCGTGCCGTCGGCGAACTCCACCGCCTCGATGCCGTTCTCGGTGCGGTCGCCGGCGCCGTGGATATGCACGTTGAGGCCATTGCCGTCCTGCAGGATCAAGCTGTCGGACCACTCTGGCGTGACGTGCCGGAAGATCGACATCTCGTCGAAGCCGGTGTCGGTGAAGACTACGCGGTCGGTGCCGCCGTCGGCGGCTTCGTAGCCGAGCGTCACCAGTTCGGCGCCCGCCACCACGTGATAGGTGTCGTCGCCGGCGCCGCCGCGGGCCACCTGCCAACGCGCCCCGGTGCCGGTGCCGAGATAGATCTGGTCGTTGCCGCCGTCGCCGTGGATGGTGTCGTCGCCGTCGCGGCCGTAGAGCTTGTCGTTGCCGTCACCGCCGCCGACGAAATTGTCGGCCGCATCGCCGCGCAGATTGTCGTTGTGGCTCGAGCCGGTGATCTGCTCGACCGAGGTATAGGTGTCGCCGAGCGCGTCGTTGGTGTTGACATGGGCGTGCTGCAAATCCGCCCGCACGCCGACCGAGGCGCCGGCATAGGACACCCGGTCGATGCCGCCCGCCGCCTCGAACCGGTCGGCCCCTGAACCGCCGACCATGGTGTCGTCGCCCTCGCCGGCCCAGAACGTATCGTTCCCGGCCCCGCCGTCGAGATGGTTGGCCGCATCGGTGCCCACGAAGGTGTCGTTGAAGGCCGAGCCCACCGCATTTTCGATCGAGACGAAGTGGTCGCCCGCAGCATGGCCCCAGCTCGGCGCCGCATTGCCCAGCCGGATACCGCCGCCCGAGGTCGCGGTGGCGTAGGAGACCGTGTCGGTGCCCTCGCCGCCGTCGAAATAGCTGGTCCCGGCGCCGCCTGAGAAGCTCTGGTTGCCGTCGCCGCCGAACAGGAAGGCGTCGAACACCGCGCCGTCGGCAAATTCGTAGCTTTCGATCTGGCTGCGCGCCGAGAGATGCAGGTTCAGCGCATTGCCGGCGGTCTGCATGATCATGCCGTCGGCGATGGTGGGGTGCTGCCGGATCACGGTGAAATCGGCCAGCGTCAGGTCGCGGAAGATCACCCGGTCGGTGCCGCCGCCCACGGCTTCGTTCCAGACCGCGGTATAGCCGCTGTCGCTTTTCACGGTGTAGATGTCGTCGCCGCCATGGCCGCGCATGAACTGCGCTCCGCTGCCGGACGTGTTGCGGCCGATGTCGAAGTAATCGGCGCCGCTGTCGCCGGTCAGCCCAGCATTGGTGTCGTCGCCGAAATGGAACGTGTCGATGACGGTGCCGTCGGCGAACTCCACGGCCTCGATGGCGTTGTCGCTGCGGTCGCCGGCGCCGTGGATGTGCACGTTGAGCCCGTTACCGTCCTGCAGGATCAGGCTGTCGGACCAATCCGGGTTCGAGTGCCGGAAGATCGACATCGCGTCGAAGGCGGTGTCGGTGAAGACCACGCGGTCGGTACCGCCGTCCACCGCCTCGTAGCCCAGCGTCACCAGCTTGGCGCCCGCCACCACGTGATAGGTGTCGTCGCCGGCACCACCTCTGGCCACCTGCCAACGCGCGCCGGTGCCGGTGCCGAGATAGATCTGGTCGTTGCCGCCGTCGCCGTGGATCGTGTCGTCGCCGTCGCGGCCGTAGAGCTTGTCGTTGCCGTCGCCGCCGCCGACGAAATTGTCGGCCGCATCACCGCGCAGGTTGTCGTTGTGGCTCGAGCCGGTGATCTGCTCGACCGAGGCATAGGTGTCGCCGAGCGCGTCGTTGGTGTTGACATGGGCGTGCTGCAGGTCGGCCCGCACGCCGATGGCCGCGCCGGCATAGGACACCCGGTCGGTGCCGCCCTGCCCCTCGAACCGGTCCGCGCCCGCGCCGCCGACCATGGTGTCGTTGCCGTCCTCGCCCCAGAACGTGTCGTCGCCCGCGCCGCCATTGAAGTGGTTCGCCGCATCGGTGCCGACCATGACGTCGGCGAAGGCCGAGCCCATCGCGTTTTCGATCGAGACGAAGTGGTCGCCCTCGGCATGGCCCCAGCTGGCGGCGGCGTTGCCAAGGTGGATGCCGCCGCCCTTGGTAGCACCGGCATAGGTGACGAGGTCGGTGCCCTCACCGCCGTCGACGTATTGATTGCCCTGCCCCATGCCGAAGCTGTCGTGGCCGTCGCCGCCGAAGCGGATGGCGCTCAGCACGGTGCCGTCGGCGAACACGATGCGCTCCATCTCGGTGTCGGTGCGGTCCTGCCCGTGCAGGTGGATGTCGAGCCCGGTGCCGTCGCGGAAGATCACGCTGTCGGTCCAGGCGGCATTGGGGTGCCGGAGGATGGTGACCTCGTCGAAGGTCACGTCGGCAAAGATCATCCGGTCGAACCCGCCGCCCGCGGCCTCGTAGCCGATCCCGGCATAGCCGGTGTCGCGGGTGATCCAATAGACGTCGTCGCCGGCCTGGCCCTTGGCGATCTGCGCGCCGCCGCCGTCGGTGGCGCCGAGCGAGATCAGCTCGTTGGCGGCGGTGCCGGTGTAACTGTCCTTGGTCTCGTCGCCGAACCAATAGGCGTTCAACACCGCGCCGTCGGCGAATTCGGCGATCTCGATCTGGCTTCGGGCCGAAAGATGCAGGTTCAGCGCATTGCCCGCGGTCTGCATGATCATCCCGTCGGCGATGGTGGGGTGCGGACGGATCACGGTGAAATCGGCGAGCGTCAGATCGCGGAAGATCACGCGGTCGGTGCCGCCGTTCACGGGCTCGTTCCAAATCGCGGTGTAGCCGCTGTCGCTGCGGACCGTATAGACGTCGTCGCCGCCGTACCCCCGCATGAACTGTGCTCCGCTGCCGGAGGTGTTGCGGCCGATGTCGAAGTAGTCGCCGCCGGCGCCGCCAGTCAGGCCGGCATTGCTGTCGTCGCCAAAGTGGAAGGCGTTGATCACCGCGCCATCGGCGAACTCGAAGCTCTCGATGGCGTTGTCGGTCAAGTCGTGGCCGTGGACATGGATGTTGAGCCCATTGCCGTCCTGGAAGATCAGGCTGTCGGGATGGGTCGTGGCGGGGTGGCGCAGAACGTTGAGCCCGCCGATGCCGATATCGGTGAAGACCACCCTGTCGGTGCCACCATCGGCGGTTTCATAGCCGACGCCGGCCGCGCCGGTGTTGCGGCCGATCAGATAGGTGTCGTCCCCGGCCCCGCCGCGCGCGTTCTGCCAGCCGCTTTCGCCGTGGCTGCCGAGGTCGAGAATATCGTTACCGCCCTCACCGCGCAGCGCGTCCTTGCCCGCGCCGCCGACCAGCGAGTCGTCGCCCCCGCCGCCATTGAGGTAATCGGCGCCGTCACCGCCATCGAGCGTGTCGTCGCCGGCGTTGCCCCAGAGGCTGTCAAGCCCTGTGCCGCCGAGCAGCAGGTCGCCGTTTTGGTCTTGGACATGGGCATTTTCATGCGGTTTACCCAGCAGCCCGCTTTGCATCAGCCCAACCAGGCCGGTGCCGGTTACGCCCGGTCCCGACACTTTGATGTCGAGGTGATCGGCCACGCCCCATTCGTAGTAGACGATCTTGATGTCGTGCTTGCCGGCGGCGAGCGAGACCGTCGCGGTGCCGGCACCGACGCCTTGGTGCCGATAGACCTCGGCCCCGCCGATCTCGATCGACAACCCGTCGTCATGGGCGACGTCGAAGGTGTAGACCCCGGCCTCGCCGGCGGCGATGTCGAGGTTGCCGTAGAGGTAGAAGCCGAATTTGTTGCCGTTGCCGCCGAGCGCGGCATCGAGCCCGTGCAGGTCGAGGCTGGTGGTGAAACCGGTCGCGGCAATCGGCGCCGCGGCGACCTGGGCGAAATTGCCAAAATTCCCCTGGGTGCGGTGTTCGTAGTAGAGCCCGTTCGGCGACGGCCCGCCGTCACCTTTCAGAGTGTCGTTGCCAGCACCGCCCAACAGCGTGTCGGCGCCTTGGCCGCCGAGCAGACTGTCGTCGCCGGAGAACGTCTTGATCAAGTCGTCCCCGGTGTCGCCGCTGATCGTGTCGTCGCCGCTCGACGTCAGGAAGACGTTGTCGATGGCGTCGCCGTCCGCGTCGTAAGCGTCGGTCAAGCCCAGCCGGTCGGCCTCGAGAAAGGTCAGCGTCCAGGCCTGGGTGAAGGCGCTGTCGGCGCCGGCAGCCGCGAAGGCGGCGTCATAGGCTTCCTGGTTCTGCAGATAGGTGTGGTACTCGGCCGCGATCTGCATGTTGTATTGCAGCTGCGTGAGCAACTCGGAGTCGGTTTGCACCGTGAGCCCGGAGTCCTCCAGCGCGTCGCGCAATTCAGATTTCGACGTGAAGGAATAGCCCTCGGCTTCCAGCCGCAGGACGATCGCGCGGATGTAGAGCACGTCGCCTAAGACATCGATGGCGGCGTCCTTGCTCGACAGATTCAGCCCGCTCGACCAATGCTTCGACGACAGGCGGTTGTTGAGGCTCTCAAACGCGGCCGAATCGTGGATGTCGGTGATGTTGGTGCCGGCGTAGATGCCATTGGCCTGCTGCAAAAGCGCGGCATAGACATCCGTGACCGGGGTCGGCGTCCAGGTGCTCAAAGGCTCCCAGTCGTCGACAATCGCCAGAAGCTCTTCGTTGGTCGAGCCTGCCGTGGCCTCGGGGTTGATCTCGGTGAAGACCCACTTTTTCTTGACCTTGATCAGCCCGAAGAAGATCGTCTTCCAATAGTAGTACGACCCGAAATGGGTGATGTCGTCGAGGAAGTTGGCGTCGACGACGATGTTGTCGATGGTCTCATCCACCATCAGGTCGCCGTCGTTGAGTTCCAGCGCCTGCAGGGTATCGATGATGCGCGACTGCAGCGCCTCGTCGAGTTCGGTGAAGTTGCGCTCAGCGCCGTTGCGGATGTTCGATTCGTAGTGCCCGAAGGCGAGCCGCAGTTCGTCGGCAAGCTCGGGGATGTTGTTGGACTGCGACTGGGTCTGGGTGACCAGCCCGTTCATGAACTCGACGTAAGCCCCGGCGAGTTGCTGGCCGATGGCCACGTCGCCGCCGCCTTGGGACCAGCTGTCGCCGACCTCGAAGAGCCCGGTTTCGTCGTTGTAGATGACGTTGGTGAAGGCCTGCGGGTCCTTCTTGAAGAGCGAATCGAAGATCCGGCCGATGATCGTCGAGATGATGATCGTCACCGGGTCGAAGCCCGGGATCAGCACGCCGCCGATGGTCAGCCCGGTGCTGCCGAAGATCGCCGTGTTGATGGTAGTGACGAAGTTGCTGAAGATCGTGTTCAGCGCGACCGAGGTGATGCCGGCAGCGATCTGGCCCTCGAGCGTTTCGATATCGGGCAATAGCCGCTCCAACCCGATGGTCAACAGCACACCGGCGATGTTCGGGATCGAGAAGATGTTGCCGAAGTTGTCTGGGTCGAAGGCCTCGAGCCCCAGATCCTGGACAAGGGTATCGGAGGCGCCGAAGACGTCCTGCACTAGGACATGCAGGCCCGAATCCACCAGATAGTCGACGCCCTGCTGGGCCAGCGTGGCGAACAGTTCACCGCCGATGCTGTCGGTCGAGATGCCGCCGAACACCTCGGCCATGATCCAGCCGGTCAGCTGCTGCGAGGTGTAGTCGATCGCGTTGGCGCCGAGGTCTTCGAGGATGTCCTCGAATGCGTGGTCGGCGATGGCGTCGAGGCTGTTGTTCTGAGCGCCGTTCGACACGATCTGGTCGTGGATCAGCCCGCCGCCGAACTCAAAGAGGTTCTCGACGAATGTCCCGAGGATCGTGTTCACTGCGATCTGCTCGAAGACGCCGGCATCCTCGCCGATGATCGCAGTGGTCAGAAACGGTGTGACCAGCGATCCGACCTGCTCGCCGAATTGGGCCCCGGTCAGAACGATCGGCCGTTCGATCAGGGTCCCGGTCTCGTCCTTGATGAACTGCAGCTGGACCAGTTGGCCGTTGTCGTCGGTATAGGTCTTGTAGCCCTTGACGACCTGCTGCCCGTCGACGGTTTCCAGCTTGTAGACCGTGGTGCCTGCCGCCAGGCCGTTTTCGACCGTATCGACCTCAACATAATCGAAGCTGCCGTCGCCGTCAGTGTCGCGCAAGCTCGACGGGTCGATACCGGCAAGCTCGACGGGATTGAGGAAGTCGAGCACCGAGGTGTTGTGCACCCGGATGCCGCCGGCGATGTAGGTGTGGTGAGTTTCGACCTCGAAATTGTAGACTTGGTGGGTTTTGGGCGCCGGCCGCAGGCCCGTGAATGCGCCGGGGTCGAGCGCCGCCGGCCCCCTGGCCAACACTCCCGGCGGCACCGCCGAAAAGACCTGCGTGATCTGCGCCTGAGAAGCCATCGTCATCTGCCCCACCCCGTTACCTTACGCGCCGCCTACTTGGTTTTTGCGGCGTCTGCCTGCCTCATGAACTCATCGATGAATACTTGTGCATCCGCCAAGGGCGAGATGCAGTCGACCACAGTGATCTCGGGACCCGACCGCCAGTCTTGCAGCGTCATCGTGTAACCGCCGGCCTGCAGTTTTTGCCGCACCTCGTCCGAGGCGTAGGCCCAGATCACGGCGGCGAGCGGCTGCTTTCCTTTGGTGAAGACCCGAACCTGCTTGAACATCAAGGGCGCCGCGACATGTGCCTCGATCAGTGAAATCGGCTTGTCCCTGTGCGCCTTCGAGAGCGTCATTAGCCAGGTGACCTGGCCCAACGTGCTGGTAAACTCTTCCGAGGTCGGAGCCTTCGGGTGCAAGCCTTTGGCCTGCGGCGGAGTGGTCATTCGGGATTGCTCTTGCGGTGTAATGCTACTGGTCGGGGCGCTTGCCTTCGCGGCCAATCTGCGGGCCTGCTCTTTGTCCCTCCACCTGGCGGTCGGTTTCCTTGTGCCGGGCATCGCGGGCCGTTGCCGCGCCGCGCCAGCTTTTTTGAATTGAGCCACCTCTAGTCCGCCGCTGGAGGTTCCGCAAGTGGCCTCGAAACGCCGACTGTCGCCGCGCGCCGACACCGCGGAGTCCTGGCGGCTCTGCAGCCTTTCTGACCCGAGACTCATTCCGAAATCGGGCGTGGCCCGATGTCGCACCGACCAAAGTCGCGGTGCCGTCCACATTGACCGACATCAAGGCACATTCGCCCGGTGGGCTTACGGATTGTCGGACGGCCGCAGTACGAATTTGCACCCAAGTCTGCCTCAGCCTCAGAAAGGCGCGCCATGGAACGAAGCCAGTTGGAACCGATGTTCAATCCGACGTCCGTGGCGGTGTTCGGGGCGAGCGAGACCTCGACCGGTGTCGGAGCCAAGGTCTTCGCCAATCTGCTGGCAGGAGGCTTCGACGGGCCGATCATCCCGATCAACCCCAAACACAAGACCGTCGCCGGTCACCCCTGCTTTGCCACGTTGGCCCAGGCGAAGACGCCGGTCGACCTTGCGGTGATCGCTACGCCGGCGCGGACGGTGGCCGAGATCATCGGCCAATGCGCCGACGCGGAGGTGCGCAACGTCATCGTCCTGTCGGCAGGCTTTGGGGCAAGCGACCCTACAGGGCGCCGCCGGGCGGCGGCGGTCAAGGACGCGGCGCGCCGCGGCGGCGTTCGGTTGCTGGGCCCGAATTGCGTGGGGCTGGTGCGGCCGTGGTTGGGGCTCGACGCCACCTTTCTCGGATCGCCCACGCCCAAGGGACGCTTGGCGCTCATCTCGCAATCCGGCGCCCTGTGTTCGGCGATCTCGGACTGGGCCGGGCCGCATCACCTTGGGTTCTCTGCGCTGGTGTCGCTGGGCAACGCGCTCGATATCGGCTTCGGCGAGGTGATGCAGTTCCTCGCCACCGATCCCAAGACCAGCGCCATTCTGCTGTATGTCGAGGGCGTGCGCAACGCACCGGCCTTCCTGTCGGCGCTGCGCAGTGCGGCGCGTTCGAAACCGGTGGTGGTGCTGAAAACCGGACGGCACAGCCAAAGCAGCAAAGCGGCCCACACGCATACCGGCGCACTGATCGGTGACGACGCGGTGTTCGACGCCGCGCTGTCCCGCGCCGGCGCGGTGCGCGCCCAGACCTTCGGCCAGCTCTTCGCCGCGGCCGAGATCCTGTCGGCCGACACGCGCGCCAAGGGCAATCGGCTGGGGATCATCACCAATGGCGGTGGCGCCGGCGTTCTGGCCGCCGACCGCGCAGGCGACATGGACCTCGACCTGCCGGGCCCGGCGCAAGCCACGCTCAAGGCGCTGGACGAACAGTTGCCGGCCTTCTGGTCGCGCAGCAACCCGATCGACGTCCTGGGCGACGCAACACCCGAGGATTACGGCGCGGCGGTCAAGGCGACGCTGGCCGATCCCACCTATGACGGGGTCCTGGTCATGCTGACGCCACAAGCGATGACCGACGCCACCGAGGCGGCCAAGGCGGTGATCGCTGCGGTCCCCAAACGCAGCCGCAAGCCTGTCCTGGCCTGCTGGATGGGCGAAACCTCGGTGGCTGAGGGACGCAGGCTGCTGTCGGGCAGCGGCATCCCGGATTTCACCACGCCCGAACGCGCCGTCGAGGCGTTTTCCTACCTCGCCCAGCACCACCGGAACCGGCAGCTGGCGCTCGAGACCCCGGGACCGCTGACGGACGCTGGCGCGCATGACTTCGACAGCGTGCGGATGATCATCAACGCCGCCTTGGCCGAGGGCCGCGATCTGCTGTCGGACACCGAGTCAAAGGCGGTGCTGCGCGCCTTCGGCATCCCGATCAATATCACGCTCGAGGCCGAGGACGCCGAAGACGCGTTGGTTGCAGCCCAAACGGTGGGCTTCCCTGTCGCGATGAAGATCAACTCGCCGCAGATCGCCCACAAGTCCGATGTCGGCGGTGTGCGGATCGGCATCATGAACGCCGCCGACGTCAAGGTCGCATTCCGCGAGATGACCGAGGCCGCCCGCGCCGCCCGACCCGAGGCAGAGATACGCGGCGTCACCGTCGAAGCCATGGCGCGCGTCGAGGACGCGCGCGAGCTGGTCGTCGGCGCCAGCCGCGATCCGGTCTTCGGCCCTGCGATCTTGTTCGGCGCCGGCGGCACCATGGTCGAGGTATTGCGCGACAGCGCTGTGTCTTTGCCTCCGCTGACTGCGGTCCTGGCGCGGCGGTTGATCAGCCGCACCAAAGTATCCCGGCTGCTTCAGGCGTTCCGCGATCGCCCGGCGGTGGATGAGCGGGCGGTGATCAACGTGCTGCTGCGGATCTCGGACCTGGTCTGCGAGATGCCGCAGATCACCGAACTCGACATCAACCCGCTATTCGCCGGTCCCAGCGGGGTCATCGCCGTCGACGCCCGGATCGGCATCGCCCGACCGCCGGCCAAGGACGGGCCCTACGACCACGTGGCGATTCACCCCTATCCGCGGCACCTGGTGACCCGGCATCATTTGTCGGACGGCACTCCGCTGACAATCCGCCCGATCCGCCCCGAGGACGCCGAAAGCGAGGCCGCCTTCGTGCGCGAGCTGTCGCCCGAGGCCAAGCGCTTCCGCTTCATGGGCGCGTTGAACGAGCTCAGCCAAGAGATGCTGGTGCGGTTCACCCAGATCGACTATCGCCGCGAGATGGCGCTGGTGGCGGTGATCGACCGCGAGGGCCCCGAGCAGATCGGCGTGGCACGCTATGCGATCAATCCCGACGAGACCAGCTGCGAATTCGCCATCGTGGTCTCGGACCGGGTGCAGAATCAGGGCATCGGCACGACCCTGATGAAGGCGCTGTTGGAGGCCGCGCGCGACCACGGTCTGACCCGGATCGAGGGCACGGTCCTGCGCAACAACGCACCTATGCTCGAATTGATGGACGAACTCGGCTTCGCCAACCGCCCGATGCCCGACGACCCCGACGTCTTCATCGTCGAACGCTGGCTTTGACGGAAGGCCTGGGACGGATGCGATGTCACGCCCACACCGGCGCGCGGCAGGGAAGCCGCCAGATGCCCGACCGGCGGCGATCGACGGACGGGGTCACGTCATCGGGCAAACCGCCCAATCAGTTCGCGAGCATCGTTGCCGATCCGCACTCGCACAAACGCAAACACATTGCTTCACCCTGGCCACGGAGCGTCCCACGGCGCCACGCCCGATCGGGACGTTGAGGGCCGTTTGAAGCGCCCTATTCGGTCCAATTCCGTTGCCCCGGGCGCCGCGTCGGATCGGAGAGCCCGGTGACCGCACCGGCAACGACAAGAGCAAAGATCCAACCGATCAGGACAGCCAAAGCCTCGAACGCCACTATGACGGCCGCCCAAAAGTTCAGACTACCGTCATGCGGTTTGGACACGCGGACCGACCATTGCTGCTCTTGACGAAGGTCCAAAAGCGGGATGACCACGTCGGCGGCATAAATCGCCGGCATGAACCGCGAGTATTCTGCAGGTAGGAAGCGCTCGCAGACGACCGACTTTTCGATTTTTGTCGTGAGAAGATCGACGAGTTCGGGCGGCAACTCTTCACGACCGTCTTCTGTGACCGGGCTTCGTCTCGACAGTTTTTTGATCCACTGGTCTGGGGGAATCTTCGTTGGCATCGCCCAATTCAGGCGGCATGCGGAATGGAATGCCGTCAGAGGCAAGGTTCGGAGGGACTTCTTCTCATCCTTGGTCAACTGCGCCCCGCCGTTTTCCGCGCCCAACTGGAAGAAATTCGCGTAAAACGTGTCCTCATTTCGGTCCCACCAAGAGAGATCCGGTAGTTCGTTCTGTCTGTCGACCGCTGCACGATCGGGCGGTTCAAGGTCCTGGCCGTCGTCGCTTGCACTAGCGGTCGGATCATCTTCAGGTTCGGCCTCGGCCGGCGCCGTTGGAGGTTGCGGCCCGCCGGTGGCTTGACCAGGATTTCCTCTGGCAGCTTTGTCCAGATCGGCGATCTCTTGGATCATCAACAGGTCGAATTCGGTATGAAAGATGTCCGGATGATCCGGGGCGATCATCCCTTTATGGGCGGCAAAGGTGAAGACGATGGTCGCCGCACACCATAGAGCAATGACGTAAGCAAGGACGTTCAATGGACGTAAACCGCCCTTGATTGCATCGAATGAAACCCTGTCAAATAACTCGCGGACGCGATCACCTGCATACTCTGGGGCAACAGCCACGAAGGCGAGAGCAGCGAACATTAGCGCCCAAAACGAATAAACTATATAGTCTCTCATCCCTAAGTCTACGGTTCCATAAAAATCATCATAAATAAGTGAGGCAATGACCCCAAACAAAACGAATACATACACAGGTCTTAGAAATAATCTCCGTAGATAGCTCTTCCCACTATCCTTAAGCGCCTTTTCCTTGATCCTCAACTCGTCGGCAGCATCGTCATCGATGCCCGACAGTGCACTGCTGAATGTACGCAGGATACGGCCTTTACTGGATTTCTCGGCATCGTCCTTCGCGGTGTCTTCGAACGTCAATTCGCCGACGAAGGCATTCCAAAAATCTCCCAGTTTCTTGCCGACGGCTTGGTCATTGTCGAGCACCCCAAGCCGCCGGACCTGAATATCCTGCAATCCGGGCTCGTTGCTGTGCATTTCTTCCGATGAGTCGAACTCGTATTTCGGATCGAGTGACAACGGGGCCTTGTCTTGCCAAAGCTCGGCGGGTCGCCCTCCTAGCACAAACCGATTGATCCGCGCACGGCACAGATTCAGCGCGAGTTTGTCGCCCTCCAGCCGCAGAAGGTTGACATTGCGAAGCCGCAGTTCCTCTTCGACGCGCAGATCCTCGGCATTCAAGGCCAACCGCGTTCGTCCAGATTGACTGTCCATCCCCGATGCGTTGTAGCCTTCCACCAGGAAATCCCCGCCAATTCGCGCCCGATGAAGGTTCATCACCACCCCGTCTAGCGGACTGTTCCGATGGTGATCGTCAAACATCAGATCATTCTTGATGCGCGCTTGCTCCATCAAGATCTGCTCGTGCCCAAAGTCCGTTTGGGCTCCTCCGGACATGTGGCCGAAACTCCGCCGAATGAGCCGAAAGCTGCCGTCAATCTCGCAGCGCCGCGCGACGAGCCGAAAAGCAGCTGATCCATCGCCAGATGCGGTTGAGGCATTGCGCGCAATTTCAACTTCATGCGCCAGTATTGCGTCAAGGTTTAGACTGTAACTGGACTTGCCTTTCAGATTGCTGGGAACGAACGTGCAGTCTCGGAATCTGACTTGAGCGAACCAGGACCCAGACATGTCGACCGGGTCCTTGAAATTTATCCCGTCAAATACAATCTCGGCGTTCCGCGCCCGTAGATCCTTTAGGCTGATAGCCTGTACGCCAGGATCGGCATAGATGTCCCTTGGTTCGAAACTAAGTGCTTCGTCCGCCCCCAGTCTTTTTTCGATTTCCGCGCGCAGTTCCGAGCCGGTGATATCCGGCAGCTTCGCGCGCGGCTGCACCGGATCGACCATTCCCCCAACCCCCCTCAACTGTTCCGCACATTGAAAATGACCAAACTGTTGATTAAATCAATAGAAAAACAGGGTGTTGCGAACCACAACCACCTGCGTTTGGATGCTGTTCGAAAGGGCTGTCGAAAATGACCTCGTTGTTCGCCGGCCGGTCCGCGATACAAGTAAGTCTGATTGTCCTGGCCGTTCTCGCGGCGGTTGTGGCTGGCGTCGTGTGGTTCAACGACTCGCTTACCGGAATTGTCGGGATCGGCGGGATCATTTGGGGTACCTATCACGTCGACCGCGCCATCGTCGCCGAGGAGTCCCGTGCTGATGGAACCAACAACAAGCTGCTAATCGTTTTACGTTCGGCGATCGTGCTCTCTGCGGTTTCGTTTGCAACAACGCTGTTCGGAATGTTGAACTTCGTCTCGACCTCCTCCGACGGCTTAGGTGACAAAATCGTGGGGTGGTTCATCAGTGTCGGAACCACATTTGGCATTCAGTTCATAATGCTGGTCATTTCGCTGGTCCTCGGCGAGCGCTTGATCGGGATGCGGCCACGGTTCGACGACAAGCTGCACAGGAATCTCCATAGCTTTCAGGGCGCACCGAACAAAGACCGTGCAGGATTGGTGCAGCGCGGGACCGGATTCATCACCGCGATGGTGCTATTGGCACTGGCCGCAATCGCGTTCGGTTGGATTTCCTGGCAGGATATCACGGCGTTGTTCAACGCCTTCCTCACCGGCGGCGCCGGCCCGCAAATCGGGCTCGGTATCGCTTTCGTGGCGGCTGCGCTCATCGCCCTACGAAGCTCACAAGTGCTGTCGGATTTCTGGCAGCCACTTACACTGGTCTTCTTAGCGTTCGTCTATTTCGGCACCTTGGCGGTATCGTCACTGTTCTCGTTCGATAGTTATTACGGGCTGTTGCAAACCGAGAGCGATCTGGATCAGCGCAAAGGATCGATCATCCGCGAGGAAACCGACGCGATGATCTTCTCTGCGCGTGCGTCCCTGGAGGACGAGGTGGGAGTTTTGCGCGAAGGCGACCGTGCCCGGCAGATCGACCAACAAGTTGCAGGCGGCATCGATCTGCTGTCGCAAAACGCACGCAACCTCGAACAGGAGTTCGTCCGAGACGCAGCGCGGCAGCAGCAAGAGCTAGACGACGAAAACCAACGGCGACAAGAAAAAATCGACGAATTACGAAAGCTGAAAACGGAGGCGCGCAACGAACTCCTCTCGATACTGAGCGACAAGAACCAACTGCAGGTTGCCGTCACAAACCTGGAAACAAGTCTTGAGAATGCTCAAGCCGGTCTTCAATCTCAGATTGAGCAAAGGGACTCCGTCCAGGAGGAAATCAACAATAACCTTGCATGGGCCGACTGCGAAAAGCTCGGACTGACCGACGGAATCTGTGCCGAGGCGCCTGGTGAAATGAGTGGCAAACCAAGCTGCGGATCAAGGTGCGAGGGATATCAAAAAAGGGCAGCCGATCTGGAACGCGTCGAACTGGTGGATGCGGAACGCGGCATCTCCACGGCAACCGCGAACCTGCGGCGAACCGAAGGGGAACTTGAAGACGCGCGGACCCGTTTCCAAGCGGCACGAGATCAAACGACGGCAAACCAGGGGGAGACGGCAGCCGTCGCGTTGCGTGTCCGCGAAAGCGACGCTCTTTACGATGAACAGATCAGTGCGTTGCAGCGCGAGATCAGTTTCAGGGTCGTGAGCGCGCGGTCCACCGAATTCGACGTTGGCGCGCTGTCCTCTGCGTTTGCGAATTTCAAGAGCGATCCCAGCAAAGAGAGCCTTGCCAGTTACATCGAGACCTGCCGCCAGACCCGCGATACATTGTTGCGGATCGGGGTCGAAGACGCCGAGGTTGTCGGATTTGATTGTCAGCCCGCCTCGATGAGCATTCTGGCAAGCCGCGCCGACCGAATTCGCGACGCGCGCACCGCGTTTGAAGCACAATGCACAGGGACACCGCTGACGGTGTCGCCCGCGAATGCGACCACGGGCCCGGCAGCCGGCGAGTCCAACGCGCCAACCGATATACCTCTCGCCCTCGCGCCGCCCAGCCCGGCCAACGAAGCATCCGCCGACGTGCTGCGGGCCGTTGGCGAGGATAACTTCGCCGGCCCGACGAACGAGAGCGCAGCCGCCCCCAGGAACGAATTGCCTGGCACCGAGGCCGACCTACCGACGGACTCTGGCTCACCGCAGATCGTCACAAATTCGACATCCACTCCGTTGCAAGCAGCGTCCCCCGCCCAAACCGAAGCCACTGCGGAGAATGGCGCACAGTTGACGTCCAGCGGTGCGAACGACGACGCCACCCTTCGCCGCATTGTAGATCGTACCCGCACTTGTCTGACTCTGGCCAATGTTGGGCAGCAGGCTGTCCGCAGCGCAAGCGCTCAACTCACCGAACTGGAAAGCACCTATCTCAGCGAAAGCCCCGAGATCCGCCGGGCGGTTCTGGACCTCCAGCGCGGCAACGTGTTTGCCCTTGGCGCGGCCGCCGCCGCCGTGTTTATCGATGTGCTGATCCTGATCGTAGGCCTGCTCGTGGCGATGAGCCGCCCGTCGGTGCTTTATGAAAACCCGCTGGACCCTGGCGTCGCCGCCGTGGAAGAGAGTCTTTCCCGTACTGCCGCATTCTACGCGCCCGATCGGCGCGAGACCACCGGTATGCGAATTTTCTATAAGTATCTTGAGACTCGATACCTTGACGGAGACGGCGATATCTTAGGAGGCGACACCAGCGATGAGATCTATCGCGCGACCGTGAACATGCAGGCCGTGGCGCCAGAACACCGGCCGCTTGTCACCGCGATCCTCAACGCTTTGCCAGCGCGCTACCAAAAAATTGTGGATTTCAAATCGATCGAAAGCGGCGGGCGCGGTGAGTCCGCCAAACGTACGGCGATCAACCAAGGCATCGTCGCTTATATCTCCCGCAAGGCGCACGATATGGACAGTACCAGTGCCGACGATCTGCATGGCTTTGGCGACCCGGTGTCGCTGGCAGCGAACCGCGGGCTACGCAATCTCGGCACGGGCAGCGGGTCCGCTCAGGGCGGAGGCGCGTCTGCCAGAAGCGAAAACCGCAATGGATCAAGCGGCGGCGGCAGCCTTGACGACGATCTCGCTAAGGGACGTCCAAACTGACCCTCCAAGGTTCGCAGAGTTGAACCGCGAAGTCCGCGCAACCCTTTCAGCGTCCTCGGCACCAAAAATGCTGCGACTCACACGGTGTGACAGGTCATTGCGACATTCAGAACGCGTAGGGTGCAAATCTGGCGCCACAAGCTCCCACGCCATCACGGTGTCGAAGACCGTAGCTACTGATCTCCGACCACTATCCGCCACAGGGTCACGCCAACTCAAATGTCCCGTGCCCCAGTTCCGAAGCTGGGTTATGGTGGTGCGGGTGAGAGGACTCGAACCTCCACGCCTTGCGGCGCCAGAACCTAAATCTGGTGCGTCTACCAGTTCCGCCACACCCGCACGTCAGACCCGCCCGGCAGATCCGCGTCGTCCCCCTAGCAAAGCACGGGCCGCGATGCGAGCGCAAATCTCTGGCCCCGAAAACTTCCCAGCGGCGTCTTAATCCTGCCCCAATTGCGGTCGAATTCTGACCCAACACCGAGGGAGATGACGATAATGACCCAATTCGCCACAGCCGCCGCCGCCGCTGCACCGATGATGCCGCCGATGACCCCGGGTCTCGACCGTGGCACCCAGGTCTATACCCTACGCGGCGCCGTGCCCGTCGAGCGGTTGCGCACAGGCGACCACGTGATCACGCGCTCCGGCGCCGCCATCCTGCGCAATCTGATCCGCAAGGCCGGCGACGCCTTCGCGCTGGACTTCGACCGGCCTCAGATCGTTCTGTTGGACCGGGGCCAGATCCACAGCGACACCTGCCTGCCCTACGCGGCCTGACCGAGATTACCCTCCGACCCCGACCCAAAATCCGCCCGGCGCCTTAATCTGCGTCGGGCAATTCGCGTTCGGTGGCGTCGAAATCGATGTGGATGTGGTTGCCGTCGGGGTCGTGGATGTTGACCTGCAGCACCCCGATCCCAGGCACTTCGGCCAATTCAACCGGGACACCCAGCCGGTCCACGCGGTCGAGGAACTCTGCCAGGCCCTTGGCGCGCATCGCAAAATGTTCAAGACCGGGATCGCGGCCCGCGGGCGGCGCATCGACTCCCACAAGGTGCACCAGCGCCTGCTCGCCCAAGTACAGCCACGCGCCTGGAAAACCGAAGGGTGGGCGCGGGCCGGGATGCAGACCCAGCACCTCGCCATACCACGCCACCATCGCGTTCAACCGCGCGGTACGGATATTGACGTGATCGAACGCGATCAGCGCCATGCGCTGCCCTCCTTCGCGTGCGAAGGCCGGACCGGTGTTAGGCCTCCAGCTCGGCGTCCCAGTAGAGGAAGTCGAGCCAGGTTTCGTGCAGATGGTTCGGCGGGAACTTGCGGCCCATGTTCCGCAGTTCTTCCGCCCCGGGCTGGCGCGGCGGCTTGCGCAAGCTCAGCCCCGCCTGGCGTAGGCTGCGCGAGCCCTTGCGCAGATTGCACTTGGAACAGGCGGCGACGACGTTTTCCCAGGTCGTCACCCCGCCGCGCGACCGCGGCACCACATGGTCGAAAGTCAGATCGCCCTTGGCGCCGCAATACTGGCAGCGGAATTCGTCACGCAGAAACAAATTAAAGCGCGTGAAGGCCACGCGCTTTTGGGGTTTGACGTAGTCCTTCAGAACCACCACCGAAGGTATTCGGATCTCAGTACTCGGACTGCGCACCACGTGATCGTATTCGGCGACGATGTCGACCCGGTCGAGGAACGCGGCCTTGATTGCGTCCTGCCAGGGCCAAAGCGACAAAGGGTAGTAGGACAAGGGCCGGTAATCGGCGTTCAGCACCAGCGCCGGATGGTGGCGCAGGCTGCCCGGTTCCCTTACAAAACTCGTCCTGAACTCCATGTTCATCGCGCGCGACTCCGTCCCTGCCTAGCCTGCCCGGTCTTGCGGCGCCAAGGCGGGGAACCCGCCCCAGCTTTGTGTGCGACTATATCTGGCGTTTTCCTCCAGGCAACCCCCGCTAGATGCAGTGATTTGCCCCAATCCCTACGCTGCATCGGTGACAGTCGTGTGACGCTTGTCCACAGTCATCCGCAGCGTCTGCCGGTTACTTGGAAGACCGGCGCCGCAGCGCAATCACGCCCCGTCTGTCCAAGCTGCCAAACCCAGTCGTCACGAACACCGGGTCGCCCGTCCTGGACTTCTCGAAGCCAGCCCTGTTGGAATCGATCTCGTCGAATTCGTCCAGCAACGCGCGGTCCAGATCGTCCTCGAGCATATCTTCGACGTCGTCGGCAAAATCATAGAAACCGTTAACCAGCCTTCTTGCACCAGAGGGCAATATCGTTTTCGTGCCGGATTTGGCATCCGGGCATCGACGATCTTTGGTTATCTGGACCGAATCCGATATCACGCGCGGTTTGAATTCGACACAAAAGCGCTTGGTGTCGCCGAAGGCCCTTGTCCGCGCGACCTTTTCACGGGTTTCCACCTTCAGTCCCGTGAAATTGGGGACTTTGAGCGTGATACAGTCATAGTGTTCGTAGGAGACCGTCGCCCACATCACGGCGGTCTCTTCATTGATCTCGATGCCTGACGTTTTGACCCGAAAGCTGTCGCCGCATTCGGTAACACTGCGAAACTTGGTCATGCGACGCCTGAGTGCGGAGCGAACGTCACGCAGGTTCACGGCGACGTGGTATTTCACGCCGTCGCTTCTTGACCACCAGGTCAGATCGTAATCGATTTCGATTTTTGATCCGCCGAGCCTGGTCTCGAAGGACGCCTGCGGCAGGGCCCATTTCTCTTGCGCGCCGGCGGCGGCGGCACCGACAACAACGGCGACCAGTGCAAAGGCGACGCGAAACAGGGTCATTGTGAGGCACCCCCGTTGTCCGCCGCGTTGATGATCAACGTCGCCAAGACCGCGACCGCGTAAGTTTCCGGGACAAGAATGTCGATATCGTCCCCCTCTGCGATCTGCTCGGCTCCGGTCAAACCCACCATGTCATAGCCCTTGTCGGTCAATTGGATGCTCAGCACATGTTTCTGGCCGTCTTCGTACTTGTCCGCCTCGAACGTCATGTTGTACGTCGACGACTTCCCATCCGGTGCGCGGTCCATCGTCAACGCCTCGGGATCCGCATCAAGCGAGACCCTTACAGCGTCGAGCGGAGTCTTGAGCTCCTGATCGGGGTTTTGCTGCGGCGTCGCGCTGACGCTTAGGATCAGCGTCATGGTGTCGTTCTTGTTGGTGGTGAACGGGATCTGCAAAGGCACCAAATCGACGTACGGGATCGTCACCCGAGCCTCGTCTTCGGAGCCCTTTTTGCACATGCGTTCCGCCAGCCGCTGGCGTGCCTGCGCGCGGGCGTCGCGTGGGGTGGGTGGGCCGACCTCGTCCCCCAAGGCCACACCGAAAATTCCGCCCGAACTTCCGCCCGGAGCCCCTCCGGCGGGTCCTCCGGGCGGTCCCGACGCGATCGACAATAGGGCGTCGATGAAATCGGCGTCTTGAGACAACAGACAACTCAGACCGGTGCTCTGCAGTTCGTGCGGAAAGAACACCTTCGCCGCGTTATATGTCTTGGTGCCGAGCTTGCGCGCCGTATCGATGATCACACCCTTGGGCCGTCCACTGGTCTCAAGCGACCTCGCAAGCGCCTCTTGAGTCTCCTTTTCCTCCTTCAGGCTGAACGCAATGATCGACTTGATCTGGTCATAAAGCTCGGACTTATAGGATTCCCCGTCGTTCTCCAGCGCCCTGGCATCCCCGAGCATTTGTCCGATCGCCGTGTCGGTGAACAGGATATCCCCATGCAGCGTCTTCTGAAGCGGACGTGTCTCGCCAAATGCACTCACCAGCCAGACGCCGGCCAAAACGATCACGGCCAAGAAACCGCCAACCACTGTGGGGCGCTTCCAAATCGGCAACTGCAGACCTTTTACGCTGCTCTTCAAGCCACTGATCTCTGCCTGGTTGGCTTCGATCGCCGCGTCGGATTTCTCGGCCGTCTCCTCCGATTTGATGACAGCGCGTTCCAGGGTCTTTTCGAGGTTTTCGAGCTTGGCCTCAAAGGCCCCGATCTGCTGAAGTATCTCAGGTGATTTCGGGTCTGCCACGGCACCGTTCCCGCAATGAAATCCAAGCTTTGGACAGTCTCGCAGATTGAAGCGACCAGCCCGGCTTGTCAATCATAGCGCGAATGTCAGGCGTCGGATCCGGTGCCGAGTTTGTCGCGGATGAAGGCCAGTGCAACCGACAGCCCGTCGGGCGCGATGCCGTGGCCGGTGCCCTTCATGACATGCGCGTAGACCTCGAAGCCCAGCGTGCTCAGCGCGTTGCCGGCGTCGGGCAGCGACTGGGGCGGCACCATCTCATCCTGGTCGCCATGGACCAGCAGGACCGGCGGGCGCACCACCACTTCGTCCGCCAGGGCCTCGGGCGCCAGGAGCCGGCCGGAAAAGCCCACGATCGCCGCCACGGCGGCGGGCCGGCGGGGCGCCACATGCAGGCTCATCATCGTTCCCTGGCTGAACCCGAACAGGATCAGCTCGGCCGGGGTCACGCCCTCCTCGGCCAGCACCGCGTCGAGATAGGCGTCGAGATCGGCCGCTGAGCGCAACATAGACCGCTCGGCCTCTTCCTCCGAGGAGCCGTCGAGCCAGGGGATCGGGAACCACTGATAGCCGAACGGGTTGCCGGCGCAGCGCTCGGGCGCGTTCGGGGCCAGAAACACCGTGCCGGGCAGGTGCGGTGCCAGCGGCTCGGCCAGGCCCAGAAGATCGTTGCCGTCCGCACCGTAGCCATGCACGAACACCACGACGGATGTCGTGCGGCCAGAGGCCGCGGGGCGGCGGCCCCCGTCCAAAACGCGCGTCATCGGATGCCTTCCCTGTCCTTCGCCACCCGGTAGTAGGCCCAGAGCAGCCGCGCCGCAACCGACCGCCAGGGCGACCAGGGCTCGGCCATCTCCCGCAAGTCTCGCTCGGTCGGCCGGTCGCCGGTATCGAACAGGATCCGCGCCGCCTCCTGCAGCGCCAGATCGCCCGGCGCGAAGACATCCGCCCGGCCGAGTGAGAACATCGCGTAGATCTCGGCCGTCCAGCGGCCGATGCCCGGCACCTCGACCAGCCGCGCGATCACCTGGTCATTGGGGCAGGCGCGCAAGGCGGCGAAGTCGATCCGCGCCTCGGCGAGCGCCTTGGCATAGCGGATCTTCTGCCGCGACAGGCCGCAGGCGCGCAGCGCGTCGTCCTGCGCCCAGGCCACCTTGCGGGGGCCGGTCAGCCGCGCCGCCTTGAGCCGGCCCCAGATCGCATCCGCCGCCGCGACGCTGACCTGCTGGCTGACGATGGCGCCGAGCAACTGCTCGAACCCGTCCTTGCGCCGGCGCAAAGGCAGCGGCCCGGTCCGGCCCAGGGCCTCGGCGAACCGCGGCTCGACCCGGGCCAAATGCGCCGCGCCCTCGGCCACGCAATCGGGCGTCTCGATGATGCGGCCGATCACGTGAGGCTCCGCACCCAGGACAGCGCGTCGGCCACGGTGCTGACCTTGGGCGCCTGTGGCTGCGGCGGGCGGCGGATCATGGCGACCTTCAGCCCCAGATCGCGCGCGGCGTCGAGCTTCGACCGGCTGGCCCAGCCGCCGGAGTTCTTCACCACCAGCCAGTCGACGGCCAGGTCGTGAAACAGCGCCATCTCTTCCTCGACGGAAAACGGCGGCCGGCCGACCAGCCAGTCGCCGCCGGGCAGCGGAAACGGCGCGCGGGGCGGGTCGATCCGCCGGCAGTAGATCCGGCAGCCCTGCAGCCCGGCGAACCGGTCGAGGTTCTGCGGCCCGGTCGCCAGGAACACCACCGCGCCGGTGGCGATGTGATTGGCCGCCTCCTCTTCGGCGTTGAGGAAGGTCCAGTCGTCGCCCTCGCCCGGCATCCAGGGCGGGCGCAGGAATTGCAGATAAGGCACCCCACGGTCGCCGCAGACCTCTGCCGTGCGGTGGCTAATCTGGTGCGCGAAAGGATGCGTGGCGTCGAGCACCGCGTCGATCTTCTCGTGCCCCAAGTAGTCGCCGAAGGCATCGCGCCCGCCGAAGCCGCCGATCCGCGTCGGCAGGCCTAGCGCCACCGGCGACCGGGTCTGTCCCGCCAGCGAGGCCACCGCCGACACCCGCGGCTCCTTGGCCAGCGCATTGGCAATCTGACGCGCCTCACCCGTGCCCGCCAAGAGCAAAAGCCGGATCATCCCGCCTGGGCCAGGACCCGGCCGGCGCGGTCGATCACCACGACATCCACGAGTGTCCCGGTCCCTTCCAATTCCTGGTCGATGACGTTCTTCGCCATTTCCGCCATGGCCCTTGGATAGTCAGGGCCCGCTTTTTCGAAAGCATCTAGCGCCGAATTGGCGCTGTCCAGCGCTTTCCCGGGGAACTGCTGCGCCAAGGCAGCGAAGTCGACCTGGCTGCGGGCGGAATGCAAATCACGCGCGCCCTGGGCAAGCTTGGTGATCTTGCCGATGCCGCCGCCCACGGTCAGCCGCGGGACCGGGTGTTTGGCCAGATACTTCGCCATACCACCGACGAAATCGCCCATATCCAGCATCGCGTGATCGGGCAGGCCGTAAAGCGCCTGCACCACCCGCTCGCTCGTCGCTCCGGTGCAGCCGGCCACATGGTCCAATCCCGCGGCCCGCGCCACGTCGATGCCGCGGTGGATCGAGGCGATCCACGCCGCGCAAGAGAATGGCCGTACGATGCCGGTGGTGCCCAGGATCGACAGCCCGTCCGCGATCCCCAGCCGCGGGTTCCAGGTCTTCTTGGCGATCTCCGTCCCGCCCGGGATCGACAAAGTGATCTCGATATCCGCGTCTTTTCCGTAGCTTGCCGCCGCTTCTTCAACCACCGCGCGCATCATGTCGCGTGGCACCGGGTTGATCGCGGGCTCGCCGGGCGCGATCGGCAGGCCGGGCTTGGTGACGCGCCCCACACCCGGGCCGGCGCGGAACGTCACGCCGCCGGGCGCGGCCCGCACGCGCGCGATCACCAGCGCCCCGTGGGTCACGTCAGGGTCATCGCCCGCATCCTTGGTGATCCCGGCCTCGGCCCAGCCGTCGTCCGCCGCCCGGTGCGCCAGCGCGAAACACGGGCGTTCGCCGCGCGGCAGCGTGATCGTCACCGCCTCGGGGAACGCCCCGCCCCAGAGCCGCGCCAGCGCAGCCTTGGTGGCCGCCGTGGCGCAGGCGCCAGTGGTCCAGCCGCGCCGCAGATCGCCTGTCGGTTTCCGTGTCATGCCCGGCCACTAGGCCGCACCGCCGCCAAAGCGTCAACCGGCGTCGCATCCGCGCTTTTCCCCGCCGCCCTGCCGCGCCATGCTGGGGCCATGACCGACTCGCCCGCCCTGCCCGACGGCCCCTGGCCCAGGCTCCTGCCCGGCTGGGTCTGGCTCTGTGGCGCCGGACCCGGCGACCCAGGCCTTCTGACCCTGCACGGGCTCAACGCCCTGCGCCAGGCCGAGGTCGTCGTCTACGACGCCCTGGTCGAGCCGGCGATCCTGGACTGGGCGCCCGGGGCCGAGCGCCTCTATGCCGGCAAACGCGGCGGCAAACCCTCGCCGAAACAGCGCGACATCTCGCTGCGCCTGGTCGAGCTTGCCCGCGCCGGCAAGCGCGTCCTGCGGCTGAAGGGCGGCGACCCTTTCGTCTTCGGCCGCGGCGGCGAGGAGGCGCAGACCCTGGTCCAGCACGGCGTGCCGATCCGCATCATCCCCGGCATCTCGGCCGGGATCGGCGGTCTGGCCTATGCCGGCATCCCGGTGACCCATCGCGACGTGAACCAGTCGGTCACTTTCGTCACCGGCCACGACCAATCCGGCCAGGCGCCCTCGTCGTTGAATTGGCAAGCGATCTCAGACGGTTCTCAGGTGATCGTCATCTATATGGGGATGAAGCATATCGCCCGCATCGCCGCCGCGCTCCTCGACGCCGGGCGCCCGGCCGACGAACCGTGCGCGGTCGTCACCACTGCCACCACCGGCGACCAGCGCGTGCTGGAAACCACGTTGGCGCGCATCGAGCGCGACATCGACACCGCCGGGCTGGAGCCCCCGGCGGTGATCTGCATCGGCCGCTCGGTGCTGATGCGCCAGGTGCTCGACTGGCAAGCCCAGGCCGCCGGCGAAGCGCCGCGCAGCCTCGACCCGCTGGGCCGCGGTCGGCCTGCCGAAAGTGCCTGAGGAATGGCGCGCAACCCGCTCTATTTGATAAAGAAACCACTCGGATGCCCGGCCTGATCTTGGCCGCGCCGGCCTCGGGCAGCGGCAAGACGACGGTCACGCTGGGGCTTCTGCGAGCGTTCCGCCGCCGCGGCGTCGCGGTGCGCGGCGCCAAATCCGGCCCCGACTACATCGACCCGCGGTTTCACGAGGCCGCCTGCGCCGCGCCCTGCCTCAACCTCGACGCCTGGGCGATGGTGCCGGCGCGCATTCGGGCGCTGGCCGCCACCCAAGACCTGCTGTTGATCGAAGGCGCCATGGGTCTCTTCGACGGCGCCCCGCCCGACGGCAAAGGCGCCACCGCCGACCTCGCCCGCATCCTGCGTCTGCCGGTCGTGCTGATCGTCGACGCCGCGCACATGGCACAATCCGTCGCGCCGCTGGTCCGCGGCTTCCAGGCGCAAGACCCCGAGGTACGTATCGCCGGCGTGATCCTGAACCGCGTCGGCTCGCCCCGCCACGCGGACATGCTGCGTGGCGCCCTGGCGCCCTTGGGCGTGCCGGTTCTGGGCGCCTTGCCGCGCGAGTCTGGCCTCGCCCATCCCGCGCGCCATCTGGGCCTCGTCCAGGCGCAGGAGCGCCCCGACCTCGACGCCTTCCTCGACCGCGCCGCCGAGGCCGTCGAAACCGCGCTCGACCTCGACGCGCTCGCGGGCCTTGCGGCGCCGCTGCCGCGCGCGGCGACGGCCCCCGGTCTGCCGCCGCCCGCCCAGACCATCGCGCTCGCTCAGGACGCCGCCTTCGCCTTTGCCTATCCGCATTTGCTCGCCGACTGGCGTGCCGCAGGCGCCACCATCCAGGTCTTCTCGCCCCTCAACGACGAGCCCGTGCCGCCGGCCGATCTGGTGATTCTGCCCGGCGGTTATCCTGAACTGCACGCCGCCCGACTCGCCGCCAACCAAGGTTTCACAAAAAGCCTGAGAGATGCGGCGCAGTTTACTGAAATCTATGGAGAATGTGGCGGCTACATGGTTCTGGGCGAGAGCCTCACCGACGCCGATGGCCAGCGCCACCGGATGGCCGGGCTGCTGCCGCTCGACACCAGCTTCGCCGACCGGCGGCTGCACCTGGGCTATCGCCGCCTGACGCCGCGCGCGGGCCCCTTCGCCGGCCCGCTCACCGGGCACGAATTCCATTACGCCACCACGCTGCGCGCCGCCGGCGACCCGCTGTTCGACGCCACCGACGCCGCGGGCGCGGCCCTGCCGCCGATGGGCCTGCGCGTGGGCTGGGTCAGCGGGTCGTTTGCGCATATCATCGACCGCGCGGATTGACGCCTTTCCTTCGCCGGCCCCGGCGGGTAAGCCCGTCGCGATGACCGACCTCGCCCCCGCCCAGGCCCCGGCCGCAGATGCCCGCGCCAAGCGCAACGTGGCGATCCTGGTGTTGGCGCAGGCGTTCCTTGGCGCGCAGATGCCGATGATCTTCGTGCTCGGCGGGCTGGCCGGGCAGTCGCTGGCCTCGAACCCTTGCTTCGCGACCTTGCCGATCTCGCTGATCGTCTTGGGCTCGATGCTGTCGGCGACGCCGCTGTCGGCCTTCATGCAACGCTTCGGCCGCCGCGCGGGGTTCTTTGTTGGCGCCCTCGGCGGCGCGGTCGGCGGCGCGATCGGCGCCTACGGGCTGGTCACGCAAAGCTTCACCATCTTCCTGATCGGCTCAATCTGCACGGGCATCTATATGTCAGCGCAGGGCTTTTACCGCTTCGCCGCCGCCGACACCGCGTCGGACGCGTTCCGGCCCAAGGCGATTTCCTACGTGATGGCGGGCGGGCTGGTCTCTGCCGTGATCGGGCCGCAACTGGTCAAGGTGACCGCCGAGGCGATGGTGGTCCCGTTCCTGGGCACCTATCTGGCAGTGATCGCGGTGAACGTCATTGGGGCGCTCTTGTTCCTGTTCCTCGACATCCCGAAACCGCCCGCCCCCGCCGCCGGCGCCGCGCGCGGCCGCACGCGGTGGGAGCTTTTGACCACGCCACGGATCGCGGTGGCGATTATTTGTGCAATGGTCTCGTATGCGCTGATGAACCTGGTGATGACCTCGACGCCGCTGGCGGTCGTGGGCTGCGGGTTTTCGACCAACAACGCGGCCGACGTGGTCACCGGCCACGTGCTGGCGATGTTCGCGCCGTCCTTCGTCACAGGGCATTTGATCGCGCGTTTCGGGGTCGAGCGGATTGTCGCCACCGGTCTGACGATCCTGGCGGCGGCGGGCGTGGTCGGCGTCGCCGGGGTCGAGCTGGAAAACTTCTTTGTGGCGCTCGTGCTGCTGGGCATCGGCTGGAATTTCGGCTTCATCGGCGCCACCACGATGCTGGCCGGCGCGCATACGACCGAAGAGCGCGGCCGGGTCCAGGGCATGAACGACATGCTGGTCTTCGGCTGCGTGACGCTGGCGTCCTTGGCCTCGGGTGGGCTGATGAACTGCTCGGGCGGTAACCCAGAGCAGGGCTGGGTTGCGGTCAACCTGGCCATGGCGCCGTTCCTGGCGCTGGCCGGCGGCGCGCTGATCTGGCTCGCGATGCGTCCGAAGGAGGCGTGATCTGGCCTGCAAAGGGCCATGCCATTGCAGAGACGAGCCGGGCCATCGCCGACCCGCGGGGTGGCGAGCCGACCTCTGAACGGCGGCGCTTTGTGGCTGTCGAGTCCGTAGGACCTCGAGCGGTGCGAAGGTGTCAACCAATCGCCGCCCCTCGGCGGCGGGTCGGCGATGGCGCGGCGGCGCTGCGCGCCTTGATTCCGCGCCTGGCGCATGTCTTCGACCTTCGCTTCTGGCTACGACCAAGGCTGCACCCCGCAACCGTCGCCTCGCCCTAAAGCGCAAAACTCCGCACAATCAGCCCCAGCCGGCGGGCGAACTCCGACTGGCGCAGCGTGCCGGCGGCCACTCGGCCGGGGTCTCGGCGGGCCTGCCGCAAGAGCGGTTTGGCCCGCCAACTGGCCAGCACGGCGGCGCGTGCCGGCTTGGGCGCGGGGGACCGGGCCAGGCGCGCCAGGCCCTCGGCCGCCAGCGCTGCCACCGCCGCCGGCCGGCCGTCCACCAGCGGAAACCGCCCGCGGACCTCGAGCACGGGGATCGCCAGAAACCAGTTCGCCAGCCCGCCGGCCCAGGCGATGTCGCGCACCGCCCGCTCGCCGCCGCGGCAGCCGAGCCCGCGCGCCGCGACCCAGGCCAGACCGCCCGCGGTCGCGTCGAGGTAATCGGCGAAATCCTCCGTGTCAGCGAACGGCTCGGCATAAAGGTCCCACCGCCGCCGCGCCACCAGCCGCCGCAGCACCGCCGCTCCCTCCGCATCCAGCACCCCGGCCAGCGCATCGACCACCTCGTGGCGCCGCACCGGGCCGCCGGCGGCGATCTCGTCCAGCACGTCGACCCACCATTGCAGGCGCATCTCGCCGATCATCGGCTCGGACGCGACCCAGGGCGCGCGCGCCACCTCGACGTTGAAGGCATAGAGCGGAAACAGCACCCGGCGCGCAGCGGGCGGCGCGGCCATGGCGGCAAGGAACCGGTCGGGGTCGCCGCGCCGCACGATCTCGGCGCAGGCCTGCAGGCTCATCGGCGCCTCATGCCGGGCGCACCACGCTCAGCAGATAGCCTGAATCGGCTTTCGCGCGCTGCCAGCCGTCGATCTCGATCTGCGAGGCGTCGAGCACCGCGGCCAGATCGGCATCGGCCGTGGGCCGTAGGGCATCGACCCGCGCCTGCACCGACACGTAGTACGCCGCCCAGGCCGCATCCGAGATCCGCCGCACCGCCACGGTTTCGAAATCCGCCGCCCGGACGCGGGCGTCGATGCCCTCGGGCCCGGTTATGCGCGGGTACTCGGCCCAGAAGGCGCGGGCGGCCTCAGACGGCGTCTCAGTGAACCAGCAAGGCTCGGAAAACGCCACCATGCCGCCCTTGGCCAGCGCCGGGCGCCAGTGGCGCAGGCCCTCGGTTACGCCGATGAAATAGAGCGCGCCGGCTGACCAGATCAGATCGAACGGACCCTTCAGCTTGGCCATGTTGCCGGCATAGGCGGTCACTCGCTTGTCCGGCCCGATCCGCATCCAGAGCTCGTCGATAAACGGCTTGTGGCTGTCGACTGCGGTCAGCTTGCCCTCGGGCGCGGCCGCGAGCAGCGCCGGCACATCGGCGCCAGAGCCGCAGCCGGCATCGCAGATCCGAGCATCGCGCCTCAGCCCCGCGACCTCGGCCGCCCAGGCCACATCGTCGGGCTCACCCGGACCCTCGCGGTCGAGCCCCTGGTAAAGCGTGTAGAAGGCGTCGGTCATTGGTGCGCGGCCCGGTCGCGGATCAGCTTCCAGTTTATCGCATCGAGCAGCGCCTCGAAAGACGCGTCGACGATGTTGGCCGACACGCCTACGGTGGACCATTCGTGCCCCGTGGCATCGGCGAAATCGATGATTACCCGGGTCACCGCCTCGGTGCCGCCCTGGGTGATCCGCACTTTGAAGTCCACGAGCCGCATGTCCTCGATCAGGTCCTGGTGCGGGCCCAGATCGGCCTTCAACGCCTGCCACAGCGCATTGACCGGCCCGTCGTCCTGCATGTCCTTTGGGTGATCGTTCTTGAAATAGCTGGTCTTGCTTCCGGAGGGTGAGGAAATCGTCACAACAGCCTCGGATTCCACGACAATCTCGCCCTTTGCATTGCGCCTGCGTTCCGAGATCACGCGGTATCGCTCGACCTCGAAGAAGGCGGGCTTCAGGCCCAGTTCGGCGCGCGCGACCAGCTCGAACGAGGCCTGCGCGGTGTCGTAGCTGTAGCCCTGTTCCTCGCGGGTCTTCACTGCGTCGAGGATGCGGCCAAGCGCCGGATCGGCCTTTTCGACGGTCAGGTTCATGTCGGACAGCCGGGTGCGCAAGTTGGATTGGCCGGCCTGGTTCGACATCGGCACGATGCGGTCGTTGCCGACTGCGGCGGGATCGATATGTTCGTAGGTCGTGGGGTCCTTGATAATGGCACTGGCATGGAGCCCCGCCTTATGCGCAAAGGCCGAGGCGCCGACATAGGGCGCGCTGCGGTTCGGCACCCGGTTGAGGATGTCGTCGAGCAGCCGCGAGGCGCGCGTGAGCTGCGTGAGGTTCTCGGCGGAAACACTTGTTTCAAAACGGCTTTTGTAGGGCTCCTTTAATAGGAGTGTGGGGATCAGCGTGGTCAGATTGGCGTTGCCGCAGCGCTCGCCCAGGCCATTCAGCGTGCCCTGGATCTGCCGCGCGCCGGCATCGACGGCGGCCAGCGTGTTGGCCACCGCGTTGCCGGTGTCGTCATGGGTGTGGATGCCCAAGGCCTGCCCCGGGATGCCGTGGGCGATGACCTTGCGGGTGATCTCGGCGACCTCATGCGGCAGCGCGCCGCCATTGGTATCGCAGAGCACGATCCAGCGCGCGCCGGCCTCCCGCGCGGCGGTGAGGCAATCGAGCGCGTAGGCCGGGTTGGCCTTGTAGCCGTCGAAGAAGTGCTCGGCATCGAACAGCGCCTCGCGGCCTTGGGCCACCAGATGGGCGATCGAGGCGCGAATGTTCTCAGCATTCTCCTCCAGCGTGATGCCGAGCGCGGTGTCGACGTGGAAATCGTGGGTCTTTCCGACGAGGCACACGGCCTCGGTGCCGGCATTCAGGACGGCGGCGAGAACGTCGTCGTTCTCGGCACTGCGGCCCGCCCGCTTGGTCATGCCGAAGGCGGTGAACGTGGCGCGGGTCTTCGGCGCGGCATCGAAGAACGCCGAGTCGGTCGGGTTCGCCCCGGGCCAGCCGCCCTCGATATAGTCGAGCCCGAGAGCATCCAGCGTCTCGGCGATGAGCTGCTTGTCGGGGGTCGAGAACTGCACGCCGTGGGTCTGCTGCCCGTCGCGCAGCGTGGTGTCGAAGAGAGAAAGGCGCTCGCGGGTCATGGCATTCCCTGACAAAGCTGCACCACCCCATCCAATCGTCCCGCCCGGCACCGCCGGGCCGCGCCCGACCTCCCCCCGGAGGGCGCGTTGGCGATGTCACTCGCAGCACGTGCGGCATGGAGGCTTTGGGGTGAACGGCAATAGACAACCGTCTTGACCCGCCCTCCAGGTCGGGCGCGGCCCTGTGTTGCCCGGCAGGTCATTTCAGCGCCTCCAACTTAGCCGGGTCGAAGTCCAGTCTTATTTCGATTTGAACGTCTCTTCCAGGGATCGCACGCAAGTCAATTCCCATCTTGTCAGCTTGTAATCGGAGGACATCGGCGCTTTTGTAGTCTTTCGACCTACGGGCAGTGGCCCATCGAAATCCCAGTTCACGCGCAGCATCTTGGGACGCTTTCGCCAGGTCTCCGGTCCACTCAAGGCCAATCGACAGGCCTTTGAGTTCCGAATCTTCCTCACTTTTTCGCCACCAATCGCCGGACGGCGCCAATCCGAGCAACTCCAGTGCTGCTTTGAGTTGCCCGCTCTGCCCGTGCGAGGCAAGTTGTCTCATCCATGCAACCGCCCCAGGCGTATTCAGATCGCTTCCAAGCTCTGTGAGGATCTTCACGTAGCCATTTTGCTCTATATCGATGCCATCGGTGATCCTAAACCAATCGGCGAGCGTCGCCTCCGCCTCTTGCCGCTTCTTCTCCGTCCAATCCATCGGCTTCCGATAGTGCGTGCCCAGAAACACAAACCGGATCACCTCGCCCGGCACGCCCTGGTCCAGGAGATCGCGCACGGTGAAGAAGTTGCCCAAGGACTTGGACATCTTCTTGCCCTCGACCTGCAGCATTTCGTTGTGCATCCAGACCCGCGCGAAGTCGCCCTCGGGATGCGCGCACATCGACTGGGCGATCTCGTTTTCGTGGTGCGGGAAGGTCAGGTCGTTGCCGCCGCCGTGGATGTCGAATGACTGGCCCAGGATCTCGTAGGCCATCGCCGAGCACTCGATGTGCCAGCCCGGCCGGCCCCGGCCCCAAGGCGACGGCCAGCCCGGCAGGTCGTCGGACGAGGGCTTCCACAAAACGAAATCCATCGGGTCTTCCTTGTAGGGCGCCACCTCGACCCGCGCACCGGCGATCATGTCATCGACCGACCGGCCCGACAGCCGCCCGTAATCGGCATAGGACCGCACCCGGAACAGCACGTGGCCCTCGGCCGCATAGGCGTGCCCCTTAGCCACCAGATCGGCGATCATCGCCACCATCTGCGGCACATGTGCCGTGGCGTGCGGCGTGTAGGTCGGGTCCAGGGCGCCCAAAGCGGCCATGTCGGCGCGGTACCACTCGGCGGTTTCCTCGGTGATCGCGCCGATCTCGCGCCCCGACTCCTGCGCCCGCGCGATGATCTTGTCGTCCACATCGGTGATGTTGCGCACGTAAGCAACGTGGTTCGGCCCGTAGACGTGGCGCAAGAGCCGGAACAGCATGTCGAAGACCACCACCGGCCGGGCGTTGCCGAGATGCGCGCGGTCATAGACCGTGGGCCCGCAGACATACATGCGCACGTCGCGCGGATCGAGCGGCTCGAAGCGCTCTTTGGTCCGGGTCTTGGTGTTGTAGAGCCTGATCTCGGTCATCTCATGTCCTCACGCGCACTGCCCCCGCGGCGGGCCCTAGCAGTCTCGTGTGACAAGGAAAACGTGAAAGACCGGCCCGCCCGACGGATGTCAGCGGATAATGCAGCAGATGATGGGTGCCACGGGTCTCATGCCGGCTCTATAGCCGCAAAGCCGGGCCTTGCCAAGCCCGCGCGCCCTGCCCCATGCTGCCGCAATGACCCGCGACGAACTCAACGCGATCTGTGCCGCCTTGCCCGGCGCAGAGGTCTCCGACCCCTGGGGCGGCGGCCACGATGCCTGGAAGGTCGGCGGTAAGATGTTCGCCTGCATCGGCACGATGACGCCCGGCATCTCGGTCAAGACCGACTCAGTGGAGACCGCGCAAATGCTGATCGACGCCGGCGTCGGCACCAAGGCGCCGTATTTCCACCGCTCCTGGATCCTGATCCCGTGGGAGACCGACCCCGACGAGGCCCGCCACCGCATCGAAACCTCCTACGCCGTCGTCCGCGCCAAGCTGCCGAAGAAGGTGCAGGC
>JAAUYB010023531.1_pt1 | contig 44782 bp, 44 predicted proteins | sample 7278071 | NCBI WGS metagenome assembly JAAUYB01 (sample SAMN14350121, study PRJNA611818) | marine sediment metagenome | isolation source: surface marine sediment (1.8m) | place: French Polynesia: Moorea | collected 2018-08
CAGGGAGGATGCCATGACACGTTTCATTGCAGTGTTGATGTTGAGCCTTTTGGCGGCGCTGCCACTGCGCGGGCAAGAAAGCCCCGAGGCGCAAGCCGGGATCGAAGGCACGATCCGCGGCCAGATCGAGGCGTTTGAGGCGGATGACTTTGCCCGCGCCTTCACTTTTGCCAGCCCGTCCATTCAGCGGCTGTTTGGCACGCCAGAAAACTTTGGCGTGATGGTACGGCGGGGCTATCCGATGGTTTGGCGCCCCGGTGACGTCCGGTTTGGCGAGCTGCGCGATATCAATGGCGCGCTTTGGCAAAAGGTGATCATCCAGGACGAGGCCGGGGTGACGCATGTGCTCGATTACCGGATGATCCAGCAGAACGGGCAATGGCGCATTTCCGGCGTGCAAATCCTGCCCCAGCCCGAGGTTGCGGCCTAACGCAATGACCACCGCACGGTGGTGTCGGTCCCCGTTAACCTGCCGTTGATACTTCCCTTTCCCGATCGGGGCGCGCGCCCCATTGGCTTTGAAAGGGATGGCGATGAACAAGGCGATTACCGACGGCGTGGTGCTGATGCCCGCTCCATTTTCCGCAGGCTTGGGGCAATGGTCCCGAGGGGATGGCACGCCGGGGTCGGATACCTATGACAACTTTGCCACGGCAGCCTTTGTTCCGGCTGATCAGGATTTCGGCGGCTGCCTGGAGATCCAGAAAACTGAAGGCACGCAGCGTCTGCGCTATATGGGGCAAACGCCTTTGCTGCCGGGCTGTTACTTGCGCATCACGGCCCGGGTAAAGGCCGTTGCCGGTGCGCTGCCGTCTGTGCGCATCGCCGGTTGGGCTGGGCGTGCCAACGATTCCGCTGTGAACGGCCTTCCGACCACCGGCCCCTTGGTGAGCCTGAGCTCATACGGCGAGGTTGTGGAAGTCACCGCCATCGTCGGCGCGGGCAACCGCACAGGTGTGGACATGGTCTGGGGCACCGAGCCGGTCTATGGCCATTTCGGTCTTGATCTGACCGGGCAGAACGGTGGGGTTGTCCGGATCGACGACATCGTCATCGAGGATGTGACCTCGGTCTTTCATCGCAACATGATGAACTGGGTCGATGTGCGCGACTTTGGCGCCGTGGGTGATGGCAGCACGGATGACAGTGCCGCGTTCGAAGCCGCTGACAATGCCGCTGATGGGCGCCGTGTGTTGGTGTCGAAAGGCACCTATTACCTCGGCCAGTCGGTGACCTTGAACAATCGCGTTCAGTTCGAGGGTGAGCTGACCATGCCGGTGGGTGCTATTCTGTCGCTGACCAAGGATTTCGACCTGCCGACGTATATCGACGCCTTTGGCGGCAATGAAGAGCAGGCACTGCGCAAGGCAATCCAGTCGCTGGTCAACAACTCAGACCATGAAAGCCTGGATATGGGCGGGCGCCGTGTCAGCATGACGGAACCGTTGGATGTGCAGGCGGCGGTGCCGAACCGCACCAGCTATGCGCAGCGTCGGGTGATCCGCAACGGCCAGCTGCGGGCCGAGGACACCGGCAACTGGACGCCGGATGTGGTCACTGGCCAGGCGAGCTATTCCGCGGACAACCGCTGGCGCCTGACCAACGTGAGCAACATCGCCAACATCCCCGTCGGCAGCCTTGTCGAAGGCGCGGGTGTCGGACGCGAAGTCTATGTCAAATCGGTGAATGTCGGTGCCGAGGAAATCACCCTGTCGCAGCCGCTGTCGGATGCCCAGGGTCGGCAGACCTACACCTTTACCCGCTTCAAATACATGATTGATTTCAGTGGGTTTGCAAAGCTCGACAAGTTTGAGATCGACGATGTGGAGTTCCAGTGCGGTGAAATGGCAAGCGGCGTGATGCTGGCCCCCTTGGGCACGATCATGGTCATCCGCAATTCGGTCTTCAACCGTCCCGGGCATCGCGCGATCACCTCGATCGGCGACGGCTGTCAGGGCATGTTGATCGACCACAACCAGTTCATCAGCTATGAAGGTGGCACGCTGACGCAAGACCGCGTGTCCGTCGCGATCAACACCAATGCGAATGACGTCAAGATCCGCGACAACCGCGCGTCGCAGTTCCGTCACTTTGCGGTGGTGTCGGGGGCGCATAGCACGCTGAAGGGCAACCACTTCTTCCAGGGCGACTCGAGCCCGAATGGCATCCGTAGCGCCGGCATTGTTCTGTGCCTGCGCGCTTGCAACATCCAGATCGTCGACAATTACATCGATAATTGCCACATCGAATGGACCAACGAACGCGAACCGGAACCGGACTTCAGCGGCGGTTTTGGCTTTGCCGGTCTGTCGATCAGCAACAATATCTTCCTGTCGTCGAACGTGGCGCCTTGGTTTGGCTTCATCGTGGTCAAGCCTTATGGCACCGGGCATTTCGTCAACGGGATGAATGTTTCGGGCAATACCTTCCGCTGTGTGGGGACGTCGCAGAACCGGGTTGAGCGTGTCGATACGTCGTTCGCTCCGCTGGATCTGAGCCGGATGAAGAACGTCTATTTCAGCAACAACACCTATCACAACATCAATAACGGGTCGGAAAACCCGCTGCTGGTGCGCCATGACCAGAACAGCCATGAACAGACCTGGCAGGTCGATACCGATGACCGGCTGCCGTTCAACGGCTATGCGATGGAGGTGCAGGGCCTTGTTCTGCGGTCGCGGCCGCGCGACACCAACAATGTCAGCAACTATGTCACCCCCTACACGCAGACCCGCGAGGGTTCGCAGCAGAACCAGGTGCATGTGATCTGGCCTGAGGCGATGCGCGGCGACGTTACGCTGATGGTGCGTATGGACATTTAAGGCACTGGCATAGGTTGGTGCAGCCGGGGCCCCACGTGGGCTCCGGCTTTTTTTATGACTGCAGATCGGCCGGGGTCAGGACAAAGGCCTTGCCGAAACCACCGTTCAGATGGGCGGTGGTGATGTCGAGTTGCATCAGGGCGAAATCGCCAAACCCGATATAAAGCTTCGCCTTGGGTTGCTGCGTCAGGTAGTGCTCGGCCAGGGCAGGATGTTCCGGTTCGCCATGGCGGACAAAGCGCGCGTTCCCCATGATGCTAAGCCGTGGATAAGTCAGCGGATCGCCTTTGCCGCCGGGTTCGCCCAGCAGGATCGCGCAGGCCGGATCGGCCTTGAGCGCGGCGGTGTGATGGCTGAGGTCCGACACTAGGCTCAACGGCATGCCATCCGGCCCAGGGACAACCGAGATGCGGCTGATCAGCGGCGTGCCGCTGGCAGGATCGGTACAGGCCAGCGCCCCGAACTTGGCCTTTTCGATCAGGCTCCGGGCCAGGGTGCGCGCGTCGTCGTCGGTGGGTCGGATCGGGGAGGGCATGCCACCAACATACGTTTCGGCGCACCGATCCGCCAGATCAGAACTGCGTCCAAAGCCCCACCTTCAGGCCAAAGGTGTTGTCCCCCACAATGCCCCAGGCCGCACCCGTTTCGAGGCTGATCATATCGTTTAACGGAAACACGATCGACGGCGCAAACCGCGCAAAGCTGGGATCATCCACCGGGTCGCCCATCTGCATCTGCAAAATCAGCTTGCGCCCTTTGCCCAGGTTACGCCCCCAGGTCACGTCAAGCTTGAGATCCGCCTCACCGCTTTCCACCCGCATTTCGGCCACCGCGTCGGCGGCAATCCAGCCATTCTCCAGCCCCCAGCCCAGCGAAATCCCTGGGCGAATGATCTGGCGGTCATCGATGGTGCCTAACCCCAGCTGAAACGCGGCCTTGATCCCGGTATCGCGATTGCGAATCGGGATACGGCCAAAGACAACGGTCTTGCGCCGTCCCGACACCGACCTCCCCAGATCCAGCCCAACCGTCAAGCGGTTCGTCAGTCCGTATTCCAAATAGAGCGTCCGGTAACCGCCGGTGGGCTCGAACGAACGGGCCTTGACCATGTCCTGCGGCCAGGACAGGCGCACCGTTGCACTGGCAAACACGCCACCTTGCTCGCGCGGCCAGGCCCCCGCCGTGGCCGTCACCACGCCAAGCCATAGAATCGCAATCGCCAATAGACAGGGGCGCAGCATCTTGTCCTCCGCAATTGGTTAACAATGCGGCAGGGGGAGTTAAGGCCGGGTTAAACATGACGGGTGCGGCACTTTTCATGCTGCAGCTGCAGTATGAACCTGTTAGGCCTCGAACAACAAGGGATCGGGGCGATGGCCGGACACGTGATCACGGTGGCACAGCAAAAGGGCGGGTCGGGCAAAACCACGCTTGCCGCCAACCTCGCGGTTGGGTTTCGCGGGCTTGGGCAGCGGGTGGCGGTGGTCGATCTGGACCCGCAGGGCAGCCTGGGCCGCTGGTTCATGACCCGCGTCGAACGTGGTGGCGATCTAACCGACGGGTTCGACTTTGCCACCTCCTCCGCCTGGGGCATTTCCTATGAATGCCGCAAGCTGGCGGAGGAAAACGATCTGGTGATCATTGACACGCCGCCCAAGGCCGACAGCGATCTGCGCCCCGCCCTGCGCGTGGCCGATCTGGTGCTGGTCCCGGTTTCGGTCAGCCATGTGGACCTGTGGGCCACCGAAGGTGTGCTCGACCTGGCGCAGCGCGAAGACAAGGACACGCTTCTGGTGCTGAACCGCACGCGCGTCGGCACACGGCTGGGCGCGGACGTGGCGCAATCGGCGCAACAACTGCGCACCGAAGTCGCCGAAAACGCGCTCGCCAACCGCGTCATCTATGCCGAGGCGCTGGGTAAAGGCCTTGCCGCTCTTGAAGGCCCCAAATCGCCCGCCCGCGATGAGGTCACGCGCCTCACGCAGGAGGTGGCGGAGCGCCTCTCAAACCGCTAAGCAGCGCGTTAAGGAGGCCCGCATGACCGATCTCACCGCGCTCGAGGCGCTGATCCGCGCCGATTCCGCAACCCGCGGCCAGCCGATTTCCCGGCTGGGCTATTTCTGCGCGCCGTTTCGTCCGGCCAGCGGCCCCTTGTCGGATCGGGTGATCAAGGTCTATCGCGGCCTGGGCGACACCGCGGCGCTCGACCGGCTCGCCCAATGCCATGACGACTACGCCGATGCACTGCGCCAGGCCGGCGTGCCCCTGCCGGACACCGCGTTTCACTTGGTCGACATCGACGGCGCCCGCATCCCCGTCATCGTGCAAGAGGCGCTGCCCGAAACCAGCCTAATGCGCCCGTTGATGCAAAAGGCCGATCTGGAGGCCACGCTCCAGATGATGGAGGCCGCCGGGCAGGTCATCGCGACCTTCTGGAACAACGCCGATCAGTTCGAAACCCGCATCGGCTTTCACCCCTCGATCCGCAATTTTGCAATCATCGACGGGCAGGCCGTGTTCTTCGACACCTTCCCGCCGCTCATCCATTACAGCCGCGCGGAAATGGGCCGCATGCTGCTGCAATTCTCCGACAAACGCCTGATGCGCCTGGTCGGCCCGCTGATGCAACGCCGCGTTACGGCGATTCAGGACGAATGGTATTCCGCGTCCGAGACCCTGGTCGGCCTCGTCGGCTCCGCCTGCCGCCTGCGCCCGGAACACGCGCAAGCCTATCTCGACTGGGGCCGCAACTTCGTCACCCGCGAAATGCCCCGCTGGCAGGACGAGGCCCTGCCACATCTGCAAGAGCCCCCCCGCCTGCCCGCCATCTGGACCGGCTTTCGCAAAATCCTGGGCCTGCAGGGCGAACCAAACGTCTGAACGCCCTGACTACCCCCAGCCTTCATCTTGCCCCTAAACTCCGGGGAGCGCGAGGGGCAGCGCCCCTCGTTCCTGCGCTCAGACAAAAGCGCAATCAGACGATCTTGATCCCGGCCTTCTGGGCATCTTTGACGAACTGATCCAGCCCCTTGTCGGTCAGCACGTGGTTGGCCATCGCCTTGATCACGCCCGGAGGGGCCGTCGCCACATCAGCGCCGATCTTGGCGCATTCGCTCATGTGGTTGGCTGACCGGATCGAGGCCGCGAGCACCTGGGTTTCATAGCCGTAATTGTCGTAAATCTCACGGATATCCGCGATCAGCTGCAGCCCGTCAAGGTTGATGTCATCCAACCGCCCGATAAAGGGCGAGATAAACGTCGCTCCCGCCTTCGCGGCCAACAGCGCCTGGTTGGGCGAGAAACACAAGGTGACGTTGACCATCTTGCCTTCGTCCGTCAGCACCTTGCAGGCCTTCAGCCCGTCCCAGGTCAGCGGCACCTTCACCGCGATATTCTCGGCAATTGCCGCCAGCTTGCGCCCTTCGGCGATCATGTCGTCGGCGTCCAACGCGATCACCTCGGCCGAAACCGGCCCCTCGACCATGTCGCAGATCTCTTTTGTCACCTCGAGAATATCGCGCCCGGATTTCAGGATCAGCGACGGGTTGGTGGTCACGCCATCGACCATACCCAGATCGTTCAGCTCGCGGATGGCGTCGATTTCGGCGGTATCTACAAAGAATTTCATCTCGGCGGTCCTTTGATGGGTTGGCCTGCGTTCGCTGCCGCTTTACCCCAGAAGAAGACCCCGTGAAACCCCGGATCGCATGACCGACAGCCCGACCTTCTTTGAAACCGACGCTCTTGTGGGCGTGCTGACGACCCAGCCTCTGGGCCGTCCGCTCGACTACCGCGCGCCGGAGGGCGGTTGCCACCTGGGCGCCTTTGTCGAGGTGCCATTGGGCCCGCGCAAGGTGCTGGGTGTGGTCTGGGGGCCGGGGGCGGGGGATTATGATCTGTCGAAGGTTCGCGCCATCATCCGGGTGCTCGATGCCGCGCCGATGCGCGACGAACTCCGCGCCTTTCTGCAACGCGCCGCGGATTACACCCTGACCCCGATGCCCGCCATGCTGCGGCTCGCCACCCGCGCGCCGGGGCTGGGTGATCCGCCCTCAATGCGCAAGGTCTACCGGCTGGGGCAGGGCACACCGGACCGGATAACCGACGCGCGCAAACGGGTGATCGACGCGGCGCAGGACATGGGCGGCCTCGCCCTGACGCTGAAGGAACTGGCCGAGGCGGCGGGCGTCACCACGAGCGTGGTCAAGGGCCTGGTGAAACTCGGCGCCATCGCCGAAGAGGACAGCCCGCGCGACACCGCCTTTCCTTTCCTCGACCCCGATCTGCCGGGCAAAGAGCTGACCGAGGATCAAGCGACCGCCGCTAAGACCCTGCGCGAAACGCAGCGCACAGGCGGGTACAGCACCACCCTGGTGCGCGGCGTCACCGGCTCTGGCAAGACCGAGGTTTATCTCGAGGCCGTCGCCGAAGCACTTGCACAGGGCCGTCAGGCCCTGGTCCTGTTGCCTGAGATCGCGCTCACCGCCGAATTCCTCACCCGGGTGCAGGAACGCTTTGGCGCGCGACCGGCGGAGTGGCATTCCGGCGTGACGATGACCGAACGCCGCCGGGTGTGGAAGATGGTCGCCGAAGGTCAGGCCCAGCTGGTGGTCGGCGCACGGTCAGCGCTCTTCCTGCCGTTCCAGCGCCTGGGCCTGATCGTCGTCGATGAAGAGCACGATACCTCCTACAAACAAGAGGACGGCGTGCTCTACAACGCCCGCGACATGGCGGTGCTGCGGGCGGCGATCTGCGGCGCGCAGGTGGTGCTGGCCTCGGCCACGCCGTCGCTGGAGAGCTGGGCCAATGCCGAGGCCGGCAAGTATGATCGGCTGACCCTGACCACCCGCTTCGGCCCCGCGATCCTGCCCGATATGCAGGCCATCGACATGCGGGCCGAGGATCTGCCTTCTGATAAATGGATCTCCCCCACCCTGCGCAGGGCGGTCGAGGCGCGGCTGCAACGCGGCGAACAGGCGATGCTGTTTCTCAACCGCCGCGGCTATGCCCCAGTGACAATCTGCCGGGCCTGCGGGCACCAGGTGGGTTGCGCGCAATGTGATGCCCGCATGGTCGAACACCGGTTCCTGAAACGGCTGGTCTGCCACCAATGCGGCGAAAGCACCCCGATCCCCACCACTTGCCCTGCCTGCGAGGCCGAAGACCGGCTTGCCGCTGTCGGCCCCGGTGTCGAGCGGCTGGGCGAAGAGGCGCATGCGAGCTTCCCCGAGGCACGCATCGCAGTGCTGAGCTCTGACATGTATGGCAGCGCTCGCCAGCTGAAGGCCGAGATCGAGGCGATCGCCCAAGGCGGCGCCGACATCATCATCGGCACGCAGCTGGTGGCCAAGGGGCACAACTTTCCCCTGCTGACCCTTGTGGGCGTGATCGACGCGGATCTCGGCCTGCAAGGGTCAGACCTGCGCGCGGCCGAACGCACCTTTCAACTGATGCGCCAGGTGGCCGGCCGGGCCGGGCGCGCCGACAAACCCGGGACCGCGCTGTTGCAGACCTATCAGCCCGAACACCCGGTGATCCGCGCCATTCTTGCCGGCGATGAAGAGGCATTCTGGAAGGCCGAGGCGGATGAGCGCCGCGCCGCCGGTATGCCGCCTTATGGCCGTCTGGCAGGGGTAATCCTGTCGGGCAGCGATGTGCAGCAGGTCTTTGACCTCGGCAACCATCTGGCACGCAACGATGCCCCCTTGCGCCGCGTGGGCGCGCAGGTCTATGGCCCGGCACCCGCCCCCATCGCCCGCGTGCGCGGCCGCCACCGCGTGCGGCTACTGGTCAAGGCGCCCAAGGGTGTCGCCTTGCAACCGGCCCTCTCGGATTGGATCGCCAATCTGCGCCTCAAAGGGGATCTGCGCCTCGCCATCGATATCGACCCGCAAAGCTTCTTCTGAGGTTTGACGCCCCTTAACCCGCCGGGTACCAACATGAGACAGAGGGGGATCCAACTATGCAAACCAGCGACACCGTCAGCCTGGCGCAAGCGGGCGCCATCGCCTTGATCCGTATCGACAATCCGCCGGTCAACGCCGCAGGCTATTCGGTGCGGGCGGGGATTGTGGCCGCGCTGGATTGGTTGGCCGATCACCCCGAAGTCAAAGCTGCCGCCCTCTTCGCCGCGGGCCGGACTTTCATCGCCGGCGCCGACATCCGCGAGTTTGGCAAACCGCCGCAAGACCCCTGGCTGCCCGAGGTCTGCAACCGGATCGAGGCTTGCGAAACGCCCATCGTCTGCATCCTGCACGGCACCACCCTCGGCGGCGGGTTGGAGGTCGCGCTTTCGGCCCATGCCCGCATCGCCATGCCAGGCACTAAGGTCGGCCTGCCCGAGGTGCATCTGGGCATCCTGCCGGGCGCCGGCGGCACCCAACGCACCCCGCGCCTGACCGGCCAGGCCTTCGCGGTGGAGGCCATCGTGTCGGGCCGGCACATCCCCGCCGATGAGGCGCTCAGCGTCGGTCTGATCGACGCCCTCACCGACGCGCCCGACCCCGAATCCGCCGCCCGCCAAGCCGCGCAGGCCGTCGTCGACTGCACGCTTGCCACGCGGCGCACTGGCGAATTGCAGGTTTCCCCCGACCCCGACGCGCTCGCGGCCGCGCGCAGCCAAACCCGCGCCAAACACCCGCATCTCTTCTCACCACTGAAATGCATCGACGCGGTGGCGGCCTCGACCCTGCCATTGCCTGAAGGCCTTGCACGCGAACGCGTGCTCTTCACTGAATGCCTGAACTCGCCACAACGCGCCGGGCTGATCCACGCCTTTTTCGCCGAACGCGCCACCGCCAAGGTGCCCGAAGCCGCCGCCACCCCCCGCGCGTTCCAACATGTCGGTGTCATCGGCGCCGGTACCATGGGCAGCGGCATCGCCACCGCCTGCCTGCTCGCGGGCCTAAACGTGACGCTGACCGACCAGACCGACACCGCGTTGCAGGCCGCCCAATCGCGCATTTCTGACAACCTCGCCGGTGCCGTGAAACGCGGCAAGCTGAGCCCTGAGGCGCGCGACGCCGCCCTGCAGGCCTTCACCACAACAGACGACCTGACCACCCTCGCAGACTGTGATCTGATCATCGAAGCCGCCTTTGAAGACATGGACGTCAAAGCGCAAATCTTCCGCCAGCTCGACCAGATCGCCAAACCAGGTGCCGTGCTTGCCACCAACACCAGCTATCTCGACGTCAACGCCATCGCCCGCCAATCGGCGCGGCGCGGCGATGTGCTCGGCCTGCACTTCTTCTCCCCCGCCCATATCATGCGCCTGCTCGAGGTGGTTGTCGCCGACGCGACAACCCCGGAGGTCACGGCCACAGGCTTTGCGCTGGCCAAAAAGCTGCGCAAGATTGCCGTTCGCTCCGGCGTCTGCGATGGCTTCATCGGCAACCGCATCCTGATGACGACGCGCCGGGAGGCGGAATACATGATGCTCGACGGCGCCACCCCGCAGCAGATCGACGACGCGCTCGAGGCGGCAGGCTGGGCGCTGGGCCCGTTCCGCACCTCCGATCTGGCGGGCTTGGACATCGCCTGGGCCCAACGCCAGCGCCGCGCCGCAACCCGGCCCGCCGACGAACGCTATGTCGAGGTGCCCGACCGGCTCTGTGAGGCCGGGCATGTGGGCCGCAAGGCTGGCGCCGGCTACTACCTTGCCGATGGCGCCCCCAATCCCGCCGTCGCCACAGCGCTGGAGGCAGAGCGTCAGGCCAAAGGCATAACGCTCCGTGACTTCGACGCCAAAGACATCGTCACCCGTTACCTAACCGCGATGATCATGGAGGCCGCGTCCATCGTCGAAGAAGGCATCGCGCTCCGCCCCATCGACGTGGATGTCGTCCTGCTCTTTGGCTACGGCTTTCCCCGGCATCTCGGAGGGCCGTTGCATCAGGCCGATCAGATCGGTGCGCAAACACTTGTCGACCGCCTCACCACCTACGCGCAAGAAGACGCCCAATTCTGGCGTATCCCGCAAATCCTGTGCGACATGGCCCAAACCAACACATCCTTCGCCGACCGCAACGGTTGACCGGTTCCCAAACCCACCAACACCCGCAGCAAAGCGTTGCGGCGCCACAAGTCCCAAAAACCTGAGCGGGCCCGTAAGGGCCCGCTCCACTGGATCAATTGGATCAGCCCTGTTCGTGAAAGAACGCGTAGATCCTTTCAGCCAGAGCCGCACTGACCCCGTCCACCGCCTTCAGATCGGCCAGATTGGCCCGTGACACCGCCTTGGCCGACCCGAAATGCGCCAGCAAAGCCCGCTTGCGCGCCGCCCCCACGCCCGGCACTTCGTCCAAAGGTGTTGCGCCCACCGCCTTGGCCCGCTTGGCCCGGTGGGTGCCGATGGCAAAGCGATGCGCCTCGTCGCGTAGCCGCTGTACGAAATACAAAACCGGATCGTTGTGCCGCAGCGCCATCGGGCGCTGGCCAACCCGGTGAAATTCCTCTTTCCCGGCGTCCCGGTCGATCCCCTTGGCCACCCCGACCATCGGGATATCCTCGACCCCGTGTTCGCGCATGATCTGCGCCACCGCTGACACCTGCCCGGCCCCGCCATCGATCAGCAAAAGATCCGGCCACAGCCCCTTATCCCGATCCGGATCCTCTTTCAGCAACCGGGCAAAGCGGCGTTCCAGCACCTCTTTCATCATCCCAAAGTCATCGCCCGGGGTGATCTTGTCACCCTTGATGTTGTACTTGCGGTAGTGGTTTTTCAGAAACCCCTCGGGCCCCGCCACGATCATCGCGCCCACCGCATTGGTGCCCTGAATGTGGCTGTTGTCATAGACCTCAACCCGCTGCGGCGGGGCATCGAGATCCAACGCCTCCGCTAAGCCGCGCAAGAGCTTTGCCTGTGTCGCCGTCTCGGCCATCTTACGCGCCAGGCTTTCGCGGGCATTGCGCGCCGCACCTTCGATCAGTTCGGCCTTTTCGCCCCGCTGTGGCACCAAAATCTCAACCTTGCGGCCGAGCTTGTCCGACAGCGCCTTGCACATCAGGTCGGCGTTTTCGATCGGGTGCGACAGCAGGATCTGCCGGGGTGGTTCCTTCTGGTCGTAGAACTGGCCCAGGAACGCTTCCAGCACCTCGGCCTCGTCCACGTCTTCGCCGACCCGAGGATAGAAATCGCGGTTGCCCCAATTCTGGTTCGCGCGGATGAAAAACACCTGCACGCAGGCCTGGCCCTTTTCCAGGTGCAGCGCGATCACGTCCGCTTCGGTCACCCCGCGCGGGTTGATGCCTTGGGTCGATTGCACCTGCGTCAAGGCGCGGATGCGGTCGCGCAGGGCGGCGGCGCGTTCGAACTCCATCGCCTCGGACGCGTCTTGCATCTGCGACGCCAACTGCTCTTGGATCTGCGTTGACCGCCCCGACAAAAACCGTGCCGCATCGCGTACCGTGGCGGCGTAGTCGGTTTCGCTGATCTTGCCCACACAGGGCGCCGAACAGCGTTTGATCTGGTAAAGCAGGCAGGGCCGCGTCCGGCTTTCGAACATCGAATCCGAACAGTTGCGCAGCAAGAACACCTTTTGAAGCTGGTTGAGCGTTCGGTTCACCGCGCCGGCGCTGGCAAAGGGGCCAAAGTAACTGCCCTTTTCCTTCTTCGCCCCGCGGTGCTTTTTGATCTGCGGAAAAGGGTGATCGCCGGTGACAAGGATATTGGGAAAGCTTTTGTCGTCGCGCAGCAGCACATTGTATTTCGGCTTGAGCTGCTTGATCAGGTTCTGCTCCAGCAGCAGCGCCTCGGTCTCGGTCCGCGTGGTCAGGAACATCATCGAGGCGGTGTCGGCGATCATCCGGGCGATGCGCCGGGAATGCCCTGAGGGGCGAGCGTAATTGCTGACCCGCGAGCGTAGGTTGCGCGCCTTGCCGACGTACAGCACCCGCGCCTGGGCATCCAGCATCCGGTAAACCCCGGGGCTGCCATCGAGGGTTTTCAGGTAGCCCTGAATGACCTCATGGCCGGTCGGTTGCGGCGCGGTTTTCTGCAAGTCCGTGTCAGTCATGCAAGATCGGTTTCTCTCCTGCCGCCCAATGTGCGATTCCCCGCGCATGGCTGCAATGGTCCGTGTTCGTTTTCAAGCGTGAAGACATCCACGCTTTCTGTGGATAAAGCTGTAGGCAAATTACAGGCACATGGATTTTTTCTTTGTTTTCGGCCCACTTCGTTGAAATGCCTATTTTTTAGGCACCAAATGAGGCCATTGAAAACAAACGATAATTTTTTGAGTTAGCGCTAAGTCTTTGCGTTTCTTAATGTTTTCGTAACCTTTTGGTAACGAATCTGTAACCGGTGCACAACTTGCCGGTTTGCCGAATTATTCAACCCCCAAAACGTCCGGCGTTTCCCAGGAAAGGTGCTGACCACCGTCGATGCACAGCAATTGCCCGGTCACGGCAGGCGCGTCCAGAAAATAGCCCAAGGCCGCGGTGATATCCGAGGGGTTTGCGCCCCGTGACAGCACGGTTGCGGCGCGCTGGGTGGCAAAATTTTCTTCTGTCTGCCGGCCGCCACGCAGGGTCGGGCCGGGGCCGATGCCGTTGACACGCACATGCGGGGCAAGCGCCTGAGCCGCGGTGCGGGTAAAGGCCCAGAGCCCCATCTTGGCGATGGTGTAGGTCATGAATTCCGGCGTCAGGCTGCGCACTCGCTGGTCGATCATGTTGACCACCAGGCCCTGCGCCAGCGGCTCGCCATTTTCGTCGCTCAGCGCCTGAGGCACCTGCGCCGCCAGCGCCTGGGTCAGCACAAACGGCGCGCGGAGGTTTGATTCCAGATGCCTGTCCCAGCTGTCTCGCGTGGCGCTCTCGACCGTGTCGTGTTCAAAGATCGATGCGTTGTTGACCAGCACGTGCAGCGGCCCGCCAAGCGCATCGGCGGCCTGCGGCAGCAGCGCTTGCGTCTGGGCTTCCTCCAGCAGGTCGGCCTGCAACGTCGCGGCAAACCGGCCCTTGGCGCGGATCATCTCCGCCACCTCCTCTGCAGCCTCGGCAGAGCCCGCGTAATGCACGGCAACGTCATAACCCCGATCGGCCAGATACAACGCCATCGCGCGGCCCAGGCGTTTGCCCGCGCCGGTCACCAGCGCGCGTTTGATACTGTCACTCATAGGGTCCTCTTCAGACGCTCAGCACAAAGGTGATGTAGCCCAGATAGAGCCCGGACAAGATGATGCCCCAGACCCGGCCAAGATCGCGGCCGAAGAACACAAACGGGATCAGGATCAGGCTGGCGCCCAGCATCACCCAGACATCAAAGCGCAGCAAAGCCGGGTCGACCGGCATTGGCGCAATCACGGCGGCCACGCCGATAATGGCCAAGAGGTTGAACATGTTCGAGCCGATGACATTGCCAATCGCCACATCCGCCTGCCGGCGGATCGCGGCCATCACGGTGGTGGCCAGCTCGGGCAGGGAGGTGCCGATGGCCACCAGCGTCAGGCCGATCACGGTGTCGGGCACGCCGTACATCAGGGCAATCTCACGCGCGCTGTCGACCAGCAGATCGGCCCCCAGCGGCAGACCAATGAGGCCCAGCACCAGAAAGAGCACGATCTTCCACCACGGCATGTCCGGATCGGCGCCTTCGGGCTCTTCCAGATCCTCGTCGGGTTCGCCTTCGCGGCGGTGGCGCAACGCATCGCGCAGCGCGTCGCCGAGGATCACCGCCAGCACCACCAGCAGCGCAATTCCGGCGTACCGGTCGAACACGCCGCGAAACGCCATGGCGATGAAAAACAGGCTCGCCGCAAGCATGATGACATAGCTTTTGCGCGAATTGTGCTCGCTGGTATGCATGACCGTCAGCAGCGCGGGCACACCCAGCACCAGCAGGACATTGGCCGTGTTGGAGCCGATCACGTTGCCGAGGGCAATCCCCGGCACGCCGTCCAAGGCGGCCTTGATCGAAATCAGCAGCTCGGGCGCCGAGGTGCCGAAGGCGACGATGGTCAGGCTGACGATCAAAGCCGGGATGCCCACCCGCAGCGACAGGTTCACCGCACCTTTGACCAGCGCGTCGCCGGCCAGCAGCAGGATCACCAGCCCCAGAGCAGCAAAGGCAAAGACCATTCAGCCCGCTCCCTTGGTGCAAGGGCAGGGGCCTTTGCCGATCCGGTAACGACCGCATTTGGGGCATTTGGCCTCCGCAAGGCGCTTGGCGCCCGGAAAGCGCCATTTGCCAAACATGCCCAACACGCCAATGAAGACGAGGAATAAAGTGACGATCTTGAAGATCACGTCAGAGCCCAAAGCGCGCGTATTCCGCACGTTCCTCGATCTGCACCAGGGCGTCGCTGGCCATCTGCGCGCCGAGGCGCGGCAGCAGCGGGCGGCGTTGTTCGTAGCGGCGGAATTTCACCTTGTCGCCAAAGCGCTCTTTCATCGTGGGCGCCAGATGGCCGATCCCGTCGGCCAGGCCCACATCAACGGCGGATTGGCCGATCCAGACCTCGCCGGTGAAGAGATCCGGGTCATCCGCCAGCTTGTCGCCGCGCCGGTCGCGGATATGGCCAATGAAGGTCTCGTGCAGCTGGCCCAGAAGGCGGTTCAGGCGGGCGACGTCCTCTTCCTTTTCGGGTTTGAACGGGTCCATCATGCTTTTGGATTTGCCGGCAGTATAAACGCGGCGTTCGATGCCCTGGCGCTGCAGCAGCACATGCGCGCCAAACCCGGCTGAAATCACCCCGATGCTGCCCAGGATCGAGCTTGCGTCGCCCCAGATCTCGTCCGCCGCCGAGGCCAGCCAGTATCCGCCCGAGGCGGCGATATCCTCGACAAAGGCGTAAACCGGCACTTCGTTTTCTTCGGCCAGCCGCCGGATACGGGCGCCGATCAGGCCGGACTGCACCGGTGAGCCGCCGGGCGAGTTGATCTCAAGCGCCACGGCATCGGGCTTGCCGCGGGTAAACGCCTTTTCCAAAAGCGGCGCGACGCTGCGGTCGCTCATCGAACTGCGCCCGGGCATGCCGATGGCACCTTGCAGGCGCACAACCGACACCATTGGCCCGGACTTCATAAAAGGGATCCAGCGTTTCATGGAGCGTGATGTAGATGGCCAAGGTGGGACAAACAAGGCATGCCACAAAAGAACGCCTTCTTGTGGCCGTGGCGCCCGCTTAGGCCAGCGTGTTCAGTGCGGTGATCAGCGGGGCGGGCAGGGCGGTGGGGGTGCCGGCGGCATCCACGTAGACCTGCGCAAAGAAGCCTTCGGCGCAGGCGGTGTCGTCGTCATTGCGGAACAGCCCCACCTCGGTCCGGAAAGACGACCGCCCCAAATGCCCCAGCCGCAGCCCGGCATGGATCATGTCGGGAAAGCCCGCCTCGGCGTGATAGCGGCAGCCGGATTCGACCACCAGAAACCGCATTGGATCGGGCCCGTCGATCACCAGCCCCTGTTCCATCTGCCATAGGCTGATCGCCGTGTCGAAAAGCGAAAAATAGGTGGCGTTGTTCATGTGCCCATAGGCGTCATTGTCCATCCAACGCGTTGGCAGGGCACGAAAAGCGCGATACTCGGCGCGGCGGGCCGGGGGCGGGCGGCTCATCCCGACCTCAGCAGGCGAAAGGCGGCCGAGGCGCCCCAGCCCGCCGCGATGGCGATGGCCAGCGACATCAGCCCGTAGATCAGCGGCTGCTGGCGCGACAGGGTGAACAGCCAACGTTCCAGCCCCACTTTGCGCACGTCGATCGTGGTTTGGTATTGCGAAATCACCTGCCCGCCGCGGGTGAGAAAGATCCGCGTGGCGTAATCGCCTTCGGTCAGGTTGGCGGGCATGGCGATCCGGGTGTTGAACAGCGTTTCTTCGCGCAGCTCGACCGTGCCTTCGCGCAGCTGATATAGCCCGTTGTCGATGCGGATGCGGATCACCGCATCGCTAAAGCTTTGCGCATCTTCCACATCCATCGGTGCCCCGACCGACCGGATCGCGCGGGGGATCGAGATGCGGTGGCGCAGGTCTTCGACCTCGGTGATCACCTCTTCCCAGGGAGCCGAGGTGGCGATGGCGTAAAACGACGGCGCGGCATCCACCTCGACCGCCTGGGTATTCACCCAGATGCCAAAGCGGCGATCCTTGCGGCGAACGGTCAAAGGCTGCGACGGGCCGGACACCGTCAGGATCACCTGCAGCGGCGGGCCATCGGGCGTGGGCTCGGCCCGCTTGATCGCACCGTAGATCAGGATCTCGCTGCCTTCGAAATTGGTTGAGATCGACACAGTGTCTTTGCTGAGGCCCAGCACCACCTCCTCTGCCTTGGCAGGCAGCGCCAGCAGCAGCAAGAGCATCAGCCAGCGCATCAGTGCCCCCCGACCCCAATGGTAAAGAGCTCCGACGGCATGATCAGCAGGTCGAGCGCCAGCTTGCCGCACACCGCCAGCACCATGATCGCCAAGAGGATGCGCAGTTGTTCCGCCTTCAGCCGCGCGCCAATGACGGTGCCGACCTGCGCGCCGATCACACCGCCCACCAGCAGCAGCACCGCCAACACCACGTCAACGGTGAAGTTGGTCGTGGCGTGCAAGAGCGTGGTGAAGCCGGTGACAAAGATAATCTGAAAGAGCGAGGTGCCCACAACCACCTTGGTCGGCATGCCCAGCAGGTAGATCATCGCCGGCACCATGATGAATCCGCCGCCCACCCCCATGATCGCCGCCAATACGCCGACAACAACGCCCACAATCAGCGGAGGGATGACCGAGATATAAAGCCCCGAGGTGCGGAACCGCATCTTGAACGGCAGGCCGTGCACCCAGTTGTGTTTCTTGCGCTGGGGGACAACGCCGCTGCGGGTCTTGCGCAGGGCGTTCAGGCTTTCGATGAACATCAGCCCGCCGATTACGCCCAGGAACACCACGTAACAGAGCCGGACCAACAGATCGACCTGACCGAGGCTCTTGAGATAGTTGAAGACCAGAACGCCAAGCGCCGCCCCGACAAGGCCGCCGATCAACAGCACCGTCCCCATCTTCAGATCGACGGTCTTGCGCCTGAGATGGGCGAGCACGCCGGAAAACGACGAGGCAACGATCTGGTTGGCTTCGGTCGCCACGGCCACCGCGGGCGGGATGCCGATGAAGAACAACAGCGGCGTCATCAGAAAGCCGCCGCCCACGCCAAACATACCCGATAGCACGCCCACCATCCCGCCCAGCCCCAAAAGCAGGTAGGCGTTGACCGAAACCTCGGCGATGGGCAGGTAGATTTGCATATATCTACCTAGTCCCATGGATCGGCGTTTTGCAAGCGCAGCACTGCCGCATTGCACCGTTGTTTCTGGAAATACTATCGCGGGTTTAGCGCTCTTTCACATAAGGCTCGCCACCGGCCCGGGGCGGGATAGCCTTGCCGACGAACCCGGCCAGGATCACCACCGTCAGGATATAGGGCAGGGCGTCCATGAACTGCACCGGGATGACAAAGCCACCGAGATCGATGCTCTGATAGCGCAGCGCCACCGCTTGCAGCAGACCAAAGAGCAGACAGGCCGAGAGCGCGTACCACGGCCGCCATTTGGAAAAGATCAGCGCCGCCAGCGCGATAAATCCGCGGCCCGCGGTCATATCCTTGACAAAGCCCGCCTGCAGCCCGGTGGCCAGATAGGCACCGGCCAGCCCGCAAAGCACGCCGCAGATCGCCACGGCGGCAAAGCGCAGGCCGATGACCGAAACGCCGGCGGTATCCACTGCCTCGGGCGCTTCACCCACGGCGCGCAGGCGCAGGCCAAAGCGTGTGCGGTAAAGCACCCACCAGCTGAGCGGCACCACCGCAAAGCCGATATAGACCAGGATCGAATGGCCCGAGATGAGGTCAGCATAAAGCGGGCCAAAGATCGGTACACCGCGCAAGGCGTCGGCGAAGGGCAGGGTCAGTTCCTGGAACCGCGCGCTGCCCTCCAGCGACGGGGTGCGCCCACCCTGGCGGAACCAGTCCTGCGCAATCAGCACAGTCATCCCGGCGGCGAGAAAGTTGATCGCCACGCCTGAGATCAGCTGATTGCCGCGAAAGGTGATCGAGGCCAACCCGTGGATTGCCGACATCGACATCGAGGCCAAAATGCCCGCCAGCAGGCCAATCCAGACCGACCCGGTCGTAAAGGCCACCGCGGCGCTGAAAAACGCCGACATCAGCATCTTGCCTTCAAGGCCAATGTCGAAAATCCCCGCCCGTTCGCTGAAAAGCCCGGCCAGGCAGGCCAGCAGCAGCGGAATCGAAAGGCGGATTGTGCTGTCGAGAATCTGCAGAAGCGTTAAATAGTCCATCACGCCTCCTTGCGCCGCAGCGAGAGAAAGATCTTCTCCAGCGGCATGCGCACCATGTTGTCGAGCGCCCCGGTAAAGAGGATCACCAGCGCCTGGATCACCACGATCAACTCACGCGGAATGTCGGTCCAGAGCGCGAGCTCAGCCCCGCCCTGATAGAGGAACCCGAACAGCAGCGCGGCGAGGAACACCCCTACCGGGTGTGAGCGCCCCATCAGTGCCACGGCGATACCGATGAACCCCGCGCCTTCGGTGGCGTTCATCACCAGACGCTCGGCCTCCCCCATGGTGGTGTTCAGTGCCATCATCCCGGCCAGCGCGCCCGAGATCAGCATCGACACCACGGTGATCCGGACGGGTGAGATACCGGCATAGCGCGCCGCGGTCTCGGAATGGCCAAAGGCGCGGATTTCATAGCCCAGCCGTGTGCGCCAGATCAGGTACCAGACCACGACGCAGGCGGCGATGGCGAGGAAGAAGGTGACATTGGCCGGTGAGCCGCGGAAGAGCGTGGTTTCGGCGGTCGAGAACATCTCTTGGAAGGTCGGCAGATGCGTGGCCTCGGGGAAGTTCGCTGTGGCCGGATCCATCGACCCAGGCGGGCGCAGCAGGTTGACGAGGAAGTAGTTCAGCACCGCCGCGGCGATGAAGTTGAACATGATCGTGGTGATCACGATATGGCTGCCGCGCGTGGCCTGCAGATAGGCCGGGATCAGCGCCCAGGCCGCACCAAAGACACCCGCCGCCACGGTCACGAAGAGCAACGCAATGATCCAATGCGGGAACGGGATAAAGAGGCAGGCAAGCGCCACCCCGAGACCGCCGATCATCGCCTGGCCTTCACCACCGATGTTGAACATGCGGGCATGAAAGGCGACCGCCACGCAGAGCCCGGTAAAGATGAAATTCGTTGCATAATAGAGCGTATAGCCCCAGCCGGCCGAGCGCATCAGCGCGCCATCGACCATCAGCCAGAATGCCTGTGTCGGGCTTTCGCCGATGGCCAGGATCACCAGAGCCGACAGGATCGCCGCCAGTACCAGCGAGAACAGCGGAACAAGGACGGCATCAGCCCAGGGCGGCATTCTATCCATTACGCGCCTCCTCCCGGGCCAGTTTCGCCTCAAGCTGTTCGTTGATCGCGTCGATGGCGGGTTTGTCGGTTTGCTCGGTCACACCGGCCATCAAAAGACCCAGTTCCGCCTGATCGGTTTCCTCGGGCAGGCGTTCACCCATGATCTGGCCGTCGAACATCACCGCGATGCGATCCGACATCGACAGGATTTCATCAAGCTCCACCGACACCAGCAGGATGGCCTTGCCTGCGTCGCGCAACTGCAAGATCCGTTGGTGGATGAACTCGATGGCGCCGATATCGACGCCGCGGGTGGGCTGGCCGACCAGCAAGAGGTCGGGGTTGCGCTCGATCTCACGCGCCAGCACCAGTTTCTGCTGGTTGCCGCCAGAGAAATTGCGCGCGGCCAGCGCCGGGTTCGGCGGGCGCACGTCAAAACGCTCCATCTTGCCGGCGGCCTCTTCCCGGATCCCGGCATTGTCCATCAGCATACCGGATTGGTATTCCGGGTCGTGGTGATAGCCGAAGACGAGGTTTTCCCAGGCGCCAAAGGGCATGATCAGCCCTTCGTGCTGGCGATCCTCGGGCACATGCGCGATGCCGCGCGCTCGACGCGACTGGCCGTCGGAGTGTTTGCCCGTCAGGTCAATCTCTTCACCGTTGATCCGAATGGAACCTGTGGCGTCGGCATACCCGCCCAACACCTCGAGAAGTTCCGACTGGCCATTGCCCGCCACGCCCGCAATGCCGAGGATTTCCCCTGCCCGGACATGCAGCGAAATGCCTTTCAGCCGCTCCACCCCCTTGCTGTCGGTGCGGCGCAGGTTTTCCACCTCAAGCACGACCTGCTTGGGCTCGGCCGGTTTCTTGTCGACCCGCAACAGCACCTTACGCCCGACCATCAGCTCGGCCAGCTGCGCGGGATCGGTCTCGGACGTGTTCACCGTCGCTGTCATCTCCCCCCGCCGCATGACGCTGACGGTGTCGGTGATCTCCATGATCTCGCGCAGCTTGTGGGTGATCAGGATGATCGTTTTGCCCTCTTTGCGCAGGTTGTCGAGGATGCGGAACAGGTGGTCGGCCTCGGCCGGGGTCAGCACGCCAGTGGGCTCGTCGAGGATAAGGATATCCGCCTCGCGATAAAGCGCCTTCAGGATCTCGACCCGCTGCTGGTGGCCCACCGACAGGTTCTCGATCAACGCCTCGGGCGCGACCTGCAATTCGTATTCGTCGGCCAGATGTTTCAGCACATCCCGCGCCTTGGCCAGCGAGGGGCGCAGCAGGGCGCCATCTTCGGCACCCAGGATGACATTTTCCAGAACGGTGAAGTTCTGCACCAGCTTGAAATGCTGGAACACCATGCCGATGCCGGCGGCGATGGCGGCCTGGCTGTCGGGGATTTCGGTCTTCTTGCCGCGGATAAAGATCTCGCCTTTGTCGGCCTTGTAAAAGCCGTAGAGGATCGACATCAGCGTCGATTTGCCGGCGCCGTTTTCGCCGATGATGCCATGGATTGTGCCCGGCATCACCCGGATCGAGATATCCTTATTGGCCTGCACAGGGCCGAATGCCTTGGAGATGCCTTTCAGCTCGATCGCTGGCGTGTCTGTCATGAACTGGCCGTGTGGTCGGGCCGCGCACCCGATGGGCAATAGCGGCGCTGGTCGTAAGGAAAGCCGGGGCCGCCATGCGTGACGGCCCCGCGCGTAAGCCGGATCAGAAGTCCAGAACCGGGCAGCTGTCGTTGGTGTAATAGGCCGTCACCTCGAGATCACCGTCGATGATCTGCTGGCGTGCGGTGTCGACGGCCATCTTCATGTCTTCGCTGACCAACGAGGCGTTGTTGTCATCGAGCGCATAGCCCACACCCTCTTCGGCCAGGCCCAGCGTCATGAACTTGCCGGTCTCGACGGCTTCGCCCGCGCTCATCGCCTCAAAGACGGCGACGTCCACACGCTTGAGCATCGAGGTCAGCACCTTGCCCGGATGCAGGTGGTTCTGGTTGCTGTCGACGCCGATCGACAGGATGTCCTGGTCAGCGGCGGTTTGCAGAACGCCGACACCGGTGCCCCCTGCGGCGGCATAGATCACGTCCGCGCCCTGGCTGATCTGCGCGTTGGCGAGCTCGGAGCCTTTCACCGGGTCATTCCAGGCGGTTGGCGTGGTGCCGGTCATGTTGGCGATGATATTGATATCGGGGTTGATCGCCTTGGCGCCCTGCGCATAGCCGCAGCCAAAGTGGCGGATCAGCGGGATGTCCATGCCGCCGATAAAGCCGATGGTGCCCGATTCAGAGGCCATCGCCGCCATCATGCCCACGAGGTACGACCCCTGGTGTTCCTGAAAGTTGATCAGCAGCACGTTGTCCGGCACCTCGGGCAGCCAGCCATCGACGTTGACGAACTTGGTTTCAGGATAGTCCTTGGCGACCTCACCCATGATGTTGGCGATGGCAAAGCCGGTGGTCACAATCGGGTTAAACCCGGCCTCGGCAAAGCGGCGCAGCGCCTGTTCGCGCTGGGCTTCGGACTGGATCTCGATGTCGCGATAGGACCCGCCGGTTTCCGACGCAAAGCGTTCGGCGCCATTGAAGGCCGCTTCGTTGAAGGATTTGTCGAACTTGCCGCCGAGATCGTAGATCAGCGCGGGATCGGCAAGGGCTGCGCCGGTCGACAAGGCGAGCGCCGCAACGGTGCCGAGGGTTTTGCTCAGAAAACTCATGATATGCTCCCAGTTGGTTGACGGGCGGACGTTTGGTCTCCGCCTCTGCATGATGCGCCAATTAAGGCCGTGCGGCGGTGGAATGGTCAACCGATTCTTAACGTTGGCGCGTTTCGGGTCGCGCAACGTCAGGGCAAATCCCGCGCCATAATCAATGCGTCGGCAGTTTGCCCGACTTGCAGGCGATAATAGGCTTTGCGCCGCCCGCGTTCGGAATAGCCGTGGGATTGGTAAAAGCGTATGGCCGGGGCATTTTCCGCCGACACCTCGAGAAACACTTTTTGCGCGCCGCGCGCGCTTGCGGCCTTGTGAAAGGCTTGCAGGGCGGTGGTGGCCTCGCCCTGGCGCTGATGTGCCGGGTCGGCGGCGAGGGCGAGGATCTCTGCCTCATCCGCCACCACCTGCCCTAGGACAAAGGCATGGTCAGAGGTTTTCAGCAGGCTGGTGGGCCTGGTCAGGGTGTCGGCAAAGGCCTGCGCCGACCACGGCGCCATGTACCGGTAGGCGCGGGCCGAGAGGGCGGCAAGCGCGTCAGGCGTCATCCAGGATCACCGGCGGCAAATCACGCGACGGCGCGGCATCCGCGGCGCGCAGGTAGAGCGGTGCGGGGCGGGGCGGGTTGTTCTGCCACTCCCGCGCCGCTATCCGGGCGATGGCCTGCGCAGGAGCGTGTTGTGCAGGGGCGTCGGTGCAGCCGAGCGCCTCGGATAGGGCCGGGCTGGCGGAGCCGATGACCCTCAGACCCGGTTCTGCCCAGGCTTTGGGCACCTCGCTGAAGGCGATCTGCTGGGCGGGGATATCCGCGGCCATCCGGTGCCCCTGCACATAAGCTGACTCGCGTGGCGCGGCGATGCAGGTCAGCACCGGCCCGTCACTGTCAAGCTCGAGCGCTTCCAACAGGCTGACCCCAACGGCCGGGATCCCCAGCCCCAAAGCCAGGCCCCGTGCCGCCGCAACCGACAGGCGGATGCCGGTGAAGTTGCCCGGGCCAATCCCGACCCCCAACGCGGTGAGGCTCTGCCAATCGAGCCCCGCGTGATCCAGCAACTCTTGCAGCAGCGGCATCAAGCGTTCGGCCTGGCCGCGCGCCATCTCTTCATCCGCCGCGGCAATCACGGCGTGTCCATCATAGAGGGCCGCGCTGACATAGGCACCGGACGTGTCAAAGGCGAGGAACATGCCCGCCTATGTCATTCTGGACGGAAGAATGTCAAAGGTTTGGTGGCCGCGCGCGTCACCAGCCCCTTGGCCTCCAGATCCAGCTGCACGCATTTCGCCCACCAACCCAGCGTCTGCCCACCGGGAAACAGGTCTTGCGGCACATCCGCCAGCATCGCCTCTTTCAATGCGGCCGCCGTCAGGCCGGGCTGGCCGATGGGCAACGCGGCCAGCATCAGGGTGCGGATGGCCTGATACTTGGCAGCATCCACACGTTCGACCTTGCCCGGGTGATTGACGTTTTCAACCTCGATCGTGTCTGCCATCAGGATCCCTTTCTCAGCATGCTGCGGCCGGAGTGCCGGTACTTGGGCAGTGTATCCTGAATCCGCAGCCAGCGCGCGCAATTGTCGGCGTGGCAATGCAATTCGGGCTGCACATCGTCGATCTGGTCGAGTACCCCCAGCGGCACATAAACCTGCCCGGGCAGATAATCGAATGTCGCCGCCAGGGGTGATCCGCACTTTGGGCAGTTCCAGCGCGCCACGCTGTCTGTCTTGACCAAAGGGTCGCTCAAGGGCGGATCAAAGCGCAGCGCCTCAACATCAAACGCCGCAAAGGCGCCGACCGGCGCGCCGGTCCAGCGGCGGCAGTCGTCGCAATGGCAATAGGCGACGGTCTGCGGCGGGCTGGCCACAGAAAACGAAAGGGCGCCGCAGTAGCAGCGCCCTGTCAAAGGAGTTCCGTCGGGGCGTGCGCCGTCAGACGGCAACCGGGCGGACCTCGGTCACCTCGGGGATGTAGTGCCGCAACAGGTTCTCGATCCCCATCTTCAGCGTCAAGGTCGAAGACGGGCAACCGGCGCAGGCGCCTTGCATATGCAAATAAACCACGCCGCGGTCAAAACCGTGGAAGGTGATGTCGCCACCGTCCTGCGCCACCGCCGGGCGCACGCGGCTGTCCAGCAGTTCCTTGATCTGGCCGACAACCTCGGCATCCTCACCGTCATGCGCCGCATGGCCCGAGGCCTGCACCGCACCATCCGCCATCACCGGCTGGCCAGACTGGAAATGCTCCATGATGGCGCCGAGGATCGCGGGCTTGAGGTGGTCCCAATCCATCGCTTCGGCCTTGGTCACGGTGACAAAATCGGTGCCAAAGAACACGCCCGTCACGCCGTCCACCCCAAAGATGCGCTGCGCCAGCGGGGATGAGCCTGCGCCGTCAGGCGTCGGGAAATCCGCCGTGCCCATTTCCAGAACGGTCTGGCCGGGCAGGAATTTCAATGTCGCCGGGTTCGGCGTGGATTCGGTTTGAATGAACATCTGGCATGCCCCTTTTCTCGCGGTACACGATATATGCGGGCGCAGGGGCCGGGCGTCAAGGATTGGAATGGTTCTAAACTTGTGTCAGGCCGCCAGCGCCTTGAGCCGGGCGCGCACGTATTTCGCCGCGGACCTGTAATGTGAGGGACCCGCCGCCTCGGCCCAGCGGCCGGGCGTCCATTTGTTATTGCCGCCCTTCATCGGCCCGCCATAGAGCGTGTCGTCATCCTTGCTGTCGATGAAGGCGACCAGCTTGGCGTGGTTTTCCGCCAGCAAGGCGCGGGCGGCGTCCCAGGTCATGTCCGCCTGGGCCACGCGCAGATCGGCGTTGAAGCGTTTGAGATCCCCCCAATTGTAGCCCGCGGCGGGAAAGAACACCTCATTGCCGGCCTGCCCGTCGGCATACCAGCCCAGGAAAAGCGTGATCCATTCCGCGCGGTGCCCAACCGTGTCTTTGAGCGTGGTACCCTCCGCCTCGGCGTCCGGCGCCAGTTGCGCCGCGGGTGGCACACTGTCGAGCAGCTTGGTGAGTTTGGCGAATTCTTTTTCGGTCACGGCCAGAAGATCGGCCTTGGAGGTTGCAGCGGGCATGGCGGCTCCTTTCGCCGGCAGTTTGCCGTTTGCAAGGCGTGGCCGCGTTGATCTGGCACAAATCAGCGCATGCCCGGTTCCAGGTCCTGCCTCTGATAGCCTTTCAGATGCCAAAAGGTGCGCGCCTCGGGCCCGATCCTATCGAGCGTGCGGTGCAGATCATCGATGCGAACAGCGCGATGCAATGCATAAGACACCGCCTCGACCGCGCGTTCCGAGGCAAAGTTGTGATCGCGCCGCAGGCTGCGGACCTCATTCAGAAGGGTGGCGTCATCCGCCCAGGGCACCGGGGCGGCCAAGTCCCAATCCTGCACAAAAAGCGCCCGTGGCACCGCCGGTAGGACCTGCGCAAACGCGATGGCCTGCGCCGGCGTCAATCGGCGGCGAAAGGCGCGAAAAACCCCTTCGGTTGTGGTGTAGGCGACATTGTCGGACGGGCTGCCCAGAACCTCACGCACATCCGCCAAAAACGCCTGCCATTCCTTCTGCGGATGCCGGTATGTCCATGGCATGGGCATCGCAGCTTAGGTGATCGCCTCCAGCCGCTCCTTCGAGAGATCCCCGGGCACGACGGTGATGGGGATCGGCAATGAGCCCGAGTTGCGCGTCAGCTGCGTGACCAGTGGGCCGGGGCCCTTCTTGTCCACCGCCGCGCCCAGTACCAGAACACCGATCTCGGGGTCATCCTTCACCTGCGCGATGATCTCGGGCACCGATTCCCCTTGGCGGATCACCAGTTCGGGATCGACGCCCTGCTTGTCGCGCATCCATTTGGCGAAGACCTCGAAATGCGCATGGATACGTTCCCGTGCCTCCTCGCGCATCACGGCGCCGACACCGATCCAATGGTTGAATTCATCGGGTGGAATCACCGACAGAATCGCCACGCCACCGCCCGTGTGGGCGGCCCGCATCGCGGCAAAGCGCATCGCGTTCAGGCATTCGCGGCTGTCATCCAACACCACAAGGAATTTGCGCATCTCGATCCCCCTGAAGGCGGATCATGGCGCAGGCCTTTGCATGTGGCAAGCATTCAGAGGTCGAGCGCCATGAGCGGCAAGAGCCGGCCGGGGACGGCCTCGGACGGGGCGGAGCCAATGTGTTTTGCGCCCATCCCCTTGTAGAAGGGACGGGCCCCGGGGTCGGATTCGATCACCATCCGTTGTGCCCCCGCGGCCCGTGCTGCATTTGCCGCCCAGGTCAGTAACGCTTTGCCCAGGCCTCTGCCGAGGACGGTCGGATCGACAAACAGCTTTTCCAGCTGCGCTTGGTCACCCTCAACGCTGACATGCACAAAGCCAAGGAATGCTCCGTCACGCTTAATCACCGCGCAGGGATCCTGCAGATCTTCAGTCGTCACCCTCAGGATGTCGCGGCAGGCCTCAAGGAACGCTTCATCATAGCTCCACACGGCCTTTGAGCGCAGGCAGAGATCGGAAAGCGCCCGCAACTCCCGCTCGCTGGCCGTTGTCAAGCGGCGCGGGGTCAAGCGGAGGCGGCCCAGTCCCAGTACATATCGCGCACGCGGCGGGTGATGGGGCCGACTTGGTAGGAGGTGTCCTCGAAGCCCGTCACCGGGGTCACCTTGTTCATGTTCCCGGACAGGAAGACTTCGTCCGCGTCTTCGAAATCGGCGAAAGAGAGCACGGTTTCCACCACCTCGGTGCCGTCCGCGCGCAGGTTTGACATGTGGCGGGCGCGGGTGATGCCGGCGAGGAAGGTGCCATTGGCGATGGGGGTAAAGACCACGCCGTCCTTGACCATAAACACATTGGCCGTGGCGCTTTCGGCGACATTGCCCATGGCATCGGCCACCAGCGCATTGCCAAAGCCGCGGGCGCGGACCTCGGCCAGCATGCGGGCGTTGTTGGGGTAAAGGCAGCCGGCTTTGGCGTTGACCACCGCATCCTCCATCACCGGGCGGCGAAAGCGGGTGCGGCCCAGGGTGACGCTGGCGGTTTCCGGCGCCATCGGGATTTCCTCGAGGCAGATCGCAAAGCCTGTGGCGTCCGCTTGCGGCACGATCGCCGTGGCGTCGCCGTGGATCGCCCAGTACATCGGGCGGATGTAGACGGCTGTGCCCGGATCGAAAACGCGCAAGCCGTCATGGATGATCTGCACCATGTCCTCAGCGGTGACGGTCGGGGTGATCATCAGTGCTTCGGCCGAGTGGTTGACCCGCTGGCAATGCGGCAGCAGATCGGGCGTCAGGCCGTTCACAAAGCGCGCGCCGTCAAACACCGAGGAGCCGAGCCAGCTGCCATGATCCGCAGCATGCATGACCGCCACGTCGCCATTGTGCCAGGTGCCGTCGAAATAGGTGTGGATGTTCTTGCCGACCGCCATGTCTGTGCCCTCCTGCGCCCACCTGCCGCGCGACCCTAGGGCCGCGTCGCGCAGAGGTCCAGAGCGGGCTTAGCGCGCTTCGGCCAAAAGCGCGGGGATATCCAGCTGATCATTGACCATGGCCAGCGTGCCGGTGGCGTCGCGGGGCCAGTCAGCCTGAGGCCGGTCGCGGTAGATTTCGATCCCGTTGCCGTCCGGGTCGTTGAAGTAGATCGCTTCGCTGACGCCGTGATCCGCAGCGCCGGTGATCTCGACCCCGGCCTCGACAACTCGTTTCAGCGTCTGCGCCAAGGCCGCCCGATCCGGGTAGACAAAGGCGACGTGGAAGAGCCCGGTGGTGCCGCGGGCGGGCGGCGGGCCGTTGCGGCTTTGCCAGGTGTTGAGGCCGATATGGTGGTGATAGCCACCGGCCGACAGGAACGCCGACTGGTCGCCATAGCGCTGCTGCACGTCAAAGCCCATGACGTCGCGGTAAAAGGCAATGGCGCGGTCCAGATCGGCGACTTTCAGATGGACGTGGCCGATGCGGGTTTCGGGATGGGTGGGCATGGAAATCTCCTTTCGCGGTCAAGATAAGCGCTGCGCGCGATTGCACATAGTGGCGAAATACGCAGGCTCTTGGTGCAGAATTGCAAAGTCGCGCTCGCCCGCATCCCTGTAACGGATAGCCAGATCGCTCATCGGAAACGTCGGGGGCCGCAATTCCGCAGGCATGTGTCGGGATTGGTCTAGGTCTGGCAAATCCGTTGGCGCTAAAGTGCCGGCAAGGTTTGGGAGATGCGCATGTCTGAAACGATCCGCTTCACGCTTGATGGCCAAGAGGTTGAGGCTGAAAAAGGCCTGACGATCTGGGAGGTCGCCAATGGCCGGGGCCTGGTGATTCCGCATCTTTGTCACACGCCCGCGCCGGGCTATCGCCCGGATGGCAATTGCCGGGCCTGCATGGTCGAGATCGAGGGCGAGCGGACGTTGGCGGCATCATGCATCCGCGAACCCGTCGAGGGGATGGTGGTGACGACCGACAGCGCGCGGGCGAAAAACGCGCGCAAACTGGTGGTCGAGCTTTTGCTGGCCGATCAGCCCGAGCAGGAGGTGGCGCATGACAAGTCGAGCCACCTGTGGGACATGGCCGCGGCCAACGGTGTCAGCGAAAGCCGCTTTCCCTCGCTGGAGCCTGAGCGCATTCCGCTGCTCGATGACAGCCATGTGGCGATGCGGGTCAACCTCGATGCCTGCATCCAGTGTGGTCTCTGCGTGCGCGCCTGCCGCGAGGTGCAGGTCAATGACGTGATCGGCATGGCCGGTCGCGGGCACGATGCCTACCCGGTCTTCGACATGGACGACCCGATGGGGGACAGCACCTGTGTGGCCTGCGGCGAATGCGTGCAGGCCTGTCCGACCGGAGCGCTGATGCCCGCGACCGTAGTGGATGATCAGCAGGTGGGTGATCGCGCGGATTTCGACGAAGAGGTGCAATCGGTCTGCCCGTTCTGCGGCGTCGGCTGCCAGGTCAGCCTCAAGGTCAAAGATGGCGCGGTGAAATACGTCGAGGGGATCAACGGGCCGGCGAACGAAGGGCGGCTCTGCGTCAAAGGCCGGTTTGGCTTTGACTACATCCACCATCCGCATCGCCTGACCAAACCGCTGATCCGCCGCGACGACGCGCCGGAAAAGGGGCTGAATGTCGACCCCGCGAACCCCTGGACGTATTTCCGCGAAGCGACGTGGGAAGAGGCGCTGGACAAGGCGGCCGAGGGGCTGGTCGATCTGCGCTCTTATTATGGCGGCACGTCGGTGGCGGGCTTTGGCAGCGCAAAATGCACCAATGAAGAGGCCTATCTGTTCCAGAAACTGATCCGCCAGGGCTTTAAGCATAACAACGTCGATCACTGCACCCGGCTCTGCCATGCATCCTCGGTGGCGGCTTTGATGGAGAATGTGGGCAGCGGCGCGGTGACGGCGACGTTTAATGAGATCGAGAACGCCGATCTGGCGATTGTGATCGGCGCCAACCCGACGGAAAATCACCCCGTCGCGGCGACCTATTTCAAGCAATTCGCCATGCGTGGCGGCAAGCTGATTGTCATGGACCCGCGGGGGCAGGGGCTGAAACGGCATGCCGAGCACATGTTGCAATTCCGCCCCGGCACCGATGTGGCGCTTCTCAACGCGATCATGAACGTGATTGTGGAAGAAAAGCTCTATGATCGGCAGTATATTGAGGGCTTCACCGAAGGGTTCTTTGAGTTCCGCGACCATATCCGCGCCTTCACGCCAGAGCGGATGAGTGATCTCTGCGGGATATCGCCTGAGATGATCCGTGCCGTGGCGCGAGATTATGCGGGGGCCACGTCGGCGATGATCTTTTGGGGCATGGGCGTCAGCCAGCATATCCATGGCACCGACAATGCCCGCTGCCTGATCTCTTTGGCTTTGCTCTGTGGGCAGGTGGGGCGGCCGGGCACCGGGCTGCATCCTTTGCGCGGTCAGAACAATGTGCAGGGGGCGTCGGATGCGGGGCTGATCCCGCAGGTGCTGCCGGATTACCAATCGGTGACCGACCCGGAGGTGCGCGAGCTCTTCCGCCATATCTGGCAGGGCACTGAGATTCAGGCGCAGCCGGGGCTGACGGTGGTGGAGATCATCGACGCGATTTATCGGGGTGAGATCAAGGGGATGTATATCCTCGGTGAAAACCCGGCGATGTCGGACCCGGATGTGGAACACGCGCGCAAGGCGCTGGCGCATCTCGATCACCTGGTGGTGCAGGACATCTTCCTGACCGAGACCGCGATGTTTGCCGATGTGGTGCTGCCCTCATCGGCTTTCCCAGAGAAATCCGGCACGGTCACCAACACCAACCGTCAGGTCCAGGTGGCGCGCAAAGCGGTGGAGCCGCCGGGTGAGGCGCGAGAAGACTGGCAGGTCGTGGTCGAAATGGCGCGGCGCGTGGGCCTCGATTGGGATTACGACGATCCGCGTGAGGTGTTCGACGAGATGAAGATGTCGATGCGGTCGTTGCATCACATCACCTGGAAGCGGTTGGAAAAGGAAAGCGCTGTGACCTATCCCTGCACCGGGCCGGACGATCCCGGCCAGGCGGTGGTGTTCGGCGACGGCTTCCCGCGCCGGGCCGGGCGGGCCAAGTTCACACCTGCACGGGTGACGCCACCCGCCGAGATGCCGGATGAACGTTTCCCGATGATCCTCACTACCGGACGGCAGCTTGAGCATTGGCATACCGGCGCGATGACCCGGCGGGCGTCTGTTCTCGATGCAGTGGAGCCGGAAGCCAATTGCTCGATCCATCCGGCGACCTTGCGGCAGTTGGGGGTGGAGCCGGGCGGCATGGTGCGCCTGAGCACGCGGCGCGGATCGGTCGAGGTGATGGCGCGGGCGGACCGGGCAGTGTCGCCCGACATGGTGTTCCTGCCCTTTGCCTATGTGGAGGCGGCGGCAAACATCCTGACCAACCCGGCGCTCGACCCTTTTGGTAAGATCCCCGAGTTCAAGTATTCGGCGGTCAAGGTCGAAAAGGTCGCCGAGGACGACAAGCGCCTCGCAGCCGAGTAGCTTTTGTTTAGATGTGTGCGCCCTGCGGGCGCACACAGGATATCTCGGCCCCCGCCTGCGGCAGGGGCCTCGGGCCGCGTTACGGGGATGTTTGGGCGTTTGTCCGGCCTTCGGGGCTTTGGGTGCGTGTTGGGTGACGAGGGGCGCTGCCCCTCGCGCTCCCCGGAGTTTATTGGGCAAGATGAAGGGGGATGGGGGTGATCGAGGTGGATGTCGCGCGGTTCTTGCAGGATCTGCACGCTTTGCGGGCGATTGGTGCGGCGGGTGTTGGTAAGGGCGTGGTGCGGCCGGCCTATTCCAAGGCGGATATCGCCGCGCGGGATTGGCTGGCGGTGCGGATGCGTGATGCGGGATTGGCGCCTGTCTTTGACGACATGGGATCGCTTTTCGGATTGGCGTCGGGGCGGTCGGTTCTTTTGGGCTCACATACGGACACGCAGCCGGAGGGCGGTTGGCTGGATGGTGCTTTGGGGGTGATTGCGGCGTTGGAGGTGGCGCGGGCGTCGCGGGAGGCCGGGGGGCCGCCGGTGTCGGTGGTGTCGTTTCAGGATGAAGAGGGCCGGTTTGGTGTGACCACGGGCAGTGCGGTCTGGTCTGGGGTATTGTCGGCGATGCAAGCGGCGCAGTTGCAGGACAAGGATGGCGTGATTTTGGACGCCGCGCGGGCGGCGATGGGGGCGCGATTGGGCGCGCGGGTGTATCCGGCGCGGTTTTCGGCGTTCGTCGAGATGCATATCGAGCAGGGGCCGGTGCTGGATCAGGCGGGGGAGAAGATTGGCGTGGTCGAGGCCATTGTTGGCATTCGCGACATGACGATCAGCTTCACCGGTCAGCAGAACCACGCTGGCACGACGCCGATGGCGCTGCGGCGGGACGCGTTTCAGGCGCTGTCGGCGTTCAACTCGGTCATCAATGATCGGTTTCGCAACATCGTGACGCCGGACACGGTCTGGACCATCGGGTTTGTGGAGCTGCATCCGGGGGCGCATTCGATTGTGCCGGGGCGTGTGCGGTTTTCGATGCAGTGGCGGGATGGGGATGCGGAGCGGCTTGCGCGGATGGAGGCGGTGATCCGCGAAACCGCGGAGGAGATTGCTTCCGAGATGGGAATGGCCTTGGAACTGGGTGACATGCTGGGGATCGAGCCGGTGGCCATGGATGCGGAGCTGCGCAACGTCTTGGCTGTGGCAGCGGAGGGGGAGGTACCCGGGAAATGGCGGCACATGCCGTCGGGCGCGCTGCATGATGCGAGCAACGTGGCGGGGCTGATGCCTGCGGCGATGCTGTTTGTGCCGTCGATTGGCGGGATCAGCCATGCGTTTGACGAGGATACCGATGAGGCCGATCTGGTCACCGGCTTGCAGGTGTTGGCGCGGGCGGTGTCGGCCTTGGGGTGATTGCGGCGCCGGTCTCTGCTAGGCTGGGTCAAAACAGAAAGACATCGCCATGGATCCATTTCTTCTGGTCTATTACGGGTTGATTTGCGCCGTGTTGGGGCTGGTTGCGCCGCAATTGGGCAATCGTTGGCTGCGATTTGGCATCGGGGCGCTGGTGGGGGTTGGGGCGGTGGCGGTGCTGCCATTCGTGCGTGGTATGATCGGCTGAGCCGCCGTCACGACCAACTGACATCGCCGAGGAAAATGTACCCCGCGCCGTAGATCGTCTTGATCAGGCGGGGGTTTTTGGGGTCTTCGCGCAGTTTGGTGCGCAGGCGTGAGATGCGCACATCCATCGCGCGGTCAAAGCTTTCACCGGCGCCGCCGCCGAGCGCCTCTTGCATATGGGCGCGGGTGATCAGGCGTTTGGGGCTTTCGAGGAAGAGCCGCAGCACCTCACCCTCGGCATGGCTGAAGGGGGTTTCCTGGCCCTCAGCGTCTTCCAAAGCGTAGCGGTCAAAATGCGCGGTCCAGCCGTTGAAACTGGCGGTGTCGCCTTTGTGGGCCGCGGGTTTGCCGCCGCGCAACCGGGCGCGGATGCGGGCGACAACCTCGGCCGGATCGAAGGGTTTGATGATATAGTCATCGGCCCCGAGTTCCAGCCCGGTCACGCGGTCCTGCACCTGCGCGCGACCCGAAATGATGATGACCGTGGCGCCCTGTTCGAGGGCGAGGCGATGCACCAGGGTCAGCCCGTCGCGGTCGGGCAGGCCGAGATCGACCAGGCAGACATCGGGGGTGGCGCGCTGCAACGCGGCCTCGAATTCGGTGGCGCGGGCAAAGCTGGTGGTGCGGAACCCGGCCTCGGACAGCGCCTCGGACAGCATGGTGCGGATGGCGGGTTCGTCGTCGAGGATGGCGATATGGGCGCTCATGTCGGGGGCCTTTCAAGGCCGAGAAACGCGGCCAGATCGGTATCGTTAAAGGGTTTTGCCAGCACCTGCGCGCGGGATTGCGCGGTCTGGAAACGTGGGTCGCTGTGCGGTAGCGAGGTCATGAAGCGCAGCGGCAGATCGGGCAGCAGGTCGAGCAGGGCGAGGCCGGTTTCGGCGCCTTCGAGCGAGATATCCGACAGCACCAGATCGATGTTCAGCCCTTCGGCCAACGCGCGGGCCTCAGGGACGGAGGCGGCCTCGACCACCGAAAACCCCATGCCGGTCAGCATGCCGCGGACCGAGGCACGCAGATCCGCGCTGTCTTCGACCAAGAGCACCAGTCCCTTTTCCGGCAGGTCATCGGCGGGCCGCAATGGCAGGCGCAGGGTGACGCGCGCGCCGTGGCCGGTATTGGCCAGACGCACCTCGCCGCCCGCAAGCTTGGTCATGTCGTAGACCATCGACAGGCCTAGGCCTGAACCCTCGCCGCCCTTGGTGGTAAAGAACGGATCAAGCCCGCGTTGCAAGGCTTCGGGCGAAAAGCCGGGGCCGGTGTCGGAGACGCTGAGCTCCAGCCAGGTGTCCTGTCGGTTGCGGGCGGTCAGCTCGATCTCGCCGGTCCCGCCACAGGCGTCTGCGGCGTTCAGGATCAGGTTCAGGGCGCTGTCCTGCAACATGCCGGGGTCGAGCAGCAGCAGACCGGTGACCGTGCTGTTGACGCGCAAGCTGACCCCGGCAGGCAACGACGGGGTGGCCAAAGTTTCCAGATCGGACAGGAAACGGCCAAGATCGGTGGGCTCGGGCCGCCAGCGGCGCTGGCTGGTGATATCGGCGATCCGGCCCAGCAGGTCACCGCCGCGGCGGGCGGCTTGCAAGGTGGCGGTGATCAACGGTTCGGCCTCGGGGCTGGGGTTGAGGCGGGCGAGCTTGGACTGCATGCCGAGGATGATCGTCAGCAGATTGGCAAAATCATGTGCCATGCCCGAGGTCAGCTGAGCCGCCATGGCGCGGCGGCGGGTCTGCTGCAGGGCGGCGCGGGTCTGAGTTTCTTCGGTCACGTCCTGCGACAGGATAAACACCCCGGGGTCCGCCGGATCAGGGGTGAAGACAACGCGAATGCGGCGCGAGCTGGCCTCATCGGTAAACTCGAACGTGCTTTGCCGCCCGTCATAGGCGGCCTGCAGATGCGGCTGCACGCGGGCATAAGCATCTGGCCCCAGCGCCTCGGCGATATGCAGACCGAGGATTTGTGACGGCCGCCCTGGCATGACCGACGACAGGCGGCGGTTGGAATAGGTGTACTGCCCTTGCGCGTCGACGCGGGCGATATGGGCGGGCATCATCTCGGCCGTGAGGCGGGTGCGGGCCTCCATCTCGGTCAGCTCACGCCGGGCCTCTTCCAAAGCGCTGATGCTGGCGGCCAATTGCCGGTTGGTGGCGGCGAGCTCTTCGGACCGTTTTAGCACCTCTTCGGAGAGCAGTTCCGACCGGGTGCGCAGCAGCTCTTCCTGCTCTTTGACGCTGGTGATGTCAGTATAAACCGTCACCCAACCGCCCTGCGGCAGCGGCGCGCCTTCGACGCTGATGGTGCGGCCATTGGCGCGGGTGCGCTCCATGTAATGCGGCTCAAACGCGAGGGCGACGCGCACGCGTTCCTCGACAAAGGCGTTGAGGTCATCGATCGGCCCGTATTCGCCGCGTTCCGCCAGATGGCGTATGGTGTCCTGAAAGGTCGCGCCAGGGGTGGTGAAGCGCGGCGGCAGATCGAACATTTCGGCAAACCGCGCGTTGCAGACCGCCAGCCGCAGATCGCTGTCATAAATCGTCAGCGCCTGCTGGATCAGGTTCAGCCCTGCCTGAATGAGCGCGTCATGCTGTGCCATGCCCCATGGATAGCGACGTGTCGCGGCGCCGCAAAGCCCTGCCGCGCCGCTGTTACAATTCGTAAGATTTGGGAAATGTTCAGGAAAAAGTTGACCGCCACGGTCGCCCGCGACCAAGATGGGGCCAGAATCGCAAAAGCGGTCAGCGCCCCTCGGGTGCGAACGTGAGTGTCGGGGGGGTCCGGCATTTGGGGAGGAACAAGATTGGCTTACATGTCCGAGGGCGCAGAGGGTCTGCGGTCTGTCCCGGCATTGTTGCAGCGCAACGCCACGCGATACGCGGACAGCCCCGCCTATCGCGAAAAGGAATACGGCATCTGGCAAAGCTGGACCTGGGCCGAAACCGCGCAAGAGATCGAGGCGCTGGCGCTGGGGCTCTTGAACCTGGGCGTCAACAAGGGTGATCACATTGCCATCATCGGGCGCAACCGGCCGTATCTTTACTGGTCGATGGTTGCGGCGCAGTCGGTGGGGGCGGTGCCGGTGCCGCTCTACCAGGACGCGGTCGCCGAAGAGATGGAATACGTGCTGGGCCATTGCGGCGCGCGGTTCGTGATCGCGGCGGATCAAGAGCAGGTCGACAAGGTCATCGAGATCCAGGACGATCTGCACCAGTTCGAGCACATGATTTATGTCGATCCGCGCGGCATGCGGAAATACGACCACAGCCGCCTGCATGAATACAGCCATGTGCAGAACCAGGGCCGGGCGGCCTATGACGAATACATCAAAGAGCTGGACGCGCGCCGCGGCGCGCTGGGGTACGACGATACCTGCGTGATGCTCTACACCTCGGGCACCACGGGCAAGCCCAAGGGCGTGGTGCTGTCGAACCGCAACATCATCGAAGCGGCCAAGTCGTCCTCGGAGTTCGACAGCCTGCGGCAGTCGGATTCGGTGCTGGCCTATCTGCCGATGGCGTGGGTGGGCGATTTCATTTTTTCCATCGGCCAGGCCTATTGGACGGGGTTCTGTGTGAACTGCCCCGAGGCGTCCTCGACCATGTATGAAAACCTGCATGAGATCGGGCCGACCTATTTCTTTGCCCCGCCGCGGTATTTCGAGGAACGGATCACCGCGCTGGTGATCCGGATGGAAGATGCCGGGCGGTTCAAAAAGTGGCTGTTTGACACCTTCATGGCGCATGCGCGTGAGGTTGGCCCCAAGCTTTTGGACGGCAAGCCGGTGGGGTTCATGGACCGGCTGAAATACGCGCTGGGCGAGGTGTTGATCTACGGCCCCGTGCGCAACCGCGCCGGGATGAGCCGGGTGCGCGTGGCCTATACCGCCGGTGAGGCGATTGGGCCGGAAATATTTGATTTTTGGCGCGCTTTGGGGATCAACCTCAAGCAGCTTTACGGCCAGACCGAGGCGTCGGTGTTCATCACCGTGCAGCCCGATGGCGAGGTGCGGTCCGACACCGTGGGTGTGCCGGCCCCGGGGGTCGAGATCCGCATCGGTGAGAGTGGCGAGGTGTACTATCGCTCGCCCGGGACCTTTGTTGAGTATTACAAGAACCCCGAAAGCACGGCCGATACCAAAGATGCCGAGGGCTGGGTGGCGACGGGCGATGCCGGGTTCATCGAGGAAGGCACCGGCCATCTGCGGATCATCGACCGGGCCAAGGACGTGGGCAACATGGCCGATGGCGGGCTCTTTGCGCCGAAATACGTCGAGAACAAGCTGAAGTTCTATCCCAACATCCTTGAGGCCGTGGTGTTCGGCGCCGGGCGGGACATGTGCTGTGCGTTTATCAATATTGATCTGACGGCGGTCGGTAACTGGGCCGAGCGCAACAATATCGCCTATGCGTCTTATCAGGAACTCGCGGGGCATCCCAAGGTGCTCGAGATGATCCAGGGCCATGTGGAGGAAACCAACGCCAGCGTGGCGGAGGACGATATGCTGTCGGGCTGCCAGGTGCACCGCTTCCTCGTGTTGCACAAGGAGCTGGACGCCGACGATGGCGAGCTGACGCGAACCCGCAAGGTGCGCCGCAAGATCATTGGCGAGAAGTTCGAAGACCTGGTGACGGCGCTCTATGACGGGTCCGACGATGTCTATACCGAGACCGAAGTGACCTATGAGGACGGGCGCAAAGGCAAGATCACCGCGACGCTGAAGATCCGCGATGCCAAGGTGGTGCCGGTAACCCGGGCAAAGGTCGCGGCGGAATGACGGGGGACGCTCGTGCATGCGCACATCGCCCCACCCGCCATCCCGCGGGCGGCGGTGCGGTTTCGGCAATCAGGGGCAGGGGGTGACGCGGTGAAAGACACCGAAGGATATGTGACGGCAGATGGTCGCCAGATCGGTGGCGTGTTGATGGAGATGCGCGACATCACGCTGAAGTTTGGCGGTGTGGTGGCGATCAACGATATCTCTTTCGACATCCGCGAGGGCGAGATCCGCGCGATCATCGGGCCCAATGGTGCGGGCAAGTCGTCGATGCTGAACATAATCAGCGGGTTTTACACACCGAGCGTGGGCGAGGTTTGGTACAAAGGATCCAAGCGCCCGCCGATGAAGCCCTATGAGGTGGCCCGCCAAGGGGTCGCGCGGACCTTTCAGAACATCGCGTTGTTCGAGGGGATGACGGTGCTCGACAACGTCATGACCGGCCGCCTGACCCATATGCATGCGGGTGTTTTCAGCCAGGCGTTGTGGTGGGGCAAGGCGCGCGATGAGGAGATGGAAAACCGTGAGAAGGTCGAGAAGGTGATCGACTTTCTGGAGATCCAGGCCATCCGCAAGACCCCGGTGGGGCGTTTGCCTTACGGGTTGAAGAAACGGGTGGAACTGGCGCGGGCTTTGGCGGCGGAGCCGTCGATCCTGCTGCTGGATGAGCCGATGGCGGGGATGAATGTCGAGGAGAAAGAGGACATGAGCCGCTTTATCCTTGATGTGAACGACGAATTTGGCACGACGATCGCGCTGATCGAACACGATATGGGAGTTGTGATGGACCTTAGCGACCGGGTCGTGGTGATGGACTATGGCAAGAAGATCGGTGACGGCACACCCGACGAGGTGCGCAACAACCAGGATGTGATCGACGCCTATTTGGGGGTGCCGCATTGAGACAGCTATTTCAACCCGTCCCGGGCTTGCCCCGGGACCTCCAGGTTAACGCACAGGTCCGGGGCAGGGGGTGCGCAACATGCTAGCAGACATCTTCATCAACCCGTTTGTGGACATGTTCGCGGCGCCGGATTTCCTGATGCAGGTGCTGTGGGAAGGGCTGGTTTCCGGCATCCTTTATGCGTTGATTGCGCTCGGGTTTGTGTTGATCTTCCGGTCCAGCCGGATCTTCAACTTTGCTCAGGGAATCATGGTGGTCTTTGCGGCCCTCACGCTGGTGGGCCTGCATGCTTACGGCGTGCCCGCCTGGATCAGCGTCGCGCTGACGCTAGGCGTGATGTTCGTCCTTGCGCTGACCATCGAACGGGTGGTGTTGCGGCCGCTTGTCGGCCAACCCGATATCATCCTGTTTATGGCCACGATCGGCATCACGCTCTTCCTGATCGGCTTTGGCGAGACGATCTTTGGCGGTGAAAACAAGGTGATGATCAGCTCAGAGCTGGGGATCCCGACCGGGGACACGGTGATGGAGCCGTTCGGCGGTCTGTTGATCCTGCAGCACCTGGACATCACCGTGGTGATTGTTGCCACCTTGCTGGTGCTCGCGCTGCTGGCGTTCCTCAACTACACCCAGATGGGCCGGGCGATCCGGGCCTTGGGCGATGATCACCAGGCGGCCCTGTCGGTGGGGATCTCGCTGCAAACGATCTGGGTGCTGGTCTGGTTCATCGCCGGGATCATCGCGCTGGTCACGGGGATTGCTTGGGGCGCGCGGGCCGGGGTCAGCTTTGCGCTGGAGGTGATTGCCTACAAGGCGCTGCCGGTGCTGATGCTCGGCGGGCTCGAATCCATCACCGGCGCCATTGTTGGCGGGCTGATGATCGGCATGCTGGAAAAGCTGTTCGAGATCTACTGGGGTCAGCCACTTCTGGGCGGCAATACCGAGACGTGGTTCGCCTTTGTGCTGGCGCTGATCGTGCTGCTGTTCCGTCCGCAAGGGCTCTTCGGGGAGAAGATCATCGAAAGGGTCTAGGGCAGCGCGGGGCGCGCTTGACCAAGGAAACACTCAGGTGCGTGGCGGCACGCACCTGGCGGCGAGGAGGGCCGTATCGATGCCGAAACTGATCGCCATTCTGAACGTGGTCGCCTGGGCGGGATTCTGGGCCTTCGGCTATCTGGCGCTGACCACCAATGCCGAGGAAAGCGGCCGCATGCTGGTGGCGCTGATCCTGGCGGCGGTTGGGGCGGCGCTGGGGCTTTGGGCCTGGTTCTGGCTGGTGCGGCATTCCGAAGAGATCGGCTATGCCAAGCCCGCCAACCGAGCGCAGATCGAGGATGATGCGGCCTGACGCGGCCCGCGACACAGGGATAAGCGGCCGACACAGGCCGGAGAGAAGAAAGAGAAACGGATGCTCTATAGAACCGCAGGACAGTTCAAGACGAGCTACAAGAGCGATCAAGCGCTGTTCCCGATCAAGCAGGACGCGTTCCTGCTGGGGATCATCGGGCTCTTTGTGCTGGCGATCTTTCCGCTGACGGCGAGCGAATTCGCCTTTCAGACCATGCTGATCCCGGTGATGATCTATGCCCTGGCGGCACTGGGGCTGAACATCCTGACGGGCTATGCCGGGCAGCTGAGCCTGGGCACCGGGGCCTTCATGGGTGTGGGCGCCTATGCTTGCTACAAGATGGTCACTTTGATGCCCTGGATGAACCCGCTGGTGGCGATCCTGCTGTCGGGCGTGTTCAGCGCAGGGGTGGGGGTGCTGTTCGGCATTCCCAGCCTGCGGATCGAGGGCTTTTACCTCGCCATCGCGACGCTGGCGGCGCAGTTCTTTCTGGTGTGGCTCTTTGAAAAATGGGCCTGGCTTTACAACTACAACGCCTCGGGCGCGATCCAGGTGCCGAACCTCACGGTCTTTGGCGGTTATGTCACCGGGCCGCAGGCGGACTCGATTGTGCAGTATTATGTCGTGCTGGGGATCGTTGCGCTGATGACGATGCTCTGTATCAACCTCACGCGCGGCAATCTGGGACGCACGTGGAAAGCCACGCGCGACATGGACATCGCGGCCGAGCTGATTGGCATCAACCTGATGAAATCCAAGCTGACGGCCTTTGCGATCTCGTCCTACATCGTCGGGGTCGCGGGCGCACTCTATGTCTTTATGTGGAAAGGCGCGGCAGAGCCGAACCTCTTTGACATCCCGCTCAGCTTCCAGGTGCTGTTCATCGCCATCATCGGCGGCTTGGGCTCGGTGCTGGGCAACTATCTGGGCGCCATCCTGATCGTCGGCTTGCCGGTGGTGCTGAACCTTGTGCCTGCCACGCTGGGCCTCGCGATCAGCTCGGCCATGGTCGAGCATCTCAACATCATGATCGTCGGATCGCTGATCGTGTTCTTCCTGATCGTCGAGCCGCACGGGCTGAACCAACTCTGGCGGCTGATCCGCGAGAAACTGATTATCTGGCCGTTCCCGCACTGATCCGCAGGGCCGGCCCACCAAGAGCAAGACCAAAGAAGACCAAAACGAAAAACGACATTGTCCAAGGGAGGATAACCATGAGACAGATGACCAAACTGGCCCTCGCGGCTGTGGTAGCCGGCGTCACCGCCGGTGCCGCCATCGCGCAGGAGCTTTACGCGCCGAACCTGGCCTACCGTACTGGGCCGTTCGCGGCGACGGGCATTCCGCTGATGAACGGTCAGGCGGATTACCTCAGCATGCTGAACGCCCGCGACGGCGGCGTCGGCGGCATCCCGGTGAACGCCGAGGAATGTGAGACCGGCTATTCCACCGAAAAAGGCGTGGACTGCGATGAAAAGACCAAGGGCAAGGCGATCGTGACCCAGCCGTGGTCGACCGGGATCACCCTGCAGGTGCTGCCCAAGACCAACGTGGATGAAATCCCGATCCTGGCGCCGGGCTATGGTTTCAGCCCGATGATGGACGGCAAGACCTTCCAGTGGGCGTTCAACGCGCCGTCCGGGTATTGGGACGCGGCCGACATGATCGTGCAGTACCTCGAAGGCAAGGACGGCGATCTGAGTGGCAAGAAGATCGTGCACCTGCATCTCGACCACCCCTACGGCAAGGAACCGCTGCCGGTTCTCGAAGCACTGGCCGCGGCCAAGGGCTTTGAACTGCTGCCGATCCCGGTGGGCCTGAAGGAAATGCAGAACCAGTCGGCACAGTGGCTGCAAATCCGCCGTGAACGCCCCGACTACGTGATCATGTGGGGCTGGGGCGCGATGAACGCCGGGGCCATCACCGAAGCGGTGAAGACCAAGTTCAACATGGAAAACTTCATCGGTGTCTGGTGGGCCGGACATGATGCCGACCTCAAGCTGGTCGGTGCAGAGGGCAAGGGCTACAAGTCGATCAGCTGGTCGTTCCCGAACCCCGATGCGCCTGTCATGGCCGACATCAAAAAGCACGTGGTGGACATGGGCAAATCGCAGTCCAACCCCGAAGAGATGTCGGGCGTGTTCTACAGCCGCGGGATCGTCATCTCGGCCATCCTGGCCGAAGGCATCACCGCCGCGCAGGACCATTTCGGCACTGCCGAGATCAACGCGTCGCAGCTGCGCTGGGGTCTGGAAAACATCAACATGACCGAAGAGCGTATCTCTGAGCTGGGTCTCGACGGCATGGTGCCGCCGTTCTCGACCTCCTGCGCCAACCACACCGGCAACTCGGGTGGCTGGATGCTGGAATGGGATGGCGACAAGTTCGTCAAGGTGTCGGATCTGCTGACGCCCAACACCGACGGCTATGCCGACCTGGTGGCTGACAAGGCGGCGGAATACGCCACCTCGAACGCGCCGTGGCCGATGAACGAAGAGTGCAGCGCCGAAAGCTGACCTGACCTTTCCACCGGCGGCGCGGGCCGTCGCCGGTGGGCTTTGTGACTTTCTCAAACAAAAAGATGCCGCCATGCTGGACGCTGCCAAGACGGATACGACCCTGCTTGAGGTCAACAATATCGAGGTGATCTACAACCACGTGATCCTCGTGTTGAAAGGTGTCAGCCTGACGGTACCCCAGGGCGGGATCACCGCGCTGTTGGGCGGCAACGGGGCGGGCAAGACGACGACGCTCAAAGCAATCTCCAACCTGCTGCATTCCGAACGCGGCGAGGTGACCAAGGGCTCGATCCTTTACAAGGGGGAGCGCGTGCAGGGCCTCGACCCGGCGGCGCTGGTCAAACGCGGCGTGATCCAGGTGATGGAAGGCCGCCACTGTTTCGAACACCTGACGGTCGAGGAAAACCTGCTGACCGGTGCCTACACCCGCCGCGACGGCAAAGGCGCGATCGAGGCCGATCTTGAGATGGTGTATAACTATTTCCCCCGCCTCAAGGAACGCCGCCGCAGCCAGTCGGGTTATACCTCGGGCGGCGAACAGCAGATGACCGCGGTCGGCCGCGCGCTGATGAGCCGGCCGGAAACCATCCTGCTGGATGAGCCATCAATGGGCCTGGCGCCACAGCTGGTGGAGCAGATCTTTGAGATCGTGAAATCGATCAACGAAAACGAAGGGGTGTCGTTCCTTCTGGCCGAACAGAACACCAATGTCGCGCTACGCTATGCCCATACCGGTTACATCCTGGAATCGGGTCGCGTGGTGATGGAAGGCACGGCGGCTGAGCTGCGCGAAAACCCCGACGTCAAGGAATTCTACCTCGGAATGTCCGAGCAAGGCCGCAAAAGCTTTCGCGACGTCCGCTCCTACCGCCGCCGCAAGCGGTGGCTGGCGTGAGCGACACTGTTTGGTTCATCGCGAGCCCAGTCCCAGCGCCGACAGATGTGGCAGACCGCATGGGAGATGTCATCCGATCACTGCAGGAACAGAACTTGATTGGTCAAACAGAAGTGTCGGATGCGACGCTGAGCGACCCAAGCGGCCCGGTCTATCCACCGGGACCAGAGGCCGCGCGCCGCGCCGCATCCTATGGGGCATTTGTCGATCTGCAAACCAACGGGTGCGAGGTCTGTCTCACGCCGATCTTCAATCAAGGACCGATGGACACCGGTGTTTTGGAATGCCCGCTTTGCGAGGTGGTTCTTGAAGCCGAAGACGAAGAGGCATTTTACGAGCAACTTGACGCGATCGGCACCGCCGCCGCCGCGCATGATTTTTCACCCAATGCGGTAAAATGCGTGTCCTCTGACGCCGAAACCTTGGTGAATGATTGGGCGCCCGAGAATGGGTTTATCCTGGCCGGGTTTGATTTGGCGCTTTGGAACTGGCCGGACATGCCTGAACTAGAGGCTCCCCTGCGAACCGCCCTCGAGGCCGCGTTTGACGGGTATCCCATTGTGAAGGGCGGCTATTCGATATGACCTGCGTCCCTCTTTGTCGGCAGCAGGCCAAGAGGTCAGGTGACCGCCAGATCGGCGCGCATCTCGTCGATCCGTTCCAGCGCCTCTTCGCGGGTGTTGCGGATGTTGGGGCGGAAGTCCTGGCTTTCGGCGCGCAGGCGGATCTCGGCCTCGGTCTCGGACCCGGCGGCATAGCGCACCGATCCCAGCGAATGGGCGATGTTGAGCTTCTTGCCGCGATGGGCCTAGCGGACCCAGGCGCCCGGCTCGATCTTGCAGCCATTGTAGTCGATCAGGAAA
>JAAUYB010134936.1_pt1 | contig 44604 bp, 23 predicted proteins | sample 7278071 | NCBI WGS metagenome assembly JAAUYB01 (sample SAMN14350121, study PRJNA611818) | marine sediment metagenome | isolation source: surface marine sediment (1.8m) | place: French Polynesia: Moorea | collected 2018-08
CCCCCAAGTCATGGAAGTAGTTCAACAGGGTTCGTTGTTCGTCTTTTTCGAAGACTCGATTCACGTGGCAAACATTACGATACCTCCCACGACCAATATAAGGTTCCGGCATGGTTTCCAGGGCCTGTTTCACATTGAACCAACTCTTGGGCCAGGTGGCTGCAGCCAATTCCACCTTGGGCAACTCCTCGCATAAGCGCTGCCGAAAGGGCTTCAAGCCGTCACCAGTCTTACAGCTCAAGCGGTAGAAGCCGAGTACATTAGGAAAGTCCCGGCACAAGCGATTTTCGTTCAGTTGGAAACCGGGATTCTCCTCGATTTTATTGATCACCACCAGAACAGGTGCATTTCCCCCAAAGGCCTGGATATGGCGCAACCAGAAATGCGTGCGGTCCTCCTCGCGAGCACTTTGGACCATCACATACAGGCAGCGTTTGGTCATAAAGAACTGGTGGGTGGCGTGCATGATTTCCTGGCCGCCGAAATCCCAGTACTTGACGACCATGGGGTCATCGCCGGGACCATCGGTCTCACCTTCCTCGATACGGATGCCATGGGTTTGGCTCTGGTGAGCATTGAATCGATTGTTCAAGATGCGTTGCACCAGGGAGGTTTTCCCGGCATAACCCTCACCCACAAGAAGAACCTTGACCTGATTGAGCAGTTGATGGCGATCATCCCCAAGCGCCTCGAACCAGGCCACAACGGCTTCATTGCCGCGTCCCCGAACTTCTACCGGCGGCGCGATGAGGGGATTTCCGCCCAGATTGATAGACACCTTTTTTCTAAACAATGGGAGAATCGGGGACGCATCTTGAATCCGGTTGCTTTCGAGATTGAGGGAAACTAAAGCGGTCAAGCTAGAAAGAGCAGAGATGTCCTGGATCTGGTTGTCAGACAGGCGGAGATCGGTCAAAGCGGTCAAGTTAGCGAGGGCAGAGACGTCCTGGATCTGATTGTGACTTAGTTCGAGATAGGTTAAAGCGGTCACGTCGGTGAGGGCAGAGATATCTTGGATCTGGTTGGACCATAATTGGAGCCGAGTCAAAACGGGCAAGCTAGCAAGGGCAGAGATGTCCTGGATCTGATTGTCGCTTAAATTAAGAGAGGTCAAAGCGGTCAATCCGGCGAGGGCAGAGATGTCCTGGATCCGATTGTCATACAGGCGGAAACTGGTCAAAGCGGTCAAGCTCGCGAGAGCAGCGACGTTCTGGATCTGGTTACCATTCAAATTAAGGTGGGTCAAAGCGGTCAGGCGAGCGAGGGCAGAGACGTCCTGGATCTGGTTGTCATACAGGCGCAGATCGGTCAAAGCGGTTAAGCTTGCGAGGGGAGAGATGTCTTGGATCTGGTTGGAGCCTAAATCAAGGTGAGTCAAGGCGGTCAAGCCGGCAAGGGTAGATACGTGGTGGATCTGGTTGGTTGTTACGCGTAAATGGGTCAGGCTTCCCAATGCGCCGAGTGGAGTCAGGTTGTTGGAGGCAGTTCTGTGAAGACCCAAATGAATAAGGCCGGTCAACTGGGAAAGAGGTGTCAGATTTTTCAATGTTTTTTCATATAGAAGAAGCCGGATAACCCGTTCATTTTCATCTACCTGATAGCTGGTTCGATCTTCATAGGCAAAAACATCGACTTCATTGCTCAGCCTGATGGAACCACCGATTTGCTTTTCCAACTCTCGGATGACAACCAGATCATCACTCATCCCGAAACTCCTCGTTGCGATTTGCCGTGATTCTATCACGGCGGAGCTTATTTCTTGTACAAATGCATTTTAATTTGTAATAATGATTAATTATCGGTTTACATAAACCAGTTTTACTTCTAATTCGAATTCAGGATTGGAGAACTATCATGACTGAGGAGGACAAAAAACATAAACAGGCGTTGGTTACTGGTCTGATGACCGTGATCGGAATAATCATAGGTATTTTTATCGAGCACAGTTTGATCAAAAGCGATAACTGGGACGCGCAGAAACGTGAACTGGCCATGCGAATCTGTGAGCGTATTCAAGCACGCTATTTTCGAATGTTGAGTGCTAACTAAGCGGTGGGCAGCAGTGTTTTTGAAAAACGTTGGGACGCCTATATCGAGGAAGGAATTACTCCATAGAATGAAAATTACTTCATCATTTCCTATGGGATCGAGTATCACTTCAAAAGAAAGGAACAGTTCGAAGCATTACACGAAAAATTCAGGACAATTCACAACAACATGGTCACCTTGCGCAGGCACATCCTGAAGAAGGAATATTATCAAGCACTTCTTGGGCAAACAAAAGAGCAGCTGGATGAAATCGGGATCAGCTCGGGATCATTGGTCGAAGAAATCATGAAAGAAGTGTATTGAGTTTCACGACATGATGACCTTCCCATATTTAGGGCAGGTACGCCAGAGGAAGCCAGACAAAATGCTTACTGCCCGCTTTAACGGCGGGCCCGCGTGCCTCCGGCGCGTCTTTGAGAGAAAAAAAGTAAGGGCTTATCTCCTCGCTGAACCGGTAGGTATAGATCTGGTGGTCCCGGTCCCAATCCTGAACCGGGTCAAAGTGAACTTCCCGCTCCCGAGTTACTTCCTCGAGCCTGGCCAGACAGGCTTGGAGATGTTTACGTAAAGCCAGGCGGAAGGCGGGTTGGCGACTCTGTTCCCGGAACGTGTCCAGGGAAATCCGGAACTGTGGTGCGTTCAGGGGAATGCCGCTCTTCTTATAGACAAAAGCGGCGACAGGGTATTTGGGCGGCACGGGTTCTCCCGCCAACTTCCCGGCAAAGCCATCCATGATGGTTTGCAATTCACCGGCTCTTTCGGGGCTGTAGTTAAAAAGCGCCTCTGAGAGATCCTGGACCCAGACCTTGAGAGCTTGGACTTGCACCTTCTTGAGAAAAACTCGTGTTGCTAGTTGGGGATTCCCACATGGGTCTTTTTTATTGACGATGCCCACGCCGCTGACCAGGGTCCCCCCCTGCAGGTTAGCCGCGGTGGTCGAAACGATTCCCCGATAAAAGCGCTTGTAAAAATCGGTTCGTTCTTGTTGCCGTTGGTGACTGCCATATTCCTCGGTGACATCGAAATGGATGATCTGGAGTAGCCGGAAAAGGGATTGGCTCAGGTTGCTGTTACTTTTGTGAAATTCGCCCTTCAGCTTCCCAGCGGACAACAGGTCGAAAAATTGGCGCTGGAAGGGTGTCGGTGATGCTTCCCGAGAATGACTCGGGGTCAACTGCAAGGCATAAACTCCAATCTCGTGACGCGAGAGTTCCTTAGCGACTACGCGGGTTCGTTTCGGAGGAGACAGGTATGCGTCGACAACAGGCCGAAAGCCGGTTTCCTCATCCGGTTTGACATCACCCCGAATCATGACAAGGTAGTTGCAAACATCCGGACCCCAACTCAGGCGGCTCAGAAATGCCTCGATTGCCTCGGCCAAACCGCTCCCGGCCGGTAACCAGCCTCTCGTGGATTTGACCATGGGGCCGACGTCTCTCGATGATCTCGTAAGACCCCGGAATGTCCGCCAAACTAGCCGGTTATCTACCTCACGATAACCGGCGAGAACGATCTCGAGTCGAGGCTCTATGTCCGGAGACAGATGCTTGAAACGGTTCAGGGCTCGCCCTATGGACCGTGAATAGTTGCGGGATGAACGTGGAATCTCCATGAGGATCAGCAAGCGCGTCCGTAATGGTTGAATCTGCCGTCCAGTTGGCCGGTGACCAAACCAGCCAAGATAGAGAACTTCGCAAAAGTCGCCCTTGTCTTGGAGGATCGGAAACGGAGTGAGGGTGGACTGTTGCGATTGAGAACTACCGTCCTCATGCCAGACCCCGGTCCTACCAGGTTTGGCCGGGTTCGGGAAGCGAGGTTCGATTGTAACAAGACCGCAGTTACGCCTCTTTACCAAATTGGTTTTATTGGGCAGGGCCCCGAGTCGGCCGTTCCAGAGGCGGCAAGCCCGCATGTCAACCCAACCGTCGAGCACCGTGCGGGCATTGCCGGGCACCAGGCGGTCATTGTTCCCGACCAGGTAGGCGCCGTCCCGTTCATCGAAGACAAAACGGATTTCGAAGGGGCTTAGGTGTGCAATGGGCTGCCCCTTCCGATCAGGGTTATCGTAACAAGGGACATCCCCGGCGGTCGATACAAAACGATGGTCGCCAACCACGGTAACGATTGTTTGACCGATATGAGTACCAAGTACCTGTTGAGCCGCCACATAGGCTGTACCGGGTCGATTTCGAAGCAAGGGTGATTTAGCGCTCACCCGCACCTGTTCTCCATTTGGCAACCTGATTTTCAACACGCTACCCTGTGTTGAAATAACAGGGAAAGCCCGGGCAAAGCTATTGCCGGATACGGTTCCGCCGTAATAACTCATTTCAGAAGTTGTACAGACCAGAAACTCGTCCGCGGAGTATACGAACCCGGCGGCAATCATCCATAGAAGATAACTGGCCATTAGAGACTCCCGATTGGCTAGGGAATAAATTCAAGCGGTACCCAGGCGTGCCTGCGTTTGGCAACAGAAACTTCCTCGAGGCCGCGTTTGGGCAAAGGTTGCTCCAAGGAAAAGAAGTAAAGCTTTTCTTCTTTTGTGTCACGATAGAGATAAATCTGGTCATCCTTGTCCCAATCACTGTCATCGAAGCTCAGCTTGCTTTCTTTGGTAACCTGTTCTAAGAAAACTAGCTTCAACTGAAGGTACTTCCTGAATGTTTCTCGATACCGCTCGTTGTCTCTGACCTCTTCCATAAACCTTTCCACGGTGAACTTTAGGAAATCGGTTTGAATGGGAATGCCGCTCTTCTTCTCGATGAACTCAGCAATTTCTTGATCCGGACGTATTTCGTCACCGGTGAGAGCTCTGACCACTCTAAATACAGTTTGTTTAAGCTCCGCCTCGGTCTCCGGCTCAAAATAGAAAATTGCGTCGGAGAGTTGTTGCATTTGGACCTTAAGCGCCTCTACTTCGGGTTTTTTCATAAGAACACTTGCAGTCGTCTGCTTTATCACCGAATTTTCACAGGTTTGGTTCTTACTCACGTAGCCCACTTCGCAGAGTTGGGTGGCGCCAAATATCGCCGGATTGATCCCATACCGGGCAAGTATTTTCTGAGTGAAGGTCCCGGGATAGATCTTACCCAGTCGCGCATTGGTCACAACGTCTTGTATCTTTGTCTGGGTTACTAAGATATTATCCAAAGCCCTTCTGATGCGTGAAGAGGAGACCCCGGGCACCACCGCCAACTCACCGAATCCCTGGTTGTTCTCCTTGATTTCATTGAATTGAGCTACAAACATTTGGTTGTAAGAGTAAAGGGGCTGCCCGGGAGATGCGACGTTCACCTGAATAGCATTTAAGGAAAAGTTCTGTTTCCGAAGTTCAGCACCAATTCCGGCGCCGGTGTATCCTTTCTCATCAGTTGCGTGATTCCCATGATCACCAATCAACAAAATGTACTTTTCATTAATGCCGGAATCCTTCCAGGATAGTTCTTTCATAGTCCTGTCAATTCCGTAAAAAGAGGCCTCAGGATACGCCTTGGCACCACTGTCCGCAGCTGTAGAGTAGACCGAAATTTGCTCTAGAGCACGATTGAGACGTTTCAGATCACGGGTAAACTCACTCATCACCTGAAAGGGAAAATCGTCAACGTAGTCTCGATAAATACAGATTGAAACACTGGCGGCAAGACCTTTCGCACTGTTTTTGGCAAGAAATTCTTTAAGAGCGGTTTTTACCGCGGGATAGTGGGCCTGCATACCCTGAGTTGCATCGATAAGGATCGCGATTTGAACACGATCATTGTTGGCCAACAGGTTGAGCTTGTGCTTCGCGGCATCGATATCACCGGCAGAGAACTTCTGGCCTTTCTTACCCTGGGCATTGCCAATATAGGCAATCTTATAGTATTCAGGATTATTTTGAAGAATCGGAAATCGATTGGCATAATAAACCATAGGTTCTGGTGATGAACCTTCATAAAAAATTGGTTCTTGCCCTCCAGTCAAGGCCCTAACAGAGTCAAAAATGCGTCCACGTCCACAGGATTTACGCTTGAGGTAGTTTTTTTTATCGAACTCCAACCCAAGCAAGGTCTCCCATTTTACAATGTGTTGCTTGTCCATCCAACCCACCAGGACATTCGCGGCGTTGCTCCTGCCAAAGCGGTCAGAGCGGCCAACCAGAATAGCGCTCTTGCCAGATGTATCCACTTCCTCAAAGATATAGCGAACCTCGAAAATTGAAATTTTACCAATTTTCTTTTTGAGTTCCGGGTCTGCATAGTAATTAATCTCGATTTCTGCTTTGGGATCTAGTCGTAAATTGTTGATAACCAGTGCCTTTTGAATAATTTTCCCGGATTTTTCGGAAACCTTGGCTAAGGTGACTCCCGACTTGGAGCGGCTCTTAAGCCAATCACCGGCCTTCCTCTCAATGAATTTTTCACCATAGTTTGGAACCCGAATCCGGGCATAGCTACCTGCTCTTCTCAGGTATTCATAAGTAACACCGAATTGGTTCTTCAAAACTATAGGGTCCGGATCATTTGGCTCACTGAAAAGGGGGATGCTTGGCCTGGTTATGGTAACAAACTCTGCCTTGACTATCTCGTCCTTTGACACTTGGGCCAAAATAGCATGAAAGCTTGATGCAAAAAAGAAAACAATGAAAGTAAACCTCATAAATCACTTCCCTTTGCTGAAATTGAAAAAATCCTGCAAGTAGTCTATGGTTAAAATGTTTTTTTTCCCGGTGAGTTCAGAAAAAAGAACAGGGTAGTAATAAAACTGAGCCGAGAACTCTTTCTGCTTACCGATTCCTTTTTTTTGAACTGGGTTTACGAAATTTATCAGGCAAAATCTGACATTATCAAGATAGCGGCCAAAATGCTGCTTTATCCTTCCTGCTGTACCAATTGCATCCAGATAAAGAACATCAACAAAGGTTGTAGTGTTTTTAATATAGGCTTCATGATCCCGACTATAATCATCATTGTCCCAAGCAAACACATCATCGCCATAGCTCTCTGAGTTTTCGAAAAGAATGGTTTTATAGCTATCGGAATTTGAAACTTCAACAAACATTCTGTCAGAGTTTGCAAAACGAATATAGATCGATTCATACCAATCCTCATCAATCAATTTCCGGACAAGGTTTGCAAGTTGATTATCTAATAGACGAAAGGCCGCATCGGCCTCAATGCCACTAGGTACATTAGAGCGATAACTTGTTTCGGCTTGAAGAGGGTAATAAATGATAAGTACACGTGACTCTTTGTCTCTCACATCGAACTTCACCAAAAAATCCCCACTGTCGCTATCCACACCCCGATTCACAAGTTCATTTTTTTTGCTTTCAGCAGTTAACCCTTCTAAACTATTTTTAAATCCAATACTATCGCCTTCACGAAGTTCAGGGCTGAGAATGTAAACTTTATTCCTGGAAGGTTTAAGTAACAAACTGTCTTGACCATCCTTTAGAACCAGGTCTCTTGGTTTGTTAACTACTCTCCGCTCTCCCTTAAAGGGGAAATCAAAAAATTGAACGCGTACCTTAATAGGGTCAGAGTTTGGAGTTACGTAATATTTAGTAGGAGATACTTTCTTAATGCTAAACCCAGGCGCTTTAAACTGAGACGGACGAGGTTTATCAATAGGACCACTCCACGTATAGCGCCTCCCGTCTCTTGACGGGGTAGACAACTTCAAACCCAGTACTCTAGAAAAACTCTTGGCAAAAGCCTTTTTCGAATTTTCAGTAACATTGTTCGGGTTGAGCTCAAAAATAATTTCATCTGCCACAATATCCAAGATAAGTTCATTTGCTTCATGAGTTAGATTCCAGTCTCTGATTAAATACTTCTTTAACAGATTCTGAAAGCCTGGCTCTTTTTCATTTAGTATTTTAAAAGCTTCCGGACCAAGTTTAGAAGTGTAGTTCTCCAATGGCTGAGGTAGATCACTAATTTCTACACCATTACACTTAACTGTAATAAGCTTTCTCTCTAGCACAATAGAAGAGTCTTCAACTTTTTTATTATATAAATCATAGTAGCCTTTTTTGAATAATCTTGACAAATCATAATCAAAGTACCCTTTAGGTGCTTTAATGCTAGATACCGTGGGGTCGTGTAACACAATTCCCGTATCGTCGGGTGGATCAAAAGAAAGGTTATAGCTTATCAACTCTTTAGATTCTATGAACTCAAATCTAAAAAAATAGTTGTTATGCTTTTTGAAGTAAAGCCTGTTGTTTGAAGTATCCATAAAGTCCATCTTGGTTAGGGCATCTAAGGACCTGAGACCTATTTTGATAACACTTCCTTTTTTGCTAAAAGAGTCTGGAACCAACGCTGATTCAGCTTTTTTCATAGCCCTTCTGTTAGAACCGAAATCCAACTCTATTGAAACAGGGTGAAGTATAACAACAAAATTAGAAGAATTTAATTCATTAGTATCAAGGCGAAAAAACTCTCCATTTACAACAACAAAATACTCATTATCTTGACCACCATCAATTGAGGCCATGGCCTTAAAAAGCATTGCCGAGCTGTCCATATATCTAAGCTTAACGTCTTTGACATACTCTCCTGTACAATTATCCACAAACCTTAAACTATCAACTGACTGCATATCATCATTCGCTAAAACAACAGAAACTGTCTTGTTCGAAATATCTATATGAATCTCATTCCTTGCAAAGTCAATAGTACAGAATCGCCAAAAAGGATCAACTAATACTTCTTCAATCTCTAGAGAGTTTACTCCACGATCACCCTTACTTTTTAATGCTGCCGAGTATCTGTTTTTTCCAACTCTTTTTGGTTCTCTTTCAAAAATCTTCTCCGAAAATATATTTTCTAAGATTGAGTCAGAAGTAACATCATTTTTAAATATTATTGTATAATCTTTTGTCACATTTTTTTGGGGCCTCTTTCTCCTGCCTCTCCACAAATCCATGGTAAAAAAGGCAGTATGGTAATAATGCTTGGCAGGCTCAGGCCTTTTTGCTTTAGTTAGCTTAAAATTTTTCTTAAGGACAACATTTATCTGACCTTGAGAGACAGGTTGACTTGTACTCTCAACAAAAAAACCACCCGTTGTCTCTAGTTTTCCTCTAATACTTGAAAAAACTCGCTCCTTCTCTTGTTTAGCAACCTTGCTTTTAAACATTAGCTTAAAACACACCCAATCATTGCCTCTAAATTCTGTGTCCCAATATTCTACAGAAGCAATATACTTTGGATTGAATTCGAAAGTGACGGTAGATCTTTTTGGTGAAACATTTATTTTGATATGCTCATCTTTCTTCCATGATGGGTTATAAACTGCAAAAGCTAAAACCAATAAAAACTTCATCATCATGCCCTCTCAATCAACCAAAAAAACAAAGTAGGCCAAGTCTCCAGAGTGAACCAATGTTCTCTCGTAGTTTAGATCCGCTTTTACATGAATAGCAGCATACTGCCCCCCGGATACATTTTCGCCATCCAGAAAGATAATTTTATTACGTAATCTCTCTGCAACGGTGTCATTGTCAGCGAAAAAAGTCAACATGGCTTCTAATTCTGTCTCATTAGGTAATCGCCAGCCAAAGCTCGCCGCGATTTCTCTCGGACTTGATCTCATGATTCGTTCATAAACCGCGTCATCACCTTCCAAGCCGTTGTCGTCGAGATAGCGAAGATTGTACCTGACACTCCCGTTTCGATAACAGTCGACGCAAGGCTTTTCTTGCTCAACGATTTCCTCTTCAGTGGTTTCTTCGTCCTCTCCATCCGAAACTTCCTTAATTTCTTCGGTTGGTGTTTCAGGCGCCTCATCCCGTGACCCGCTTTTTTCTTGAGCGACCTTCGGAGTAACTTCCGGGGCAGGTGTTGCTTGCGGTACAGTTTCAGCGGGATCTGGCTTTGGTTCCTCGATCAACCGCAGTGTTTTCCTCTCGTTCAGTTGGTCGATTTCTTCCCAAAGTTGCTCTGTTTCAACTGCCATCGATTCAAAGGAGCAAGCAATCAAAGGTTCCGAAGAAAGGCTTACATGCGCTGACAAAACAACATAGTCAACAGGAGTTGTTTGCTCTCCAACTTGCCTGGCAACACCTTCGTGATAAACTGACAAGTGATCATATTCGTGCTTGAAAATGGGTGTGCCGCCACTCTCCGTTTCCAGGACACCGGCGGCAACCAATGAGGCGATCGCTTCTTTCTCCAGTTGGCAACGACGCTCCAAGGCCAGCAAGGTTTCATACACCAACATGGTAAAGCGACCCGACGCTTCTGATGCCGGTTGAGTAACTCCTAACTCCGCGATCCCAAAAGAAAGCAGCCTGTCGTCAAGTTTGGCCCGCAGGTTTTCGGTCTCGGCTTCCATGGCAGTGAAGTTATTCAAAAAGCCGGTGTTTCCCTCATAGAGCTCCCGGGCCGCCTCAAAAGAGATTGTTATTTCTTCCTGCCCCCGTCTAAGCTCGTCCTTCAATGTATCGATCTGCTTAGTAAGTTCGATCTGATCCAGCCCATTCGCTCTTACCTGGTCCAGAAATGCTCCGAACAATGAGGCTCGCGTCTTCGCGAGGAGGGTTTGCCGTGATAACAACGAATCAAGCCTTACTTCTAATTTTTCGCCAATTTCTTTTTTATCTTTGCGGTTTATTCCTTTGGCATTCTTTTTCATGAATGACTTCAAGCCGTCATTATCGAGAATGGCCGCGAGGGCGTACGACTCTGCCTGCTCCGGATCGGGAGCCGGCAGGTCCGACGGTTTGGCAGCATTGGGCAGAAAAACGAGATCTCGAATCAGCAGGTACTCCGACTCCTCCGATTCTCCCACCGGAATCAAGTCGTTCGCACCGGGAATCACCGCCGCAACACCTTTTCCACTACCGATATATTCATCCTTGAAATAGGCGCGTTCGGTTTCATCAAAGCCGGCGATAAAACGACGGCCCAACTCAGCAGTTGCCCGGCTTATCAACAGGCGGTCTATTTCGTCCAAGTGTCGGGCCAGGGACTTTCCAGTAACCGGAGCAAAGCGAACCACGTACAATCCGGACTCTGAATGGATGCTCATGTCGCTGATATAACGCTGTTTCGCCGCATTCAGGGCGAGGTACTTTTCCCTTTGGGTTTCCGCCAATAAGGCAAGATGGTTTTTCGTCCTTTGGACACTGTCGATGGCTGAAATCAAATCACTCTTTTTCAGCGCCAGTTGGCTTTGCTGTTCACGCAGCCGGCTCAATCGGCCGAGTATACTCTCGACAGCCGCGGGAAACGTCTGGTCTCTCTTATTGCGGTTAAAGGTAACTAGCGCCCGATATAACTCGCCAAACACCTGTGCGGGGTCCTGACTGCCGTCTAATTTGTTATTTTTCAGGAATCCATCTTCTAAATTCACCCCATCGAGTTGGCTCTCGAGGTACTGGATCATCTCCTGGCGCAGGACCTCATCCCCGCCTGTACCGATATGCACATCCTCGAGATCCAAGGTAAAGTTGGGCACCAATGAATCCAAGGGCTTTTGGAATGGCGCAACCGCCTCCTGTTTCTCAACAGCACTCGGCACGGTTGGTGGCGGAGGCATCGATGAGGAAACGGCCAGGGCCAACATATAGCCATTTTGCCCAAGCAGTACCTCCCAGCGTTGGTTCCCTTCAACAAAGTTCAGAGATAGCAAGCCGTTTTGTTTACCTTTTTCGAAGCCCAGTGGCGTGGCATCCGCCGGAATAGAGTCTTTCAAGTAAAAGTGCAAGGTGTTTTCAGACCGCGTTCCGGCATCTGGTTTATATACGCCATTTACTTTTTGGTAATAAAAAACACTATTGCCTCTTCTATTATAAAGATAGGCGGAATCCCCTACGACCTCCACGCCCAACTCCCCCTCTTCGATAAGGAAAGAATCGGAAGTCAGGACCAAGGGGCAAATCAGAGTAATCAACGCCAGGCGAAGCGGATACGGCACCATCTCAAGACTCCTTGATCAATTGAATAGGTTTCTGAAGGGCAAAGTAATTTACCCACCCAAGGAACAGTCCCGTTAGCAGGACAAAGGTGACCAGGTAGGTTGAAATAATCCATAAGGAGGGAATACTGAGTTGACCAGGCTCGATAACCGTTCCCAAATCAACGACATTAGCGATCGTAGTAATACTACCTCGCATAAGCATATCATTGATGATAATTTCGGCTCCATATAGGTAGATAACCAGGGAGAGCGTGAAGGCAACAACACTTATCATGACCGCTTCCAAAAGATAGAACAAGCAGAGCGAATAGTGAGGCATACCGAAGGCTAAAAACACACCTATTTCGCGACGCTTCTTGTGAAGATTTCGGTAAATAGTAATTCCGATAAAAAGGAGGGACATCAGGGCAATCGCTGTCAGAGAAAGCACCACAAAGAGGCCGGTTTGTTTCTTGATTTCGTCGATAATGCGTATCTTGTTAAGGACTTTGAAGGCTTGATTGATCTCAAACTCCCCCTTTGCTTCGATCTTGTCCTTGATGGCTACCGTGTCGTAGATATTATTGGGGTATACGATGACGTAAGCCATGGGCGGCAGTTCTTCACGGCTAAGTGTACGATAACTTTCCAAATAGAACTCTTCGCGCATCATCATTTTTTTGTTAAACGGCAGTGGGGTGTCTACGACGATCAACGGGATCATCTGATCGTTGTCATCATTGAAGCCGTTGAACTTTGCATTGATCTGTTTGGTGTCCTCGGGGTACCCCAATCGCTCCAAAGCAGATTTCGTAATGATCAAGCCGCGGAAATCCTTCTCGTGATTGACAAACTCCGCGCTATTGTTACCCAAGATATCACCGATGACCGGATCACCGCGTCGGAACGTCACCGCGTTGCCCAAGCTCCGGTAACGTGTATCTTGCCTTATATCCAGAATGGAAGTGCGAACATAGTAGATCGGCGTCAGGTAACGGACATCTTCAGTCAGAAGTTCGACAAGATGGGCGAAATGGGATGACCTCAACTCGTTACCCACTTTCTCCGTACCGGTCACTTCCAGGGAGTTGATGCGGGGATCCGAAAGCTTCAACTCCAAGAATTTGCTTGAACCATAACTGATCTTGAATATGGAAAGCAGGAATAGGATCACAAAAACCAGGGAGGCAACGATCATCGAAAAGTCTACAGTGGGCCGTCCCGCCTTCTTGAACAGGTCACGGTAGGCGTAAGATGCGTAGTAGTGAAAGCGCTCGCTAAATGTGGACTGACGTTGCGCAATGCCGTCAAGGTCTTCACCAACTTTTTCGTGAGCCTCCTCACGCAATAAGCCCAGGATGCCGTTGGCATCATCCTGGAAAGTATTGGCAAAGCAGTTTATCTCCCCTTTCTTGATAACAATGATCATCTCAGCGTATTCACTGATCAGGTTGATATCGTGGGAAACCCACAAAAAGCACTCAATTGGGTCGTCATCGCTGCTGACCATTTGGGAAAGACCACCGAGCACGATGCGAGCCCGTTCATTATCGATGTTGCTGGTCAACTCATCGCCGAAAACAACGGGGCAATGCTTTAGCAGGCCCCTCAGGATCGCCGCTCGTTGGGCCTGGCCGCCGGAAACCTCCTCGACGTGGCTCAGCATTTGCTCAGAGATACCCAGGGGCTCGCAAATCTTCTCCAGATCCGCTTCCGCTACGGTTCGACCTCGCGTCAACAACGGCATCTTCACGTTGTACTCGATGTTCAGGTTAGGGTGTAGATAATGTTCCTGGAATACAAACCCGAAGACTTCACGCCGGAATGTACCTACATCCAGGCTCACCTCCCCCTGATTGCAACAGCGCGTAATCCGCGGCCGGGTGGTTCCGGGATAGGTAACCACATAGGTCGCGTTCCGGAGGTGGTACTCCAAACTGGGCACGCCGGTTTCGGGATTGGGGTCCGGGTGATCGATCAGGCTGAGGATATTGAGCAAGGTGCTCTTGCCTGAACCGGACCAGCCTACAATTGCAAGGAGCCCCTGGAGCGGTATTTCGGTTGCCTGAATAGCAAGTACAGGTTTCGTGTTATAGGTCTTGTAGATATTCTTCAGGACCAATTTATGTCTCGCGAAGTCCGGCTTCTCTCTCTCGAGCGGCTCCTGTCTGCTTGCGTTAAGAGATTCCATTAATAGGACTCCTGCTTGTTTCATTTCTCACGATAAAACGTTGGGCTCTGTGGAAACTTTCAAAGGTTGTCTTCAGGGACCGATGAACCACATGCGAGACAACAAAGCCGGCCAAAGCCAACAGGACAATCAAGAGTTGCAGCAAACGCGCAAAAAAGGGCCCGCTTCTTTGTATGAGTGAGAAACCAAGACCCGTAGCGCCGTCGAAGTAACCGCTTTTGAGCAAGAAATCATCGATGAGTACTGCTTTATCCGGTTCGCCCTGGGTCTTGTAGCCGTTTCGAATGCGAACAGCGCGCTCACCGATCAGCGCAAACACTTCCTTTCTCCATGTTCTGAAGTAACTGGGGAAAATACCTTGCTGATCCAGCAGTTTATCGAATTCCTTTTTAAAGGTCCCGAAATCACCCGCTTCCAGCAGACCGCGCCACAGGTGAATGAACAACCAGCGGTCCACGTTGTGTTCCTCGCCCTGGCCATCGAAGCAAGCACTGACTGAGGGAAATGAAGGGGGGTGTTCCCCGCGCTGATACAAATCCAGGTAAGTACGCCGGTAGAGACTGGGCCTGCCACCCCGGCCCGGTGGACACGATTTGGTTTTGAATTTGCCGCCGGCCAGCAACTGGATGACGATACGCCTCTTGTTGATACGGTCCTTACCCTCGAGTACCGCGTCACTTTCCGGCAAATGGAAACCGAGAAGATAGGGCGCTTCCGTATTTCTTGCCCGCGTAATACAATCGACCGCTTGCTTGGAAGAACCCGTGCGAATATGCAGCAATGCGGCGTTGTTCAGCAAAATCGGATCATTATCCAAGCCGGGATTTGCCGCAATCAAGCCGATCAAACTGGAGAGCGCCCACAGCAGGTATTCATCTTCATTATGGCCACCTTCATAAAACCGTCGGTAGAGGTCGGCATAACCACCGCTGATAGCTTCAGGGGCGTTCAGACTGTCACAAAAAACTTTGTCGCGGTTCAGACAGATTTCCTCGGACAAGGCATTGCAATCGGGTGCTTGCTCCGGAACCTGATCACAAGCGTGATAATCCTGCGACCCCAGATAGGCGGCAATCAGGTCACTCCAAATGGCTTTTGTTTCCAAGTTGGTGTACCTGAATTCAAAAAATTCTTTCGAGGAGTTTACCGTGGCAAATTGCCCCAATGGATTCTCCGCGAGGAAGTCCGCAATAGATTTTGCGGCCAGGCGATAATGCGTTAATGCTTGCTCACGTGTATCGCTATCGACTCTCAAAACCGAACCCAAAGCATAGTGAGTTGCCGCCATGGCTTCGTGGAAGTTCAGCCTGTTGATCATCAGAGATTTAGCCTCCTGGTTGGCTTTTTCACTCAAAGTAAGTGCCGCCTCCAGGTGCTCGCGAGCGGTCTGGTGCCTGCCCATCCACAAATGCACAAGCCCCAGATGATAACGGGGAAACCAGTGATCAGGAACAATCTTGTCCACATGAGCGAGATGTTCCCGAATCTCCTGGTGGTAGCGCTTCCTTGTGGCCTGGTCCTTCAGGTCACCGTCCTGGACAGCAGCCATTTTGTTGATAGCCAGCGCCAACTGCTCGCGTGCCTGCCTGTTGCGCATAGCAAACAGTCCCTTTACGGGTACTTCCGCCCAGCATCGTTGCCGGTCCATAAAAATAGGCTCGCCCAATTCCAAGTCACGGATGATCTTCTTCTCCGATTCCGTGATCGGGATGAAATCCTGCCAGGGGAAACGGAGTAATTCTTTGATACCACTGGCTTCCATGTCGAACGGCCGAGGTTGGCGGTTGAAGGCAAAAATGGTCCAGCCAGTAACGACAACAGCAATGAGTAGGCAGAAGTAATAGAAGAATCTGGCCATTGCGATGTAATGCATGTGGTAGAAATTCCTGTCACGGTATGACGGACACATTCTCACAAAAGGAGAAAGTGAAGCGAAAGACTATCATTCGGATAGAAGCATCCAGATCATACCACACTAATAGGTCCCTTCAACCTCTTATGCGAAAAAAAACGGGGAAAAGGCTCAGAGAAATTGTAAAAAACCGGAAACTACTGGAACTATTTGGTTTCTGTCACAACGGAGCCTTCTGGAGAGTATAGGCCCAAAGCCATGATCAGGCATTACTCAGCCGGTTTTCCGGCTGAATTCCTTTTATCTCTACCCAGTGGAAGTGCGATGGGTTTTGCTGAAACGAAGCCCGTCCTATCAATGGATATGTCTCCAGGAGAACTCCAGTGCTCCTTCCAACCTGACCGGTTTCGGTCAAAAAAAATCGGCAAGACGGTCCATGGTCAGGATTTCCTTGTCGCCGAGAAAGTCATCGATGGATATCTGCTTATAAATCATGGTGTTCACATTGATCGGGACGCGTTCTATCCTTCCCCCGATGGTGGATATAAAATTGAGCAAACAGACACGCGCTCGGTTGGATAGGTCTCCGTACCGCTTTTTGACGGCCTTTGTGGTTTCCAAGGCATCGAAGGAAAGGATGTCCATCGCGGACGTCGTTTGTTGAAGATCGACCTCCCACGACGAGTAATCCCAATGGTATTCGCTGCTTTTGTAATGGCCGGATTTGCGGTAAAGGAGCGAGTGAATCCGGTTCAGATCGGTGGTCACCTCGACTAGTTTGTCCTGACTCTTTGCGAAACGAATATAGATAGCATCATAGATCTCGCGTCTTTCCAAGACTTGTATCAGATCGACCAATTGGCTATCCAAGAATCGGAACGCCGCCTGCACGCGGGCCTCGGTTTTCCCCCTGCCTCTTTTGGTCAGAATGGTTGATCGATAACTGGATTTCGCCTGGAGCGGATAATAGATCAGCAGGACGCGTTCCGCTTTATCATACAGGTTGAAACCAACATGGAAGGTGTTTTCATCACGCTCTATAGAGCGGCAGCGTACTGTAAAGTTTCGATTGCTCCCCTTGTAATCCCGTAGCTGATCCATCAGTTTCTCAGGGTGCCTGGCAAAAAGAGTTTGTTTATAGTTCTTGCTGCCGGCAGTGGAGGTAAGCTTGAGTGCAGCTCCATTTTCATCGCGTATGACCAAATCAGCAGGCATAAAAACCTGGCGTTTTTCTTCCCCGAAGCGCTGTGAGAAAAAGCTGATGTTCAGATGCGCGGCGATCGTTGTAGGCCTGACCGAAAACCGACGATCCGCTTTTTTCTTAATAATGAAACCAGGCGTATCGTTTATGAAAAACCGCTTGGAAAGGGGCCCTGACAAGACGAATTCAGTGTCGTTCTCTTGGAGGATCAACTTCCCCATCAGCCCCAATTCGGCGGGTAATTGCCTGAAAGCCATCTTGTCACTATCGCTTTTGCGGCCGGGATCGAGACTGAAACGAATCTGACCGGGCGTAAGCGTTATGGTAATGGTGTCTCCATTCGCTTCGAGAGAATAACCATCGATAAGATATGGAGAAAGTTGACGTAGAAGATCGGCATCCTTCTGACTGAGCTTTTCAAAGTTTTCGGGCCCCAGATTATGCAGCAAAGGCTTGAGCGGCGGCGGTAATCGCCGGAGGTTGTCCCCGTTCACCAAGACCCGCCACGGTTTTCTGACCAGCCTGACCTCACTCGTTACTTCCAGGTTGTAAAGCCCCCGATAGGGCGCTCGTATTTCTTTCTCCAATCGTACCCTGAGATCTTCATCGTTTTCAGTCATGACGGCTTTTGCTTTTTTACCGAAAACCATCCTAGCCTCATCAACCGGTACGGATTTCGAGATCGTCGGCATCACTTCGGCTTTCCGATCCCTTACCCTCGATTCCGTCTCTATCGGTTCGGGCTTTAGTACTTCCTCCCTTGGGGCGATCACATCCCCCCCGGCCTCGTCGACCGATACGGGTTTCCGAAGTGGGGGCGCCGGCCTTACTTCGGTTTTCCGATCTAAGTTACTCAGGTTCTTTGCATACGTTTCAGACTTTGATTTTACCCTCTTTCCATTCCATTTCTTTATTTCGAAAAACGCTGAACGGTAATATTCAGATTTAGGTTTCGGCCTATTCATCTTCTGAAAAACAAACCCCTTCTTGAGAAAAATAGAAATAGAGGTTTTGCCAGGGTTTATTTTTACTTCTGAAATAAATTTATATTTAGCAGATTCTAGCTTCCTTCCGGTATTCTTTAACACCTTATACTGCATTTCTTTGCTGGTCTTTGTAGGAAACCGTAAACGAAGCACTATAAAATAATTGGAACTAAATTCAGTATCCCAATAATCCACACTCAGTATTTCTTTAGAGAATCTCATTACTACTAAGTTATTTTGTTTTGATATAAAAATGTTGACAAAGTCCTCATCCTGACTTTGGCCATAACCTGGTACTCCAAAAATGAGACACAGATGCAGTAGAGCCACGGTTACCAACCGGCGGCCGACCATCTGACCGCGACGGCAAGGGAAGTCATGAAGCAAAGGCGAGACGCTTATTCCAGGCATAACACAACCTCATCGTCAACTTTTCGTTCCTTCAACATATATCGCTCCAGGATCGCCTTATTTTCTTCAAGAAAGAGTTGCTCGGTTTCCTCTACACTGCAAGACAGGGTGGCCTCTTCGAGCGCAAAAAAGCTGGTCAATTTTTTCAGGTCCGTGTGTGTGTCACCGGCCAGCATCGCCTGGGTTATTTTCAATCGGACCACGCTTCGTTCCTGACCCTCATCTCCCTTCAATTCTTTCCCATCGACGACCTCCCCCTTGCGTGGCGCATAGAAACCCAGGTCGCCTAAATAAAACAGGTAACCCAGTACGCCAAGCAAGGGCATGACCAGACCGACAACGAGCACAATCTTAGCGTTCCTGATGAAGAGCATGCCAGAGAACCTCCTTGTCTTCCAGCAGTTGTTTGGCAAGTGGAACAGCTACTTTGACACTGTTGCCCATGGTCTCGATTACGATCGAAACGGTAAGTGCCTTATCCGGCTGGTAATTATTCACATCGATCCTTGGCAGCGATGTCTTGCCGCCACCACGACCCGCCCTCTTGGGATAAATACCCATGGTGAAGGTATAGACGCCACCAATAGACTTGACCTCTCTGGTCTTGCTAAAAGTCAGCACACCTTTCTTTACGGAAAAGTACGGCTTCGTTTGTGCGTCCTTGTTGTAGGCGCTGCACAGATTCATGACGAAAAGAGGATTAAAAGCATACTTTTGTAGCAGCCGGCTGTCCTCCCGGTTTCCTTCGATCCAAGTCACAAATGAATAAACCCCGGTTTGCCGATCACTTACGTCACTGATCGGGCCTTTATTGCGGTAGTGAATCTTACCGTCACTGCCCAGTTTAAGAGCTCCGGTTCTGATAAGGTGTTTCATCACCTTGTCCGTGTGGCCGGGTAGAAAGGTGATATTGGTCGGCGAGCCCGTCTTGCTGAAGAATCCGAGAACTTTATCATCTCCAAGGCCTTTATTATAATCACGCAGCAACTTATTCAGCTTACCGGCGGTGCCCCCCGGATCGGTAACCCGAACCATAGCATCGAGTAAGATGCGACGCGCTCGAGGCTCCATCCCCAAACCGGGAAAGTCTCCGTTGTATTCAGGTTCTAACGTGTAGCTTGCTCCTTCGATTCGGTTGATAAGAGCGGGCTCTATCTTTTTGCCGACAACCAGCCGCGAAAAGGCGGTACAGGTTTTGATGTTGGTCCAGGTAGAATCGCCGCCACCCAATACCATCGAGATGTACTGGGTCCGGAAATTATCGATCAAGTTATAGGCCAGGTTCTCCCGTTCGGGGGAAAGACCGTAGAACGGATGGTGAAGCGGCACGCCGCCCTGCCCATAAAGGTGTTCGAGGAGCGGCAACCAGATCGTGGTGTCCAAGAGATCATCTCCGCGACCCTCACCATAGGGGCGATCTTTTAGAGTTACCGGTACGTCGAAAAGTTCGAAAAGCGCCCGGGCATGGGGGCCGAACTCCATGATGGAGGTAACCCGGGACCTGACCTCATTACTATCGGGGATGTTGGTTAACTTCAGTAAAAGGGGGGGGCGCTCATTGTAGAGACGATCGCCGATCATAAACTGATCTTTATGCTCCAGCCTGGCGTTCAAACCGATCACGGGTTCGGCTGCCGAAAAAGACCCGTTCTGGAAACCCGTCGCCAGGGTCAACAGAATTGCGGAGTAGCGGTTCGAACTGTACTTGATGAATTCGTTGAAATCAACCCACTGATCCTCACCGCCGTAAACCGTATGATCATCCAGATCAGGATTGATTCGAATGCCAAGCAGGCTCTCAAACTCCCCACCCGCGTAACCGCGAATCTTCAAGCCGGCTAATCGTGGCTCCTCATGAAGAATAGCCGCTGACCAGAAAACTTTGGCCACGGAACCAATCGCCAAACGAGAGAAATTGTGATTGCGCAACAATCGGTTCCGGCTTGAGCCAATACTGCTCCGTCCCAGATCTTCTGCTTCCGGATAACTGGCCAATGCCAGCAACTCTCCCGTTTTTGCATCCATTACGGTAATAGCAGCGCGAAACGGAGGGCGATCCAAGGCACTGCGGCTTTTGCCTCGAAGACTTCGGCAATACGCGACCAACCTGGTCTGCACCTTATCCTGGAGTGACTCATCCAGAGTAAGCGCCAGATCGAAATCGTTGGCGTCTCTGCTCGCCGGGTTCCGGGGGGAACGGAAGCTGTTATTGAGCGCCCTTACCAAATCGGCCATGAAGGGCGGTTCGACTTCTTTGGGCATGTGCCGCCACTTCCCATTGACCGACCGGAAGCCGGCAATCACAGGCGCGTCCTCGGTAACCGTACTATACAGCATATTGTAATGGGATTGATTGCCTTGCTTCCATTCAAATTTGAGAAGATCACCCGAATCAAGCCGGGCTCGGCGGCCCCGGTCGATCGGCACCCCATTGATAGAGACATCGAGCAAATTATCTCGCTCCCGGTTGTTGAAAATAATATTCCGGCCCACCAGATGAGTCTTACCCAGGTAGGTGCGCGCGCCTCTGCCGGCGCCGAAGAGATCGACGGCTTCGCCCGGCACTCGAGTATCTTTTCTCACCTGAGAAATATCGAACAAACTGACCTCGGGGATATCGGCGCGGCGGCTGAGGTCGGAGGTCGGTTCCCTGAGCGAGATCGTAAGTCCCTTCCCTTTGAGGCTGGCAAGCGTGCCTTTGACCGGCCGGTAGGTTAGACTACCCCGCCAGGAATCGAGTTCGTTAAAAGGCAGCAAAATATTGTGGGCATAAGGATCAGCCCCAATAATGCGATCGTTCTCGATCCGGAACAGGTTGTGATTACCCCGATTGAAAGCAGCCACATCTCGCTGAAGAAAGGACTGCTTATAAAATTTATCCATCGGGCTGTTTTCATCGAAATTTTTGCTGATCCGGCGAGTTGCGGGGTCGAAACGCAGCCAGTCGTGCTTGATGAACAAGGCCACGGTCTCTCTGTAGCCGGATGAGACGTGAATACTGCCCTGCTGGTCCCGATCGGCATTGAGGCTGACAATTTTGCCGATCCAGAGAAACCACCAAACCAGGCATAGTACAAGTAAAATCCATTTTGGTCGATTCATTGGGTTACTCCCGGGTCGATTTAGGGATCAATGTCGTGGAATGCCCATGCGGCAAGTGCAATCAGCAAGATACCCTCCACGACATCACTGTTTGAAGTAGCGGCCAGAAAATATACATTCTTACCGGTAAACAACACCAGCTCGGAATTGGCAGAAAACATGTACATCGCCGATGCAAAGAAGGAGAGCAGGATCATCAACCCAAAACTGGCTTTGGGTGTGAACATTTCATCCAGGGTGGTTCCCCGCAAAAGAGGTAGTGGCGCCAGGGACCAGGCTGTTAAAAGCAACAGAAAAGCAGCGGCCCCCAAACCGCCGTAAACGGCGAGGACATGAATTGCGGAAACGTTGTCGTTAAGCTGGGTCGCACGCAATACGGGTGAAAGTTCGGTGCCCATATAGCCCTCTCCCAATCCCCCGCGAGAAGCATAAGCGCGTAAATTAGCCATGACAAGAGCCAGGCTCTCGGCTTCCGTGGTGCCAATTTCCTGCAGTTTGTCAGGAGCCGCCTGGCTCCAGATACGAAGGTCATTGTGAGTCTCGTTCACGCGCTCGGTGAGCATGGCCATGGCCTGGTCAGCACTATCAGAGGTCTGTTCAGCGCTGGTGGAAAGGCCGGTCGTGGTATACCAAGGCAGCAGCAGGTGAACCGCAAAGATATAGAGGAACAGAGGCAGGGCAAGTAGAAAGCCGGTTTTGTCCCTCAAATTTCCGAACCACGGCACCGCAAACAAGAGCATGGCTGGAATCGAAAAAATGAGCAACATGCCCATGTCCCGAGCAAGTATGGGAAGCAGCACAAATAACATGCCCAAGCAAAACCACAGTAAAGGAACGGCCTTCCAACCCAGACATGTTCGTGCACGCCATAACATGGCCAGAATGAACAGAGATGCCGGGGTGTAATATATACTGACGGCCATGGCCGGTCCACCGGGCAGGAACATGCGTTCCTTCCAACCGAAGACCATCATGGTGATAATGCGCGCGCCACATAAAAGAACCACGCTCCAGATCACCCAATGCATCCAACCCCCGGGCGAAAACTGTTTTCCTTTCAGAAAAGGCAATTTGTCGAGAAGGACAAAAACAAAAAGTAGGAAAAAGGGTGCTCCCAAGCTTAAGGCCGCGATAATCAGGTAAGTCATGATACTACCGGAAACACTCCAAACCATGACAGCTTGAAGCACTAGAGTGAGAGCCAAATGGAGTATAAGCAACGGATCGAAATGTGACAGGGGCCGGCGAAGCCGCCACTTGTCCCGATAAAGGATCAGAGCCCCCTGGAGCACGTAGAACGCGGTGGCAAAAGCGACCAACGAGGACCAGACCCCATCCAGCGAGCCGGTGTTCAAGGTCGATGCCTCGAATGCGACCAGGATGCGGAAAGCCAGGAAAAATTCGAGACCATTGAGTAAAACCAGGTTCATCGGTTGCCGGCGGATGCTCATTCCGGTAAAAAGCGCGGCCAGGGAGGCAGCCCAAATGACCAGCAACAGCCCGGCAGGAACATTGAACTTGAAAATTCTTAACTTGAGGGCAGTTTTATCACCAATCAGGAAGCCGTCGCCATATCGATAGCCGCGTTTGCCCGTATGGGTCGTGACTTCAATCTCATGTCCTTTTTTCGGGAACCGGATGGCACTGAACATCTCGTGGCTCATAGTCTGACCAACCACATTGAAATCCAGGAGCATGCGGTGACGCGAAGAGGCACGGGACAGACTTTCCTCGGCAAGAGTAAGCGCAATAGACTCGTTGGTGCCCTTATATTCGGCCTGTCGCTCCAAGTTTTCTAAATCTTCATGCTCGAGGTGGACAAACCCAGGTGTGTCGAGGGTAATATCGACTACGCCCTCTTTGTAGCTAACCAAGAAACTTCGCCGATCCTGAGCCCGGCTGAAACCAACGGCCTTGGTCTCACGATTGTCGCGGTAATCCAAGCGATAGAGGGTGAGGTGCGCCACTTGATCCTCGGGTAACCGGAAAATGACCGGATCATAGCTGGTTGTTTCTCCACCCTGTTCAATGAGAACCGACTCGTCAAGCAGAACAAGATAAGGATCTTGATTAAGGTTACCGGACCAACAAAAGAAACTGCCTAGAACCTCTCCCGTGTCGCTTGTAAGTTCACTTATATCGCCATCTGCCATGCCATAATGACGTAGCGGGAACATCCGTATTTGGGCCGAGAGATTCTTCAATAGGGGCAAATCCACTTTTCCAAAAACAGGAGTGCCCTCCGGAAGAAATTTACTCTTGCGCACCTCGATCTGCCAACTGTCAAAGGCGCCGTCTGCCGAGGTACCCTTGAAACGCTGCTGCTTGCGATCCCAGACCAGAGGCGCCTGGTTAGTGCCGATTGAGATTTTGGCCCCGTCCATAAGGGGAACCGCATTGTGGAAAGGGCCCCGGGCCGCATCCGTCGTCCGGCAACGCACGGCGCCGAACCGCCACAGTCCCGTCTCTACCCGCGTACCATCCTCTTTTTCCTTGAACACTTCTTCGAAGGGGTTGGCAACGGCGATTTCCAACTGCTTGCCGGAGGGCCGGAATCTCAAGAAATTACTGGGAAGGTCTCGTACGTAAAGATGGTCCTTTTTCCCATCTCCGCCCACAAAAACCTCTGCATCGTGCATTTCATCCAGATTGAAACGGAACCCTTCCAGAGAGATCCGGAGGTCGCCAAACCGATCACGAGCGCCAAGCATCACAAGGGTCACCAGCAGAGCGGGTACAATTCCCGAGATTACAATCAAGAAGCGAGGTACCTCGCCCGCTTTTCGGTTGAATATGGCGAATCCCCAACAGGTGATCAAAATTAGGATGGCCGCGGTAAGGAACCAAGTTGAAGGAGGCATTCTTTAACTCGCTTTCCAGGCTAAGGTGATTGATCTGTTTATGGGTTGTTGTTTTGGAATGATGTGGGCTTCTCTCTCTTCCTGGCATACCGGTGATCGCTGGTAAAGATCCGCATCAGTAACCGGTAACGTGGATGCCACCATATCAGCAGAATCAGGCAGACGAGAGCCGCAATTGACTGTACCTGGAGCGGGCTTATAGCAAGAGAAGGTTCCTTGAACAGGCTTCGCGTAGTGAGATCGAAATAACCGCACTGTTGGACATAGTCCCGCACCAAATCGGCTTCCTGGTTCAGATCGGCTTCCCGTAATAGAATATATTTCCGATGGGCGCGCTGACCGATAATGCGAAAGACTTCCTCGCGCCAGTTTATGAAAAAACTGGTAAACACAGTTCCCTCACGACGCATCAGCCGTTGATACTCCTTCTCGAACATCTCGAAATCTCCGCGCTCCAACAGAGTCCGCCAATAATGAATGAATAACCACTTATCGACTTCGTCTTCCTGACGGCCTTTGAACAAGGAACTCACCCGTGGAAAGGACGGGACTACCTCGGGCGAATAAAGATCGATAAAGGTACGCCGCAAGTTAGAGGGGTTGGTTTTTGTATTCGTCCGGCTTTTGCCGGTATTGATTTTCTTGTTGACGAGCACGTTCACCACGATACGCAGCTTGTTGATAGTGGCGGGGAGGTCTACATAATCAGAAGTCCGTTGATGGATCGGTCCGAGACTCGCCTGCATCTGATCAGTGTTTGGTGAGGAATATGCCGCACTGATCCGGCCGGCGGCTAACTTGAAATGACCGCTGCGAATATGGAGCAGAGCGGCGTTAAACAAAAGGGCGGGATAGTTGTTGAGATCTCTATTGTAAACGTTGATATCGACAAGGTTGGAGAGCGCCCAAAGCAGGTATTCGTCACGGCCCTGTTCACGGTAAAAAGTGTTGTAGATATCGTCATAGGATTGCTGATACGGAGGTTCCGCTTTGTCCCGACTGCGGCAGAATATGAGGTCGCGGTAAGTACAATCGGTACGCCAATTATCGTTTTCATTCCCCGTACAATCGGGTAGTGACACAGGGGGACTTTTTGGGCAGTGGGCATAGCCGGGCAGACTGAGATAAGCAGCAATCAGGTCATTCCAAAGTGCATAGGATTGGATTCCGCTAACATCGAGCTCAAAAAAACTGAAGCCGGAGGTAACTTGGCCATAGGGTCCCGCAATTTTCTTGGGATCGCCGATAACTTTATAGAGCAACATCACTGAGCGACGCAAGTGCTTCAAGCCATCTAAACCTGTGTCTTCATCGACGAGTTTGGCAATGCCGAGTGCATATTGGGTGGCAATGCCCGCTTCAAAGTACCTGAGGCGATCGCGGAGTTTTTCCGGGTAGTGCTTTCGTTTCAGATATTTTTCGATACTTTTCTCGGCTTTTTCCAGGAAGCGGATGGCTGCTTTGTTCTGACCCGCCCACAGATAGAGAACACCGAGGTTGTAGTTGGGAATCCAACGGGTAGGATTGTTTCCGCGCACAGTGGTGAGGTCATCTTTCGCACCCTCGTAGCGGGCCGTGAACTGATCATCGGCAAGGCCGCCGGACTCAATTGCTTTCAAATGCTCGATCGCACTAAACATCTTTTCGCGAATATCCCGTTCCTCGGGTTGGTCAAGCAGAAACCGAAAAGCACCTTCTACGGGCACGGTCTTCCAGCAACGAACTTCTTTAAGCAAAAATGGCTTATCTAGTGCCAGACCACGGATAATGCGGCGTTCTGACTCGGTTACCGGCAGGAAATCCTTCCATGGTAGATCGAGAGCCTCTTCTACAAGGGACTTATTGGCGCTGAAGTCCTTGCCGGGGCCTTTCCCTGCGTGCCACGCCCCGGCCACAAAATAAGAGAGCAGTGTAACTAGAAGCAGATAGATCAAAGTAGCATATATATGGTGCCTCATCATTACCCCTTTAACTGGATCTCCATTCTTGCTTGAATCGTTTATCGAGGAGGCATCGGAGGGCTATCGCCTTTCTCGTGGGCAGAATTCCATTCCACAATCGACTTGCCATTCCACTCAGTGAGTGTTGGGAACTAAGAACTTTATGCAGCCAGGTAAATGCCTCAACAGAGCCGTAGCTTTTCAGGTCATAGTTTGGGATGTCCGAATCATCTGGCTGCCCATAAAAAGCACTGAGAAAATCGAAGCGGTAGTATTCGAAGAAGTAGTGAATGTTAAAGGCAAGGTTCCGAAAATGTCTAAATGTGAATAAGAATGGGTCTTGATCATAATTTCCTTCTACATTTTCGTTTTTAGCATACCGATCAGCTTGTGAGTATAGGATACAGATAGGCCGTTGTGTGGTGCTTTCGATTTTATCGAAGGCCTCTAACAACTCATTCTCGGTTATCCCGTCAACAAGGAAATCTCTAATACTCTCCGTGTCTACACGGCGGTTATTAGCGATTTTGATTAAACCAACGATCGTTTGAAAGGAGTCCAACATTTCCTTATTGAGATCCTTTCGAACCTGATCATCGGTAACATCGGGGTGAAGGTCGTTGGCAGGAATGAATAGGGCATAGGCATCCGCCAGGGCAATAACAGTGAGGCAGGCTTTATCGATATCGAGCTTACCCTGAAGTTCCAGTTTCTTGTCCACGGCATGGTAGCCTCTGGCAAAAGATTCACCGGCAACGTCGGTGATGATGTAGCTGTGTTTCTTCCCACGAGTAGTGACGGCGCGAGTTAGCTCAATACCGGAACTGCTCCTTTTCACATCTGTTTTGTGCTTGGGCATACAATTCCAAAGACCCGTTTTCGGCAGTTCATAACGCAAGCGATTGATGTAAAAGCTCTTACCGGAGAGGCCAAACCCAATCACGGCTACAATCTTACGGCCACCCTCTTTTGCCTCGATCAACTTCTCCAAATCAGTAGCGTAAGGTCCATCGATGCTCTGAGTGCTTTCACTGTCTAAATCTGCCTTCGCCTCATGGGTCGGCTCCTTTTGCCTTTTGAGCGGATCCCGTTCAAAATCGTCAGACATTACCTTCTCCTTCTCTCTCCGGAGTTCATTTTCGAGTCGAGCCACTCCACGCGCAAGCGTTCCAGGAAAGCAGCAAGCAGGTGTTTATTTTTTCTATTCGCCCGGTCGGTGCAAGCTAGATACTTGAATACTTGAGAAATTAGTTCTGGAGAGTCATCCCCGGAATGGGAAATCATGTAAACAATGTGAACAGCTTTTTCCTCGACTAATCGATGCCGGATTTCCAGTAATCTGGAAATGGCATCGCTCATCACGGCGAACCGAGTCAAATACTTCTTATTCTCTTCCCGATCCCGCCGCTCGCACTTCTCCAGGTTCTGTTGAATATCGATACATCCAAACCAGATGACATTAACGATGCTTCCTATGAAATCATCATCTCTTTTTGCCCAGTCCTTTTTAGCCAGCGTAGTTGCATGGCGCAAAATGACGTGAATAAGCGCCCAGTTTTCCTCGGTTAGTTCCGGGCCCTCAGGGTAGGCATTGTTTCTTACCAACAGTTCCTCACATAAAACGGTCAAAAACATCTTCAATGTTCTAAACCCTTTTTGGCCAAAGTAATCGGGGGAATGTAAATCCTCGATAAATTCAGGTGGACTATTTCCAGCAACAATAACCTCGAGAACGGGTTTGAGAATTTCATGGGGCTCCAAGTCGTGAAGCAATTGTTCCTCTTGAGATTTCTGAGCAACCAGACTTACCGGGAAGATAGTCCTTTTATGCCGATAAAAATAGTGGATGAGCTGAAGGAACCAACGCTTCCTTGCCTCAGGGTTATGTTCCCTATCGGGAGCAGCGGCACAAAGAGCGCGTGCTAATTGTCGGCCCGCATCGATGCCAACAGTCTCCCCCTTTTCGACAAGAAGGTCCGCAAGACGGCCCCAAAGTGAGGTGGGAAAAGCCCAGTCCTCGTGCACCGAGGTTCGCCAGGCAGTAATCCAATTTTTCAAGATTTCCCGATAAGCAATGGCATTTTCCCGGTACAAAGCCCTTAACCCAACAGCTGCCATCGCTTCATCCCGAAACAGACCGGGGCTGTTATTCGTTGCCATGAGAAGATCGAGTCGCGGGTGTGGGCTTACCAGAAGCAGGCAGGCAAGCCCTGTGGCTACGTGACTCGCTGATTCCGCATTACCAAGACGTTTGATTACCAGGGGAATCCAAGGGCTTTCCCTAGATTGGAATATCTCACGAACCCTCTCACAAAATCTAAGGATTTCGAGATATCCTTCCTTGCCATTTGCAAGTTCCTGCTTAACCACCTCCAAGAAGCTCTCAAGCATATAGAAATCGCCTGCCGGTTGTATGCTTGGCAACAATCTGTTCAACAGGTCACGGCCCGCTTCCAGAACCGAGTTCCGTAGCGTTTCATTTTTCTCTTCATCATAAGGGCAACTTCCGACATACTCGTGCTTCGCCCAGTCACCAACCTTATCCATCAAATCAAGGGTTGTCAGGGCCTTTTGGGGGTTATCCAACAAGCTGATTCCGTAGACCGGCTCCTGGCCTTTCCGAATTCTGTCCAGCCAATGGCTCGCTGCCGCTTCATGAGCCGCATCCGGATCCAGGATCTTTCCAAAGGTACCCAAATATCGAGTATCCCTGGTCATCAGGTAACTTTTTACCAAAGTCCAATCTACCTCAGGAAACAAGGCAAATCGAAATGCCAGGTTCTGTTTATAAGAGAAATGACTACAAAATGAAAAAGTTAAACGATCCTCGGGGGGCAAGAGATTAAGAACCATTTTACAAAGCCGTACCCCACGTTGAATCGTTTTCATTTTCAAGCAGGTGTTCCTGGTTTCTGCGAAATGGGCCAGCAGTCTTTTCACCTGGCGAAATTGCGCATCTGTTAGATCTGGGAGTTTGAGTTCCCCATTTACTTGTGGCGGCAAGGCTTCCGGGTTAAAGGAGAGGTTGGCAAGCTGAGAATCCCGATGGGGTTTTTCAGTCGGTTTCAGCAAAGAGTTCAGCAAAAAAACATTTCCCCTCAGGACAAGCAGGGTCCTGCGATCGATGACCAGAATCTTCACCAGATAATCATTACCTCGCGGGCCCATTTTCTCGGAAGGAAAATAGGTATTGGCAAAAGCCCAGCGATCTGAAACGCCACCCAGGGGGTAAAAAGCCTGGATGGGGCACGGGTCTTTTTGCTCAAGTGCGCTGCCGCCAAGGTTCGAATAGGTTTCGATTGTTGACAACTCCTGTCGTGTCATACCTTGCGAATGAGCCAGAATCTGGTAATTACTGCTACCCGTCTCGGAACCATAATAAACTTGCTCGATCTTCAAAACCCCGCCAGTCATGATTTCGCAAGCTCCCTCAGAGCGAGGTGCGCCACGAGAAGGCTTTCCGCCGACGGTGAATTCACTCCTTTTTTGAAGTAAACCGTCTGATCCTCTCCGACTTTCTCTAGAAAATGTTTTAGGAGTCGCCGGGTATTCCCACCCAATTCGCCGTCGCAATCAAATGATTCCAGATATTGAGCCGGTGTCTGGCTCTCTCTGAGCAAGCCCTGAAACCATAGCGGGTCGGCCAGCCTGTCTTCAGCATAGGCTTTCACCAGAGTCTGGGCTGCATAGACACTCATCCGGCGCCCATCTTTCAAGGCCTCGACGTGACTGGGTGCAAAAACCGTGTATCGACTCTCATGATTGCTTAGCAGGCTATCTACTTTGGCGATCAATTCATTTTCCGGAAGAAAAGAAAAGAATAGCTCGTAGTAGGTTGCCGGTTGCACCGACACCTTGGTTAAAAAAGAGTCCGACGATTGGGCCTCTTCGAAGACCTCCCGAAACATACTCAGTAAAGGGTTTTCCTCGATCGCGGCTTCTTGCTCCCTGCTCGAACCGGGAACTGCTGAGGGTTGTTCGGCCCGGGTTGACGAGGTATCGGGTTCAGTTTGTTCTATTTTCAGGGTTAGCGTGGCGAGCCGCTCATTAACGATTTTTATTGCCTCGTGACTTCGAGTTTGCTCCACCCAAAATAATCCCGCCACAAGAAGTAAGGGTATCAGTACAGCGAGAAGGACGGCGTTCCAACGTGTTACCCGATCTTGCAAGGCACCGCGAAATAACGTAATCATCCTATCGCGGGTCAAAAAATTTGTGAGGGCATCATCGATCCGTGTCCTTAAACTTGTCTTGAGAGACAGTTCTACAGCGGAGACCGCGGCCTCGTTGAAAACCCTGCCCATATTCACGGCCTTTATTCCCTTTCTTGCGTCGAGTTGCTCATGAACGATTTGCCCGCTCATAAATTCCGCGACCCCATCACGAACAGCGTGGGTCATAGTTTCTCGCCATTGCGCGGTCATGCGCTCCTTCAACTCCTGGTAGAGGATCTGTTGCTCCCGCTCCCTGAGGGTTTTCTCAACCGACTCTGAAAATTGGGTTGCCAGTTGTCGTTGAAAGGTAAGGCTGGTTTCAGGCCGGGACCAGACTTCTTTGACGGTTTCATGGATGGCGTCTGTCAAACTATCGCGCAAGGCAGCGGCCAGAACCTCGTCCGAAGCGAGGATATACTGACCTATGACCTTTGCTTCAAGGCGATAACCCTCCTCATCATAATCAGGTTGAAACGGGCCTTTCTCTTGGTAATCCGTCATAGGCTCCCTCTCGCCAAATTCCTCAAGCAAATCGTCGGAATATTAGGCCCATTACAGCACAGGAGATCTCTAGATGAAAGGGAAAAGGCTTTTCTCCCATTTTTCATCCTGGAAACTATAGGGAATAGTCTCCTTTTGTGAAGGGACCGAAGAGTGACAGTTCCTAAAGAAAGCTTTTCTGAAGATTTAAAAAAGGCGCTAGTTGAAAGCAGATTCCCCGAAAGTCCGGAAATCAAAACGCCTGACACTTGCCGTTTTGCAGCTATTAAGGTTGACTTTTAGTATTGAGAATAGGTAATCTATTGGCACGTTTCAAAACTTTGCTCAAGGCATGGATAGCCATGAAGCCAATCCATCATGACAGAAGTCTCAATAAATATTTCACTTATGGCTGGCTCTCCCTTTTTTGTATCGGTCTTCAGGCCGGTACCGGGGAACTGAACTGGGACTGGGTCCACGAATCTTCCTATTCAGTGATTATGGGTAAATATCAGACTTTTCAAAAATCAAAGGCCGAGGAAATGTCACTTTGTAGCCGGAATTATCCAGTCTACATTGATCACAAGAAAAAAAATAAAGTATCCTCCTTTACCGTGTTGGTGGGCCCCTTTCGAGAGCGGGCGACCGCCCAAAATATCCGCAAAGAACTTGCCGCGACGGAACCGATTCAGGTTGAACCGGCTGTCCAAGGTCATTTTTTTCTTCAAGTTATGGCATCGGGTGAGCTTGAGGGAGCCTTGAAACAGAGAGATCGGTTGGTTCGACAACTCCCGGGAAGAACCTGGGTTTACAAAGATCCGGAGGACGGTCTTTACAAAGTCTGGGTCGGCTTTTATAGGAACCGGGCAGAGGCAGAGAAGGTAAAAAAGTCGATAGATCGAAAATTTCCAACCTTGGAAAAGGCATGGCTTAGAATCTTGAATCTACCGCGTCATTTACAACGAGTGAATGATCCGCGGAATGAAAGTAAGACCAATGAGGAGCCTGCTGGATTAGAGCCGCCTCGAAAAGCAGCGAGGACCCAAGATGCAAAACTTCAATGGGAGTGGATCGGTAATGTGGCCTATAGCGTTCAGCTGAGCGCAAACGAAAAGTTTCAGCGATCCGTAGATGAGGCAGCGGAGCTTCGGGAACTTGGTTACCGGCCCTACTTAGAGCCCTTCCGTGGAACGACGCGGGTTCGCATTGGCCCCTTTCGAGATCATTTATCGGCTAAGTCGGTTAAGCAGGAATTGGACAGGAGGGGTAAGGAGACTCAAATCAAAATCATCGAGTCATTTCCGGGCAGTTATTTTTACATTCAGCTATTGGCAACCAATTCCGAACAAATAGCCCTGCGCACTCGGAACATCGTCGTGCGTGACCTTCGTAAGACCGTTTGGCTAGACCGTAGCTCCCAATACAATTTCCGAGTTTGGGTAGGTTTTTACCAGGAAAGGGCGCGTGCCGAAGAGGCAAAGAAAGAACTCGTCGGCCAATTCCCCGATTGCTTCATTGGAGAACTGGTAGCCCAATAAAATCTCATCATTTTAGTACGAACGATACAATAACAAGTGCTGAGCCTCAAAGCGATTGTCATAGGTTTTTTGGACATGAGCGCTGCCGGGAGGCGGGAATCCCTGAAGCGGATCAGATCTACAAGTCAAAGACACAGCTTGTCCTGGAGTTGGTGGACGCCGGGGACGCTTGCGGTCTACAGTACGCCCGGGTCTGGGCTGATGCCGGCTACGGCGAGGAGCCGGCTTTTTTGCGGATTCTCGAAAACCGGGGGAAAGGCTTCATCGTCGATGTACACAGCCCACGGTTGATCTACGCAAGCGACCCGACCAAAACAAAGCCGATTCCCGGCTTTGGATCGCGTCCACGCATCGGCCGTTCACCGAAAGAAATGCGGCTCGCCGACTCGCGTATTGAAAAAAGCCGGAGACCTCTCCCGTTCCATCAACCTGATAAAGCCGCACCAGGTATAGCTTCGAGCTGATTGAGAAGGGTCATCAGATCTAAAATCTCCCAATCCTCGGTAATTTTGCCCTCTTTAAACCGGCTGACAATCAAACCTCGAATGCGGAAATTTTTTCCCGTGGCGGGCATTCCCATGAATTCACCCTTGTGGGCGCCCTGCAGGCTGAAATCCATGATGATTTTGTCGCCGTCCGCCATCAGGTTATGGGTCGTAACCGCCAGATCAGGAAAGGCGTTACGGTAATTTCGGAACATATGGATCAGCCCGTTTTTGCCGCGCACCTCTTGATCTGGACCCCGGTAAACATAGTCTTCGTGGACCAGTTCATCCAGCACACCCTCGTCGCCTCCGTTAATGAATTCGGCGACAAATCGTTTAAAAGAATGGATTTGCTCAGCGCGCGATGCGGCGCCAAGATAGGAGGGTACGGATTGGCCCGAGGGCCGCGTGCTTCGGTCGGTCAGGTCACGCTGAACAAACGCCTTGAAATCAGTGGGCTCGCGGCCAAGCGCCTTCCGGACCCCATCGCCCAGGTGCGTGTTCCGGCCGTCCAGTAATTCCTGGAATAGAAAATCCACCAAAGCAAGGTTGCTTTCCGGGACACCGAACTCCTTTAGTCGAGCACGGTATTCAGCGTGCGTCACCGGGGTGAACTCTACCGGCTTATTGAGCATATGCGTCAATTCAGCCGCAATCTCACCGAAGGAAAGCAGGCGCGGGCCGGTAACCTCATAAACCTGCCCCATGTGCCCCGGCAAGGACAGCGCCGCGCAGGCAACATCCGCTATATCCTCAATATCTACAAAAGGTTCCGACGCCCGACCGCCAGGTAGTACCAGTTCTCCCGAATCCACCCAATCGGCGAAGCTGCCTTCGCTGAAATTCTGGCTGAACCAGGCCGAGCGGATCACCGTCCAACCCAGACCACTCTCTTTGAGCAGATTTTCCTGCACAAGACCATTTTCTTCCCCACGGCCCGTCAACAAGACGATATGCTTGACGCCGGCTTCCCGGGCGTGCTGGATGAAGGCCCCTATATGTTCGGTAGCGTGTTCAATAGGAAGTTCCTGTGGATACGCCACATACACGGATTGAATACCCTCCAGAACAGCACCCCAGCCGGCCGGCCGGTTCCAATCAAAAACAGGAGATGAGGACCGCGACCCTCCGCGGAAAGGAACGCCCTTCTGATTTAAGCGCGCGGCCACCCGGCTTCCCGTGTTACCCGTGTTCCCCAGAACCAAAATCAGTCCGGGGTTCTGACTCTGTTGCATTGTGTTCATGGCTGACTCCTTACAAAACTTGTTGCAGTGAAGTCTAGGGTTTCAAAGAGCATCGCGCTTGGCGCTACGCGACAAAGACTGTGCAATTCGCGCCAAACAGCACACCAGGGGCCCAAAGTGCTTCTTTTGCTGAGCACAAGAGGCTGGTTTTCTCTAGATTCTCAGGCGGTAGTCACTGGGGGTGTGGCCGTTCCAACGCTTAAATGCGCGCGCAAATGTGCTTTGATCGGTAAACCCGGTGAGAAAAGCCACTTCCATAATACTGTGGTCCGTGGTCCGCAGCAGCCTGCCGGCCAACTCCCGTTGGGAACTCTCCACCAATGACTGAAAAGTATGATCGGTTGACGCCAACCGGCGCTGTAAGGTCCGCCCGCTCATTCCCATATGTTGTGCAATCACAGATAGTTTCGGCAAACCCTCGGACAGGGTCCTTGCAATTTCGCTACGCACCCGCCGGATCAGCCCCGCATCCTTGGGCAGGTTGGAAACAGCATTGTCCAAATGGGTGTCAAAGAAAGCAGATATCCCCTCATCCGCCAGCCGGTTAGGACTGTTCACGGCCTGATGGGAAACTTCCAACGCGTCACGCCCGGCCTGAAAGTGGACGGGGCACTGAAAATGATCGCGGTAACAGGAAATAGTATCAGGGGCGCTATGGGCAAGATGAACGGCAAGCGGCGCAAATTCACTGCGGCAAACCTCCCGGCTCAAGGCAGTCGCAGCCGCCAGTGCCAGTTCATTCGTCATTTGCAGTCCCAGTCCGGCCACCACGGCCGGCACAACTTCCAGGAAGGTGGAACTCTCTCCGTCCACTATTCTGAAATTGGCGATACTGGTAATTATCCGCCCGTAACGTTCCACCCTTTTATAAGAGCCGGCCAGGTTTGAAGCGGTTTTGAAGGCCAGCCCAAAGGCGCCGTATTCATCGCAGGACATGGAAGCCCCAACCCGAACGGCCAGACTGCGACCGGATGGGGTGCTGCCGGCGAGATGCTCGACCATGTCAAAAAAATCTGTATCCGTAACCATAACCTTGGGGTCGACGGGGGCGGTCGGTTCCACACCCAAGGTCCGTAAAAGGCCGGTGCGCTCCCTCTGGTCCACCGCGGCAAAATTCACAAATTTATGCACAAAAGTAACAGAAATCCACCCCACGCTACGCCTCCGGGGTTATCCACAATGTGGACTATTGTACATTATGTTGACGCGCAGCAAAACGTCTCCGCTCACCTGGACGGACCCACTCCATGGCGAGGTCTCGATCACTCGAATATGGATCCACCTGACCAAAGAAAGTGGTAACGGTTTCTTCAGAGCCTGCCCCGCAGACATGGACTCAGTGTGTCTAGAGACAGGGGATTTTCGGTCCCCGCCATTTCCGAATGGTTTGCAACGCTCAGTTTATGGAGACAACTTATGACAACTGGGGACGAGCCTCTGCCGGCCCTGACCGACAACTTAAAAACAATTTAAGCCCGGCCTTGAATCACGCCCATTTGAAACTGACAAGTTACTAAGGTCACGTAGCTCCAAAGAAGGCGGGGCTCCGGGGGGGGGGGGGGCAGCCCCGGACCCTTGTAACTTGAAACTTGCCACTTGCAACTTGAACCCCGATAATAGATGTCGGACTCGAAATATCTCGTAAGGAGTGGCTCATGGAGCTATCCCAATTGTTTTCCGACCACATTGCTCACGTACAGGCGACCTATGAAAAAGCGCTGAATGCGATGAACAACACTGAAGGGGCCCCCAACGTAGAGGCCGTCCTCATTCACAGCGGCTCCGAAGATGTTTATTTCGCCGATGACCGCCACGTTGCCTTTGAAGCCTACGGGCATTTTCGTCACTGGTTACCGCTGAACAAGCACGACCAGATGGTGCTCTGTGTCCCGGGTCAAAAGCCCACCTACTTCCAGGTCATCCCCCCCGATTTCTGGTATGAGCAGACTGTCGATAACCAGTCCTGGTGGACCGATTGTTTCAACATCGTCGACCTGAAAGACCCCGCGGATGTTATCGATCACCTGCCCGCCGTGCGCCGCATTGCCTTCCTCGGCGGCAATACCGCTTTTGCCTCGCGGCTGGGTCTGCCCTCTCAGTTACGCAACCAGGAGCGCCTGGTGAACTACCTTGACTTCCACCGGGGCATGAAAACCCCTTACGAGGTAGAAATGATGCGCGAGGCCAACCGCAAGGGCGTTGTTTCTCACCAGGCCGCCTATGACGCCTTCATGGCAGGTGGTTCCGAGTTCGACATCCACCTGGCGTTTCTCAATGCCAACGACATGATCGAGCACGATTCCCCCTATACCAACATCGTCGCCCTGGATGAAAAAGGCGCCATCCTTCACTATCAAAACAAACGGCGTAACTCCGGCGCAGACAGCAAGGTACTGCTCATCGATGCGGGCTGCCGCGTCAACGGCTATGCTTCCGATATCACCCGGACCTATGTGAAGGAAGGCACTCACGAGGTCTTCGCCTCCATGGTTCGAAAGATGGACGAAATGCACCACGGCCTTATCGAAAAAGTCGTGGCCGGCACGCCCTACGCCGAAATTCACTATGCGGCGCACTCCGGCGTACTGGACATTCTGATGGAGCATGAAATCGTGCAAGGCAGTCGTCGCGAGTTGGAGGACGAGCACATCAGCAAGCTTTTCTTCCCGCACGGTATCGGCCATCTCCTGGGCATTCAAGTTCACGACGTGGGCGGGTTCCTGGCCGACGACACCGGAGCCCCCTCGCCGCCGCCGAAAGGTCATCCCTTCCTGCGCCTCAATCGTGAAATGCGTAACGGCATGGTCTTCACGATCGAGCCCGGCATCTACTTCATTCCCGTCCTGCTGAATCCCGAGCGGGAGAATGCCGAGCGCGCCAAATACTTCAATTGGTCCCTGATCGACGAACTGACCCCTCTGGGCGGCATTCGCATCGAGGACAACATCCACGTGACACCCGACGGCCCGGAAAACCTGACCCGGCCTTCATAGGATACGCATGGGGGCGGGTCGAGGTCGGACCTTCACCCGCTCCCTTCATGTACATAAAGGAATGGGCCGGGTTCAGTCCAGGACCCGCCGCAGCAGCGCGTTGAGAACCTTGATGCCGTAGGGCTTTTGCAGGTAACCCGCCAGGGCCCGTTCGGCAAAATGCTCCCGCGCCTCTTGCTCGCTGTGCCCGCTGGAAAGTATGACCGGGACCCGTTCGTCGAGACCGTGGATGTGGTCGTAGACCACCTCGCCGCTTTTGTCCGGCATGGTCATGTCCAAAAGCACCAGGCGCAGAGATTCATGGTGCTTCCGGAAAGCGTCGATGCCCTCTTGACCATTCGCGGCCAGGATGACTTCGAAACCGCTTCGCTGAAGCGTGTCGCGGGTGAAATGCAGCACGAACTCTTCATCGTCGATGACCAAAATCTTTCCGTGTCCGCGCCAACCGGATTCCATCACCGCGGGCACCATTTCTACCTCGGCCTTCTTGCGATAGGGTGGGAACAGCAGGCGGAAGGTGGTGCCCTGGCCTACCAGGCTGTCCAATTCGATGGCGCCGCCGTGGCCCTTCACAATGCCCTGCACGGCAGCCAACCCCAGGCCGCGTCCGGTGAGTTTGGTCGTAAAGAAAGGGTCGAAGATCTTGCCGCGCGTGCCCAGGTCCATACCGCAACCGTTGTCGCAGACTTCCAATACGATGTAGTCGCCCGGTTCCAGGTGTTCGCCCATGAAACAATGTTCCAGATCCTCCTGGCGATATCGCCTCAATTCGGTCTGGACGCCGATCGTGCCGCGACCGCTGTTCAGCGAATCGGACGCATTGGTGATGAGGTTCATGATCACCTGGCGCAGTTGGGTAGCGTCCGCCTCGATGGCCGGTAACCGATCGTCCAGATTCATCTCCAAGGAGGCGCCGGGCGCAACCGAAATACGCAGCAAATGCGCCATTTCCTCTACCAGGTCCGAGAGGCGCAGGGGTTCCACCACAAAGGTGCCCTTGCCCGCGTAGGCCAACAGTTGGCGGGTTAACTCGCCGGAGCGCATGGCCGCGGTTTGAATACGTTCCAAAAAGGTCCGGTGTTCATGGCTTGCGCTCATGTCTTCCAGAACGAGGCCGGCATTGCCCAGGATACCCATCAACAGGTTATTGAAATCGTGGGCGATGCCGCCGGCCAGCAGTCCCAGGCTTTCCAGCTTTTGGGCATCGCGCATCTTGGTTTCCAGAGCCAGCCGTCGTTCTTCCTCCTGCTTGCGTCGGGTCAGGTCGCGAATGAAGCAGGAGATACGCAGTCCGTCCATGGCTTCAAAGCTGCCGAAACGAACCTCGACCTGAATGCAGGATTCGTCATGACGCATGGCGGATAGCTCGAACCGGCCGCTGGTCAACTGTTTGCCCGGTTTTTCCAACAGGGTTTCCAAATGCTGGCGGCTCGCGGCGCCCAGGTGTTCGGGAAACAAGACCGCGAAGGCCGTGCCGGGCAGGTGTCCCCGTTCAAAGCCGAACAACTCCTCGGCGGCGTGGTTGGCGTGTACGATTCGTTTCTCGGGAGACATGATCAGGATGGCGTCCGGGGCACTGCTCATCATGTCGCGGAACAGGTCCTCGGCGCGTCTCTGCTCGGTGAAGTCCCGCCCGAAACCGTGGATATGGAGACGTCCCTCGATATTCTCGCGCACCAGGGACCAGTAAACATGGCAGGGTCGACCGTTCTTATTTAAATGGCAAACCTCTATTTCCAACGCGTCATCCGGGCCGGCGGTCCAATCGGTCAGAGCCTGGGTTGTCTCCTCCAGTTTGTCCGGGGCCACCGTGGAAACGAAGGTGTTGCCGAGAATCAGCTTCCGGTTCTTGCCCAGCAGTATTTCAAACGCCCGGTTGACATGTTGGAAGCGGCGGCCGGCGTCCATTTGAACGATCAGGCTTTCTCGTCCTTCCACCACCCTGCGGTAGCGGCGTTCGCTTTCACGCAGATTCCTGAAGGTACGATGGATGCGCGCTACCAGTGCCGAAACGAACAGGGAACTGAGCGCACACAAACCGATAAAACCCCAGAGTACGAACATGGACTGCCGTTCATCGGCCAGGACAAAGGGACCCATACCCCAAGCGGTTCCCATGGCCGCAATCGCGGCAATGACGGCCGTGACCAGAACGGAGCCGAACCCGCCGAAGCCCAGGGCGGCAAGGTAGATCAGGGGTAACGGCAAAAAGGCCAGGGGTAGGTGAGTGTCGGTACCGGGAAGGAATACCAGAAAAGAGGTGACCAGTGTCAGCAGGGTCAACAACAGGTAACTCGGCTTGAGAATGCCCTGATCGCTTTCGGGTGCGCGTGCGCCGATAGTCAGGACAAAAGGCGCGGCCAACAGGACACCGCAGGCATCGCCGAGCCACCATCCCAACCAGCCCATACCCGGGCTTATCGCCAATTGTCCCGCCAGTTTCAGGGAGGCAACCCCCACCGTCGCGGAAATGACAGGCGCGGACAGGGCGCCGAGGCCCAACAGCGCAACCACGTCCTGTTGCCGGTCCAGGCCGATGTGGAAGCGAACCTGCCGAAGCAGCCGGGCTCCGACCAGGGCCGACGTGGTATTGCCCGCGGCAATGACAAACGCGATAGGAAGCGAAATACCGACCCACAAGTTGACAAGCAGGGCGCCCAGCCAAACGCCGGGCCAATATTTCCTGCCCCACCGCAAAAGGAAACCGAGTGCGATTCCGGAAGGCGCCCAGATGAGGGTAATTTGCCGGTTGTCCAGCGCCAACTCGAGACCCAATCTACCCAGTAGGACATAGGATACAACCAGCAAAACCATTCTGGTCGCATAGGGCAAAACGGTAATATTGTTGGGAACAGGGGCCTGGCCTGTCATAGCGACTTCCACTCTCGAGTTAAGGCAAACTCCGCATCAGAGCCTGAATGTGCATATGGCATTCCGGGGTTGCTTGCTGTCTTATACCGCATTTCGGTACTTTTTCATAGTCGGAGAAGCCGATAAGGGTCAAAAGAATCGAGAATTAGCAAAACCTGGGCCTGCCGGCATATACAAGCAACAGAAAAATTTCCATTTGATATCGATCTTGTGATAGATATGGGACAGCTTTCGACAACGAGGTTCCCAATGACCCTGCTGAAACGTTTTCGCATCATTCTCCCGGGCATCATCTTGATGGCCCTGACGGCCGCCGTATACGCCTACCCCTGGCCGGACAGCCCGCGCGTCTGGTCTTCGATCATGGCCGGACCGTTTGCCTCGATGATCGGCAATACCCGATTCGACGCCGAGGGGCGGGTGATTCCGATGATTCTGGGCGCGGTTTACCTGGCGGGGATTTTGTTGGACCCCATCAAGCAACGCAAATGGGCCGGTTTTGTCTCGGCGACCTCCATGTTCATCTGGTTCTTCACGGGGCTGATGGTAACCATTTATTACCGCGCCTGATTTCCACGCCGAGGCCCAAACAGCAAAAGGGCCGGGAAAATCCCGGCCCTTTCGGTTGGTTTTCGTTATTGGGGCGTCAGCCCTCGATCGCTTACTTGTCGGCCAGTTTTTGGACCATGCTTTCCAGAGCGGCCAGGCGCTCTTTCAGGCTTGCGATTTCAGCGTCTTTCTCTTCCACTTTCTTGTTCAAGCCCTGGATGGCGGCCATGGCCACACCGTCGGGGTCGATGGAAGTGATGAGTTTATCGCTGCGACCCAGGCCGAAAGCGGCGTAGAAGTCCTGGGCCATGACACCCATGTGGCGAACACCTTTGTCGTGCTTGTATTCCCAGGTGGTGATGGGCAGTTCGGCGACTTTGTTCAGTACGTCCACGGGATCGACGGTTTGGAATTCTTCTTTCAGGTTCACGTCGGAGCTATTGGTGAAGGTGGTGGTGACCGTCAACTCGGGGATGGTGACCAGGCCGGAGGAAGCGATTTCCAGGTACTGCCCGCCGTTGGAACCGAAGCGCATATCGCCGGTGTTCTTCAGGTCGAACTCGGGGCTGCCGCCGTTGTCGTCGATGCGGAAGCCGGCGGAGCCGTTCAGGAAGTTCCAGGTTTTGTTGGTGCTGTTGTTCACCATGGAGATGATGGTGGAGCTGTTGTTGGTCAGTTTGATCATGGGATCGGTGGTGCCGGCAGCGTTGGTTTCTTCGATGTGCAACTGAGTGTTGGAACCGCCGCTCTTGACGTGCAGGCTGGCGCCGGGGTTGTTGGTGCCGATGCCCACGTTGTCGTTGCCGTCGATATAGACGCGGTTGTCGGAAGCGCCGGGCTCGATGCGGAAGGGCAGTTTGCTGCTGTTGGTGACGTCGCGGACGAAGAAGTTGGTTTCGTTACCGGCCAGGTCCCAGGTCTGAGTTTGGAAACCGGAGGAACCGTCCTGCTCCAAGCGCAGGGTGGGGGTGTTACCGTCTACAGCAACCAGTTCCACAACGGGCGTGGAGGTGCCGATGCCGACGTCGCCGCTGTCAGCTACGTACAGGCTGTTGTTAGGCGCATTGGCTTCGATGGTGAAAGGCGTCTTGGTGTTGGTGATGTCGTCGATGGAGAACTTGTTGGCGCCGCCGTTGTCGGATTCGTTAACGGTGATCTGCCAGTCGGTGAACGGGAAGGAGCCGGTGGAAGAGGTGTCGTCGAACTTGATGCGCAGGTTGTTTTCTTTCAAGCGCAGGGTATCGAAACCAAAGTTCTCACCATTGGCGCAGTCCATACCGATACAAGCGGAGCCGTCTACGATCAGGTCGTCGAGGAATACCTGGTCAAGCGTGCCGCCGTCAGTGTCGTCGATCAGGCCGCCGCCGGCTTCGGCTTTACCCATAACGCTGCCGCGCAACGAGGGGATGCCTTCTTCTTTAGCGGAAGTAACGAACTCACCCTGCAAGATAGTGAATACACCGCTGGTTACAGCGCGTGCGGGCAGCAGTTCGGCCAGTTCTTCACGGTTGTTGCGGCTGTCGGCCATGGCGGCTTTCAGTTCTTCGCTCAGCATCGGCTTGCCGACGATTTCATAGTTGTAGCGGCCGTCTGCCAGAAGTTCACCTTCGGGGGAGAAGATGTCCAGCATGGGCGTTTCATCACCGTGGAAAAAGTACTCGAAACGGCCGGAGGGACCGGCGACGACGACTTTAAAGGATTCGAATTCGCCCTGGGGCTGCAGCAGGATGTGGTCAGCTTCGATGGAAGCGGTAGCGGCATTTGTCGTTGCGGGACCTTTTGCCCAAGTGTTCAGTGTCAGCAGAGCGGCTACCAGAAGACAGACCAATTTCGTTTGATTTCTCATCATTTCAATTACCCCCCTAGATAGGTAAAAAATAGTTGTGTAGACCGTAAAAATCTTACGGTTTGGCGACGTTTTGATTAATGTCGAATCAATTGAAATCCGATATAAGTTGGATAGGGTTGTATCCCGATCTAGCCACGGCGACCTAAAAGCTGTAAAAGATATTTGCCTGGCGGCGCGGTGGCGACCGGTTACGCTTTCCAATATATGTCGACGATTTTGGATGTGCAAGTCAAAAAGGTTTCACCGGCCGGCTGAAGCACAGGATCGGACGCTCCGTAAAAATGGTCTCTTGTGTAACCGGTCTTTGACTGACAAGGGCTCCCGGCCCATTAAGGGGGGTGAGGGATCGGCCCAAAATGTTTCAAAATTTTTTTTAAAAAAAGTTCCGAAAGGCCCTTTTCAAGCTGTTGAAATTCCGATTTTCGGTAAAAAAGATTCAAGAGGGGCCTCCGTAAACCTTTGGTGGTAAAGGATTCAGCGGCGCCGTGGTCGTGTGACCCAGGTCACACTTTGTTCGCGAATCGAAAAAAAGTATGAGCCACTTCGAGGACTTTTTTACAGAAACGGCTCGCGGTCGACCCCGTCTTCTTCTTCGCGAACCGGTGGAGAAAAGTAGCAGATTCCATGGGTTAAACCACCCTTTTCCGTGAATTTGCTACATTGTGGAACACCTTTAGGTATCTATGAGTGATAAAAAATGAAGACCGACTCTTTTTGAAAAAGGGCCGGCGCCCATCCGTATCGACAGGGTCTATTCCATCAACCCGGCACGGTCCCGGCTACTTCGTTACCGGCCGATGACCCATCCCTGATTTTGAGGCGTTCCCTGGTGAAGCGCGGGTAGAATGGAAATTGTTGTTGAATGAAGATCGTGAAAGCGTTCATATATATAATAGTACGTAAGGGAGCATGAACATGAATCTCTTCGATATCGACCCGGGCCTTATCGAGGCCCTTCGCGCCGCCGATAGTGTGGCCGTATTGACCGGCGCCGGGATTTCCGCGGAAAGCAAGATCCCCACCTTTCGCGAGGCGATGACCGGCTTGTGGGCAAAATACGACCCCACCGAGTTGGCTACTCCGCAAGCCTTTGCCCGCGATCCCAAACTGGTCTGGGATTGGTACCAGTGGCGTCGCGATTTGGTAGCCGACGCCGAGCCCAACCCGGGTCACCGAGCCCTGGCTCAAATGGAGAAGCTGTTTGACGAGTTCCTGCTGATCACCCAGAACGTGGACAGTCTGCACCAGAGGGCGGGCAGCACCAAACTGGTGGAATTACACGGCAACATTGCTCGCACCAAGTGTTCCCAAGACGGCCGGGTCGTTGCATCCTGGCCGGAGACCGACCAGACGCCGCCGCCATGCCCTCATTGCGGGGCCCTACTTCGCCCCGATGTGGTCTGGTTCGGTGAGTCATTGCCCGGTCATGCCTTGACCGGCGCCATGAAAGCGGCTTCAAATTGCGATGTGTTCTTTTCTGTAGGCACCTCGGCGGTCGTGGAGCCGGCTGCCTCCCTGATCTATTACGCCATGAACAACCGAGCGGTCACCGTGGAGGTAAATCCCAACCCCACCGCCCAGGCCAATATGGTGACCTATGCCCTGGCCGGACCCTCCGGCGAAGTCTTGCCGCAACTGTTGGCAGCGTTGGAAGCAGCACGCTAGAAGCCTTGTTTCATGATGGTTTCGGAATGTATTACAAATCCGCTTGGTAAACAACTACAGTTGTGATATGCTTCCGTGGTTATGGTCTGGACTGCCGTGATTTGGCAGTCACCAATACTTGATCAGGAGTAACGCGACAATCCCATGGAAAAGGCAAAAAGAAAGGAAATTATCGAGAAGTACCGCGTACACGGCACGGATACCGGCTCCCCTGAGGTACAGGTGGCACTCC
>JAAUYB010030456.1_pt1 | contig 44447 bp, 58 predicted proteins | sample 7278071 | NCBI WGS metagenome assembly JAAUYB01 (sample SAMN14350121, study PRJNA611818) | marine sediment metagenome | isolation source: surface marine sediment (1.8m) | place: French Polynesia: Moorea | collected 2018-08
CCGGCAATGTGACAAAAGCATCTCGATAAGAGGGGTCGTACGTGAAGAAAGCCACGCCCGTTCCTGCTGCGAGATACAGCCCTCCAGTGATTCCTCCGAAGATGGGGTAGTTAGACGTTCCTGCATCGGACTTGACATCCATCCGGACATCTAGCGGATCAGTGCCTTGACCGACCGTATAAGTAGTGGCGGATGTCAGATCGTTGTTGGCCGTTCCTGGCGTCCACACGTAGTCCCCGCCGTCGTGCGGCAGGACCAATGGGTCGTTGGTGTCGACACCGGTCGTCGAGCCCCGCACCGCAGCAGCATTGTCCGCCGTGCCCAAGTTCACCAACAGCTGGCTAGTGTTGTCGGCCGCCCTTGTGTCGTACCCGTGGGTAGCGGTCTGGGCGAGGGACTGTCCACGATCCAACTGCAACTGAGCGTCCATCGAGGCGTTGTCGCTGCCCCACCGCTGCACCGCAATAGCCCGAGTCGCAGACGCCACACCCCAGATCTTCTGACCAGCCCGCAACGTCTTCGTCAGAGACCCACCATTCGGGATATGGAATCCGGTAGCCGTCGTGACTGCGCTAGTCGCCCCTACGTAGATGGAACCGCCCGAATCGTTCCGGATGACGACACGGTCAGGATGCTGCGCCCCGTCAAGAGAGTAGGCGACGACAGACGGAACGGTATTCACATAGCGGGACATCTCAGGTCCACTCCTCGACTCGTACCTCCGACGTCGAACCCGCAATAGCGTACAAGGTCTCGCCCGCCGTCAGCTCGATAGCGAACGTGCCTCCGTCCGCCAGCAACACTCCTGTGCCGGTGGTGACGCTCGGAAGCATGCCCAAGTACACAGGATTGCCGGAATCGTTGGACACCCGCACATCGGTCGGGGACGGCATACCGCCGCTGCCCGTGGCAAGTAGCGTGGCCGAGGTGGTTACATCAATGGCTGCCATGCAAGGCATAGTAGCACAGATCATTCTTCCCAAGGCATGATCGTCGGCTGAGCACTCGGAGCCCACCGGTACGGGGCGTCGATGCCCTCCAGAACAGCGCCAGCCTTCGCTTCTGTGTCCGCCGCACGCTGCTCGTCCGAACGAATGTCCTCCCTGTTCGGAGCCCCGCTGAGCGGATCGATCCCGAGAGCACGCTGCTCAGCCTTCGTCAGAGCGTTGAAACCGTAGAGCCGCTGCTCCTCCTCCGTAGGCACCCCCCAGCCCTCGAACTGGTAGATGAGCCGCAGCTCCTCGACGGCGTTCCACACCTTCGTCTGGAGCTTCTGGAGGTCCTCGTCCGTGGTGATCGGCATGCGAGTCGTGGTCAGCGGGACCGCCCCGCCGAGACGGTCGCCAGTCATCAGCTGGTTGATGGCGGCCCGATCGGCCCGGGACGTCCACCCCTGGCCGCCCTCGTCCGTGGCGTAGTAGAGAGCTTCTCGTATCTGTTCGTCCGACCAGCCGGCGTCACGAGCGTTGTCCAGATTCCGCTGCATCACGGAGATCCGGGGGAACTGCTCCAGCGCCTGGTCCCACGAGAGGCCTACGGCAGCGAGCCGACGGTTGAAGATCTCCTCCTTGCGGGCGTAGTCCGCTTGCTCTTCAGCTTCGGAGCGTTCCTCGTTGAGCAGCCGGTTCTCCCGGAACGGGTTGAACCCTGCGTTCTCCTGGTCCCGAACACCGAGCGCCCCGCCGAAGGCGGACACCATCGCCCAGTTCTCGGACGGCGTCAGGTCCCGGCCGAGGTACGTTTGGATGGCGGACAGCGCCTGCCCGAAGTCGTGGTCGAGCTGCTCGTAGTACTCCTCGGTGCCCTCGGCTGCTTCCGGTCGAGCGCCCCGAGGGGTGACCCGGCCGGCCGCTTCCATGCCGGCGATGTTCTCGTCGGTGAGGATCCCGAGGTTCACGAAGGCGTCACGGACGTCCTTCGGGAGCAGCTGAAGCAGGCGGCCGTTGGCCGCCTCGTCATCCCAGGACAGAGCCCCGGTCTCCGGGTCCTCGGTCCAGCCGTACATGAGGGTCTCAGCGACACGGTCCTTCAGTGCCAGCTCGCCGGCTTCCCGCATCTCCTCGATCGTAGGCACCTCGACGCCGGCCTCCTTCATGTCCAGGAGGATCTGCTCCAGGTCACGTATCAGGGTGTAGCGCCCTGCGCTGTCGGAGTCGTCGTCGAGTTTGTAGGCCTGGAGGCCGGCGAAGCTGTTGATGAGCGCCATCTGCCAGTCCTGGTTGCCGATCATGTTGCCCTCGGCGTCCGCGCGGAGCTGGAGCGCCTCGTTGACCGGAGCGAACCGGGCGCCCCAGGTTTCGATCCGGCCCATGCCGGGCAGGACGGTGGACAGGGCACGGAACCCTGTGGTGTCTCGCATCTGGTTCTCGGGGTCGAGCGGCCGGCCGGTGAAGCTGTCCCGCTGCGACTCCATCTCTTCGAGGAAGTCGAGCGTGCCGAGCGCCACACCGGAGAACAGGCCTTCGGCCCGGCCTACGAAGCCACGGAGCCAGCTCTCCTTCTGGAAGCGGGCGAGCGGGTCGTCGTTCGGCGGGCCGGTGAGGATCTGCATCGTCTCCTCGAACGAAGCGAACGGGGTGTCGACGCCGATCGCAGCCTGTCCGTCGCCGACGTCCATGACCGAGGCCCCGGGCATCCACGGCGGGAGGATGCGACTGTGCTCTGACTCGCCGTCGAAGATGGCGTCGACCACGCCCTGCACGCCGGCCTCGGCGTTGGCGATGCGGGCCGGGTAGTTGGCCAGGGTGTACGCCTGGAGGGCCGTGTTCTTCCGCATGAAGGTGTAGAAGCGGGAGACCCTACGGGTGAACTCGGACTCGAACCGGGTCAGGTCGCCGTAGTCGAACAGGTGTCGCTTGACGTGGTCGGCGGCCTGCTGCGGGCTGGCGCCTTTGTTGATCTGGTCGATGTAGACGCCCAGGCGGGCGTTGTTCTCGACGGACTCACCGACGGTGCGGCCGAGGTCGTCGCCGACGAAGTTGTCGCCGAGAGGGTTGATGCGGCTCCCGGTCGTAGGAGCTTCCCGGCCGGCCTGCTCACGGATGAGGTCGACCGAGCGGCCGTCGTTGAGGACGCCCATGCGGCGTGCCCCGTCGAGCAGCTCGAAGCCTCGTTCTCCCAGCTCCTGCCGGGCTGCGTCGTCCCAGGTCATGCCGGTCTCCCGCATGGTGGACCGGATGTTTCGGGCCTTACGCTGTAAGGCACCGGCTTCGAGGTACACCGAGGGGTCTCGGGTGCCGCCGAGGAATGCGTTAAAGATGTTGCCGATCTCGTTCCGGATGTGGAAGGCAGGGTTCACGCCGAACACCGTGGCCGACCGTGCCCACATGTTGTTGACCCGGTCGAAGTTCCGGGCGAAGTTGCCGAGCTGCCGGGGATCTCCGAACACCATCCGGGCGTCTTCGAGCGCATCGGCGATGTCGTTGTGGATGCGGTACACCGTGCCGTCAGCGAGGGTGACCTTGCGGAAGTCGGCGAGGTTGCCGCCCTGCTGGCGGATCATGCCCTCGACCACCTGGTCTGCGGTGAGGTTGGCGGCGTCGTCTGCGGTGGCCTTGAACCCGAGGTTCATGCCGCCGTCGGTGAGGTCGGTGATGCCGTTCAGCATGTCGACCTCGGACGCTGCCTGGAAGGCAGAGCGGGCACGAGCGGCGAACGCTGCGACGGGGTTGGTCTCGAACAGCTGCTCGGGGGTGCGGATGCCGGCGTGGCTGAGGACCCTGTAGGCTTCCTCGTTGACGTCGAGCAGGTTCTCCAGCTGCTCGGCCACGGTACGGGTCTGCATGAACGACTCGGCCAGACGGTCGCCGCTCATCTCCAGGGTCGGATCATCGACGTTCTTGAGCTGCTGGAAGAACGACTCGTCGCCCCGCACTGCATCCGAGAGGACACGGGGGATGTAGCTGTCCATGTCCCGCAGCATCTCTTCGGTGGCGCCGCCACGGATGGCGACCTCTCGAAGCTCCTGCCGGACCTGGTGCATGGTCTCGATGAGCTGCGCAGTCTTCGGGCCTACGGTCTCCAGAGCTGCCTCTCGGGCTGCTCGGGACGACAGGGCCTCGTTGATGGCGGACTCCCACGCCTGCTGGTTGCCGCCGAACTCCCGGATCGAGGAGCGCATGAGTCCGCCCCGGTTGGAGTCGGCGCCGAGCCGGATCATGATGTCCCGAACTTCCTGTCCGGTGTTCCGCCCGATCGACATCAGCGAGCCCAGCTCGTCAGCAACACGCTGCCCGAACGTAGCGGCTACGGCGTTGCGAGGGGTGAGCCGATCGATAACCGAGCGGACCATCGGCATGTCGAGCACTTGTCCGAGTACGCCACGGGTACGGCCTACACGGACCACCTCGGTCATGAGGTCGGTGGCCGGACCGTCGCCGAGCCGGCCGAGGTCGCCGGCCCGTTCGGTCAGCTCGACCACCTCACGGATGGCGCTGTCCGGTAGATCGATGATGTCGTCGCTGCGGGTACCGATCGCCATGTCCGGCACGGACGGGCGCTCGTCGAGCCCTCGGGTCGGGATGTCTTCGGCGACGTCAGCGACGTCGTCTACGCCCCGGCGGGCGGCCCGCTCGACGAAGGTGTCGGAGCCCCGGCCAAGCACTTCGCCGATTCGGCCCCCGGTGGGGGTGACGGTGAACCCTGCCATGCGGAGGCCGGACCTGCCGCCCCGGCGAATCTGGGCGATCTGCCGCTCGGCAACGTCTCCGCCGAGACGGGTGGTGGTCCGGCCCCCGCCGGCTTCCACGGCGGTGCGGACGAGGGTCTGGTAGAGCCGCTGCTCGGTCTCGTCGAGACCTTGCTTCAGGCCCTGCTGGGCGATGCGCTGGTTCATCTCAGCGACCATGTCGCCGGAGATCTCACGGCCGAGGGCCTGCGAGGTCTGCTGCAGGATCTCACGGTTGGCGCCGGTGGCCACCTCTTCGAGGCCCTCTCGGGCGATGCGCTCGCCGACCTCCTCTGCGCCCTTCATGCCTACACGAGCGAGAGATCCGGCGCCGAGGGTGGCGTACGTGGACGGGTCGAACAGGATGGTGCCGATGAGGTCGACTGCGCCGAGCCAGCGGCCACCGACCTCGGGGTCCTTTCCGAGCGCTTCCCGCAGGTTGAGGCTGCCGTCCTGGTCACGGTCGATGGAGTACGCTCGGCCGTCCGAGGTGCGGATTACGCCGGGGGTCTCCTGCCCTTCGAGGAACTGGGAGAGCCCGTCGGTGCCGGGGATGGCTCGGGAGATGTCGACGGCCGAAGCACCCTGGCGAATAGCGTGGCGGATGGCGTCACCGGCAGAGATCTCGTCTCCGGTGTCGATGGCGGCCTCGATGCCGGCTATGGCCGACAGGGCGGACTGGCCCCACTGGTCGAGGTACTCGAACAGGGGCTCGGCCTTGCCGACCTTAGACTTCCAGCCGAGGAACGAGGTGTCCTCCTGCTCGGGCGGCTCGACGAAGTTGTCGTCCCACCAGCCCTCTTCGATGACATCGATGTGTGGCCGGAGCTGGTCGCCGTAGGCCCACATCAAGGCGTTCTTGATCTCCTGAGCTTCCTCGTCCTCAGCGCTGGAGAGTCCTACGGTGATGCGGGCAATCTGACGCCAGTCCTCGACCTCTTCAGGCTTCTGGTCCTGGAGACGGACCAGATCCCGGTCGAGCGTGGCCTGCTGCTCGATGCGGGGGTCCTTCTCGTACCGTGCCCCGCTCTGGCGCAGAGCGCTGATGACATCCTGGCCGACGGCCCGGTTGTCCTGCCAGTCATTGTCGTGGTAGATGGCCCGGCCGCCGTCCTCGGTCTCGTAGACAGCGGTGCGCTCAGCTCGGTCAGCTGCGACCTGCTGTGCCCGTTCCGTGGGTCCCGCTTCCCTGGCAGCCCGAATGTCCTCTTGGGACACGCCACCCTTGTTTCGGTCCCAACGGAGTACGTTATCTTCGGCCATGCAGCAATGCTATCAGAAGTAGCGCTTGCCACTCTTCGTATTGCGACTGCCGGCCGTGTTCTTGGTGAACGCCCTCGGGGTGAGCGCCTTGTCGGCGGCCGCATTGATGGTGTTGGCCCGGCCGGAGGTGAGCGCTCGGTGCGGTGCGATGTCGGACGTGAACGGGTTGGCCGGCCCGGACTCCAGGGTCTGGATCATGGCGTCGGCGTACGCCGGATCGATGTCGCCTGTGGCGATCATGTCCCGGATCATATTCTGGGTGGTGACCTTGTCGTTCGGAAGCCCGAGGCTGGTGATGTAGTCGCCTATGGCCTTGAGGGACGGGGTGCCTGTGCCGACCGGAGCTTCACGGTCTTCAGGCAAGGCCACCGGAGTACTGCCTCGGCCGCTGCCTCGTCTGCCGCCCCCGCCTCCCCCTCCACCTCCGCCGCCGCCGATCATGCCGGCAGCCTGCTGGGCGAGGAGATCACGATTCAGCTGAGCGGCGCCGGACACCTGGTCGAGGTACGCAGCGTTGGCCGCAGCGATACGATCCATCTCACGGCCGTGGCCGATCATCGCCGAAGTCACGTTGTCGGTGAGCCCGCCAACGAGATCGTCGTAGTTCTGGGTCAGCTCAGCCTCAAGCGCCGCAGGGGCGTGAATGGCGGCGCCACGGGCGGCCGCAGCCTCGATGCTGGCCTGGCGGGTGGCGAGGGCACGCTGACGTGCCTGCTCGTACGCTGCCTGGCCCTCAGTGCCGTGCTCAGCCATAGCGGCCAGAAGCGCCCGCTTCTCGTTCTTCATCGACTCCGGGGTGTTGGCGTGGAAGTCGGTGTAGCTGACTCCGCTAGGGGTGGTGACTCGTGGCGCTGCCATTAGACCGGGTACTCCATGCTCCGCTGGGTCAGACGGTCACGAGCGCCCAGCTCCTGTTCTGCTCGCTGTCGCCGTAGGCTGGCGATGTCGGCTGCTGCCTGCCGCTCCAGCTGGGCGGTCTGGTCGCCGATGCCGGTCTCGAACTGGGTCTGCTGCCGATCGATCTGCGAGCGGTTCCGGGCGATGTCGAGAAGCCTACGACCGGAACGGTTCTGCCGTGCCTCGTACGACCGTTGGATGCCCTCTTCGCCCTGTGTCCGTTGCAGGTCGTAGGCGTCCCGTTGGGCGGTAATGCGCCGCTGTGCTGCTTCCTGCGCTGCCTGAAGGGAAGACTGGATCTGGCTTTCGTCGAACTGCATGCCTCGGAGGAACGCAGCGTAGTTCTTGTCGGCGAGGAGGGCCTGGTTGACGCTCTCGGGCGGGTCGGGGTTGAGTCCGGCGCCGCCTCGCATCTGACGGATCAGCTCCGCCTCATTGTCCCGCCAGCCCTGGTTCATCCAGAAATCGAGCCCAGCCTGATCAGGATTGACCACGCCGAGCTGATCACGATACAGGCGCCGGATGGCGGCCTCTCGATCGACGGGGGCGTACGGGGCGGCCCCAATCTCCTGCGCAGCGGCAGGACGGGTCGACCCCCGGGTCAGGGCGATGTCAGACAGAGGGAGAGCCATGTAGGAAGCCTACCACAGTGGTCAGCGCCAGTGATCCCGGTACGAGACCCCGTTGAGGGACACCCACCCGCCGGCCGGGATGGTCGTGATGTTGGTGCCTCCGGACACGACGGTCGACTGGATGACAAGCTGCCCGTTCGTGAACGCATCCAGCCGGAGCGCCCCGGAGCTGGACATGACCGTGAAGATCTGCTGGCTGCCAGAGATCCGGGCGTTGCCGTCGGTGAGAAGGATGGCGCTCGGGGTACCCGAAGCGGACACGGACCGCAGAGCCAGACCCCGCCAGTTCACCGTCCCGTCAGGATGGCGCTCCCACTGGCATGTCTCGTAGGACCCGCCGAAGTTCGACCAGTTGGTGTAGAAGTTCGCTGCCCCGGACAGCATCGCACCGCTGTGATGCTCCATGCGCCGATTGGTCCGGTTGAGACGGTAGATCTCGTTGGACCCTCCGGAGTCGTACTGGGTCTCGTTCGTTGCCGAATGGAACGATTGGCGGACACTGTTGACGTACCGCTCGTACGTGGCGCTGTAGTAGTCGCCGATGCGACCAGACACCGTAGTGCTATCGAGCCGGGAGAACGTGGTCCCGTTCACCGGATCAGTCCATCCGGCGTTGTTGAGGTGGTCGTTGAAGTCGGTGATGGCAGTGTCGATGTCCGCCCGGTTCTCCCGGGAGTACGCCACCAGCTCGTTGAACCAAGCGGTGGCCCGTGACTTCCACCCCGGGTCCTGCTTCTCGGCGCCCCACCCGATCCAGTCCCGAACGTTGAACGATGCGGGCATTACTTCACCAGCCCGGTTCCGACGATCTCGTACTCGACCATGACGGTCTCGATAGCGATGCCCTCGATGTCCTCCAGAGACACGTCGGAGAACGAGGTGTATGACGTAGGCGCCCCCGTGGCCACGATACGGATAGGCTTGCGGTCGGTGTCAGGCACGCTTGACAGCGGATCGGAGGCCGGCCCGAGAGTGAGAGGGGTCGTGGTAGCTTTGCCGTCGTTGACCTTGACGGTCATCGTGGCTGCCGGATGGAAGGTGCCCGTCGACTCCCAGGTGACCGCATCGATGATGACCTTCTTGATGCGGACCTGCTTGTCCGGCTCGAAAATCCGGGGCAGGACGACACGACCGGGGACGTCAACGTAGTCCTCGGAGTACTCGGACCAGTCACCAGCCGGAGACGGCGACGGCTCGTCGTTCATGATCTCCCGCTCGTGAATGTTCCAGTCGGACCCGGAGTCCCAGACAGCGAGCATCTCTCGGCCGTTCCGCTCGTCGATGGCGACCTGGTACTCGTTGTCGGCATCGATGTCGAGGTCGGTCCAGTCCCAGGTCTCTTCGGTCCAGACGCCGCTCCTGTTGTGGCGGGCGGACGTGTTGAGGTACGGGAAGAGGGCCGAGTTGTAGAGGCTCGACAGTGCGGGCACCACCGGGGAGTCATCGTTCGGGGTGCCCTTGCTTCCGCTGTAGAACGCCGCCGGGGTCTTCCGGAACCCGAGATACGCCAGCTCCCGGTCTTCGACGATACCGCCTGCGTTGATGCTGACGAGTGAGGTCTCGTCGGACGACACGAAGTACACTGTACGGTCCCAGATCAGCGGCCAGCGGTCGGCGTTCGGAATCTTGCCGGTGCCGAGGTAGGAGAACGTGGCAGTGGCCGGGTCCCCGGAGCCCTGCATCACGAACCATCGGCCCTCTCGGGTCCAGATCATGAGGTTGGATCCTACGGAGACGCAGCCCAGGACCTCGCCGTCCACGTCGAAGAACTGGGTGGCGGAGCTGAACGTATGGTACGCCGAATACCCGGAGGCGACGACCGAGTCCGAGTAGTACACTCGGTTCGAGGGGTACGGCACGGCGACAGCGTCGGAGCCGTAGCCCCAGTAGAACGCCCGCCCCTGGTGGACGGTCGAGCCCTTGACGGTGTGAGTGAACAGGGAGAACGCCGTCTTCAGGGCAGCGTTGGCGTCGACTGTGACGATCGGCCAGGTGCCTACAGAGACGGAGTCACGCCGCAGGTTGATCCACATCTTTCCGACCAGCCAATGCGTGTCGGTGATCCTGGTCGCCGTCATGTGGCGGCCGGTTTGGGTGGTGGCACTCGCTTCAGCGAGGAGCGTACCAGACCGGTTGTAGAACCGGACGTACGATGGCGATACGGAAAGGTACCCCTCGTAGTACTCGTCGAGGTAGACGAATTCGGCCGGCCGGATGAGGGTAGCGATGTTCTCGTTGGCGTCAGTGATGTTGATGACCGGGTCGGTCCACAGGGGCCGAGGACCTAGGAGCCCGTCAGACCAGACCCGCATGTTCTCGATGAGGGGCTTGCTGGTGGCGTGCGGCTCGATGAGAGCACGGGTGCCCTGCACCCAGGTGTCGGGTCCGAAACGACGACGGTTCGTTTTGCTCATCGGAGCCACCAGTCACGCCGGGAGTCCGTGGTGACTGGAGCCCGAGCTTGCATGGCCTCGTCCTGCATGGCGTCCATCATCTGGCGCTCTTCGTCCTTGAGCAGCCGGAACTGGCTGGTGTTGTCCGTCCGAGCGGTCAGCATCAGGGCGGCCTTGATGACGACGATGTCGATGTAGGCGTCGGGGATCTTCGGGGTGTCCGTGTCCAGGGACAGCGCCGTCTCCGAGTCGACGTAGTGGTGGGTGTACGCCCGTGCCGACGTCGGGGTCGGGACGAGAACGATCCGGTTGTTCTCGACGTACCAGGCCCGAGGAATCTGGTTCGTGATGGTGGCCGGCAGCCGGTCGAGGTACCGTACGGCCTGACGCTTCGAGACGTGCTGGAGGTGCCGCTGCTCGACGTCGTCGAGGATCCGGTCGGTCTTGCGGGCGCCTGTAGCACGAGCGTATGACGAGGTCCCGTCGACCGAGTTGATGGTCTCGGAAGCGTACAGCCAGTCCCAGTCCCGGGTGGCTGCGACCTGCCGTAGGGCAGCGTTGATCAGGCTGTTGACGGTGGCGTCTGTGGCCATGCCGTCGTTGGCGTCCATGCCCGCCCGGAGACGCACCTCGGTGCGGATGTCTGAGAGCTGCATCAGTACTCTGCCTTGCTCTTGCGCCGCTTCTTCTTCTTGCGGCCCTTCACGACCTCGGAGGCCATGTCATGGGCGAAGTCGACTGTCGGCCACTTCACTTCTTCGGTATTGACGTCATCCGAGGTCCGGATCGGGAGGGGCATACGCATGGGAGTCAGCCTACCACGCCGTGGTCGGGCACGGTTAGAGGAGCGACGTGGTTACCGGTGTCCTTGCGGAGAGCCCACTGCACCCGCTCAGCGTGGTTATCCATCGCCTCCTGCTTGGCCTTGGCCCGGTCAGCCTCGATCTTGTCGTTGTGAGCGTCGACCTCCTCCACCTTCTCCTGTGCGCTCTTCTTTCGGTTGTCGGCTCGGGCCAGGGCGTGGCAGAGTTTGTCGATGTCGAAGTCGGCGAGCGGGATCTGGAAGACCAGCTCGGGCTTTCGGTTCGGCACCTCGTAGCGCACCTCGATCTCGTCCTTGAGCGGGTGGTGGTAGATGTTCAGGAACCGGTCGCCTTCCCACGGTCCTGAACCGTACCAGAGCTTGTGGTGCCAGTGCTCCCCGAGCTGCTGGAGCCTGGCCATGTGTGCGTGGTGCTGTGCGATGGGATCCATGGCGCACAGGGTACCACAAAGCCCCGGCCCTACAGGAAGGACCGGGGCTCTGGGGTTGTCGGGTAGAGCGTGGATCAGCTCTCGGTCAGGTCCTGGAGGACACCATGAGCGTTCCGACGGTCAGTCGTCAGCTCGTGGTAGTTGTAGATGACCGCTTCGTACTGATCGAAGCCGCTGACGTAGTGGAGAACCGAGCCATCTCGATCCATGAACGACCAGCTGTTGCCCATCTGGTGATGAGCGAGGTGCTTCGTGCAGAGGAAGTGAGCCTGGTTGGCCGGAGCGTCGTTGTCGACGACCAGCGGAACCTCGACGTTGCCCGCTGCGACCGTGACCGCAGAGAAGCCGCCCATGATCTCGACCGTGTTGGTAAAGCGCTTCTGCGACTGGAGGGTAGCAGTGAACGCCCGACGCACGCCACGAGTGGTGACGACGAGGTCGATGTCCTGGTCGGACTCGAAGTGGACATCCTCGATGACGGTCTCGAAGAGCAGCTCGGTGGGGGTCCGGTTGACGCCGCTGTTCTCGTTGACGGTCGAGGCCCACTCGGGGACGCTCGACGGATCAACGTTGAACAGGGTGCCCGAGCTGGCGACGATCTCACGGAGACCGGTCAGCTCGTTGCCGTCCGAACCTGCACGAGTCACGTAGTTAGCCGTGGACGTGGTGACCGCAGCGCCATCGATGGTGATGGTACCAGCAGACCTATCGACGGCCGTGATGGCCCGGCCAGCGGCGACGACGTCGTAGTCGGCGGTCGTGCCGATGTCGACGAGCATGCCAACGTGGAACTGGCGCATCTGGATGTTGGTCGGGCTGTTGAGCACGACCACGTTGGCAGCAGTGGTCACACCGCACTGGGCGATGGCCTTGGTGCTGTCACCGTAGAGCTGACGGGAGACGTCATTCTTGAGGTCGGTGAGAGCGCCGTCGAGTTCCGACTGGAGCATCCGGGCGAAAGACCCCTTGTCCGAAGCCGAAGCCTCGATGAGGTCGCCGTGGATGCCGATCCGGGCGTAGTTCCGGGTGATCGGGACTCGCTGCTCTGCGTAGCCCTGGTTGCCGGCAGCGGGCAGAGCCGCACCAGCAGCACGGGCGCCGACGCCAGCGTTGCGGGAGATGTGGAGCGAAAGCACGGCGTAGCGGCCTTCGACGTCCTTGGACTTGGACTCGATCTGAGACAGGAGCATCCAGTTGTTCACCAGCTGCTCACGGATGAGGGGTTGATAGTCGTTCTTGAGAGCGGCATCAACGTTTGCCATAGTAGCGGTCATGATGGGTCACCTTTCAGGGTGTAGTGGGTTGGGGTTGCTTGTTGGTTTGCGTCGAGTTCCAACATGCGGGCCAGCCGACTTGGGACCTCATCGACACCGCCAGGGCATCTGTGGGCAAGGATACCCACAGCCTTCGTTCGGTGTCAACCCAAAGCAAGGCCCCGGGGGAAGGAGGAACCCCGGGGCCTTGCACTGCCTACGGTACGCACAGCCGTGGCAGGGAGTTGGGAGACTGTATCAGCCTTGGCTGAGACGTGCCTCCATACGCTCACGAGCGACCACCTTGAGGTCACGCCCCTCGGCCTTGGCCTGCTCGATCCAATCCTTCGCCGGCTCGGCCGCCGTGCCCGCACCGCCGGCACCGGCAGTCTTGGCGTGCTCCTTGCCGGAGCCCTCCTGCTCGGGATCGGGCTGACCCTCGTTCTCGGCGCCGCCTTCGGCAGCCGCCGGATCAGGCTCGGGAAGGCCGAGCGAGGTACGAACCAGCGGAGCGAGATCCGCGAAGTTGACCTCTTCGCCCTCGGCCGTCAGCGCAGCGCCCATCGACAGAGCCCTCTGGAACTCCTTGGAGCCTCGCTCGAAGCCGGCTTCCTCGATCTCGACGTAGACCTTCTCGATTTCGGCGTCGAGCGCAGCCTTCTCGGCTGCCTCCTGTTGGGCCTTCTCTCGTGCATCGAGTTCGGCCTTGAGCTGTTCTGGGGTGAGGGACACCTGGTCCTCTCCTTCCTGCTCCTTCGTAGGAGCCTCTTGTTCGGTGTTCTCGTCTACGGGAACAGGGATGTCGGTGAGATCGGTGTAGAAGTCGTCCTTCATGATCGACTTCGCCATGTCTCGGAACTGCTTGGCGCCTTCCTGGGTATCAGTGTTCAGCGCCTGGATCATGCCGAAGAGAAACTCCTTCTCGGCGTCGTTGAAGTCGCCGAAAGCTGCCTCGAACGGCCGCAGCGCCGTGCGGTAGCCAGCGGCCTCCTTGCGCAGCTTCTCGACGTAGTCCCTGGGGAACGTGTCCCCTTCAGGTAGTTCTTGCTCAATGTCGTCGGGCACCTGGCCCTCCTTTGCTGTAGGGATCACAGACCTTCGATGGCTGCGATCATGTCGTTGGCCGCCGTGTCAACATCGATCGGCGACTCCTCCTCTGCGGGTGACGCCTCGGGAGGCGTCATGGGCTCCGTCGGCGCAGGCGGCAGGCCCTCCAACGGAGGAGCCCCGTCCGCACGGGGTGCGGCGCCGAGAGCAGGATCGATGTCCGTAGCCATCCGCTGCTCACCCAGGATTCCCTGCGCCATGCGCTCGTGCGCCATGACGTGGTTGTCGATGTCCGTGCGCTGCTCGTCAGAGAGCAGCTCGTACTGGATGGTCTTGCGGAACTCGTTGTGGATCTCGATGTGAACGGCGTGATCGTCGAAGTTCGCCGGCAGCGGCACCTCGTCGAGCACGACAGCCTCGTTCTCCCGGGTGGCCTTGGCGGCGTCCGGCAGGACAGCGTTGATGATGCCCCGATGATCGGGCATGTCGGCGAGCTTGGCATACCGCATCACCGCCAGCGGGTCTTCCGGCGAGATGAGCCCCATCTGCACGGCGTTGTCCGCCCACGCCTGCTGAGCGGCCTGGCTGCGGGGGATGATCGCTTCGAGCGGGACAGTCGCACGGGTCTGCCCCATGATGTCCTTGCCCTTCCACTTCCGGACAGCAGGCACGCCCCCGGTCGGGATGGACGCCTCACGCTCCGTGGTGGCCTCAGCCTGGTGGAGTTCCAGGACCATCCATCCCACCCGGGACCATGCACGAGCCGTCTCCTTGATGAGCCGGCCTACGGGAGACGCATCCTTCTCGGCAAGGATCGAAAGCCCGTAGCCGGACTCGATGTTCGCAGGAGCCTGACCTCGGGACACGTCGTGAACGCCGAGCAAGTTGTCGATCTCAGCCTTCAGCATGTGGATGCCGTCGAGCAGCCCCGTCGGGATCGGCGGGGCCTTCAGGTACTCGGGTGCGCCGACCTTCGCCTTCGGGCCGTAGATGACGCCGCCGGCCCGGTCGTTCAGAGAGTCGATGGCGTCGACCCAGTTCTCGTCAACGGCGAGACGATGCGTGCTCGCCTCCCGCATGTGCTCCAGGAACCCGGACCACGCCGCATTCAGCGCCGTCTGCGGCGAACGGGCGTCGGACAGCACCGTCGAGCCGAGCGCCTCGGACTCGATCAGCGACTCACGGGCGACGGCGAGGTTCAGCCGGTGCGACCACGGGAACGGCCACTCCTTGACCTCCTGGAGGAGCTTCTTGTTCACCTCAACACAGATCTTGCCCTCGGGGCAGAGCGGATTCGGCCGCTCGTAGTACGTCAGCACCCGGGTCAGCGGAACATCCCGCTCCCGGTACTCGTACTCGCTGCGCTGCCCGGTCTTCCCGTCCGCCATCGGCGGCTCAAGGTCGAAATGCTCCGGGAACATGGACTGGACCTCTTCCGGCGGGAGCAGCTGGAGCTTAATCCACCAGCGGGCCGTCTCAGCGTCCCGTGCGCCCGGCTCGATCACGAATTCGGGGATTCCGAGCACCGTCTCGACCGTCGTCTTGTTCTTCGGGTCCCAATCCACAGCGATCGCCGCCGTTCCGCCCTTCAGAGCGGACTTGATGTGGCCCTCCCGCAGAACCTCCCAGTCGTGCTGGTGCCGGAGGTCCGCAAGAAGGGTCTCGCTCACCTTCGCCGCCCGGATCGTCGCATCGTCGTAGGCCGACGGCGGAACCTCGAACGACAACTCCCGTTGGGTCAGCTGAGACACGATCGTGCGGACATTCGCCCGCATGTGGTTCATCGTCGCCTGGATCCGGTCGTCATCCTCGGGGAGACCCTGAACACGCAGCTCGATCGGATTCCACTCCATCCACTGGTACCCTTCTAGGTACGCATGGTTGAGATGGTACTCCTTGGTGGAGTCCCGGGTGTGCCGGAATGCGTCGTCCCACCGCTCGGAGACCGTCTTGTACGTCTTCATGAATCGCAGCGTATCACAGGAAGGTGTCGGGCCTTAGAAACGGGCGTCATCGGGGGGTGAGACCTATCTGCTGCGGCCGAGCGAGCGGATGATCGGGCGGTTCATCCGCCTTCGGCGGCTGAACTGCCTGTGCAGCCTTCGCTTCGGTCCGCTGAAACAGCAGAGCGGCAGCATACTTGTCCGACCGGTCCCGTTCCTCCTTCAACGCACCCCGCACCATCCACAAAGTCGCCAGAGACAGAAGGATGTCGCCTACGACGACCAGCAGAATGGCCGTGGTCACGCCTCAACCTCCTCGTCGTCGTACATCTCGCTGTAGACGCTGTCGAGTTCGGTGGAAAGCGCCTCCGCCTGGACGATCTGCTCCGCATTCTGGAGGATCATCGCCTTCAGACGATCATTCAGCTCGTCATTCTGCTTCTCCAGCCGGGCAATCTCGTCGTCAAGAAAGCTCCGCTCCTCAACGAGCGCCAAGTACTCCTCCTTGGAGACCATCTCGAACACCTCACGGGCCGTCTCGATGATCACCGCCGGCCGGATGTCCATGAACCCCTCGAAATCAATCTCCGGACCACGAAGAATGAACGGGTCACGCTCGTGATCCTGGATCTGCGGGGTCTCCCGGACCGGCATCTTCGGCAAGTGCGAGATGTAGCACACCTGCTTGGCAGACTGTGCGTCGAAATCCGGGATGATCTGGAAGTGCGTAGCGTGTGGATTCATGGACCGCACCGTATCACATCAACGCCGGTAGCGTGCCCCGGACCAATGGTCACGGCGCCGGCCTCTTCGCCGCTGCTTCGCCTGCTTCTCTACGTGCTCGTCAATCTCCTCCTGCAGCGTCGGCACCTTCTTCTCCTTCGGAGGCCGCCAATCCGGCATCTCCTTCACGAACCACGCAGCGAACGCCAACGCATCAACCTGGTCATCATGCGTGCCGTACGGGAACAGCCCGGCCTCGGCAAGGAGGTCGTCCCGCCACTGTGCGTCCTTCGGGATCAACACATCCCGGCGCCGTGTCATCGCCGGCAAACCACTCGTCAACACCCGGGCGACCTTGTCCGCCATCTTCGGCATCTCCTCGGCATGGAAACGGCCGTGACCCTTCCTACGAAGAGCAGAAAGGTCCTGTCGGAACTTCTGGCCGTACGTGACGTCCTCAACCAACACATTGAACGTGTCGTTGTCCTGCAAGAACGGCACCACCAGATCGACATACTTGTCCGTCGTGATCCGCTCCTTGAACCGGTCAAGCAGAAACAGCTTGTCGAACTCCCGGCTGTACCCGCAAGCAAACACCGCCGTCCAATCAGACATCGTCTTCTCCGTCGCCGCCATGTCCGCCGCAGCGAACCGGACCAGCTCGCTCTCCGGCACAGACATCACCACCGGCGGATCCTCCGGGCCGGCGTCCGCCGGCTTGTCCCGCCACAGGAAATACCGTTCCCCCTTCTCCTCCTTCACCCAATACGTGCCAAAGGTACTGGGGATCAGCCCTCCCCCCTCGGGGGACGGCTCTCCCTGGTACAGCGCAGCGAACCCCCGGGGGTCGTCCGCCCGCAACTTCTCCATGTCCGCCCTGTTCTCGCCTGCGGCATTCGGGTGTGCCTCCCCCTCGGGCCGTCCTAGAGGATCGCCGTCCCCCTTGGACAGAGCCGGGATGTTCAAGATGCACCAATCCTCCCTCGGCTGCCTCGTGTCCTCGTCGTAGCACGCATGACCCGTGATGTCGTCCTCGTGCCACCTCGTCGCCATCAACAGCTCTATCGGAATCGGGAAACGAGCGTTCTCGCTGTAGTCCCTCGTCTTGCGAGTCTTCCAAGTCCGGTCGTAGAACTGGTGCGAAGCAGTACGAGTCGCCTCGGACTGCGCCTCAACGTCGTTCTTGATGAAGTCGTCACCAATCAGGATGTGCAGCGTCTTCCCCGTGATACCACCACCAACCCCCGTGTACCGGATCTTCCCCGGGAACCCGTCAATGTTGAACACCTCCCGGCCGGCACGGATACCGCCCGCAGGCGTCGGGAACCAAGTGTGCCCTTGAGCGAACTGAAGGGCGAAGTCGCGGGCCGCACCACCCCAATCCCAAGCGAACGTATCAGAGTACGTGCCAACACCAATCTGCAACTGGAAGCCGCCTACGAGCTGCAACCAGAACGGGAACACCTCCGTCACCAACCGGGACTTGCCGGCACGAGGCCGCATCGAAATAGACAAGCGGAACACGATCGGGGCGCCGCTCTCCGTGTCGTAGGCACCGTAGCTGTCAACGAACTCCGGGATCTCGTGCGGATCGTCGCACTCCTGCCGCCCGCCGCCGGCAGCCGGTACGAACCACCAACGGACCTGTGCCGCAGGCACAGGTCCGTTCTTCGTCAGCCGGTACTCCGCCAACGCAACCAGATGCTCGTTCAACACCACCAGCTGCGGCCACCGCCTCGTCTCCGGGAACATCAACTCCGCCAGATCAAGCGGGCTCTGAAGAGCGATTGTCTTCTCCAGCAGCTGGTGATAGATCTCCGCCTCCTGCGGCGTCAACAGAGCGATCTCGTCGTCCGTCAAGAACGTGATCTCTTCTTGTTCACCGGTAGACATACCACACCGCCTTCTGTCCCTTGCCCGGCACCGGGGAGAACTCGATCCACACCCGCCAAGACGGATTGTTCATCTTGCAATACAGGGCGTCTCTGAACGCATCGCCCTCCTCCTCGTAGGCCTTCGAGAAATGAAACACGTTGGCCTTCGGGTCGTGTGCGCCGGCCCTGTAAATCGTCATTCCGGAGATCATAGCACTCAGCGTGGTCAGGGGGCGGTAGGGGGCTGTTGAAGCGGTAACGCAACACGAGAAGCGATTACCGGAACAGGGGGAAATTTCTCGTTGCAGAATGAGCCAGTCTCTAGTAGTGCGGGGGGTGCATCAAGGGGGTGCCCCCTCCCCCTGGTGCCCGGGGTCATGTCCGGACATTGGTACATCCGTAGTTTCGGACATGGGCGGGGGGCCTTACACTTTGTAAGTAGTTCAATGTTGAACTACATCATGACATCGTGACATCGTGACATCAGGACATCAAGACATCAGGACATCCGGATGATCGTATGTCCGGACAATACGTTGCGCTGTTAGGTGCGCCTAACGATGGCCAGCAATCTACCCTGCCGTCCGGTCGTAGGCCAGGTTGCAGAAGGAGGGGTGGCGGAAGAGGGGGCGGAATTAGGTCGTAGTACCTAGGGCAGATGATCCCATCGACCCATCAAGTTCCCTTGTCCTCCTGCCGTAGTAACGAGTACAAGGTTGGAAATCCCCCCGAGATGATCAATATTGATCATCCGCTCTTCGCCGGGATGGCCGATAATCAAGTCAGTAAGTCACCAGCACCAAGGAGAACAACGTCATGAGCAGTCGTACTGTCACCACCGACTATCTAGTCACCACTACTTTCGAGGTCCTTCGGACCTTCCGCTCTGAGTCCGAGGCTCACGCCTACGCCACCACCGTTCGCCGTGCGGGTTTCCTCACGACGGCCGAACTCGACTCCCTGCGGATCGAGACGAAGGGTGCGAACCGATGACCGGCTCACGGGTTCGTATCGTCCAAACGGCCTACGAAGGGCAGACAGGTATCGTCATGTCCGTTCGTGATCACTTCTTTCAAGTTCGACTGTCCGACGGCCGTAACATCTGGTTCGCTCATCCCGATCTGGAGGTCATCCGATGAGTTTCCTCGCCCCAGCATCGCCCCGGGGTCGTGCCCGCCGGCAGTCTGCTATTCGTCGGCAGCACGCTACCCTCCCGCTGTCCACGGCGGAGATGGTCGCCAACATCGTTGACGCCTATCATGAGGCGGTCTCCCACAACGCTCGGTCGTGGTATGCCGAGGCTCACGCCTACGCTGTCGAAGTCTCGCTCTACCATGACGTACCGCTTGATCGGGTGTGCGGGATCATTGCTGCGCTCTCCCCAAGTACCGCCTGGGAACGTAACCTTGTCCTCGCCATCGATATGATCGAGACGGGCGATTGCGCTCACGCCTACGGGGATGCGGTACGTAAGGCCCGCAAGATCCGCAACGGTTCCCGTCCCGAGGACGTTCTCGGCGGGCGTAAGGTCCGGTCGTTCTACCGTAATCTGTTCGATCCGTCTCGTCCGGGTGCCGTGACGGTTGATCGTCACGCCTATTCGATCGCTCTTGCTGGCCGTGAGGACTCTACTCGTACTCGTACTCTGCATGATTCCGAATTGAAGCGGCTTGATCGCCCGGGTGTGTATCACCTGGTGGCGGGCGCTTACCGGTCTGCTGCTCGCTCTCTCGGGATCCTTCCGCAAGACTTGCAGTCTATTACGTGGGACTGGTGGCGCGACCAGCACGCCTACGGCACGACGACGAACGTTGAACGCTTCTGATTCCTTCCCTCTCACTTTCACCATTCACCCTACGACCAGGAGGTCACCATCATGCTTGATTCTGTTCTCACTATCGCCATCGGCCGTATCACGAACGGTCTGTCTGTCGTCCAACAAGTGCGAGGTCCGCAACCGGCCCAGCCTCTGTCCGAACTACAATGGTCGCTGTTTCGGGAGGAAGTGTTCACGCTGGCCGAACAGTTCGGCACCGTCGTTTCGTTCGGTGACGTCATCGGTGTGACGTCCGATCAGCCCGACCAGGAGGAGGAAGATTCCTACGTTCTTGTCGTGATCAATGCCGATGTCGCAGCGCTTCGTCCTCGGCTCGCAGAGGTTCTGCACCGGTATGGTGCGACGTCTGCGTGCTTCGCTCATGATGCCGACCACGAGCCGGTGTTCGACACAGAGGACGGGTTCCGTCCTTCTGTCCCTACCTCCAGCGCTGCGGCCTACGCTCCGGCGCACGGCGGATACCCTGGCACCGTAGAGGCACGATGACGATGACCTTCCGTCGCCGTAAGGCCCACCGTGACCGCTGGAGCGTCAAGTTCCGAGACTTCTGGTGGGAGGCCCACTACCAGCATTCCCGTTCCTGGTAGGTCCCCACGAATCTACCCTGCACGCAACCGTTCCCCTACCTTCAACTCACCCGACCACGACCAAGGAGGTCCTGTCATGCTCACGAAGAATCAACACACCGCTCTCAAGGCCAAACTCACCCGGGCTCAGAATTCCGGCGACCCGCTCAAGGTCCTTGCCGCCACCGATGAAGCCTTCGCCACGTTCGACACTGACGGATACCCCGATACGTGGCACACCTGGCGCATGGCCGAGTATGACGCTCTGGGCGAGGTCACCCGGAGGCATGCCCGCCGATGAGTACCCTGGATGCCATCACGCTCTTCTACGGGGTGCCGGGCGCTCTCTTCGTCGTCGCCTACCTTCGTAGGCTCCATGAGGAGGGGTTCAATCCCTGGAATCACGCTCCCTACTACCGAAACGACGATTAACACTCACCCGACCACGACCAAGGAGGTCACTACTATGTCCAACACGATCACCCGAGCCGAGAAGGTTGACGTTCAGATTGACGTCATGCTCGCACCCTACCGTCACACCTACGATCTGCTCAGCGATCACGCCCGTGCCGCTGTCGTCTGTCCGGAGGAGGTCGAGGCGGCCATCCGTCAGCGGGTCGCCAAGACCGGCAGGATTCGTTTCAAGAAGGCGAAGCCGCCCGCCTACACCGATGACGGCACGGGCAGGGGCACGAACGCACCGAACGTTGGTTTCCTGTTCTGGACGCTGAAGGAGCACACCGGTTACGGCGCCTACTTGCCGATTGACAGTCTGATGATGTGTAACGCTGTCTTCGGGCGGGAGACTTACCGTAGGTGGGAGGCGACGGTCGATGCTCTCTACGCTCTCGACAAGGGCGTGAACATCGAGACGGTCGCCGCCCGACTTGAGACCTACGCAAAGGGGCTGTCGTGACACAGATCATCCCTACCGGCACTCCGATTGTCATTGACGGCCAGTACGGCGCCGATCCTCTGAAGGACGGGTACACGCACACCATGCTCCACGACCTACGGGTCGTAGGCCGGCGTCCTCTGATCCTCACCACCCAGTGGTTCGGCGGGGTGTTCTGTACCTACACTTGGAAGGCGAGCCATTCCTCCCAGATTGATGTCCTCCAACTGTCCCCCGACGGCACAAAGTTCGAGACATGATGTCCCTACTGTTCTCCCTCATCCTCATTCTCACAGCAGCCGCACATGGTGTTTCTGCCGGCTTCGACCATCCCTCTGACCCCGCCCCCCTACCCGTACCCGTGCCCGATGTCTGCCGGAGTCAGTGTGGTAGGACGATGCCTCCGCCGGCCGACCATGTCCCGTACATCCCGGCGGAAGGGTGATGATCTTGCCCCGCACGACCTACCTGCACGGTTGCACGGTTTGCACGGGTTTCTGGGACGCTCTTCAGAACCGGTTAGGGAAATACACAAAAGGAACGATCGTAACCTTAATTTACCCGTGCAACCGTGCAACCTACCCTATAACCCCTGGTCAGAGCGCTAAATTGCCTGCACGGTTACCCGTGCAACCCCGTGCAACTTGCACGCTTTTTGCCCCGACAGGCTCGAGATTGTGACAAAGGTCATAGAGATTGTCGCTTGGTTCGCTCTCGTCACCGCTCCCTTTACTCTTTCTTTCATCACTCATCCCACCTACAACAGGAGGTCCTATCATGGCACTCAGTCCCACTACTCTCGCTGTCGACGCCCTGAACGAAGCTAGGAAGCTGGTTCGGGAATGGTACGACGACGGCGATCTCACCGATGACCAGTACCGTTTGTTCCTTGAAACGGTCGGGGACCCCCCGATTGTCGAGAAGGACGTAGAGGTGCGGATGACTGTCACCTTCACCAAGAGGCTTGATTGGGATGTCGCTCTGGAGGACCTGTCCGAAGAGGCCCGTGCTGACATCCTCCGGAAGGCCCGGACCGCTCTTGCTGTTGTGTTCGATTCCCCCCTTGTCACGATCTATGAGGCCTACGAAGCCTGATGACAGCTCACCGGTACCGCTGCCCCGATTGTGATGTCATGTGGACGTCGCACGTACCAGAGGACCTGTGCTGGTGCTGCGGCGCCCGGAAAGGCGTCACGGCCACCCCCACCCGATTCATGCCGTACTACATCTGGACGGCGATGTCCCACCGACCCAACAGGAGGCAATGATGACGAATCTACCCCCGACGCAACCGGCCCCCGCTCTTGAAGAGCTGCCCGCACGGCTCCGCAAGGGCATCACGAAGGCCCCGTCCCCGATCTCACGGTCGGACGCTCTCACAGCGGCGGACCGTGACCCGCTCAGCCCGTGCTGGCTGTACGGCAAGACCAACAACGCCGGCTACGGGCAAGTGAAGTGGCGAAACAAGGTGTGGAACACACACCGGCTCGTCTGGCACCTGCTGGTCAGCCCGCTCGATCAGCCCGGCAAGTCCCGTGCGCTTGACGGGCGGGTGCTTGACCACTTGTGCGAGGTGCGGGCCTGCTGCAACCCGCACCACCTGGAACTCATATCTCAGTCCGACAACACGAAGAGAGGAGGCCGTCACCGTGCTTGAGAACGGCAACGACACCGACACCCGCCCGATGTTCGGGCCGCATCTCGTCCCCGACCCCGAGTCTGTGGACATGCTCTACCGGCAGCTTGCCCGTAGGCAGTACCCCCTGCGGCCGTCACTTGACGAGGTGGTGTCGTATCTGCAAGACTACGGAGCGGTCGTTGCGATCGAGGGGGATTCCCTGTTCGTTCGTTGGCCGATAGGAAGGAGATTCTTTGATTAGGTAGCCGAACCCAGAACGCAGCGAAAGTCCCCGGAGGTCCCGGGGCAAGTACACCCAGCCTAGAGGAGGCCCCCATGACACCAGAACAACGCAAGAACATGCACGCCACGCTCGATGATGCGATCAACCGAGGTGCCGGCATCCAGATCTCTATCCACCCCCGCCACGTTGGCGACTTCGCCGCCCTGGTTCAGTCCGCCGAGCATTTCGCTGAGACGGAGTTCGTCACCAGTGATGACCATTCGTGGACCCGGCACTTCGTCCAGCCGAATAACAACGGTTTCGTCGTCCACAACTCCAGCAACGTCCAGCCCCGCCCCGAGCCGGTCCCGAACGGAAGCCCGGTGAGCGCATGAACGCCGACGAGAAGCGGGAGAAGATGGTCGAGCGGGTCCGGCACTTCTTCGCCAAGGCCGCATCTACTGACTTCCCCGAGGAGGCCGAGGCCTTCGAGTCCCGGGCGCTGCGGCTCATGGCCGAGTACGAGATCGCCGAGCGGGAGCTGCGGGACGCCGGCGACTACCAGTCCGACATCATTGACCTGACGCACTTCGGCCGAGGCGGGAAGGGTGCTGCGGCGCTTGCCTGCTGGTTGGCGGACGGGTTCGGGGCGTACGGTGTGCTCTGGTCTGTTGGTGACGGGAAGGCGGGCCGGGTGAAGATCACCGGCACCCCTTCGCAGTTGGAGCAACTGAACCTGCTGCTCGACCACCTCCTCCCGCAGTTGCGAGCGGACTTGACCAGGGACAAGCCCCGGTCACGCATGTCGTACAGCCTTGGCTGGGCGCAGCGTGTCTCGGAGCGGGTGAAGGCGGCCCAGGTGCAGGTGTACAGCGACTGCCAGGCTCTCGTCCCGACGAACACCGAGGCCCAGCGGGCCTACGAGGAGGAGAACGGTCGTGCCCGTTCGTCCCGTGCCGATGTGTCCATGTTCGACACCATCGCCGGCAAGACCGCTGGCAACAACGCCGACATCAACCAGGCACGGATCACGGCATGATGTTGTTTGATACCGTTGCCGTGACCTTATCGAAGGAGACCCCATCATGAACCTCGCAGAGATCCTCGCAATCGTCCTCAGTCTCATCGCAGCCGGCAACGGGGGCACGCTCCCGCCCGACGTGGCCGATGTAGACTCTACCCCCTCCGCCGTCGTCCTCCCTGCGCCGGAAGAGCTGATCACATACGTCCCGGAACTTCCTGCGCCGCCCCCGATCACCTACGAAGAGGAGGCGGACCCGAACGGCGGCCCGGAGACCATCGTTGAGCTAGAGGAGGGGGGTCCGGTCCCGTTCGCCAGCGACGGGTGGGTCACGTCCCCGTACACGGGCGCTCTCGTATGTGTGACGGGCGCCCCGTGCGAGCGTGACCCGGAGTTCACCGGCCCCGAGGTGTCGTCGTACAATTGGCTGACCGGAGAAGTGAACTGAGATGAGCGGATGGACACTGGTTCTGGCGATGACAGTGTTCTGGGTGACCATCGTGACCTTCGCGGTCGGGTGGGGACAGTTCATCAAGGACGTCGAGAACGGCCACAAAGAGATGATGCGCCAGGAGCGGGCTCGGGAGGCGGCCCGCAAGCCCTGGCCCTACAGTTAACTGTTAGGAGCGGGATGACCCCATGCTACGGACTCGGCGAGCTGTTCTTCGCCACGATCAATGAGTTGAAGTACCCAGAGCACAGCACGCCTCACGCAGCTGCGGTAGAGTTGTGCAGCGAGTGCCCCGTTCGACAGAGATGCGCACAGCAAGGTCTCTACCATGACAGGCACACTGTGCGGGCCGGCCTGCGGCTCTGGATTCGAGAGGAACGAGCGCTACTGCGGCTCGTTGCGGAAGGAGAAGTACCATGAACCACCCCCACACACACACGGAAGGACCCGATACCAATGACCAGCACACCTGACGGCAGCCACGAACACCCCCACCTGACCGCCTACCTTGAGGGGCAGGCCGACGCCTTGTCGGACCGTCTCGACGGACAGAGCGCCCGGATCGACGGCCTCGCCCAGCGTCTCGCCGTCGTCGAGGCCGCCCTTGAACAGCCCGAACCGCCGGCCGTCGACCCCGAGCCGACGCCACCCCCGGATCCCGAACCGACGCCACCCCTGACCGGCCCAACCGTCCTCGCAGCGTCACCGCTCCGCAACGTTCCCGTCCCCCTCCGCCGCAACAGCCCCTACGCCGACGTCTTCCACCCCGGCCGAGCCGGCGACCACGTATGGGGCATCGGAGGCTACGAGGCAGGCCATCAGGCCCCCGGCTATCACAAACCGGAGACCACGGTGACGACCGGCCCGGAGGGGTGGCACGTCACCTACGAGAAGGGCCTCATCAGGTCGATGCCGGTCAAACTCAAGAGGCCGGTTCGTGAAGCCTGGGCATGTTTCCGTGTCCACTTCGCCGATGACTGGCGATTCGGCCGGACCACCAAGCTCGCCGGGTTCATCGGACCCGACGGCCGCACCCAGTTCTCGGCCCGGATCATCGTGTGGGACTGGCACCAGAACGGCAACACCCGCACCGGCGTCTACGTCTACCACCAGGACCAAGGGCAGGGATACGGCGACGAGAACCACACCCCCTACCCGATCCGCCCCGGCGACACCATCGACTACCTCATGCGAGTCCGCCTCAACGACCCGGCGGAACGGAACGGCGAGGCAACCGTGTGGGTCCGACCGTCGGCGGTTGATCGAACCGATCCGTGGACCCGTGTAGGCCATATGGGCGGACTCCGATGGGACTCCGACGCCATCATCGACTCGTGGTACTGGCACCACATGTACGGCGGAGACCCGTTCCAGTGGGCTCCCGACGACCAGCCCCACAGCCTCTATCTGACCGACTTCGCCGCAGCCGAACGCCGCAACGACCTCTACCCCTGGGCCCGCTGGGTGGTGCAGCTCTGATGTGTAACAAGCATGACAACCACCGTCTCACGACGGTGCTCAACTACAAGGAGGCCTGATGCCTGATCAAGAACAGCAAGCGACCGAGAACCTCAACGATTTCCGGCAGTACACCAGTGTGTTGATGCCGATCGTCGTAGAGTTCGGAAACAACGTGGACTTCGAGGAGGTGAAGGCAGAGATCGCCCTGGAGGTCGATCCGGGGGTCGACCCGGTGACGGACGAGCAGGTGGAGCTGGTCGTAGGGATCGCCGATCGGTTCGCCGATCTCTACCGGTTCATGATGGACATGCGGGATCGGGCGGCCAGTCGGTGAGCAAGGGCTACGTCGTGTTCGACGGCACGGACGACTTCTGGCAGCTACCTGCGAGTACACCCCAACTCTTCGGCGAACCGGGGACGCCCCCCGCCGAGATGCGAGGACTGCGATCCATCATCCAAGACGAGAGCACCCTGTTCTCGAAAGACCCCCAAGACAAGGAGGACATCATGTCCATCAACAAGCACGACCTGTACCTGACCCCCGGCGAAGAGTGGGACATCCGCAACGGCAACCAAGCTACTGCGCATGCTGCCATCGTTCGCATCCTGCCCCCGGTGATCGAGCTGAACGTGGGCGACGTCGTCCGGTTCGACGGCGACGAGAAGTACGACTACAAGATCGTCCTCATCCACGAGGATGACCTGGTGGTGCAGCGCCTGGTCGGCAACTCCTCTGGCGGCGCCGGCGAGCCTGTCCCGGCGAAGCTGTCCAGCTACGTCGAGAAGATCCGCCGAGGCCGAGCCGAGGTCCTCCCGTCCACCGGGCTCAGCGGATGAGGCGGGTCTACATCGCCGGCCCCATGAGGGGCCGGCCCGAGTTCAACTTCCCAGCGTTCTTCGCTGCGGAGGAGCGGCTGTACGACGAGCACGGGCACGAGGATCTCCTCGTGTTCAACCCGGCTCGTCGTGACGTCGAGGCCTACGGCGAAGACCTGGTGACAGGGACGACGGGGAAGCTCGAAGAGATCCCGCAGTTCTCCCTGCGGGAAGCGCTCGGGTTCGACCTGGACTGGATCTGCCGGCACGCCACCGAGGTGTACCTGCTCAAGGGCTGGTCACTCAGCAAGGGGGCGACGGCCGAGCGTGCTGTCGCCCTCGCTCTCGGGCTCGACGTCACCTACGAGAATCCTAGGGAGACGGAGACCCAGGGCGAGGCTGATGCATACGGCGAGGGGTACTACGTAGGCTTCGACGACGGACAGTACGATGGCTGAAGCACTACGTGACAACGCCGGCAAGCCGGAGCTGGGCGAGGTCTTCTGGTTTCGTCTCGAATGGTTGGCGGAGCACTGCGCCGCCGGCCGGCTCAAGTACCCGGACACAGACGAGGGCATCCCGAACTGGACGCTTGGCGGCAAGCCGGACCAGGAGTACACCGACGCTGCGGCTCGGCACCTGGCAGCGTTCGTGCGGGGGGAAGAGTGGGACTCCGAGACCGGCACGCATCATCTTGCCGCCGTAGCCTGGAACGCTCTCGCCCTGCTCACCTGCAACCGGGGAGGGTGGCGTACCTATGCACCATGAGCCTGACCCCCTGGTCGAGGCGTGCCGAGTGCTCGCCCCTGCCGTGGCCCTGCTCGATCATATCGAGGTGGCCGGGCATCGGATGCCCGACCAGGCCACGGTCGAGGCCGCACTGCAAGTGTACCTGGCCGCCAAGGAAGAGGCCGGCAACTTGGATGATCACTCCCGTCACTTGATTGAGGCATCGGTCACTGCTATTCTTGGTGTCCGCCGAATCGTCAACGACATCATGCAGTCCGTTGTCGACCAAGCAGAAGCGATCACGAAGGAGGCGTAGTGGGAGGCCCAGCACCGAAGCTCGACGACCCGCACCTGCGGGACAAGATCTTTACCCTGATCCGTTCCGGGGACGGGGTGTACCAGGCGCTGGAAGCGTGCAACGTTTCCGTGCCCACGTACAGGCGGTACATCAAGAACAATCCGTCGTTCGGGGAAGAGATCGAGGCGGCGCTTGATGCGTCGGTCGAGCCGGTGCTGAAGATGCTGCGGAAGGAGGCGATGCTGGGCGACATCACTGCTGCGAAGGAGTGGCTGAAGCACGTCGCACCTCCGGCCCGTGGCGAGAAGAAGAAGATCGAGGTCGAGCACACGTACCAGATCGACCCGGCCACGATCGAGACCATCGGGGACTTGCAGGAGCGGTTGAAGGGGAGATCCGCTCCTGCTCTCCCCGCAGCTGATGACGATGTCATCGAAGGAGAAGTGATTGAAGATGACTGAGGAAGAGAAAATCGACTACAAGTTCTATACCTTCGTCGCAGCCACGGTGCTCGCCTTCACGCTGGGCGCAGTGGTGATTGAGCGGAACTTCGGGGAGGATCCCGAGCCGCCACCAGCCGAGTTCGGCGTCGTCCTCCCCGAGGGGTCGTACGTCTGCACCCCGGTGCCGGTGTCGTGAGGGCACCCGACATCGACGTGCGGCTCGTCCGCACCATCGACGACATCGCAGACTTCATCGACTGGCTTGACGAGAACCTCCGTAGGAGGGAGGTTCTCGCCATCGACACCGAGACCACCGGACTTGAGTGGTGGACGTACGCCTTCACCCGTCTGTGGCAGGTCGGCAACGCCGACTCCGGCTGGGCCATCCCCACCGAATGGTGGGGCAAGGTCATCGAGTCCGCCATGCAGAAGATCGTTGACGCCAACGTCGAGGTGGTGTTCCAGAACGCCGGCTTCGACATGCACGCCATGGAGGTAGCCGGCTGGCCGGTGCCTCACTGGTCGAACGTTCACGACACGAAGTTCCTCCTGCACCTGCACCGAAGCGACCTCAGCTCCTCGCTCAAGTCCCGCCATGTTGCCGACCTCCTCGGCAATTGGATCTGGAAGGGCCAGAACGCCCTGAAGGAACGAGCGAAGGAGCTGGGGTTCAAGGTTACGGGCAGCGACCAGGACTACTGGCGGCGCATGCCAGTAGACGAGCCGGCGTACTGGGCGTACGGCATCATGGACACCGTGCTCACCCGCCTGGTGTGGGACGAGCTACAACACGTCCGCACCGAGTTCGCCGAAGCCTACGAGCGGGAGCGCAGGTACCAGCACATCATGTACCGGGCCGAGAAGCGTGGCATCCGTGTCGACGTAGGTTACACCGAGCAGCTCCAGGCCAGGCTCCAGGACGTGGTCGACAAGGAGCTGCACTTCCTCCAGGCGAACGGCCTGGCCAACCCGAACAGCAACGAGCAGGTGCTCGCCCTCTTGGAGGAGGACTTCGGGTTCGTGCCGTGGGAGTTCACCGAGAACGGTAACCCCTCGGTCAACAAGGGTGTGCTTAAGGTGCTCGCCGAAGCCGGCGGGTTCCAGGAGGAGGTCATCGTCTCCCTCATCCAGTACAAGCGGGCACGTAAGTGGAAGAAGACGTACGCCGACACCTTCCTTGACCGCCTTGACTACGACGGGTTCGTCCACCCGAGCATCAACACGATGGCCGCCCGCACCGGACGATCGAGTATCCAGGGGCCGCCGCTCCAGACCCTTCCCTCCGGGGACCCGATGATCCGGCGCTGCCTCCTGCCCCCGAAGAAGCATGTCTGGTTCTCGCTTGACTACTCGAACCAGGAGCCCCGCACCCTGGCGTACTACGGGCAGTCCCCGCAGCTCGTCCAGTACTTCGTCGAGGGCGACGGCACGGGGTCGATCCACGACTTCGTGGCGCACGAGATGTTCGGCTCCGGCTACTCGAAGGAGCAGCGGGCGATGGCCAAGGTGTTCGGCCTGTCCCGCAGCTACGGCGCCGGCCCCGAGAAGATGGCGGCCGCATCTGGCCTGCCCATTGCCGAGGTCGAGGCCATCGTCCCGAGCTACGACAAGCTGGTCGGGCTCGAAGACCTGAACCATGCGATCGAGGAGATCGCTGCCGTGCGGGACCCTGCGTTCATCGTCACTGCCGGCGGTCGTAGGTCCTACGCCGACGAGGGCAAGGACTACACCCTGGTCAACTTCCTGATGCAGGGCTCGGGCGCTGACGGTCTGAAGCAGGGCGTCATCTACGCTGACGATGCCGGCCTGGCGGACTCCATCATGGTGCCTGTCCACGACGAGGTCACCTCCGCTCTCCCGAAGGAGGAGGCGCACCTCGCTGAGGAGCTGGCCGCTGCGCTGCGGCAGGGCATGGAGGACATGTGCCCGGGCATCCCGTTCCCTGTCGACATCGAGGGGCCGGCGAAGTCTTGGGGCCACATCTACGATCCGAGCATGGCATGAGAGTCCACGGCACCTTGGCCCGTTACAAGTCCGGCTGCTCCTGCGAGGAGTGTCGGGCAGCAAACGCCGAGTACGTGTTCCGCACCCGCAGGGGCCTGCCGGGCAAGCCCCGGTCCAACCAGTACGACGAGAGCGAGCACGGCAACCGGAGCAAGTACGGCGAGGGCTGCCGGTGCGTGCTCTGCAAGATTGCACACAGCCAGTACCAAGCAGGGTACGCCGCCGGCCAGCGGCGGGCCAGGAAGGAGATGAAGATGGCAGGAGAAGAGTTCTACGACGAGACGTACGGCGGGTTGCTTCCATGAGCCACTCACGGCAGCCACGCACCGACCTCCCGATCCGGGACATGATGGCCTGGTACGCACGAGGCGACAGCCTGGACAAGATCGGTAAGCGGCTCGGCTGCGCCAGCACCACGGTGCGCCGGCAGCTGAAGGCCGTCGGCGTGGAGATGCGCCCGCCGGGCGGGCACAAGAAGGGGCACGGGTACAGCCTCGGCCGCTGCGGTTGCGAGGTGTGCCAGGCGTACGTTCGGGGCTACAAGGTCGGCCGGCGCAAGGGGCAGCGAGACGCTGCCAGGGAGGAGCGAGAGTTCGACCACACGTACGGCGGGCTGCTACCATGATCGACTCCGTGTGCAAGATGACCGAGTTGGACATCCGGGCACCGGAGGTTCTGTGCGGCAACAAAGACTGGACGGCGGGCGCAGTCGACGATCGCATGGTGACGTGCATGGATTGCCTGTTCATCCTGATGCAGGAGAAAGGAGACGAGGACCCGTGGATGTTGATCGAGCCGTAGAGATCTTAAAGTGGGGTGTGTACGCCAAGGGCCAGAAGGGCCAGCACCCGACGGCGAAGGAGAAGCAGGAAGCGTTGCGTATCGTGCTCAACCACCCGACCGCACGGTACCGGATCTCGTGGACAGGGGGGCCCGATGAGTGACGACATTGTGGAACGGCTGCGGAACTGTGGACCCTTTCTGGCGAGTGACGGATACATGTCCACTCGTGTACTTCCGTCATCGACAGCACATGAGGCCGCCGCCGAGATCGAGCGGCTGCGGGCAGCGCAGGTCAGGCATGTAGCCGAGCTGGACGAGATGGCCGACCGGATTGAGCAGCTCGTCATGAAAGGCGGCAGCGGCGGATCGCTCCGGCTGCGCCTGTTCGGCCTGGTCTCCGAATTGCGTGAGAAAGGCGACAGATCATGACTGACGGAGACCGTGCATGGATCGTGCTCGCTGCCGGCGTCATCGCCTACGACAGCTGGGCACTGGCCAACAAGAAAGAGACGATGTCCGCATCGTTCCTGCGTGCGCTCGACGACCCTCGGCGTAGGCATCTGACGACAGGGTTCTGGGCGTACCTGGTGGCCCACCTGTTCGGCATCATCCCCACCAGGCTCGACCCCTTGAGGAGGTGGTTCGGATGATCCTCGCCATCGACCCCGGCAACGTGACCGGCATCGCCTGGTTCGACCCGAGCGAGTGGGAGAAGCCTCCCCGCACAGAAGAGATCCCCGGCGGGCTGATCGGATTCGTCGACTGGTGGGAAACCAAGGTCTGGTCTCGTGACCTGAACCAGGTGTTCGTCGAGGACTTCATCATTCGGCCCGACACCCACCGCAAGACCAGGGAGCCGGCAGCGTACGAGATCATCGGGTACGTCAAGGGCAAGTGCCACGTGCGAGACACCTTCTGCATGATGATCGGCCCGTCCGAGCACACCCCGTTCAGCGGGTACAAGAAGCAGCGCACCTCCAAGATCAAACGCTTGGGTTGGTCTGCCCCCTCCAAAGACATGCACGCCGACGCCGCAGCGAGTATCCTGTTGCTCGGGCTGACCCGGATGCACCCGAAGATCGCACACCACCTACTGAAGGAGATTGTCAATGACTGACGACGGACACAAGTACAGCTTCGCCGGATTCCCAGGTAAATACTGGGCCAAGAAGGAACGGAAATCTCGAGACCGTCAGCCAGTGACACCGGAGTTCTCGTACAACGAGGCGGAAGAGCTGCGCATGCAGCACCTCAAGAAGCAGGCCCAGGACCGGAGCAACGGTTGATGGACGCAGCGAAGCTCCGAGCCATGTCGCTCGCCGGCCCTGCGGACTTCGGTGCCTACGGAGCGCAGCCCGTCGAGGTCGACGTGGAGGACGGCTACTTCAAGGTGAAGGTCTCCCCGCTCGAAGGCGACCGGATGCGTCAGCTTCTCGGGGTGCGGTACCACCGCAACTCCGACACCTGGGTCGCCCCCGCTACGAGGGCGCAGGCCGCCGGCCTGTCCGGGATCTTCGACGGCCGGCTCGACCCGACGCCGGCAGCGAAGGAGTACGTCGCCGACCTGTTCAACAGTCTCCCTTCCTCGGACCGATCGTTGCCGACACCCATGTGGTACAGTGGTCCTCATGACCCGACAACGGCTGTCCCACACAATCACATGCGAGTCCTGCTCGGCGGAGTTCCGTCCGTGGAACCAGCAACAGAAGAGGTGCTCTCGGTCCTGTTGGCTGAAGGAACACAATACCCCGGAACGCAACCGGGAGGCCGCCCGCAAGGGGAGGCAGAAGTCCGGGGACTCTCGAAGGCAGATGTCCGGCGGGTACGTGAAGCTCTACGGGCGGCACGCACACAGGCGCTTGGCCGAGTGGGTCTTGGGTCGTCCTCTGGAACGAGGGGAGATCGTCCATCATGTGAACCACAACAGGTCGGACAACCGGCTGGAGAACCTGGTAGTGATGACACAGAGCGAGCACATTCGGGAACACCTGCACTCTTCGCCTTCCAACAAACCGACGTTGGGTTCGTTGGCAACGCCGGATCAGCGCTCCTTGGTTCGCAGATGGGTTGCGGGAAGAGCCTCGTTGGCGCCCAGTTTGTTTGGCATCACGGAGGCCCTGGACTGATCGTCTGCCCGACGAGCATGAAGTACAAGTGGGCCGCCGAACTGGAAGCCTGGGCGCCGGGAATGGATGTCGTCGTCATCGATGGCTCCGCTGCCAAGCGCCGCAAGCAGATTGCGGAAGCACCAGACAACACCGTCTTCATTGTCAACTTCGAGTCGCTCCGCACGCACACCAGGCTTGCACCGTGGGGAGGCAAAGCCCTCTCCGAGAAACAGAAGGAGCACAAGGAGCTGAACGACTGGACCTGGAGCGCTGTTGTCGTTGACGAGGCCCACAAGATCAAGGACCCCAAGTCCCAGCAGTCTATGGCCGTCAAGCAGATGGGCCTCCAGTCGCAGCACCGCCTGGCCATGACCGGCACCCCGCTGATCAACGACCCCGACGACCTCTGGTCGATCATGAACTTCGTCGCCCCCGACGAGTACGGATCCCGCAACCAGTTCCGCTCCCGGTACTGCATCATGCAGAGCGCATGGCACGGCGGTTTCCAGAACACCGGGCTCAAGCAGGAGACCCGGGAAGAGTTCGACCGGTTCTTCATGCCTCGGTTTCTCCGTAGGACCAAGGAGGAGGTGCTCCCCGACCTGCCCGAGAAGTTCGAGATCGACTACCGGGTCCTCCCGATGGGCACCCAGCAGGCCAAGGTCTACAACGCTCTCGCCAAGGACATGATGGCGCTGACCGAGGACGAGCTGCTCATCGCCGAGAACCCCCTGTCCCTCACCATCCGCCTACGACAGGCCGCCTCCGGGGTGCCGATCGTGGAGGACGGCGAGGTGGTGGCCCTCGGCACCCCGAGCAACAAGCTCGACGCCATCGAGGACATCCTGGCCGAGGCGCCTGGCGACCCGCTCGTCGTCTACGCCGAGTCCCGGAAGTTCATCGAGATGCTGCACGGTGCGCTCACCTTCAAGGGGTACAGCTGCGAGCTGGTCACCGGCAAGCAGGGCGCCGCCATGCGAGAGCGTGCCGTCGAGCGGTTCCAGAAGGGACACGCCGACATCCTCCTCGGGACGCTCGGTGCTGGCGCCGAAGGACTCACCCTCACCCGGGCGAACCGCATCATCCTGGCCCAGCAGTCATGGTCTCACGCCGTGAACGCTCAGGCCATCGACCGTGTTCACCGGATCGGGCAGACGAGGGGCGTCCAGCCGATCGTTCTCGTATCCAAGGACACCATCGACGAGGCAACCGCCGTCGTCGATCGCACCAAGGAGGGCCGCTTGCAGCAGCTCGTCCGTGACCCGAAGTGGCTGGCCGCCGCTGTGAAAGGACAGATCCATGAGTGACAACCCGTTCAACTACGAGGACGACGACGACTTCCCCCGCTCGATCTCCTACCCCGGAGACGTCGACGACCTGAGCGACGACGACTTCGAGTTCGACTACGACCTCTACATCCTCCGCATCAACCCCGTCGGGGTGGTGCTCTACCTCCTGGCAGGGTTCGTGGTCTGGCGCCTGCTCCGCCGGCAATGAAGCCCGGTCGCCCCCGGAAGAACCGGAACCGAGCCCCGCACGGCACCGATGCCGGCTACTACTGGCACCACCGTCTGGGCGAGCCACCCTGCGATCCGTGCAGGGAAGCGCACAACGAGAAGAACCGGGCCGATCGCAAGAAACGGCAGAGACAGAAGAAGGTGCTCGACTGGATGCTCAGCGGAGCACAGGGCGTCCGCCGAGGACAGAAGCCGGTCACCAATCAGGAGTACATCGAGATCCTACGGGAGATCAAGAAGGAGTTGGACGAAGCATGAAGCACAGGTTCAGACAGTCAGAGATCAGCGCATGGCAGCGATGCCGGCGCAAGCACCACTTCCGGTACGAACGAGGCCTCGTCCCCGTCGCTGTAGGCCCTCGCCGGCCAGCCTCGTCGCACCGGGACGCAGGCTCCGCAGCGCACAAAGGGATCGAGGTCCTCAACGAGGGCGGCACCCTGGAGCAGGCCGAGGCCGCCATCGATGAGTTCATCGACGAGCTGCGCTCGATCCGCAACGACGCACCGCTCGAAGACATCGTGCTCGACAAGGAGTGGTGGGAGGTGTGGCGGCTCGCCAACTCCATGATCCGGAACTATGTCGTCTGGATCGAGGAGGGCAACGAGGTCGGGGTGAAGGTGATAGCCACCGAGCAGTCGTTCGACGTCGTGATCCCCGGCACCGACTACGAGGTGTTCGGTCAGATCGATGCGCTGGTCGAGGACCCGATCGCAGGCGGGCTCGTCGTCCGGGACTACAAGTCCGTGCAGAACTTCAGCCAGACCCCCATGGACGTCGACTTCCAGCTGCGCACGTACGCCTGGGCGACGTGGCGTTCGCTGGGCATCGTCCCTGTGCAGGCCGAGCACCTGATGATGAAGCGGGTCCTCGGTACCGGCCGGGCCAAGCCGCCGTTCTTCGAGCGGTTCCCGATCCACATAACCGAGCAGATCCTCCAGACCCACGAGAAGCACCTCATCGGCCGCTGCGCCGAGATCTACGCACACCGAGACCTGCCTGCGCACAGCCCTCTCATGTGGCCGAACCCGACCAAAGACTGCTCGTGGGACTGCGACTATAGGGACGTCTGCCCAATGGTCGACGACGGATCCGACTACGAAGATGTGCTACAATCATCCTTCGGCTCGATCGACGAGTCGTGACAGATAGGAGAAGCACTCCATGACAGTAACCGACCGCAAGGCGTACTTCGGCCTTCACGGCTGGGGCGGGGCAGGCAAGACCTGGCTCGCACACACGCTCCCCGGACCCCGACTGGTGCTCGACACCGAGGGCGGGAGCTTCGACACCCAGTACCGTGAGGACCGGGAAGTCCGCCTCTCACTGTGGAACCCCATGACCGAGCCGGTACCCACCAACCTCGGTCCGACCGACACCGTCATCGTAGGCATCGAAGACCTCAACATGCTTCGAGCCCTGATGCAGTTGCTCAAGGGCGGGCAGCATCCCTTCGAGTCGATCATCGTCGACTCGTTCTCGGAGACGCAAGCCCTGATCAAGACGCTCGTCGCCAGCCCCGGCAACGAGTACGACCCGAATGCGGTATTCGACCACCAGGCCTGGGGCCGGCTCAAGAACCACGGAGGCATCCTGCTCCGTGAGCTTCGTGATCTCACCAAGCCGCAGGCAGCGAAGCCTGTCAACGTCGCCGTTGTGTTCTACTCGGACAACGAGACGGTACCAGCTGTCCCGCTTCTGGAGGGCGGGATCCGGAAGCAGGTGGTGGGGTGGCTCGACCTCCTCGGCTACCTGTTCACCGTGGAACACCCGGACACGAAAGAAGAGATCCGGGTACTCCAGATTGCAAGGAGCCAGGTGGCCGAGGCGAAGTGCCGTCCTCACCTGGTCAAGGTGAAGTACGGCACACACATCGAACACCCGGATCTCGAAGAGATCCTCAACACCCTCAACGGAGGTACCCAGTGAATATCAACGACATGTTCCAGCAGGCCAAGGAGGTCGTGAGCACCGACCTCGGCCCCGACGAACTTCCCAACGGCTCCGAGTTCACGGCCAAGATCGCAGCATCCTCGGCCAAGATCCGGAAGAACGGCGGCCTCAGCTTCAACGTGAAGCTGGAGATCGTCGAAGCCGGCCACCCCTACGAAGGCGGGGAGATCTGGGACTCGCTCCACCTGTCGGCCGGCGACGGCCAGGGCGGGTTCTCGAAGAACCAGCTCCAGTACAACCAGCGCCTGTTCGGCAAGCTCCAGGGCGCCGGGCTCTCCGATGAGTTCTTCGCATCGAACCCCTCGAACGAGGCGATCGCCAAGGCCATCAAGGGCAACGTCATCCGGGTGAAGATCCAGTGGCAGGAGCCGACCGACGACGGCCGGATCTTCACGGACAACACCACCACCTGGTCGCCGCTCGACGGCGCTCCCGCTGCCAGCGGCGGCGGAGGGTACGTCCCGTCAAGCGGACCCACCAAGGGCTTCTGAGTCCGCCGTGGCAGTAGCCAGCTGGGTACGCTGGCCTGCGTAGCAGCTCGGTTACCGGGAGACACAGCCCGGGGCACAGCCGAGTGAGGGTTCGACTCCCTCCTGCCACGCCACACCAACCACCGAGGAGCGTACATGAACAAGTCCCTGGCCCTGCAAGCCGACCTGCCCACCCTCCGCCAACACCTCCGCATGGCGTTCGTGCTGGAGCACTACGGGCACTACCCGGACAATACCTACGACGGGAAGCTGCACTACCACTCCCCGTTCAGGAACGATCAGCACCCGAGCTTCGACGTCTTCAAGCACCTCATCGCAGGACGCACCGAGCCCGAAGAAAGGTACGGCGACTTCGCCGACCCGACCCTCAAGCAGGGCGACGTCGTCGACCTGATCCAGCTGTTCCGCAAGCAGGGCACTAGTGACGCCATCATGTACGGCCGGGAACTCCTGGTCGAGCAGCTCGAATCCGGATGGACAGGACCCGAAGTCAAGTCCTCCGAGTACAAGGTCCTCGACATGTCCACCGTCGACGACCTCATCGCACGCCGCAAGCCGCTCGGTCTCAGCGACCAGTGGCAGCGCATGTTTCGCACGCACCCGGGCCTCACGGAGGTGGTGCTCCCAGAGGACAGAGTGTTCCGACACCCTGACTCTGACATCCTTGTCTTTCTCCTCCTGGATGAGGTTGGTGGGGTCCGGGGCGTGCGGCACCGTACGGAGGACGGCCGCAAGTACGGCCTTTCCGGCGGGCACAACATCCTCATGCGCCTGGAGGAACCCTCGAACAAGCCGGTCTTCCTGGTCGAAGGGGAGACCGACACCTGGGCCGCCTGGGCTGCGCTCAAGGACGAGTACGAAGTACTCGGAGTCCCCGGCGTCAGCAACCAGCCCGAGAAGACCGGCGCCCAGTACCTCGCCGGCCGCACCGTGTTCATCGCCTTCGACCCCGACGAAGCCGGCGCCGACGGACGAGCCCTGTGGGCCAGCTACCTCCACCAGATCGGCTGCGACATCCGCACCATCATCGTCCCCGAGGGACGAGACATCGCCGGCATGCACCAGGAAGCGATCAAGAAGCTCCCCGATCGAGCACGAGCGGTGCCCCCAGCCCCGGAGGGGTTCACCCGCCACGGCGACACGTTCGCTACCGTAGGCCACATCGGCCGAGGGGACGATCGGGTCGAGACCTACAGCTCGAAGTCCAACTGGGCCTTCACACCAGAGAAGATCCTCGTCGCAGAGGACGGCAGCCGCACGTACCAGGGCATCCTTCACCCGCACAACCTCGTAGTGAAGCTACCCGACGTGGCGCTCTCCAGCTCGAATCAGCTCAAGTCCTGGGGCCGGCCGCACACAGCGTACTGGTCCGGCTCCGATCCGCAGGTCCAGCAGCTCGCCATGTGGCTCGCACACGAGGCAGCGTTCCTCCCCGAGGGCCGCATCCACAACCAGGTCGGCCTCTACGAGGGCAGCTTCGTGTGGCCCGATGGGTACATCGGCGACCAACCTGTCGAGTTCCTGCCCACCGTGGCCGAAGCCAAGCTCGGCCCCGACGAGATCTTCATCAAGCGGGCCGACATCGACCCGGTCCTCGCCGTGGCCACCATGCTCCAATGTCAAAATACTGCCGTTACCGGACCAGTTCTGGCATGGCTCGCAGCCGCCCCGCTCCGCACCAGGTTCAGCCACTTCCCCTCCCTGAACGTGACCGGCCTGTCCGGCTCCGGCAAGACCGAGCTGACCCGAGCCCTGCTCGAAGCGTTCACCTCGACCTCGATGTCGGTCGTGCTCAGCTCCGCCACCCGCCACGCCGTGTCCACCATGATCGACAACTCCAACGGCTTCCCTGTCTGGTTCGACGAGTACCGGCCGGGAGCCAACTCCGACGCCAAGCAGCAGCTAGACCAGCTCCTACGAGACGCATGGACGATGCAGGAATCCGCCAAGGGCGGACAGGACAGGACAAACCTGTCGAAGCTGTCGTACATCCGAACCGCTGCCCCGATCATCGTGACCGGAGAGGACACCTTCACCGAGACGTCACACACCGACCGTATGATGCAGGTCCGCCTCTACGAGCGGGAGCAGGGAGACCTTGTAGCACTTCAAGATTTCGACATGACGGGGTTCGCCCACGCCTATCTGACCTGGCTCACCTCGTCGCAGCCCGGCTACGACCCCACCCCTCCCGTGTGGCAGACCTTCACGGTCGGCGGCATCGACACCGAAGGGCTCCGCCCCCGGCAGGCGCAGGGCGCCCGGGTCCTCCAGATCGGTTGGGCCCTCCTCCAGGAGTTCCTGGAGACGTACAACCCAGCGGTGGACCTCGGCGAGCTGAACCTGTCCCGTGTCGTCGAGACGGCACAGGAAGACGCCAAGACCGACCCCACCGCCGAGCTGCTCCAGAACCTCCTGGAGCGCAGCGACCTACGGCAGGACACCGTCTGGCGGTACCAGGGCGACGTCTGCATCCACGTCACCAACTGCGTGAGCGTGGCCAAGAAAGAGTACCCCGGCATTCAGCTCCCCAGCGAGAACGCCAAGGGCCTGAAGATGTATCTCGCCACGAAGTACGACATCGACACCACCCGAGAAACCTTCGCAGTCGGCATGGGCAACAAGCGTGTCCGTGCCGTCAGGGTCCCCGAGGATCTGGTAGAGTGGTTGTCACCAACTGACGACAAGGAGCCTCATGAACATCATCCCGAGATCTGAGTGGGGCGCACGTCCTCCGAAGTTCCAGCGCCGGCTGTACACCCTCCGAGGGGGCTGGTTCTGGCACTGGCTGGGGTACGTCTACCCCGAGCAGATGAGCGATCCCCAGATCCTCCGGTCCGTCCAGCGAATCCACATGGACGTCAACGGCTGGAGCGACATCGCCTACAACTTCGCCATCGGCCGAGACCTCGGCGTCTACGAGCTGCGAGGCTACGACATCGCAGGCGGCGCCACGAGGTACTACAACAACACGTCTATGGCGATCGTGTTCCTCGTAGGCCCCGGCGAGGAGCCCACGCCCGAGATGTACCAACTGGCGTGGGAGCTGGTCGCCACTCGCCCCGCCATCGAAGACGACGTCCGAGGCCACAAGGACGTGTCTGCCACAGCCTGTCCCGGCCCCGACATCCACGCCGAGATCCACAATCCCCAACATCAGGAGCCCACCATGATGACCCCCGAAGAAGCTGCCTACCATGTCGACTGGGGCTACGAGCACATCATCGCCGTCACACCGGACCCTTCGGGCCGGCAGTGGTGGATCGATCAGCTCGTCGCCGGCACATGGACCGTGAACAACATGCGCTGGGAGTTCGCTTCCGTGCGGTTCGCCGCTGACAAGGCCGCCCTCGAAGCAGTCACGAGCGCCAACCCCGTTGCCGTCGACCTCGCCGTCGTCGCCGACCAGACATACCAGCTCTTCATGCAAGACCTGGCCCGCCTTCGGTGAGCCTCGTCGAAGTGATCGTGGCGGCGGGTGTCGGGGCGAACATCTCGGCAATGGCATGGATCATGACGACTCTCTATCAGCTCCGGAATGAGATCAGCGGGACTCATGCTCGGCACGAACAGCAGCTGGTCTCGATCGAGACACGGCTCGCCCGCCTGGAAAGGATCTACGAGTGAGCAAGTACGACAGAGAGCCACGAGTCCTGTTCTTCGACATCGAGACCACCCCCTTCGTGGGGTACACCTGGGGGAAGTGGCAGCAGAACGTCATCAAGTTCGACGAGTACTGGCATCTCCTCTGCTTCGCCTACAAGTGGCAGGGGGAGGACGAGGTCCACGTCGTAGGCCAAGACGACTTCCCCCGGGAGTACAAGCGGAACCGGAAGGACGACCGCCGTGTCGCCAAGGAACTGTGGAAGCTCTTTGACGAGGCCGACGTCCTGGTCGGCCACAACGGCGACCAATTCGACATCAAGAAGGTCCACGCCCGGTTCGCCATCCACGGCATGGGCCGGCCGGCGCCGTCCCTCACCGTCGACACGAAGAAGGTCGCCTCCCGGAACTTCAACTTCGGGTCGAACAGCCTGAACGATCTGGGCGACATGCTCGGTCTCGGGCAGAAACTCACCCACACCGGCTTCGATCTCTGGCTCGGCTGCATGGCCGGCAACCCGGAGTCGTGGGAGATGATGAAGGCCTACAACCAGCAGGACGTCATCCTCCTGGAGCAGGTGTACGACAAGTTCCTCATGGAGGGATGGATCGACAACCACCCGAACATGGCGCTCATCTCCGGACGCCTCAACAACTGCCCGAAGTGCCTGGCACCTGCCAACCGGCAGATGCGCCGAGGGTTCAGGACCACCACTGCCTACCGCTATCAGCAGTACCAGTGCCAGGAGTGCGGTAGTTACCACAGAGTTCGAGTCGCCGAACGTGACTCCCGACCGAAGTACGCATGATGAACAAGCAACTGCTACTATTCGACGTGACCCCCTACGAAAGGAAGTCCCGTATGTCCCAACTCGTTTCTGTCAGCTTCTGGAAGCTCGCCGCTGAGCGTGCCGCCAAGACTGCTGCGCAGACCGCCGTGGCACTCATCGGTGCCGAAGCCTTCGACGTCGTCAGCTACGACTGGGGCCAGCTGGCCTCGGTGAGCGCAGGCGCCGCCGTCGTTTCCCTCCTGACCTCCGTCGCCTCGGCGGACATCGGGCCGAAGAAGGGCGATCCTTCCCTCGTGTAGGGGGTGATCCAGTCTCAGCAAAGAGCCTCGGCCAATGGCCGGGGCTCTTTCAGTTAGAAGGTCCTGGTCGTCGTTGTATCCGTCGCTGGGGGGAGCGACCCCTCTCAGCCCGACGAGCAGCAATTTGATCAGCGATGCGTGGCTCCTGACGAAGCTGCTTCCGCCACAGTTTGCGTTCGGGCAGCCGATCCTCCCGCCCTTCCTCTAGCCCTTGCTTAAGTAGCTCCTGGCGTTCGGCCCGGCGGCTGTCTTGCTCAGCCTCTTGGCGCATCTCCCGCCACTTGGCCTGCCGCAGCTTGTCCCGGTTGCCCCTGCCGGCGCCCTTGACGCTCTGCGTGAAGTCGGCCCGCTCCTGCAGCACGGTGTGGAGGATGATCTCGTCCTCCCACGTCAGCCCGGGGTGGTCGATCACGTAGGCGACGGGGGCACCTTCGGGGTTGCCGTCCGTGTCGTAGGACGCATATTCGATGCCGGGCTCGCCGATGTACACCTCTTCGGGGAGTCGACGGAAGTCGTCCTCCCCGGTGTTGGCGTCGTGTTGGACGCCGTCGGTGTCGGTCCACTTGTAGTCAACAGACCAGAAGTCGTTGTCGAGTTCAGCCCATTGTTCGGGGGTGAAGGTGATCTTCATGACTGCTCCTAGTTCGTGAGGACGGTCCAGCCGTTGCCTTGAAGGATGGTGATGTCGGCTGAGGCGCCAGCGGACGGTGCGGCGTTGCTGCCCTGTAGGTCGATGGTTTTATTGCCGACGGCGGCGAGGCCAGCGGCGGCCATGTCGGCCAGCACCTCGTCCACTTCGGACTGTGACAATCCAGTGCCTCGCTGGTAGAAAGTGCTATTCATGCTGGCAAACCCGTAGTTGCCCGAGGCGTAATTGACGGTGTTCGACCCTTCATTGCGGTAGTACGTCAACCCGGACGGCAAGCCGCTAAGATCACCGCTGGTCGTGTTCGACCCGGTGTTGTTGTAGTACGTCAGCCCGGACGGCAGACCTGAAAGAGCACCTGACGTCGTGTTCGCCCCGGTGTTGGTGTAGCTCGTCAGCCCGGACGGCAAGCCGCTGAGACCACCAGTGGTCGTGTTCAACCCTTGATTGTTATAGTACGTCAACCCGGACGGCAAGCCGCTGAGACCACCGCTGGTCGTGTTCAACCCGGCGTTGAGGTAGTACGTCAGCCCGGACGGCAAGCCGCTGAGATTACCTGACGTCGTGTTCGACCCTTGATTGCGGTAGTACGTCAACCCGGACGGAAGGCCGCTGAGGTCGCCGCTGGTCGTGTTCGACCCGGCGTTGTAGTAAAGAGTCAGCCCGGACGGCAGATCACCAATGTCGCCGCTGATCGTGTTCGACCCCCGACTGTCGAAGTACGTCAGCCCGGACGGCAGATCACTGAGGTCGCCGCTGTCCGTGTTCGACCCTTGATTGATGTAGATCGTCAGCCCGGACGGCAGGCCGCCGATGTCGCCGGTTGTGACGTTCCCCGCACCAAGGAGGACATAGTCAAGCAACGGGAACCGTTGCAGCGCCGACAGGTCAAACGCCCACGGTCCCGACACCTCGAACCGAGTCACGTTCGCCTTGTCGAACGTCACCGCACCAGCCGGCTGCCCAGTCTTTGACGCCGACCCGCCCGAAGTGATGACGCTGGTCGTCCCGTCCGGCCAGGTGGCCGTGATGTCCGAGGCGTCAGCCGTGTCGATCCGGCTGATCGTGAGGTCCCCAGCGTTGGTGACGAACAACGGGTCGGGCGATGACCCCAGCGACCCCACGGACTTGAGGTATGCGGACAGGTCGTCAAGTTCAGTTTCGGACAGCGCACGGTCAAAGACAAGAGTGGCGAAGGTCTCACTTTCTAGGGCCGAAGCGCCGTTGAACGCTTGAGCGCCGATTCGAGGGGCTTGGTGCGTAAACGAACCAATGCCCGTGATCGACGTTGGCGAACCGAGCCCGTCGACATCGCTAAACACAGCCATCGTCCCATCATCGATAACCCCGGCCACAACGTAAAGGTCGCCGTATGGGATAGACGTAGTTTGTGATGTGGATGCCGGAGCGGTTGAACCCTCTGCTCGACAGTAGAATGTCTCGCTGCCCGTAGTTTGAACAGCCCACGGGATGTTAGACGAGGTTTCCGACGAGAAGTAGCGCTTGAACCCTCCCGGATCGTCATGCCAGCGACCAAGCATGACAGCCGTGTACTCACCCGTCGTCGCCGTCCACGTAGGCGTAGCGCTATCCGGAAGCTGCCAGTAGTCGTCCGAGCCGTCGAACACGTCGACCGAGCTAGTGACCAGGGTCGTCTTGAGGCCGGTGGCGGAGCGGGTGATCGTCCAGGCGCCGAGCAGACTCTCAGACGGGTCAAACTGGACTGTTGTCGTCGAGTTCTTCCACTGAGCGGCAAACGAGCTGATTGGAATACTGTTGATCGGGGCCGGAGCAATGGCCAGAGACTCAGCCGTGCCCCGCCAAACTCCTCCGGAGTACGGAAGAGAGTTTGTGGCAAATGACACCCATCCAGAGTCGTCAAAGATTGACCCAGTCGGCTTCCAGAAGTACTCCACGTTGACCGTGTCTACACCGTTCGGGGTTGCTACGGC